>Ga0065711_1002833_pt1 | contig 31343 bp, 18 predicted proteins | sample Hoacrofraction12_FD_59098 | JGI IMG/M metagenome (GOLD analysis project Ga0065711, IMG submission 59098) | Hoatzin crop microbial communities from Cojedes, Venezuela - Epithelial fraction 12 v2 (version 2) | ecosystem: Host-associated > Birds > Digestive system > Esophagus > Crop | place... | reverse complement strand
CAGATATTTAGAGGCATTTCTAAGGTCCCCTCTCAGCCTTCTCTTCTCCAGGCTGAACAAGCCCAGCTCCCTCAGCCTTTCCTTGTAGGAGAGATGCTCCAGTCCCCTCATCATCCTCGTAGCCCTCCATTGGACTCTACTGCCAGATAATTCCACTGCAATCCACGCCTGCGCAGAATCAGACATTAGCTGTATCTTAAGCAACATGGTGTCAGCAGCCTGTTAGTGTAGAAAAGCTCCAGCTTCAGAAGAGCAGCCTGCCACAAGCTGCCAAAGTAAAAAAAAAGTGCCTGCAAGCACTTTACATTTGGCAGCTACTTGGTTTCCTGCATCTTCCACCACAGCAACTGGTAGTTTCCTCCATCAGAGGGGCAAGATCTGGATCAAATGTCCTAGGACCATCTCCTAGCTGCCCTTCTGGCTCCAACAGACATGCCAGTAAAAAGCCCCAACCCCAAAACTGCAATTCTCCATCACGCCACGTCTAATACACTTCTATTGCCTTAAAAATCATGACAACCTTCAACTTGTCTGCAAGAACAGCAGAACACCACGCCATCCTGGGCACTCTGGATATTATGACCTGTCGTCCCAAACACCGGCTGTTAAGCAGAGATGCTCACCCTCAGCTGAGCACAGGGGCCCTCTCTAGCTCGAACTTTCTGCACACTGTTTATCTCTGCACAAAAATTCTCAAAGCAGGGAAGCGAGGCACAACGTCAGTGACGCTTGTAACGCTGGGCATGTGCCGTGCTCAGCCCCGGCTCTGCTCCTGCCCGCCGAGGAGAGCCAGCGCGCAGCAGCCGGGCCGTCGATGGGAGCGTGCCGGCAGCCTGCACCGCTGCGGCTGGGAGAGCCACCCTTTGCCACGAACCCCGACGGTACTTGTGCAGTTCAGACCCCTGCCCACCGCGCTGGGCTTCTCCAAAAACTCAGTCACCACATTACGACATTAAAAAACCCCAGATGTAACTGTAAGACTGCTGGGGCGGTGGGGAAAGGCTCCAAGTCGCTTTTGGTTCCTTTTGCAGATCCCCATTTCTGTTCAGCCCTGCGTGTGACAGATACAGCATCTTCCTCGGCAGCGGGCTTCGAAACGCTCCTTGTTTCAGGCTTGCTTTTGTAATTACAGTTTAGGAAAACAGTCCCAGGGAGCAACAAAAACAGTCCCAAGAACTGTAATTTAACACTACATTTTTCAACATTTTGCTAACAAGCATGGAATTCGTAAAAATCTTTGATCAGTGAAGCTGCAAGCGGAATTACTTGGCTGCCTTCGCGCTGCACTGCCGGCCCCCCCAGCCTCTGCCTGCCTGCTCCCCGATCCACCGGCTCCAGCTTTGCTGCGGGTGGGAAGGGACTCGATCCCGGAACGACTGGCCTGCGTGGAACCCGATGCTGCCATGACCCTCGAGTCTTAGGAAAACAACACGCTGGGTTAACTTCAGAGAACACAACTGTACGTAGGGGCTGGAGGATGAACTTGGAATCAGAAGCGTATCAGATAACAGGACTACCCTGAGCTCATATTTTTAAACCGCTTTGTAGTTAATCAATAACGTAATTTTAATTTTGCACAAGCCATCCCTGTTATTTCCAAATTTGCCTTCTCTGTAAAATAAACTCTACAAGCTGCTGTGAGTACATACCGGAGAAGCAGTAAGCCTGAGCAGTATGGCTGTGTCTTCAGATTTTGCTACATTATGCTCTTTTTTCTTTGAGAAGCTCTTTTACAGAAAAGCAGCACTGAGATGTAAAATGGGCACTACTGAGGTTTATTAAATAGTGAAACCGAGGAACCGATGCCAAGTGACAGTCTGATAAATACAGGTGCATTCCATTTTGGAGATTTCAGTGCAGTATCACCTTTCTTAGTTCAACAATTTTATAAATACATTTACAACCCCCAATTCTTGTTGTGTTATCCCACATATATCCTTGGTATGACAGATAAAGCTACATGTGATAACAGATGTAATATGCATGGAGAGCACTTCTGCTTTTGCAAATATTTTGCCCTCAAAGGACGACTTCCACCTTCCAAAAACTAATTTTTATATAAAGCAAATAAGTGGCACCTTCCAACTATCTGTATTTCTTCACTGTCTCCATTTTATGGGTAAGAAAATCGAGACAGTATGGTTAAGCGATCTGCTGAAAGTCATACAGGAAGCCTCCAGTTTCCTCAACCCCTGTACTATCTGCAACTTCCGCAAACTCATTTCCTCTACTTTAAAATCCTCTTAAGCAGCGAGTGTCTTTCAGCTTCCCCCTCCCCCCCAAAATATTCAGTACAAATAACTTTAAGATCAACTCTTCCTTGATAAGGTTTTAAGATACAAGCTCTAACTTTAAGAAATTTTTTCATATCAAATAATTGGTTATTCTACACCTGATGAATCGGCAAATTGGAACATGACAAATGATTTAGCAAATCATATGGAAAACTACCATTCTTAATTAGTCACACACATTTCAGCAGCATACAGTGACGGATTTAGAATAGTTGATACAACACAGAATATTACTTTTTTCCCCCCAAACTAAACGCCCAAACTAATGCACCCTAATCAGGCTTTCTATTTAAAAAACTGAGACTATGAGCAAGAGACCAAATTAATGACTCATGCTTCAAGCATGCCAGTAAGACACTTGCAGCAGCGGTGTTGGTTGTCCACGCACCATGATTTCCTCCAGACTTTTTGGCCACATCCACAGCATTCGAAGCATACATTAAAAACACAGTAAAGCGAAAGCTTTGGTTTTATTAGTGTTTATTATTCCATCTACCTGAATCACCTTTTAATCTATACTTTGGAGTCTTAAGCTAGCAACCACCATGCCAACTTTAAGATTTCCCTGAAAAATATTTTATCCAAGCATTAGACCTACCAAATAGCTTAAAACAGAGCAGCATTGTCCAAACTCAAACCATAGTGGCTATGACCACAACTGCCCTTTTTTCCTGTGTGTTCAAGCACAATGCAGTTTGGATGCCGTAGGGTGCTCTGAACAACCTGTAACTGCCATGTTTTTACTGGACATCTCCATCCATTCTACACTCACAGGGTAAGAATCAATTATCTAGGTTTTAGGTGAACTCATGAGAGTTAAGACTTGACAGATTTTCAGCACAGTATTAAGTTGCTCGTACCAAGACTGTGGATTTGATCAACTTTTTAAAAAACCATTCATTATGTGCTAAAAACTCCCAGCTCAAGGAATACTCAGCTACAGTAACCTCAGAAGAGTTTTAGGAAGAGCAGGAAGTCCACGTAAAGACACACTGCATGTGAGGCTTTTTCCTTTTTAAATCGAGCCATACCCAGTGTGCTCTCCGCATTACCACACTGACTGTGTTTGTAACAGCTGGGGAGAAAGCCTGGCTGCTGCGCAATCAGAGACAAAACCCTCATTGACTTTTGTTAGGCTCAGATTTCCCCCATGTTGATCAAATCACCGGGAGCAGCGAGCAAGCTACCTACAATACAGCGCCTGTTGCTGCCAGCACTATTACAATAAGTAGCGGTGGGATATTTTTGCAAAACTTTCTTGGTATGCAAGAGGGTTTACACAGCCACACAGCTCAGAGCAGACACCAAAAGCTTGTTAGAAGATGTCTCTTCTCTTCTTTCTGAGCTTTCGAGAGGCGTAGTAGAAAAGCAAGAGGCAGTTAAAAGCATCTTATGAAGGATAATACAGTCCTACAATTTTGCTGAGGAATTCCTGGGCAATTTCAAATTAAATAATTGCCTGAAACATGTAGACTACCAGCATGACAACGGGGCTGCTCATGCTGTGTCAAAAACTGACAGTGTGAAACATTTTAAGAAAGGCTGTAACAAGACAGCCTTGTTTTTCTTAAGGAAGTAAACAGCAATTGATTGCATAGTTAAACTTAAGGTTTGCATATCTACAGTCTGTTTATATTAGAAATAGTCAGAAAACTAATCTTAGTTAATTTAAACGTATAACATACAGTTCACTTTACAACATCCTATTTAAGAATTTTTAAAAAGTATGTATGACAAGCCTTCTTCATTCTCTTCAGTTTTCAAACCCGATACTATAACACACTGAAAAAACAGTTACCTTGGACTTCTGTAATCGGCACACTCAGCTCATATTCGTAGTCAACATAAACAGTCCTAGCAATATAGTACTTCCTCCTTCAATTCAAACTCTACCTCCATTTTTGCTACAAGTGATTCCTAAAATAATGGCCAGTGTTTAAAGCATACCAGAGGCGGAAATTAGAGAACGTTATTTTTTTCCTCAATTTTCTCAGCTCAATTTGCAAAAAGCCTTGTCAAATGCTTTTCTCTTCCTGGCTGCAGAGACAGGAAACAGTCTCCTCAGAAGAGATCTTTGTTTCTGAGAACAGCAACATGCTCTTGAGGTCTTATCACTCTCATTTGCAGTAAGAGTAGCATAAGATAGTCCTGTGAATGTTGACATGAAACACATGACTGTCTTCACACACGTTCATCAGTGCTACTTCTTAATATTGTGGCATAACTCTATTCTCCTTTGCAACTTCCCATGTGAACCTATTCTTAACATGCACCTACCAACTAGGTGAAACTTGAAACAGGTTGTACAAACATCTGTATAAGTTGATGTTAATTCGATTTGAATTGTCTCCTCCTGAAGTGGTGCATTCCAAAGGAATCTCAGTTATAGACCACTAAGACCACAGTTTCTCAGGCTCCAGACAAAGACCAGCTCAGCTGCACAAGATGATCAGAACTAGCTGCTCAGGCCTCCTGGGAGATGTGACAACAGAATGATGGAGATTAGCAGAAACCCAAAAGCCACTGTGGCAGCAATACTTGTGGTAACTTGCTGTTTCATGCTACGTGTGACAGATTAAGTCCTTATACTGGGAATCGTAACTCAAAACTGAGTAACTTCTGCTCAGGCACAGACAAATTGTGCTCATCTCTCAGCAGAGCAGCACTGCACTCCTGCAGCTCGGCAGGACAACTCCATGGGAGCCAAGCTACGGGGATCCTTGAGAGCACTCCGCCACCCTGGCCATCTCCTCCAGTGGTCCCGTTGAACCATCTGGCTTCATGGCAGCAGGCCAGAAGGCCCCGGATTCAATGAGCACAAACACAAGTATGACAGGTCATCTGGAGATCACGTACCCTGCTCTCAAATCCATCCTTGGGGGCTAACCATGTCCTTAAAAGCCCAGTTGTGCCTCTATGAGAGCAAACCTATGGGTGTTTCCAAGACAGAGCGAACATTACTACTAAAAAGTAAGGTATGAAGAAAAGATGTCTGTGTTTTCAAATCCTGCGATGAGAATAAAGGAGCATGCTACTCTAGCTTCCACCTCTTCTAGTCCCCACTCTTGCCACAAAGCTTCTCTTCCACTGATCCGCGACCAAGAGATGCCACCTCAGCAGAATGTCTCCTCCCACCACAGCAATGGTCTGTGACAGTCCCGTACAACTCTTGCAGTCATAAGAAAACTAGGTGATGTACAAGTTCATGCCTCAACAGGCAAAGCAATACCACTTATTTCTTTAAATAGCTGCAACCTTTTATTTGTTTCCATATAGCCATGCATGTATGTGTATACCCATACATGAGTATTAAGACCTGCACCAGATATATAAAGATTGAATGTTAACTAAAGTGCCAGCTAAAGGTGCCCATGCGTATCACGTACCTCAGGCCTTGGGTAAAAGCATTTGCACACAGTTAAGGTATGCTCTACTAGTACATCTTTATTGTTGCTCTTTCACTTTAGGCCGATCTCTGCAGCTGTCTGGACAGAGGACAAAGGGAAAAATCCACACATGGCTGATGCTCAGCCTCTCCCCCCTCGGGCGCTTCACAGTCATGCACTCAGCCGGCAATGTTACTGTTGATAGAAGCCATCTCTCAGTTCATCCCTCTAACAGCCTGTTGCTCTGAAGTACAATATTCAGGCTAATTCACAGAAAATGTGACAACATTTGTCTGTAACCACATATTGTCTAGCAGTCAGAATCCTTCATGTAGTAAATAGAAGTCAATATATTTATTTGAACTATTAGTTCATAGTTCAATGTACCCATCCAAAACTGGCAAGAGCAGGATATGAAGTCCAGTGGTCTCAATTTTAACTCCTAAATCCAAAGTTCACATTATAACTCTCAGCTGGATGGGATATTACTATTAGTTTCCTCTCAAAAATGTTTTTGGAAGCTTTCGAAATAAGCACTTGCATTTTCCATTCCAGAACAGTCCTTCACAGCACAATTATCATAGAATCATAGGTTGGAAAAGACCTCTAAGACCATCAAGTCCAACCATCCACCCAACACCACCACGCCTGCTAAACCATATCCCGCAGTGCCACATCTACACGTGTTTTGAACACCTCCAGGGATGGGGACTCCACCACTTCCTTGGGAAGCCTATTCCAATGTCTGACCACTCTTTCAATAAAGAAATTTTTCCTAATATCTAACCTAAATCTCCCCTGATGCGACTTGAGGCCATTGCCTCTCGTCCTATTGCTAGTTACTTGGGAGAAGAGACCAACACCTGCCTCACTACAACTGCCGTTCAGCCTCCTCCAGGCTAAACAGCCCCAGCTCCCTTAGCCGCTCCTCATAAGACTTCTCTAGACTCCTCACCAGCCTCACTGCCCCTCTCTGGACATGCTCCAGCAACTCAATGTCTTTGTTGTAGTGAGGGGCCCAAATTTAGATATGTGCCATAGTTTGGGGAAAACTAACAATCACTCAGTAAGAATATACAGAAATTATTATGATCGGTCCTAAACAATTTTCTGCATTCTTTCATTCCTTGTAGCTACTACCTAACACTCTACTGGTACAATTTAACTTAATGAAATACAGCTGAAATACCCTCTAAGAAAGAGAGGATGAATATGCAGAGTTGGATCGTTGTGCAGTGTATTTATCGAGCACAACACAATCTCCCAAAAATGCCCAGAGTTTTCTTTCTGTTCATAAACAGCTCCCGCAAAGCTTCTACCTGGCAACACCACTATTTATAGTGTTTAATTTTTATACCCTTATACTAAGATTAGAAGTAAATACTTCTCACTCCATTCATGGGGCAGTAAGCTGGAAGTGGGTCAGTCACAGAACACGAGCTGGGGAAAGAGCAGTCTGAATCTCATCAGCCTGACGTTTGGCAAATCGTTTCCCTTCCCTGGCTCACTTTTCCTCTTCCTACTTCCCGCTTTGCCATTAGTTTGTCATTTCTGGAAGGCAGTAATGTCTCTCTGTACCTCTGCAGCACAAAGCACAGCTGTGCTCCACACACACAGACCTTGAGCCACAACCATAGTGCAACACGGAAAGATCCATTGTGCACCAGAGAGGGCCATGTTCTGCCATCCTGTCTCATGCTTGCACGGTGCACTACGCCGTGAGAAGTCCTGTTGAAAACCACAGGACTATTTGCAGAACAGGGCACTATTCAGAATGAATGAATGTGGCAGAATTCCTCCAATTATTTACTTTTCATCAACACCTGAGAGTCTACAAGAAACAGAAAGTTCTCTGACATGTACACCCCCCCATATGAATACACACAAGGAGGGCGCACACGCTCCTCCATAAAGAACCAGACCATTTTTGCCCGCACTGTACCCATAAGGATGCATTCATTCCCCAGTCCCCTTCCATCCTGACACAAAATGGAACGTATTGACATCGGGTAAATTCTCTGCCAACCACAGAACCCCAGCGCTGCACCAGTTCAGTCTGCAGCAAAGCTCTTGGCTTGTACTTGTCTTTCATGCTTGATTGTATGGAGCCAGCCTGTCCCCCAGGGGAGGTGGAGGTAGAGGTGAAAGCAGCAGCAGCAAGAGGGATAGTTCATGACTCCCAAATACATTTTTAGCAAAGCTGACATGAGCAACAGCTACACAGAGCTGCTGCCAGAGCATACCATGAGTTTGTGACCACAGATCTAAATCAGAATTGTCCCAGGAGTTCTTGAATTTCTATCCAGACAAGCTACAGTATTGAGGGCCTTCCTCAGCCACAGCTGAGAGAATACCTAAACCAAGCTATCTCCTGTGAAGCTTTAAGAAAAACAAAGAAAAGAAATTCTCAGTGCTTGCGCTGCACTAGCTACATGTTTGCTCAGAAGTCCTCTTCGGTGTCACCCAAAAAGAGGGTAGCAAAAAAACCCAGTGTATATATATATTTTTTAACAGAACAAAGCATGCTGAGTAACTTTGCAGCGATGAGGATAAGCAGATTCCCTCACATAAACAATCAAAATGCTGGTGATCATTCTCTCATATGGAGAAGTCTGCTTAGGAGCTACTATCACAACCAACAACAGTGGCGATGGGTGGGAGTAGAAAAACTCTTCAGTACATTTCCAACCTGGAAAAGTATTACCTGTTAATGCTCGTGAAGTCCAAACACCCCTGTTGACATTACTGGGATCATCTCCTTTTCTTCTGTCAGAGACAAGCAAGACTAAAACCCAAATTTGTAATACCGCAGGGCCCCCAGCTCAAACCAGCCCAAAGTAAGGTTTTGGTGAAACTGAGCTGGCACGAAGAATGACCGCTCAGACAAGCTCTTTCCCTGAACCACTCAGAGGCGATCCCCAACTCATTTGTGTGGCTTGGTGACGGAGGTCTTCATACAGTGAAGGGGAATTGAGTCACATGCATCTGGCCTCAGTAACCTTCAGAAGGAAGGTGGATGGGGCATAACCTTCACACGTAGCACAGAACTGACATTTTCAGCTTTGAAGGAGCTAGCAAGATCCCGGCTGAAGATGAGAATCACTCACATGAGAGCATGGACACACTAAGATCAAGAGAATACAAGAAGAAGTTGAAGTGAGGAACTGTGCTATAAAGAGTTTCACTTCACTGGACTGCTGGGAAGAACTGAAACAGTGCAAGGAGTTCTCCCTCACGCTCCGTGTGAAAAGCAGGCAGGGTGTACAACTAATTTCAGTGACTGTGAGGGCAGAACAACTCATCTGGTACACTGATAACATCAACAAGGGCTATCCTATGGAAGAGGAACTCTTAATTACGATAGTTTAATGCTCTGATTGACCTTTGGTGCTAAAGATATTGAAGTTTCACAAAAAGAGTCTTTGCCTGATTTTTCTTACTGCTGATGTTCAAAAACCATCATGACACAAAAGCATGTCATCTGTAAAAACATACAGGTAACCCAGAACTCTCACAAGCTCCAAACCAGGCCAGAGGAAAGAGGAGGTATCTGTCTTTTGAACAGCACTAACCCACTGAACTTGCAAATCATCCCACTTGTCCAACCCCCAGACTGTCCTGCCTGTTTCTGATTAGCTGCTTCTTCCTTCACTTTCACCATTAGCAACTATCTTCTATGGAAAAACAGGGCTTACGCGGCCTTCAAGCACACCTTTCACAGTAGTCAAACAAATCCAACATATATAAAAATTGCATGCCAAATTAATTTTATCCAGCAAAGTAAGGCTTTACATACTACCATGTTCTGCACTGCTTAGAGGTTATGGGTTTGTACTTGTCAAAGAAAGACAAGTGTGATTTATTATTGTGTGACCCCAGTCATCTGCTCGTGTAATTACACTTTAATCAATAGAGCTAAATGAGCATGAAAACAGAGTAATGCAGGCATGCATTAGACCCCACGTGTTTGAAGATCACCACCCTCACCCCCACGACTCTATTAATGCACAATTCCTACTGCATATCAAAGGGGTTTCCTTCGGAAAGGCAATCTCTTCAAGTCTGATACACTTGCCTGACCACTTTCTGCTGTACCCAAGTTCATCTTTCACACATTTATACCTATGACACCTCTGTGTATCATTTCCACCTTTCAGGTGGGAAATTCCAACAAAAAGAGCAGGGCTGCTTACCTATCTTAGTCATACTGAAATAACTGGAAATTTGTACCATTTTACAGGTATTTGGACACTTCAGTGACTTAATTCAAACTATACAAGACTCTGTGGACAAGAATGTGTGCGCCCCAATTCCTGCATGTGGCCCTAGCCCCAGATGTGATCATATTTTCTTACAGCTTATGACAACTTGGTGGAATTGACAGCATTAGGTTAACAGTTGGACTCGATCTTAAGGATCTTTTCCAACCTAAATGATTCTATGAACTCGTAGCATAACAGCTGATGACGTACCAAGCAGTGAGCATGAGAACTCTGCCAGCAAAGTTTCTGGAAATACCAAGCCATTCATCAATTCGTATCATTAAAGGTTTTGCCAAAGCATCAGCCCTCTGTGATATTTACTCACACCTTCCCCCACCTGCAGATCCCAGCATGATTGATGCATTTGTGTTTTACGGTAGGAAGTGAGAGAGGCTATGTATGAAAAATGCCTGAAGGCAGAAGGAGTTTCTGTTTCAACACCACTTGCTCATAAATGAGAATCTACAAGAAGCAGACAAGGATTCCTAATTCATATAGCTTATATTCATGTTACAAGCACAAAACAACCAACCATGACTGACAACTGTTTTCTGTTAAAGGCTAAGAATTACCAGCAACAGCGGGTAAATACGCTGTCAGTGTCATTCACCCACTTCTTGTATGAGCCATACAAACAACAAAAAAAGCAATAGTTACTGCTCACTTTCTTTACAAGAAAGACAGCAAGTCCTCTTTCATCGCACTTAAAAAGTCTAATACATATGCCAATCACCTTATATGGCCATATAATTGAAAAATTAGGTAAAAACATTGGAAGTGTTATGTCCCTGAAAGATTACACGCCGCTCTGCATATTAAAGGTATGTCTGTATGTTCTGTTCCTCTGTTGACAGACTTACCATTCTAATACTAAACTTAGAAAAAGATTGTAATTTCCAGGACTCTGGTCCTTCACAGCTCTTCAACACACGCTTAATGTTTAGTGGAACTATTTATAAATGCATAAATTTTGCTGGACTGAGCAAGAGTACTTTTGCACCTTTTATAATGGACCAACAGTTCGGAAATGAAAGATAGTGCCCCAATGCTCCCCAGTCTCACTGCACTTTACTGAGTCTTTTTACACCCGTGTTGTATTTGTAACAATAACGCTTAGAATCACTATTTTATGCCAGCTCACCCCAGGGATAAAAGGGTTCATGGCAAGGAAGAAAACCAAAATCACCTCAACTATATGCCCTTCACGCTAGTGACAGGCAAATTAATCAGCTTTGAATACCTACTCTAGCAAGCACATAGGTTCCTAAACTACTAGCTAAAATAAGAGTACTGACATAAAGCTCAATTCTACCAGTCTTGAAGGACAACAGGTTGAAAACCAGATACCCCACCATCACAAAACAAGACAGATAACGTATTTCTCATTAGAATAATTTTTTAGAAAGTTGCGTTGACCAGATCTGGCTGAGAAGCAGGAAAATGTGAACCAAGATCCCAGCAATTCTTTCAGTCAGTCTCAGTAATACAGTTTCTCTGTTTATTTGAGCCTTTACACAGTGCTGCTGGACTCTGCGCTGAACAAGCTTTTGGCTAACAGCGCCTTAAGCACAGATGGGTCTCTGACCTTATTTAGCAGGGATTCTCCTGAAGACATTGCTGTCTGATTTTACAATATTTGATTCAAACGGTTCAGTGACTTGGCCAGGGCATGTAACCCACTTTTTTAATGCTTGGTTTTTTAGCAAAGCTCATGCTTATTAACCACTAATAAATTTTACTTAACATTGAACTCCCCTACCACTAATTATCTGTCTTAAATGGTAACCAATTGTGAATAACAATAATAATAAAAGATCCATTACCGATTTCCTCTCTTGTTTCAGCTCCTGCACATAGCGTGTTAACTCTCCAGTGATCAGAGAGGTCATGTTCTCTGAAATGACCTCATGCTGTCCGGCATAGTCATTCATTTCATTTAAAGTGGCTAGGAAGGCTCTAGTTGATGTATACCTGCAAAGGACAAAAATGCATTTGGCTTTTAGTCCCTTTCTTTTCAGAAAGACACACTGCAGAGGGAGGCTGTATCCTACCTAAGCATTTAGTATTGCTGCATGAGACTGAATATGGATTAGCACATATTCACTTGAAGGAATTTCTCAAAAGGAAGCCTATCCCACACACTGACAGTTGTCTGATAAATTAATCTCGATTTAGACAGTTTGACATTGGCTCTTAACATATCACAGCTTTAGAGCGTCAGGGTTTTTATCAGCACAGCTCTGAGACTTCACTGTTCTAATCGCTATTCACCAAACATTTCTAGTTCTATTCTTTCAAGTCCTACAAGTCAGCGCACAGAGTCATCAGTGTACTCTGTACTGGCAAAATCCTGTCTAAGCAACTAACTTTTTGGCTAGCATAGTGCAGAAAATAAAACTTATCATCGCGTAAATTGGATTTTAATCAGCTATAGCTTAAAAAGTTTTCAAAAAAGTAGCAAGTTTACTAACTGGGTGTTCACTGTATACCCATATTTTTTAGTACCTTCCATCGCAAGGTTTATTTTTTGTATAAAATAATCTCCAATACAGCATTCCACATACTATTAGAAGGAAGAAACAAACATCTGTGCATGCAACTTCAAAACAGAAGATTATGTCACTAGCATGTTCAGCACAGCGCTAACAGAGCTGCATGTAAACACCCCAGCTGGCTGTGCTGGTCAGCTTGGAAACAGCAGCTCTGAAGCAGTGCACTTGTACACACTAGAAAAACTGTTAGTATTAAATGGTAGCAGTCTGTATTGATAACATCACCTAAAGGTGAAAAGGCAAAGCAAAGAGGGAAAGATCTAGTGGAAATAGAGAGGAGTGGTACAAGCAGGGATGAGAAAAGGCAGAAAAAAAGAAACTAAAAAACAGTCCAATACAAGCAGCCACAGTCAAGCTGTGGTGACTCAAGAGAAATCCCAGTTGCAAAACACAGGGGATCAGAGCCACAGAACTACAGGCTTGACAGAAAGCTTGAAAACAGATTGTTTTTAGACAGGCTGTATCAAAGCAGTGTCCAAGGCACCCAAAGGTCATATGACAAATTCTCAGACATTATTTAAGACATGATGAAACTATGCTGAGGTGAACACTGTATTTAAAAGGGCAAAGGACACACAGGATCTTCTGTGCCACATCACATGAATCTTAACTCCAGTATTCTTTTCCAGCAATGAAAGATGTGTCAAAAAAGGTTGTAGTAAACTCAAAATATCCATTTATGGTATAGCTACCCAAAAGCAGATTTATTCCTAGTCCCAGGTAGGGACCAAAACAGCTGATGTGCTAGTAACATAAGCTTCCTTGTGTAAACATTAATATCTCAGGAAACAGTGGCAAAAATAACATTCCCAAACAATGTTAACTAAAAATAAATAAAAAAGAAAATGAAAAGGCTTCTATCTCTGTTAATACAAGACACTAGAGTAACTGTATACAGCAACTTGTGGGTCTGACCCAAAAATCTAAATTAATATAATCATACACTTGGATCCGTATCCAAACTCATTTGAAATGTTTCAAATTTCAAGGTCAAGGGTTTGAGTCTGCTGCCAGGCTCTCCAGAGGCAGAGCAGCCTCCTGCAATACAAGGGTGCCCGGTCAGACCCTGCGATGCCTTCATTCAAAGCTGATGCTTTCCAAAACACAGACATTGCGAAACTTCAGAGTGCTCTGAGGAAAAGGTTCTTGTTCTGGCTTACAGCCTGGCTGTTGGGAAGCTCCTCCTCTAGAAAAATCTCTTCAAAGAATATCTTTGATCTCCTCAAGGGCACGACTGTTCCTAATGACATGTGGTCTGTCGTCACCTGTATCCATGTCCCTAGCGTCACTCGGTGAAGGAGCTGTACTTTGACGCTGCAGTCGCTACCTGCGAGCACTACATTAATCCCCGGCCAGCAGGGAGATGCAGTCGGAATACGTGAATCAACAGCCGACAGCCAAGGCTGCGCAACATCCTTCAACAGCAGCAAGTCACACGTCAATCCATCCCAGGATACTGGGAGTACAAACTACATCCTTCACCTTACTCTTCAAGAACCACTGGTTTCTCTGTGATGTTACAACATTATCCCATTAGTAAGTTACTAATCTGTGCTGTCAGTCCATTTGAGTAATTTAATACTTAGGCAGACTGCTTAAGTTTCATGCTAAAATTAGCAACTGTTTCTGTTCCTGCTGAAGCAGTCACGAGTTTCATCTTTCACTTCAAAGAGCCAGGATCATACAGTCTGGCTAAAAGTTTTTCTGGTACATGCACACAAAACAACAACAAAAAAACCAAAACAACCAGGCATCCAGAAACCACAATGTATAAAGGGAATTGAGTAGTTACAGGCCAAATCCAAAAACTGAAAATCCACTCCTTACTATCTACCATATAAGCCTGTTTCTACATCTATGATTTCTATACTCTTACACATGCTCAGTCAGCACTGAATTATGAACATACCTGTATTCTTCCTCTTCTTTGGAGTTCTTTTTGGGTTGGTATTTCTTTGAAAGATTCCTAAAATTAAAAAAATATATATATAAAATTAAACTTAAAATCTCCTTTATATTAGCTGGCTAATCTTTGCATGCACACACATTCTGTGGGGCTTCAGTTTTTATTTGCAGTGACAAGACACCTTTCAGAAGTATGACTGCAATTAGCCTTTGATTGCATTGCAGTAGCACTCAAAAGAACGGCCCACACAGTGCTTCAGTCTCTATAACCCCAATAAAGTAGCAGATTCCTAAACCAAGAAGTCAATAAATTAAGGTCATTCATTAAGTCAATACACCTGAGTTCTGGTTCTGCCAATGCACAAGTCTCCTTCACCTGATCTAAAGGAGAGACTCTTTTACAGCAAAAATACTGGTCCTTAGACACACAGGCATGCTTTACAAACTCCACCCAGTAGAAGGTGCTACTCCATATCCAAAGGTCAGCTGGCACGTTAAAGTGTGATTTGCTGCAGATGACACTCCCAGCCAGGCAAATTTGCCTGCATTTAGCAGGATGCTTACAAGGAAGAGAAAAATCTTCATAAAGCTGTGGGAAGCTGCACTGAGATGACAAAAGGGGGATCATTTTATGATTATCAACTGATGCTCGGAGAAGTGTGAAATTTGAAATTTGATTATCCCAATTAGAACAGATGCTTGCATCTCTCATTACCCCACAGCCAACTAATGATTTAATTTCAAAATACTGATATGCTATTCAAGCGATCATATCTTGAATAAGAAATTGGAACATAACTCTTCTAGCACATTGGACAGACAGTACATAGCCCTCACTGTCCTGCCAGTCCCCAGCCAGCAGCACATCGAGGGTTTGGGTGGTTACCACACATCTGTTAAATCCAAACACACCTTGCTGACACTTACCGCTCAGTGCACGCTGCACTCTAGCACAATACCACGCATCTTTTACACAACGCAAACCAGAGAGCTGACAAATCTTACTTAGCAATGTTAAGACCTTTTCAGTGCTGCAGTACTCTGTCTCCTCTATTCTAAACTCAGCCCTAGGATTATATGCCTTCCTGCAGCCTCTGTCACCCTATTGTGAAATGGAAGCCATTTGTTTTAGCTTTACATGGTTGTTTCAGCAATTAAGAATAACATAGAAGTGGTCTTGACAGAATCGTTGTCCAAAGGACTACCAAGTTTCATTGACCTATCTGTGCCAAACGCTTTGGAAGACTCCCAGAAGACACACAGTTGAAAAGAAACTGCTTCTTCAGAGGTTTAGCCCGCTCCTTGCTGCATGCTGGTTTTACTGCTAACTGGGAGACAGCAGGGCCTCTTGTCTCACACTTCTTTCCTTTTGTTCTCCTTAAGGAATTAAGGAGCATCTGTCCAGAGTAGTAGCCAGAACTCTGGCAGATTTGCACAGACAAATATGTGTTTCTCAAAATGTAAGTACCCCTATTGGAAAGGATCCAAATGAGCATCTGCCTTCCAGTCTTCACCTTCTCTGAAAGCGGGATGCTCTGAAACCATGAACTTTTCTCTAGTTCTGTGTACAGCAGCTTCAAACAAAGACGACCAGCACGGCAAGAACTCTGCACGCTGTTCTGCGTGATTACAGTAAGTCTCATAGCACTCTTCAGATGCCATGGGAATGCCTCCCTTCACACACCTGCTTGAAGAGGAAAGGAAAAACCACAAGAACACATGCACAGAAGGCTACACTAATAAGGCATTTTCACACGTGCTTAAAGCGCATGTGTGTCTGCACTATCATGCTGCCCAATTAATGCTGACAGAGCTACTGCCTTCTCATGAACTTTCAAAGGTGTTGAAACGCTACAGAGCTAGAGCAAAAACATCCAGAGAGTACGCTTTCACAGAAGAAAAAGATTCTGAAGTCATATAACAACGATTAGCATCTGGGTTAAACATTTTATTATTTTCTACGTGCTTTATAAAGTACATAAAATATAGAGTCTATATATTTGAGGGTTTCTTCCTCTCTTTTAGTCAAAAATACACGTAGGGTTTTAACCAGGATACACACAAAAAACCCAGAAGTGATACTGAATCCAGAAGTGATACTAAATCCAGTAAGGGTCAATATGACTCTTGCAAGCTGAAGTTCAACATACAGTCGTGCAGTGTCATGACGAGACCACCAGCACTCCCCAGATTCAAGCTCATGAAGCAATGACACCTTCAGAGCTAACTGCAACTAGAGGGAACTAACACATAAGAAGAAAGATCAGCAGTAAAATAGCAATTCTGAGAAGGTTCTGTGCCAGCCTGTGCACCTGTCTCCAATACACGTTTCTATTTGCCTTTCACTCGGCTTCATTTTTTCCTGCCTTTCCAGCTTGTTTCTCTGCTCCCTTATTTCCACTTCTTTGACATCCTGCTCTTTCTTTCACATTTATCATCAATTCTCAGATTATTCTGGTATCTTACACATTTTTTTTTTTTCCAATACGTCTTCCACATCTATCCACTGTCACATTAGGCAAGGCTTTTGACGCGCTTATTGACGCTCGGTGCATGGATTGCCAGGTAAGTGGTGACCAGGGAAGCAGGACAACGGAACACCACTTGGGCACTCGGAGCACAGCGTCCAGCACGTCAACGTCCGATGGAAGTTCAAAACAAAACACAGGAACAAGTGAACACTCTACCATAGCTTTTGCATCCCTTCCTTCCCAACCTAGTTTAATGACTCAACAATTATAATGTAAAACAATTAGCAAAACAATCGTGTCAAATCTGAACTGGACTCTCAAACCAGGAGTGACTGTAAATGGTACAAGCAGGACTTGAACAGGTGCAGGCACAATGCAGAAGGTATGTGACACCGGGGAGTTTCTTCCACTGCTGTAACCAGATAAGCTGGATGCATCCTGCAAGTATGGAGATCTAACTTCACACTTTTAAAACAAAATATTACATATATATCTGCAGAATTATAAAGAGAAAGGAAAGAAACATTTTTAAATAGAAGCCTATTAAACTTTGACAGATGACCAGGCTGAGATGTAGATAGTTAGGCAGGAAGAATAGCCAGCTTGGGAGCCCAGAGACCAAGCAGAAAACACAAGTTTCACAAAAGAAAATAAAGTTGAGGAGGTTTACTTACACTATAAACAAAACTGAGTTAAATCCACAGGAGTATCTTGTATTAACTTGTCCCTTTTTAATAGCATGCCTGCATGTTATGACATGCAGTAATGTGCTGCAGCCCTTTGACACCAAACGGATGTGATACAAGAAAGGTCTGCACCCAGCTCAAGGAGACTTACTAAAAGCAGATGCATTTTTTTGTTTTGTTTGTTTTGTTTTTTTTAATGTCCAGCACTGTATTATCTCAACTGTGACAAGTCTACATTTTTGTTTTTTCTCTTATACCTTTAACTTCTCAGATGACTCCAAACAGCACTGTGTTTAAGAGCGCCTCAGGGATGAATGTATTTGTCCTCAAATCAGACTGGTGGGCAGGGGGACAAATGCAACTATGTGTGGGGAATCAAAATACAGAGAGAAGAAACCAGTTGACCAAGTTGGGTTCGGAAGTCTAGGACAGAATAAGAAATAAAACTCAGGAGTTCAGAGTTTCTAGGTAGTTTTACATGTAAAACTACTTCCCACTTTCCTTAAACGTTTTGTGTGTTTATTTTCATAATCAGTTCTTATCTCCTGAAATTTGTCACCTTAAGAAATTCACTGAGTCTAGTGCATGATTCTTCGTAAGACCCGCTTACACAGACACTCTTCTGGGGTTTCCCAGCCCAGTCATTCTTCCAGCTCATTTTGCCTCTGTAACTCAATCTCTTCTCATCTTCATAGAATGTGAGCAATTTGTTCCTGTACAAGTAATTTTCTATTTCCTGCTCGTCCATAGCAGAAACCCTGGGGAATCCTTGTGGCATTCCCCTGAGAAAGTACATAACCATAAAGGCAGGGTTTTATCAACTACCAGCTCCTCTTAAATAACAGGCCATTGTGCATCTCAAATCCATTCTAACACAAGCATCAAAAATTCAGGTGTGTGGCTGTTTTTTTTAAATGCACGTTGTACTTTAGGTAGATACAGATCAGCTAGGACTTCAGATCTCAACATCTATAAATACTGAGAAGACAGAAGGAGTTCTAATATGTATTATAGCAAAACAAAACAAAAAAAAGATGTATGGATTTACTGGAGGAGTTGGGAAGGGTCAGTCCTGCACTCTCCTCTCCAGCTACCTCCGCCACTTCCAGTTTATCACCCTGGACACTTGTGGCTGCCAGCAATATTGCACCACAGCCTCTCTCAGCAGCAGCAGGACTGCCTGGGTGTTGTACTCCCTTTAACCCATTCTCCCCTTGCATTCTTTCTACCCTAGTGGGAAAAACAGGGTAAGAGCTACTTGTTGTGGGAGGGTTCTTAGTACCCCTTCCCCACTTACATTGGATCTGACCTCAAGGAATATGTTTTCTGGGTCTGGTTCACATACATTCCTCTACCTACAACCTGATGGCTGAACCAGACATGTAGAACGTACCTAGCAGGAATTTCCAGTAATTTAGCTACTTGAGATAAATTCACAGGATCTCTGCTCTGTTCATGAGACACATCACAACAACAGTGCCAAGATCATAAAAACATCAAAATTCAAATCTCTGGGTGCAACCTGGCTAACTACATACATGAAATCTCCAAGGGCGACCTGCAGTTTCTCCAACACGCATTCATACAGAGCCCGTCTTATGAAAAGAAACCCTCAACTTTGCCCTACAACAAATGATCATTATTCTGTTGAAGTCTTAAACCCTTCAGCATTCACATGCTGCAGTCCTAATTTCATGGAAAACATTATAATGCTGTCCTCAAAGCCTGAGCCAGTAATCATGCATAAATCGTGAGTAAGCCCTAGTATGCTACTCAGTCACCTAAATAACCTTTCTGTTTGCAAAGCATATGATTTTTAGCAGAGATAATAAAACAGTATCTTACATTAGCTTTAGCGTTCTATTCTCTACATTATTCTCCACTAGCCATTACTATAAACCAAACAAATTACCACCACTGAAACAGTAAATTTACAGATGATTACAGGCTTTGAACAGATGCAACTCGAAGTCCAGAAATGTACATATCAACTTACCTAAGCTGCTTTGCATAGCTGAGTTCAATCTCTGTTCTTTCTTTCACAAACTTGATGTACTTTTCCAGAACATCAATACCACATTGCGTGTGTTTTTCTAAGTTGTCAAACTGGTCCTGCAGTGAATCAAAAGAATAGTTTAGTCTCGCTGAACACAGAGATAACTAAAAATAATTTCCAAAGTGCATATCGCCATAAAGAAAGTGTTATTAATATTTTCCATTACTACAGTTTGAGATTTTTGTAGCAACACAGGTTTTTAATCACCGGAAATCTGTCTTTTAACATGAGACCAATTCAGTAACATTCTTCATTCCTCATTTCTGAATCAGTTTCATTTCAGAAATCCTGGCAATTCTACTGCATACAATCTTCTAATATAACGACATACTTGAAGGGCAAGAAACAGATACCCTCGCCAGTATTTTATTTTTCTCTGAAGAATTAACAGATGTTTCATGAATTTGGGGTCTACTCCTAATTAATAATTCTGATTTTCATCTGAAAAATACAGATTTAGACTCCAGCTTAGTCAGTGTTATGAATTCAAAATATCATTTTGAATAGTTACCAGTCTTTTGACAGAACAGAATTCACTTCCCTTATAGCCTGCTTTGTTTTAAAACAGAAGACACGCTAACAAATGATGCCATAAAACAATGACACTGGCTATTTTTACATAAGTTTTCTTGTCTACCTCCATTTATATACACATGCTACTTTGTTCTTCAAATATTGTTGCCCTGAAAAACAGTCACACATGTTTTCAATAAAATCTTTTTCAATCAAGAACATTCCACAAGTCAGTTTGGGATTTGCAAATGCCAAGAGAAATTAAGCAACCCCAAATCCAAATTAATTATCCAAGCCAGCTTATTACTATCTGCAGATTTAACCTAAAATTACCTTATTTTTTAAGGTTTGGTTACTTCAACACCACTCAAATTCCACAATCATCCATTCCACACAGCACTGCAGAAGTTAATGTTTCTACAAGACTTGAAAAAATTTTTTTAACCTGTGATGCACTGAATACTTGTCCTGACAGAAACACAGTGTCAACAAGGTCTTTAATATCAGCCTGACTTCTGTGACATCAGGTTCCATTATGGTTTACATGGAAAACAAAGTATAAGTTTGTACATCTGCAGTGCAAAGGTTAGATTTACAACATTCTCCAAAAATTGTACACAGCCTTAGATTTGGGTCTGACGCTTAGCTGCCGCCATTAAAGCTTCCAACAGAAGCGATGCTTCTTTCCGCCTGCCAAAGATCTGGTCTTGTGATTCAGTTTGTGGAGCTATCACCGAATGTTATCAAAGCAATACAAGCCCACTTCCTTAGATGCACAGAATACAAAAATAACAGAAAGCTACTACAAAGCCTAGTTTATGAATATGTTGCTTTTAAGCAAATACCACTTTCTGCTTTGTAGCCTGTCTGGCTCTAAGTTAGATCGGTATCAGGAGAGATTCCTCCAGCATTGAACAAAACAGTCGTGTGCACAGAAGCTGCTACTCGCTAACAAAACTGCTTTTAACTGCACTTTGAAGGGGAGAAATAGAAAACATGTTGGAAGAGGAAATCTGCAAAACCCTAGCAAGAAGCACATTAAACCAGCAGGTAATATGCACGGCATAGGACACACAGGGTTGGTGTAACTGTGTATTTGCTCTGGTTTAGCATAAGGTACTATTTTAACCCAGTTCAGCCAAACCAACTACGCTTCAGCTTAAATTATGTTAGTATTTGTCAATTAAAGAGTCACTGGAGGGAGAACAGCAAAAGGGCAATAGTATAAAGTTACAAACATAGTAAAGAACTTCTAAGCCCCGTGCTCCAGGAACTAAGAAAAAGTAGTTTAGGGCAACTGGAAAAAAGATTCAAAGTACACAGAATAAATGCCTGACTTCCAGCAATATAAATCACCCTTAACCCAATGGAACATCGTTCACTCAAAAAGAGGATGCATGTATTCTGCAGAAAGGTAAGACATGTACTCAGCCAGTACATATTTGCATATAGACAAATCCTCGTTTCAGACAATCTCACAGCTGGGGAGAATACAAAGACGACCTGGGTAACATCACGGACCGCTCCTCCTCCCAGAGGGCTGAGATCAGGAACATGGTGTGCGGTCTGGAGTACGGTGCCAGAACAACGAGGCACCTTCTGCTCTGCTTCAAGTATACAACCTCTTAAATCTCTCAGATTATGCTGGCGTCAAGAAAGTAGTGCAAACATGGCCTTTTTAAGGTTTCTGATAAAGAGGTCTTAGAGCTATCCCACACCCTACTCTTCCACAATTTACATTATTTTACATAAACACATGCATATAAAATAAATACCCCACGAGGCAGTCCATTACTCACAAGTTTACATGCATTCACACACACTCCCAACTCTGAGAAGGGAAATCTCCGGGAGAGAAATCCACTCCCTAATCCCTGTAAGCAAATTAAACCACCCTTATCAGATATACCATACTAGTAGCAAGAAACTAAGTTAGCATCCTACTGTAACCCCATCCAAAGAGGAAAGACCACGGTTTCCCACAGGAAAGAATGCCTTTCAAGGAGATCCTACCCTTTGAGAGAATTCATACCGCTGACCGCACAGAAAGACAGAGCAGGTTCGCCCTGGAAAGGCAATCTTGGTGATGGCTTGTTCAAACCTTTTCCACCACCCTGACTCAATTCGCAGAGCATCATTTGGATCCGAGTACGAGTAAAAACCTGAAAATGACTCCAGGTAGCTGCCTGGTCTATTATCGCATAGATGGATCTGCTGGACTGCTTCAGCGGCCTCACTACGTCGAGTCTGGTGAAATCAAACTCCATGTTGTGCACTGCAAAGGCGAATGCACCGCGGCGCAGCTGTCAGACAGACCAACTGTGTGAAGATGCTAACTTTCTATTTATAAAGTGAGCAGAGACGCTTGTCCTGCGCTGAGCTGTAACCAGAAGAACCTCAACTAGAGAAACTACAGGCACTGACCTCTGCTATCAAAAGGCAAGGCAAGGTGAAATTTAGTTCCTTTCTTCAGACCTTGCTTAAGGGATGAGTTTCTGTTCTTTTCCAGGCATTGAACAGTTTTGGCCCGAGTGCCATTTCAGAAAGCAGCCAACGCCCCACAACAGCGTGCTACGCTTGGGTCATGTATTCCATTATCAGTTCTCTTTTCTGTGTTCCTTAAGGATGAAAACAGTCAGTAAAATTGGCAACGCCATCACTTGCCAAGCGTGAGATTCCAAAGGAAAGGCAGTGCAGCCAGAGGGACCTAACACAGACAGCCCTCCTTATTTCAAGTAGCAAGCTGAAGGTAGGGAAGGGCTCTGTGTTAAAGCTAATGAAGCAGTGATGAGAGCACACAGAATGCTTTGATCATAACACACAACCCTTAATTCATGGAATTCCAAAGTCCAGGGATACAATCAATGCAAAACCAGAACTTCTAAAATGGAGATTTTTGAGAGTAGTTACCAACAATATCATCCCTTCAATCAACAATTAAAAGATTTTTTTAAATTAATTTAGTATTTCCAAAGTTTATCACAAAAATTCCACATGAGATCCGAGAAGTTTATAAGAATCTCAACTATTCTGTTGTAAATTGGGTCTAGTTTTAGTATTCCAAACCTTGTGAGGGTTCATCTATCTCAGCTCAGGAGGAACTTGGCTCTACAACCTGGAGCAGCCAAATCAGAGCACCACATGGTTTCAGCACAAAGCCCACCATCCCTGCCAGCGACGGATCCAGGTTTAGCGGGTAACACTTGCCCCTAGAGCTGTGCAGGTTGAGCCATCAGCTGGAAGTCAGCTCAGGTACCTCCATGAGCTGCTGTTTCAGCTTTCAGTTTCAATGTACGTATTCTCCTTCATTTATTTTTGCAGCCTCCTCGCCCTTCCATTTAGGGATAACATTAGTAAACAATAAATTCCACAAGGCTTTAGCATTCTTCAAGAAAAGCAAAGAAAACAAGACAAGAAGCATGACACAGTGTTCAGCGAGAATGCTCCCAACAGACCACAGTGAAGGGGGAAAACAAAAGTTCACTTTACACCTGTTTTCTCTGAAAAAGAAACACCAAAACATTTCTAGAAGCATTCACTACTTTCCTCTGACTCACAGACTGGCTTACATATAAGAACACACTTGAGCAAAACGCTGTACTGACAACGAGCTCTGTATCTCAGCAGGCGCCCATCACAGCCTTCACGTTATTGTCTATGTCCTTTGGCCTTCCAACCCGCCAAATCTCATGTTCTCCCATTTTCAAGTCTCTAGACTTACTTACTGTGGTATCAACGGCTTACTACAAAGAATAGATTTTTGACTGACAATCAAGATGTGCACATAATTAATCTACTCATATAGCTGTAACTTGTCCCTCTTCAGATACCACCAGCTTTGCAAGGACAGCAACGCATGCCCGTAGAAGCACTACATGCCTTCCCCAAGTGATGGAGAAGTTTGAATATACAGCTGATGCACCTGACTTCAGGTGGGTGGGAAAGCAGAGCCTCTGCTGCAAGCTGCTTGGAACAAACAGCATCTTCCTATTTGTTCAGAGCTTAACGCGTTTTTGAGCATGCACACAAAAATTAAAGCTCAAAAGTGGGAAGAACAACTTTAGTCATTAACTTAAATGGGAATTGGACAACCAAGTACCCAGAATGCTTCGACAATTTTCTCCCTAAGGCAAAATCTAATTTCATTTCTGTTTCCATTAATTTCTAACTCTCTAACTTCATTTCTGTTTCCATTAATTCTCTCCTGATATTTTTACCACTGCCCAAATAACCTCACATTCGTGCATTCTTTCTGAAACTCGGCTGCATGCTTGTTACACTGACAATGCTTAAAATGGAAATAGTGCTGCCTATTTGCTTTTCCTCATTTTAACGGCTACTTTAAGCTGTCAAATCCCTTCACTTCTCAACTGTTCTCCTGAAGTCAAATTCCCCAGCAATGCAAAGTATTTTGGGAATAAAAAGTTAGCCGTCAAAAAAAAAAAGAAAAAAAAAAAGCAGCTTTCTTCCCATTTCTAAGCCACATAACACAGAGTACAACCAATTATTGAGCAATAAAGAAAGTGTTATTCCTGTGGTCTTTGAAGATCAGCTCAGTACGGTCTGCCTTCCTCTTTCAGGACTGTTTCCATTTATTGCAAAAGAGTTCAATCCAAACCTCAGTCAGATCCAATGATTAATGGGACCTTAACTTGCCACCAAGGGGCTTCAGCCTTAGAATTTAGTGAAACAAAGGGGGCGAGTTACAGCCTCAGGCTCTCTGCAGCCAGACACGGCTCACGCAGGTCGCTGTACTCCCCGCGTCTCAGAAGCGCTCTCACAAACAGAAAGGCTGACGACTTGAGTTCAGCTCCACACCACGCAGCTAGGCCGGAACTCCTGCGATTCCTATTTGGTTTCAAGGGTGAACAAAACGCTAGTTTCTGGGAGACTTTAGCAATTAATTCTGCAATTTTAATCATTATGTCAAACATGCTCAGACGACACTTAGGTGGCAGTGTAATATCTACCAGTACCCGGGCTGAACTGTCAGTCTTCCTGCTACTTCCACAGGTAGCAGCACAGCAGTGCTAAATTAAGAATGCTAATACAGAGACAAGTAGTGAGGGAAGAATATGCTGAAAATTCAGATGCCAGTAACAGAAAAACATAGCCTTTATATTTAGCATATTCTTACTATATTTCTTATCTGGCAAGATAATAAAAGACCCATTTTTCTTAAATATTAAAAATGTTTGAAGACTTTCTACTGCCTTGTTCACCAGGGAGTTTCATTCCATTTCCTCCCATAATGACTTGTTTATCCACTGTCCTAAAAACATAAGTAGGAATAGGGGCATTAAACGTTAATTTTCACCTCTGGTTCATACCTTCTCCTCCCACATCCCCTTTTTAAACACTCTCCCCCATTTCCATAGGCAAAAAGGAATTAAAGTGAATATCAAGAATACATCACAGTGTTCAAATTCTAAATTACTCTTTTTAGATACCATGGTTTAACAACTTCAAATTATAAAAATAATTAACAAGATGATGAGACCTTCATAGGCTCAGTTAAGTCCCACATGGCACTACAGTGCTAGCAGAGTACAACAGAATTCACATCACAGATCCTCAGAGACCTACAATAAAGCTATATGCAAATGTAACAGTCTTCAGGCAAATGAACAATGAAAGAAAATGCATAAAGTACAGGCTACCACTGCAAGAGCCTTCCAGAAAACAGAGATGAGCAGAAAATACAAAAGCACTTCAGCATCTGTTGACTCAGCCACTATTGATGAGAAACAACTTCCCACAGAAAACTTGTCAGCTATAGTTAGTGAAATCCTCAGTTAATGACAACTAAACAAACATCTGTGTTTATACATGTTAAGTATGTTAAGTACAAAATGGAGTACAGGACACTAACCTTTTGCTTCATGCAGCACAGACAAGGAGGGCTAATAGCACCATGGAAGACATCCCGATGTGACTGAGAAATCTCTTTTGGGTTTACATTAAAATGCTGCTGTGGCTTTACCGGTTGTTTTATAAATCTGTCCCTCCATTACCCCTGTATATCTGGTTCAAGTTCACAAAACTATTTATGATCACATGCATTTTTCATGCGGATCTCCTATTCACCCACATGTTTAATTTCATTTTACCCTTTAAGTATTAAACAAGTTCTTCCCGACCTTTCAACAGGCCTATTTCTGCACAAGCCAAATAATAAACACCCCAGAAAAATCCATCCTACTTGCCCACCTCCACTTGCTCTTCATCTTCATCCCTTAAACTCATTTTCCACAAAGCCCAAAAGATTTGTAACTATTCTTTTATCTCTCCTGATTCACCTCAGAACTTGATCTAGTTAGAAGGAAACAGAAATAGAAATAAGATTCGTAGCTGCACCATTAGGCAGAATGCATTTCAAACTTTGGGGCGGGGGGTAATCCCAGAAATCAAGAGTGGAAACAGACTGTTTTATGTTGAAATATCTTTTATGTTGCTAGATAAACTCACCTCTAATGGTCCTACTTGTTCCAATAAACTTTATGAATTAAGCAGTTATTGGTCTATATTTCAGCCTTTAAATGCTTACTCTTCAGTATTTTTGCAGTTCTAATATTTACACAAATTTTAATTTGGATTTAAAACAATGTTGCCCCAGTATAGCAGCCAAGCGTGGCGACAGGCAATAACCCTCTTAATTGCTCCTGAGACCAACCCCGCCCATCCCACCCAGAAAAACCACCCTCCACAAACCCAAGAGTGACCCCTCCTGCTAATTAAGCAGAAGTGCTGTCTCACAGGCAGGTTTCGGCCGTACCCTAACCCTGCCTTGATGGAAACCTGACTGAAGCCAAACCAGAAGCCCTTCTGAAAATAGCCACGTGAGCGTATGGCGCAGCGGCCAGCGCCTGGAGAGCAAAACAAGTATTACAGCCACGCTGAGGCAAGGCCAGTTCTGGGAGTACAACCAGATCGTCAGCATTGACAGGGAACAAATTAAATTGCAACATCTAACAAAAAGACCCACCTACAGTAAAGCTGCTGTACATCCCCCACTAACAAAAACACGGAGCTTGCCCTCGTACACCTCACTGTAGAGCAGGTGACGCACACCACCAGCCCCTAAACGCCGCAGAGGTCCCCAAGAGCAGGCCACAGCCCGCAGCACAAAGCCAAGCAGCAAGCTGTGGAAGTGGGGCAGGGAGGGAGAGGAGGGAGAGCAACTCCCACAGCAGTAGCATGGAGCACCAGGTGGGCAAGGGGACACCTCCGCCTGCCGGGCAGGGCCCCGGGAGCACAGCCCCAGCACCCACGCTGCTGACTCACTTTGACACCTATGACGGAAGCCTTGCAACACCTGACATGCGGCTCACAGGAGGATGCTTCCCTGTGTGAGCACAGCCAGTGTCATCAACTGCCAAGACATTCACACACACTCTCCATGTCTACATCGCTCTGCTGACAGCTTAAACCGTGAGCTGAAACTGCTCCTTCCTGCAGCAGCCAGAAGGCCCTGAGTCACCACGGCCGCCCGGCCATGGGAGCGGTGGAGCTCCAGGAGGAGCAGGTGCTCCTGCAAGAAACCTCCTGGCCTTGGCTCCAGGGGCTGCTCTCACCACAGCAAACAGCCTTCCTCACCAGAGCCCAAAATATTAGACCCTCAAGCCCTCCACCTCTGCCACCCGAGCGCCAAAGCAAGCCTTCTCCTCCCCCTTAGCCTGGTGTATCCTGCAAAGGATGTGGTAAAGCAGAACTTGTGGTCCCTCTATAGCAACAGGGCAAGTAACAATGCTAACACAGCAGCCAGGAAGGAAGGTGAGAGAGAGGATGTGCCGTACGAGAGAGGATGTGGTTGCTGGTGCTGCAGCAGCTTAAAAAGATGCTGCGAGAGGTAAGACAGAGAGGAATGATTAATTCTGGGGAGCGGGAAAGCAGGAAGATGTGAACAGCTCAAGTGGAGCAGGACAGAGCTGATGAACAACAGGTGATTAAAAGAAACAGCAACTGAACCAAAGGATACTGGATAGTTAGGGACAATAGGGTCCTTTTGCAAGCAAAAGGCTAACAGCAGGCCTGATCTTCTGGGAACGAAGGAGATTTTAATGTGAAATTATGTAGGTTACATGCCCTGGATAGTACATGTGGAAGAACATAAGTCCATCTATTACACAGCATTATATAGGTGCTGTTTCATTTTTATTCAGTTACCTGAAAATACCATACAGAGGCGATAGAGACTTGACACAAGTCATCTGCTGTTACCAGTGGGAGACGCTTCTAAGAAAGTTGTGCTACATCTCCTGAAAAAGGAAGTGTGCATCTTAGAGGTGTTAAAATTTCATGCTCTTGAAATATTATGGTTTTCTTCAAATAAGGAAAAGGTAAGGCTCAAAAAACCATCATTTGCAATGTCCAAGGATACTTTTCATAGATGGCCATGCTGCAGCAGCCATTCATTTCCTTCAAATAAGTTTATCCATTTTGAGGTTTGAGGCACTGCATGACTTTGCCACAATGAAAACCATCTGTCATAAGCAGACCATTCAGAAACGAACACTTCTTCTCAAGCATACAATTCTGCTTATAAAATACACACAAGAAACCCCAGAATGGGACACGGTTTTGTTTCAAAACACATTATAATGTGCAAATTACAACTCAGGATATAAGAAAGCTCTTAAAGAGCAAGATAATAAGAGAGAAACCTCAACTAATGCCAGATGCAAGGTCAGAAATGCCAACTGTTTTTATTGAAGGACTGAGTGTATTTCAACCTTTTCCTGTATGTGCTCGGTTATTTAAACTGAAGACCAACACGCATCTGCTGCTCCTCCTTTTGGTGCAATTCAACAGATTTAAGTGAACTTATTCCTACTAGGTATGGGGATAAGCAGCAGAATCTAAACCTTAAAATCCAGACTCATTAGCAAAGCAAAAGCTAAGCAAAGGCTCATAACCTCTAAAATCTAGTGGGGCCCAGAGAAATGATGCATCTCTACCATTAGCATTAATGACACCCACGAAACTGATGTAAAAAACAAAGAAACAAAACAAAGCAATGCTAACCTCTTCCTTCTGCTCATCCTGGGGGAAGAGGAACGGGACAAGGATTTAGTTTTTTGCTGACAGTATCCAGAGCTGCAGACTGAAAGCTGCAATGACCCAGAGGGATTCACTGTTCCATTCTCTGTGTTATAAACAAGAGCTTTGAAAATGAGCAGATTCTGGTGTGTATCGCTCTGCTGCTGGGAAGGTATAAATCATGAGCTGCAGCAAAACTCCAGAGCCGAGCCGCCTCCCTCAGGAGTTGCAGCATGGTAACAATGCTAAATATATGTTGTTGTTGTTGTTCCAGTAAGGTTTTTCAGTCAACAATGTTGCAACTTTTCACTGTTCTCCAGTACCATCCCACTTCCCCGATTTAATACACACCCATTCTTTTATTCTGAAATAATTTGCACAAATGTAATTTTAGAACTAATTCCCAGTAAATCTTTTGGTGTCTGGCTACATCTCTAGATTAACTGTTGACTGATTTTCATCCTCTTTTTTTCCATTCTGAGAAGCTCTCCCTTAATCATACCAGCTGTTAAAACAAAGATCAACAAGATCTCTTGCCCACACAGTTTCCCCTTTGGGCAGCTGTGTACTAATTATTAAAAATGAACCATACAGTGTTCCTGCTCATGGCACGGATAACTACAATAGAAAAACAAACACGCCTGCTGATCCATTTAAAAGAAGACACACTCACAAAAGGCAATTCTGCCCTCTTATCCAAAGCCATATTGAATTACAATAGTGGAGTCTTATCCACAAGAACAATACTTCAAACTGTAGTAGTCTGTGGGAATGTATTTTGGGAAACTAGCTTTTGGCTCAACTTCTTGGTAAACCAACACCATACTGGATTCACCATGTAGAATATCCAGGCTGTTCTACACGTCCTCAGAGTGCACCGTTTTGTCATTAATGTCAAACCTTTTCAAATACGATATTCTAAGCACGCAGCTGGAGCCTAGGAACTCCTGAATTTCAATCCCGTTCTGCTGAATTCTTTGGAAGAGTAATATTTGGGTGAGGGTTTTGTTTGTTTGTTTTGGGGAGGGATTTGATTATTTTTAAATAACCACTTCAGAAAAAAAAAAAAAAACAACAGCGACATTGTTAAACTTCGCAAAATAAGAGTCCTTGATCTCCCTCTAGCTAAATGTAGCCCATATAGGCTACATTTACGAGAAACAAAAAACGTAAAAGCCTTGCCAGGTATGGCTGGTATTCTCAGTAGCAAAACTGATGATCTTCTAACCTCCATTAAATAAATCACTCGTCAGGTGTAGAATTCAGCATGAGTGTAAATTTCTTTTCTACACAGACGCTAATGCAAAGATATATTTATTTATTAAACATAAGAGAACAGCCTTTACTCCTCCGACCCATTTCCGTCTCCTCCTCTGGCTGTGAAGCACTCTAAGGACTGACTACCAAACTCCACTGCAGGCATGGTGTCCTTATGGGATGTTTATGCAGACGCTTGGAAAAGAAAAATGTTGTAAAAGCCACCGTAATTCTCCTAAGTTGGAGGCTGCCTGCTAGAATCACTGGAGCAATGGCAATACCCAGGGCCAAAAAATAAGCCTGCTCCCTGCTCCCCCACACCCCACGTGTGCAATGCCCTTCCCTAAAGTTCAAACGAAAAGTGAAAATCCGTACAGAATGTTCCCTCCTCTCTTTCCAAATTAAATGGAACTAACAGCTGAAAAAAACCTAAAGTAGTCCTTTGCAGATGAGGTTCAAAAAAAACATTTAATATCTGAAATACCATAACATTACAAATACAGACCGAGATTTTTCAAGGGCCACTTCACACTCAGGACCAAATAAGATTACTGCTATGCCTTAAGTATTTCTATCTGCCATTGCATTCCATTTTTAACCTAGAAATTAGATTTGGTGCTTCTGCTCTGATCCAAGAAATAGTTAAAGTTTCCGAAATAGGAGACTTCTCGGAGAGATATGTATACAATGCAGGAAATCTAATGCAATAGCTAGAATGACACTGTCATTCTAAGTACATCGCATTTTAAATGTCTGCAAACCTAAGCATAAATTCAACTTGAATTTTAAACACAAAGGTGATCACTTCAAACTTTGTTAATAAACTCTGTTCAAAGCACATTTCAGAATTCAGTATTATCTACTCACACACTCTACTCTGTGGAGTCCAGCAACACTGGCAAAAAAAAAAAAAAAAAAAAAA
>Ga0065711_1030813_pt1 | contig 31344 bp, 16 predicted proteins | sample Hoacrofraction12_FD_59098 | JGI IMG/M metagenome (GOLD analysis project Ga0065711, IMG submission 59098) | Hoatzin crop microbial communities from Cojedes, Venezuela - Epithelial fraction 12 v2 (version 2) | ecosystem: Host-associated > Birds > Digestive system > Esophagus > Crop | place... | reverse complement strand
CGCCCGCCCGCCGCGCCGGCCGGCATCGCGGCGGCGGGTGCTGCCAGCGCCGGGAGGGAGCGTCGGAGCCCCGCCGCGGTGTGCGCGAAGATGCTCTCCTACAGCGTGCTGGACGCCAACGTGGTGGACGTGGAGAAGCGGAGGAACCCCTCCAAGCACTACGTGAGTGGCGGCGGGGGTCCGGCCGAGCCCCCGCTCCGCCGCCGGGCGGGCTGCTGCGGGGGGCTGGGCCGGGCGGGGTGCGGGGCCGCAGGTGAGGCGACCGCGGGGCTCCGGGACCCGCGCGGGGTGAGGGAAGGCGGCTCTTTATTTCTCACCCTTTTTCACCCCCTGCTTGGCTGGGGTTTTTTTTATTTCGCTGTTACGAAGTTTCCTTCCCTGCTGAGGGTGGGTCTGCCCTGCTGGCTCCGCCGGACCCGGCGCAGGACGGGACCTCCCCTCGCCTGCTCCCCGGAGTTGCCTTCAGACCTGTGCTGAGGGGGTCCGGTTTGCGCGGTTACCGAGCAGACCCGGCGTTCGGGTTCTCTTTCATCTCTCTCGCACCTTGCTGCCGGCAGAGCAGCACCAGGGGAGGGTTTCTCACCGCCTGCCCAGACTCCGGTCCCGCAGGGAGTCGGCTGGAAGCGTCTGTGCCTGCTGGAGCTGGCGGCACGCGGTGGAGTAGCTTTTGCCCATCCGCAGAAGTGGAGAAAGCATCTCTCCTTCCTTCTCCGGCTCTTTCTGGGCTTTAGCTGCACCAAATCCTTCAACTCTTACCTCAAAACACAACCTGTATTTTAATACACAGAAGGCTGGGTTTCATGTGTCAGTTATCCAGCTGTGGTAAGGGAGAGCCCAAGGGGGTGTTGCGTCTGGCGTGAAATCGCTCCGAGTATTCTGTGTTTCCTGGCGTTGCACGTCTGCGAGGTTTCTTCGGAGCTGGTCAGCATTTGAATGGGTTGCCTGCAAGATAAGGCCAAAGACCGGACAAAAAGCTTTGTATTAGTATTTCATACAGCTGAGCTTTTTCCTCTGAGGCTTAGACCATAACCCAGTGTAAGGCTAGAGGGCACTATGTTGCTGGGAGATGCTCATTTGTAGATGCAAAGCTGAAGCTCTCATCTACTGTGGAATTAAGCATCTTGTGCCCAGTTCATAGGAGTGGAAGTTCTAGGTCTAGTGTCCCTCTCAGGCTGCCGGCTGGACCTGTGCGTTCAGTCTGTTACTCATTGAAAGGCTTCTTCAGCTTTTTCAAGCTGCAGCTGCTGTGAGCTGTGGCTGACACCACTGCAGGCCGTCACCTCACCTGGAAGGTGCCAGCAGTTCAGCATCAGAGAAGTGCAGCTGCCAAGCACAAAGATAGGCGAAAGAGCTGGTAGCAATACCTCACCAATCGCTGACAGAAATTGATGTTGTCAGTTTCTTATTTGCTGGAAAATAACCAGAGAACAAGGATTTAAATCCTTTATTTACGGTTTTGAAAGAAAATATTTCCCATGTCTTCTTCCACACACACATCTGTGTTTCCTTGATGATCATTGTCAGTGCATTTTTATAACAGTAGCCTAAAATGTCCCAAGAAGCTCTTGTTAATGCTTCTGGTGGCAAACCTATTTCTTCCCCTTCACCCTTCTCTCCATACACCTTTTCTAATATTGTCTTCTGCATAACAGTTCCATGTCCCTGTGTGTCCAGTTCTTGGCCAGAAAATCACAAACTAGGTGGCTTGTTGGGTGACTAGTGTTGTGTCTGCCTTTTGTCGCACTTACTTTCAATCTCTGGCTGTACAGTATTCAGCACAAAAGGGTCTTGATTCACAAAATATCAAGCATTGAAGTAATTCAATTAAAAACAAATTATCCACGTCCTTGTGAATCTCTTTCTTTTATATGAGTGGATTAGCCCATATGTCCAAAAATCTTGAACTCTTAATTAATTTCCTAGATTGAAGTTTGCTGCAGCCTTTTGTCTTGCTTTGGCTGGAGTAGCTCTGAGGGTGAACCTGCACTGTCAAAGAATTTAATTCCCTGGGTCTGATCCATTGATCGCTGTTAGTTTGGTTCTGTGCTCTTTTTTGACATGAAACAACTATATTCTTCTGAAGTGATTATTGACATGACTTGGGATTTAGCACTCTCCATTGCCTGTGGATTGTTTAGAGAGTGCAAAGCTTGGTGCTCTCTGCCTTACATGGCTCTGTAATATCAAAAAAAGCCCTTCTACCTCCAACATCCGTAAACACCTTCATGCCATGCCTGAAGGCTATGTGACATGTACTTTGGCATCCGATTGACGATGTATTTCTCTGGTGGATGGTGACATGGGTATTGCAGGTGTTTTTACCTGACTCCCTTTCCTTTTAATTGTGATTTTTCAGGGCCATGGCGGAGCCTGGAGAGGTGAAGGCAAGTTTTAGGCATTGTGAGCACATGCAGAGGGCTAAATGTGAGTAGCGCATAAGCCCTTGCACTGCTTGGCCTAGATGCCAGGAATCGTTTCCTGGAGCAGATGTCTTTCATGATATGAGCATAGTTTTTGTGTCCTTGACTCAAGAAAGTAAAAGAAAGAAGGTGGCTTTGCATATCCTCTGCTGTGATCCTCGTGTGTGAAACTTCTAAAGAGATTAATACCTCACTGGAAGATTTGTAGGGCTCTGCACATGTGAAGAGATTAAAATCTTAGATCCAGTGTTACTTGATATGAACCCAGCCAGCTCTCCCCCCTCCTAGGAAATCACTGCTAGGGAAGGCATCTGCAGTGCCTCCCTCTGCATCCCCATCAGCAGCTGGGTAGCACAATGCCACCCGGTTGGCTGGGGCCCTGGATGGCAGCATGCGAAAGGATAAAAACAAGGCTGGATCAATGACCACGTGCCTCTTGTAAGGTATATCCCTAATATAAGCTACTGCTGCTTTTACAGCTTTTGACTTTCCAAATTAATTTCCTATTCTTTCTCCATACTGATGGTCTTTTAAAAATTGATCTGTACTTGATAATACTTCAAAAATGTGAAATCTCCTTGCTTTGCCCCTTCCCTTTTCTTTTAACAAGAACAATGTCAGGAAGGTCAAGTCTGGGTTTGTTGGAAAGACCCTTGGTGCAACAGGGGTCATGCATTGGGTAAGCAATGCTGTGGTGAAGCTGGGTGGATTAGGATGCTGCAGTTAATGGTTGAAGGTGTCAGTTAATCATTCTGAAGAGAAAAAGCTGGTGACAAAATCCAAATCCCTTTTCTGGCCTCTGCTTTAAACAATTCGAAAGTCTTTTCTCTCAGTTGTTGAAATTTGATCTGTTTATGGGGTAGCTTCTCTAGCTTTTAGTCTGAAATTGTCATTTTCTGAATTAAACATAAAATGATACCCAAACAGAAATGTGTTCTCTGTTTAGAAAGACCCACTGTTGATGCTTGCCTCCTTTAACCATTTGTTGAGGAGCTTAAACAAGATGTGCTCCCCCTCCCTCTCTCTGCTTCCAGGTTATCTTTAGGCAGATAGCTTACTCTTTACCCAAATGTTTGACTCCTTTAGAAGCTCTGCAGGGAGCCTCTGCCTACCAGATGTGCTTGATCCTGCCCTCAGGGAGGTGAGAGGGGCTTAGCGTCTTCACCTGTTCACAGCTTTGCAGGACCTGGGTGATGGCAAACATTCGTTAGGAGCCAAACAAATGGGATCTCCCAGTCCCCTCCCTGACCATTTGCTCTTCCGCAGAGGACAGAGTAGTCACTGATGTGCATTATCTCACTAGACATTTATATGCTTGAGGTCATTTCTGAGGTCTCTAAGTGTGCCCGTGTTATCCCAAGGGCAGGGATGGAGACATCAGTACAGATTTCCTTTCCAGCCTAACTCTGCTCCTGTTGCAGCTGGGCTTTATGTGTTTGTCAGCTTTGTACAGCATGGAGGGAAGGTAAAACACTCTTGCTTTAGAAGTGGCTGCCATGTCTCTTTCCAGTTAGTGGGGTGCGTTGTTGATTTTAGTCATCTGAGATGCCTGCATACTGTCCCAATTCCTCCCCAGCGTAGTTATTTCCTAATGCCGTCTCTGAATGTCCTCAGGTCTCTTGTGTAGAAATCTCTATGCTGCAGGGATGTGGTTGCTAACTTCCTCAGGGCACTGGCATTGCTGAGTTGTAAGGGATGGAGTCCTGCTGTGCTGGGTTTCGGCACTGCTCCAAGGAGAACGTGAGTGTGCTTGTCACAAGTGACCTGTTGTAAAGTGGCATGCTCTAAAGCATCCTTTGAAGAAAAAACGCGTACTGCTAGGGTCGAGCTCTGTTCCTTGTGTCTTAGCTGCTCCTGCTTGCTGCTTAGGCTCAAGAGTGACTCGGATGCAATCAGGCATCTTCATGGCTGTATTTCTCTTTGTTGCAAGCTGCTGGCTATGTAAAGACCAGCACTGACAAGGAGGGTCTGGACGTGTCATGGGTTTAGTGGTAAGCATCTTTGTTCCTGTGTTGGTCAGTCATTGCTACCAGGAGAGATGGAGCTGGATTCCCCCTGCCTGAGTCATCAAGTGGGTTGTCCAGTGTGGCCCTGCCTGCAGGTCTGAGTTAAGGAGCTCCATGTGCCACTTGTGCTAGGAGTACTGGCGGTTCATGGGTAAGAAAGGATCAGCCTGGCGGTTTTTGACCCTTTTAATTAGCAGAGCTGGAGACTGTGAGCCAGATCTCTTCCAGAGTGAACAGGGTGTGACATACCTGGAGCTCACATGGCCAGTGGCCTGGGGGCAGAGCACAGTGAGGGACCTGATGTGAATCAGAAGGCAGTGTTAGATGAGTAGATAGATGGAGTACCTATTTAGGACTTAGGATCCATTTTCTGCTCTCCCCTTCCCCCCATCAAGATGCTTTATGTAGCTTTCCTTCCAGGGGCCATGATCCAGCTTGGCTCACTGGTCTGAATTATTGTTATTACTATTATCTTTGCCTGGGGTGCTGGGAAAGAGCCAGAAAATTAGCAGGCTGCTCTGTGACTTCATCGTTCCTCAGAACTGAAATTCTGTGCACTGGCAAGGGTTATGTCAAAGGTGGCTGTGGTCCCCCGTGTGCAGAGCAGACGAGAGCTCAGGAGAAAGCAGACTGGGGTAAAGCAGTCCCTCTCCCTGGCAGTGGCTTTCTCTGTATGTGGACCACCACCCTGCTGGGGTAGACACGCGTCTTTAAGGATAATTTCCACCACTCCGCCTGTTTTAGATGCGGATCTTACGATTTTGCAGACTGAAAATTTTTTGTTGTTTTTTAATGGCTGATTAAACATGTCAGGAAGAAAAATCGTCACTATTTCTGCAATATCTGGAAGCTGTGGATACAGCTCTCTGCAGGTTGGTTCAACTCTTTGCCCCTTGCCCCAGATGGCCAGAGGAGCGGGGATAGCAGGAGGGAGAGACCAAACCTGGCTAGTCCAAAGCTGCCTGCACCCACTGGTGCTCAGAGGACTTCTCTCTTCCTTATCACTGCGACCAGGTCTTGATGGAAATGTTGCTTGTCAAAGTGAATTTCTTCCCTAAGAGCAGAGATGTTAGTTTCCATATCCTGTTGGGTTTTTCACTTTTCGGGCGCCACTCTTTCATGAGGCCAACATAACATACAGATTTTTCCTATTCACTGCCTTGAGGGATTCGCTTTCTTCTGTTTCTCAGCATTCTCTTAGCCTTCCAGTGCCATGCCTGCATGTGATTCTCTCTCTCCGTGGTCTTTTCCATGTTACCTTATCTTAGGAAGTGCCCAGGAGAGGCACAGTCCTTTGAGCTGTTCCGAGCAGGTTTGCAGAGTTGCTCAGACAATTCAGGCATCTACCTGCTTTTCATCATGCGCTGTTTGGCAGTTATTGTCTATATAACTCAACTCAAGGCTTCTTCAGCAGGCAGTAGGGTAGCCCAGCAGATCAGGGAGTGCTCACAGTCCGTTCTTCCAGCAGAGATGTGGGTTGGTAACATTCAGCCAAGAGACAGTAGTATCTAAATTCAACAGTTTGCAAAGTAAGCAGCTGTCTCCAGCCTTAGGAATAGTTTAAAAACCAGTGGAGAGGCAAGCTAGTTGTCCTGATTTGTTGTGGTCAGGGCAGAGTGAAATAACACAGGAGGCTTTACGTCCCGGCAGGCTGCCTGTACTGACTCTCCTGTGGTTGAGCCTTCAGTGTGCTGGGAGGGCAGCCAAAAGAAAACTCAGAAAAAAGCTTTTAGCAAGCCCACGAGCTGGGGGCAACAGCTCCAAAAGCCTTCAAGTTCCATTTTAAAAGAGACAAAGATGCCACTGTTGACTTTCACTGGGACTTGGCTGCCAGGGAGATGTTGTCTGGAGAGACAGCACAAATGCTTTCAGTTGCTGCAAGCTGCAGGTGACTTCTGGCTTCATAAGAGCCCTGAGTGGAGTGGGTGGATGGGCACTGGGGCCCACTTATGCAACACAGCTTGATGGGTTGTAGTCAAAACTACGCCGGTCTCACTGCTTTGAGCTAAAAGGGAGAGGAATGGAGAGACCTTTTCCCAGAAGGAGTGGCTGGAGAGAGGGATGAACAGACATCCTAAGGAAGCAAGAGGTGGAATAGGAAATGGAGCCAAGACTTCCTGCACCCCAGAGGAGTCCGCCCGTTCATCCCACCCATGCACTCAGCCCTTGGAGAGATGGGCAGCTCCGAGGTACTGCCCTCCTCCCATCCGTGTGAGGTAGGGTATATGCTGCTACTCTCGTTGGAAGATGAGGTAAAAAGAGGTTAATGATTGGCCCAAGGCCACCCATGAAGCATGTGGCAGCATTTTCTATTCTATTCTTTGGCTTCCAAAGCAGTCTTGCAATTTATCTGATAAAAGTACACGGCCTGAAAAAATACTACTCTCGTGTTCTGTCATTGTCTTCCTCAAAACCCATTTCCCATTTTATGTGGATTAAACAGGAAGAGGGATTCAATGTGACCCTACCTGAGGCAGGAGGTGACGTACAAGCTCTCTAATTTAGTCATTTGGGAGGAAACAGCTGGACCTTCTAATGTGAGATGATTTTCTTTTTTTTTTTTATCTTCCTTTTTCATGCTGTATCCTCTTAATCTATGCCTGCAAAGGGAAAGGGTCCCCAGTAACCACGGAGAAGAGCAGGATCGTTAAAGGAGGCTGACAGCACCGTGGGTCGTTTGGCATTGTGAAGCTGAATGCTTTCTTGTAGCTAGAGCTGACACCTTCTTGCCAGGAGCATGCTGTGTAAATATTACATGAAGAAGGCAGAGAGCTGCACAGTAGCATACTGTTTGAAATTGGTGGTGTCTGCTCCTTAATCAGGTAGTGTCAAAACCAAATACACTCAAGTCAACGGAAAAAAAACTCCCAGTAATTTCCCTGGGCCTTGGCTCACACCTCTAGAGAGAGGCTGCATTGAAAGTTTTACTGAGAAGTTTGTAATTACTATGTTTTTTAATACAGTGCATCTCCCTTTGTCTTTACTGTATAAGCAAAAACGTATTCTCCTCGATCTCTTTCTCATCCTCTGCCAGGCAGGGACATCATCACGTTTAGGGCGGGTGGGAAGGCAAAAGGAAACCAGGTGGATTTCTTCACGTGGAAGGATTTTAAAGTGGAACATCTTGCAACCTAGTTAGAACCTTCCCACTACAGCTCATTCACTTACGCTTTGCACCACCTTCTAGGTGAGTATGTAATAATAATCTAGTCAGTCTTTCAAAATCACATTCACTAGATGTCAGTAATATGTTATACTCATTGTATGTATTTATAAATATGGGTTTTTTTTGGAATGCATAAGAGCCTTTGTTACAAGGCAAGGATGCTTTTGCACTAAAACGTGCAGACAGACCTGAAAGATGGTCTCTGCGCTGGGCTGTTAAGACAAGCGATGACACACGGATACAGGCAGGTGGGGGCAGTGAGACAGCATCAAGTAGCTGAGCAGGTAATAGTCTGAACGTAATGGTAACCCAAGCTACTGCCTGGTGGTCATTTAGACAACGTTGCAAAGAATGGGCCTGAAGGTAGTAACACTTTAAAATGCCCTGAGGTGAAGGCAGAGCAGAGAGATATTCTATTCGTTTTAGTACCTGTAAGTCCTTGAATGTGGTGGTGTTAACTGGTGCTTTCATGCTTAGAGTGACCTTTGTGATAATTGTCAAGATTCTTTTCTTGATTTTATTGAGCTATTGATTTCGGCAAAGTTGCTTCTTATTCCAGTTTTTAGAAGTGGAGCTCAATGTGTAAGTAACTAACCGAGTCCTCAGACTGGGACCATTCTATTTTTGTGGGCAGAGTACACATCCCCAAATCTGTATCTTCGTCAGAATTTCACATATCGCACTAGTATGCTGCAGTATATTCTTAATTGGTCTTAATAGTCACTGACTACTCTAGCTCAGGATCTGGGTGTACCATGGCTTCACAGTAAGGGTATAACGCTGTGTAGTAGCATTCATTATTATAATGCAACTTCTTTAGTTTTTGATGGTTGACTCATTGGATAGAATAAAATATTCATAGACTCTAAGTGTCCAGAAATACATGTGCAGTCCCATACATACTGTGTTTGAAACCTAACTAGCAATAATTATTTTTTGGTATGTTGCTGGCACTGTTTCTCTGACCAATGGGGTGTGTCTTATTTTTCGTGTAAACCAGGCAGTGATGCACTGGGCTCCTATGCTCTCAGCAGTCAGCAGCATGATTTTATAGGTTTGATGCAAACTTGTTTGCAAGGGAAACGTCCCTATTTATGTTCATAGGCAGAAACATGCCAAACCTCCACTAACCATAGCTGTGTTTAAACAGGAGCTCCATACTGCCATTCTGTCTCCTTTACAGAAGTTTTCCATAGCTGCCCCTGAAATACTGGAAGTGTGTTCTCCACTGTCCAGGACATGCCTATAAATGCAAACTTTAATGTATAAACTTCATAGATCATCCAGAAAGGTTTGATCTAATGTCCTGTGTGATACACACAAGACACTGTGTAGTGTGGTAGAAGAACTTATGTGTCCTATACTGGTGGTGTGGCTTTGGATTGTATGTGTAACCTCTCTGGATTTAGGTGTGCTCTGCTGCAAAGCCAACAGCATTCACTCATCTTTTATAAAGTGTAAAGAGGTGTGTGTTACGTGGGGACTGACTGCTGGCATTGGCTTTGAAACCTCCAAGTATGGGTCATATTCCTCTACCAGCAGGTCCACTCCGGGAGCAGCGGTTGCAGAATGGCAGGGTCACGGTGTTATCCGGAAATGGGAGTCAGACCTTGCTTCCCTAACAGAGTTCAGCAGACACGGTAATGAATGAGATGATACAAAAACTATGTTCCCCTCTGAGGAAACTTACATTTAGGATTACAGCCATGCTTGCCGGCTGTGAGCCTGTTCCTCTAGGGCATTGCTTCCTGTCTCAGAGTTCCAGTGTCTGTGGAGGTATTTGAGGTGCAGAATGGAGCATGGTCTTTCTGGTGGCAAGGCCCTTGGCCGCAGGCTGCTAGCTGCTGTTGTCTAATCTCTCTCTGGTGGCTCTGTATCCCCTGTCAGGAAAGCTCACCACAGGTGGAATCTTCTTGCCAGGCATTCTTGCACCCTCGGAGATTTGATGCAACAGAGAGCATCTGAATTACTGTTTTCCAAACTCTGTGAAGATGAGATTTCTAATTGCTCCTTCAGCATGCCTGGAGATTTTCCTGCTCTGGCTCAGGTTGTTCTGTTATTACTTATAGATTAACTCACGCATATATTTTTCGTGAGTAAAAGGTTATTCACGATTTTCCCCTCTCTAGCAGGTGCAAGGTCACAGTAGACCTCTGTGGCCTGAAGGAAAATGCTCTGACAACCAGTTTTAAATGTTTTTCCATTCCCCTGCCCTGCGAGTGCTCTGCTGCACTGTCTCAGAGCTCAGTGTATTTCCTTTGCCTGAAAATTTGGCACTCTGACACCTGCCTCATCTCGAGCAGCCTGAGCTGAGGGACGGTTATTCATGGCATAAATGGTACAAGAGGCAGCTGAGCTCCTGTCTTCAGCAGAAGCAGGGCAGCTGGCACAGCCCCTGCTAGCATGTAAGTGGGAGGCTTCCAGTTTCCCAGGGCTGTCACTCCAGCAACTTTCACTGGCATTAAAATCACTTATAATTCAAAAACAAACAAACAAGGAAATATGAAGTATTTTCCTGGAAGAAAGCCATGGAGAACAGATTAAGTGCATCTCCCTCCTCCCGTCTCCCAAGCGTGTCAAAGGATGAAGGACTGGAGTTCAGCATTTTCCTAAGTGGGATTAAAACAGGCTTGGGAGCTGGCTGCTGGGAGCCAGGAGCAGGAGGGAAGCTCTGTTGTGTGTGTTTTATATATCAGGTGAAACTGTCAGAATCCCTGAACCAGTGTTGCTGGTAATATCTCTTTTTATTAACAAAAGGACTGCTTATTTTCTTTAGTAACAAGAGATTAGAGCTGTTGACTGAAGTAGAGAAGAATAAAATTTGACTGATTCTAGAGAAACATCCATGCTGGTTTTCCATGTACCAAGGGGTAGCAACCCTCTGTCTTCTGTGTTTTACAAGCCCTGGACATCCTTAACAAGTTCTTTCCTTTCCCTGGATTCAGATAAGTTTTCCTTTAATCCTTGAGCAGAAGGTTTTTTGTAAAGACAACACAGGATGTTTTACTCAAAGGGAGTCTAGTGCAGTAGCCAGCCTCCAAACTACTCTCACTTGAGGGACATGGAAGAGTCTTCCGGCTGTTACTGCTCAAGAAGAGATTTTCTGTTTAATCTTTTGCTGCTGTCTTTGTAATTGTAACAGTCTATGTCAAAACTCTGGACTGTTTTGGGGAAGTGGCTTTCCACCTGTTTCTGAGCTGGGCAGCTGTAGCTTGTGCTTCATCCCTTAATACAGACATCCCCAATTTGTAAAGATAAATATAAATAGTTCAGTTTAAGCTAAAAATATTTAAAGTGAATTTGTCACGGGTAACAATCCTTGGAGACTGCGGTAATCATGATCTGGGCAGGAGAGTCCATCAGTCTGTTTTTGAACTTCCCTCTGTCCTCTTGGCACAAGGAGCAGTGGATTTTTGTGTAGCAGTAGCAATTTGCTACTGGCACTGGAGAGTGACAGTGGTGTACTGGTGTGCGAGGGGCACTGCCACCTTGGAGGGAATCTCCTTTTTTTTAAAGAACTGAGGCTCTGGCCCAAGTGAGTGGCTTCTGAGGATGTACAGCCTGGGGATGGGAGCAAGGCATTGCTGCTCAGACCCTTGGCCTCACTGCTGAAGGTGTTGGCCAGGTTGCTTGGCTGTGGCAGTGCTGGGTTTTCTACTGGTCCTTTCAGCTGTGAGTAACACCGTATCTGTGTGCCCTCGTGCTGACCGTGATGAACACTGGGATTACTGTTTTACATAATTCTTACCTTCTTGTGCTGGGGGAGTGTGCAGGTGTTTGGCAGGAATTGGGGTTTTCACCTAAGGCTTTGTCAGTGTGTGAATGAATGTGTTTTGCTTCTGTTTTAACTTCTGTGTTGCTCTGCATTTGAGCAAGAAGAGAGCATGGTCAAAGAAAGTGGGTGGAAAGCAGAGGTTTGCAAAGGATCTTTAGGTCCCATTGGAGCTGATGCCACAGTCCTGGCCAGGTTCTAAGAATACTCTTTTATTCTTTCATATTTTTCCCCTTCTTCTGAAAAGCTCTAATCTTGCCTGCATCATGGGGTTATTTGCCATTGTCTTATTCTGGAATTCTAGGTGACCTTCCAAGGATAGTAGAACTGGACTGAAGAGTATCTTGTGGACAAACACCAGGGCCTTCCACTGGGTTTTGAGGGTCTGTAGAAGGACTGAGAGTCCTTCTAACATGCTAACATTCTAAACACTAACATGCTTACTACAGCCTTTGTGCCTGAGGAAAAGTGATACAAAGCTTTCCCTGTGTGCTGAGGGCCTTGTGGGGCTCTGGCCACCATGTTATAACAATGCTAAGCCATCAGAGCTCTGACTTATCTGGTGAGTAGAGTAAGATCATTCTCTACCAGGCACTGGCATTTATGGGAGTCCAGGTGTCCTTGTGTTGGGATCTTATTGGTGAGGAGCTGAAGCCTCTTGGGCATTGTCTTGCTGTGTATGAGAGGTGCTGGGTTATGATAAAGACCTTGACTTGGACCAAGTTGAGGGTGCAACTGGCCATGTGGTTTGGATCACGGGGGACTTGAAAACATCCTAAGGAATCACGCGAGGAAATGATGCCCACTGTTTCTATTTGTCAAAAGGTAGAGACTGTAGTTAGTACTAACACAGGACTGACAGTCCAAACCTGATCGAACACGTGTTTTATCTGCCAGCACCTTGTCCTGCCTGGTCCTTCATCAGTCTTCTGCATCTGGTTAACATGAGCAGATCTGGATCAAACCCCTGTTGCCCAAAGGCCAACATGTTGTCTTTACTGCATGTTGTGACAGAAAGGGTTAAAGAGAAGGTGATGGTGGCTAATAGCTTGCTTTAGGCAGTTACACAGCAGTAAATGCTGAGATGACATGGGAACACTCTTTAGCTGACGTCCTTGCGAGCCTCTCGGTGACATCAAACTCTTGGACTTTTTCCAGCCGAGTTTGGCCTTGCCCCAGTGACAATAGATGTTAATCTGTTGGCTTGTCAAAAAACTGTGTTAGTGGTTTTTTTACAGACCCACTTCCAACCCTGAGATTTCCCCGCTAGTAAACACAGCATTATGTCATTGTTTTACCAGGAGCCAGGCACCAAAGACAACTTTACAGTGCTGTCGTCAGCAAATGTCCATTCACTTTGGGACTTTATCTGAGTTCCCAGGCTCTTTCTTCCCACTGCTGCCTGTGTTCTGGTCTCTGTGTCCATCAAAAGCCTACGGATGCTTTATGGGAAACGTGTAGGGTCTAGCAGTTGCGGCTAACAATTTCCAACCTATTTGTCTTAGCTGGGGCTCCTGTACCTGTGTAACAAAGATGCCTTGGTTTGTAAAGCTTCGTCTGCTGGTGACTTCAGCCAAGACAAACTCTTGGATTCGTGGGTCCCTGCATGCAAAACAAGGTGAAGGGATTTGCAGCCCAGCCTTGCTCCTAATTGATGACAGAATAGCCATGTCATAGCCAGGGGCAATACCCTGCCCATGCTAGCTCCTGTTTGTTTCAAAACACAATAGCTGAGTTCCTATTAAAAAGACTGGCTGTCAAATTGCTAACATTATAAATTAACTTCCTTAGCTTTCAGAAACAACACTCACCACATAAGAAATAAAGCCGTTTATAACATTCTCATAACTGTTGTTCCTTGTTTTGCTTCTAGACTAATTTCCAGCTGTCTCTGTGAAGGATAGGAAAGTAGAGATTTATCAAGTTACCTTCAGTGGCTGGGAGCTAATCTGCTTAAAACAAACAAGCCATCCCTAGCTCTAGTCGGTCTTTCTAGGGCTGGCAACAGTCCAATCCTTCTCATACTAAGACCTGTCTGGAATAATATCTGCGATCAGCTCAAGTGGTCTAGAAGCAGAGGAAAGAGGAGAGGGAGATGCTTATTTGAGTGCAGATCCTGAATTCTTCAGATAGAGGCATGGAGAGGAACAGGTTCAGCCTCTTGGCAATGGTGCAGGAATTATGACATTCTTGGTTACGTGGTAGAATAAATTGAAATGTTTTTTTTCTCCACTATGTAATTAAGCTGTGTAACACCTTGCTGAGAAGTGAAATGTAGGCTGAAAGTACAAATGTCTCAAAAAAATTTGGCAAATTTCTGGAGATGAGACTGACTGCTATTAAACACAGCAGTCAACATATGTGGTTGGGTCAGAAAGTCTGTAATCTACTGATTGCTAAAGATGAAGCACACTGTGTTCTGGTTTGCTATTAAGCGGTTAGCATCTAGCTTCATTAAAAACAGAGTGCTGAGCTTAGATACAACTTGATTTTGGCCCAGCCTGGGTCTTCTGATGCTTTTGCAGAAGCCGCTTAACTGTATGGCACTAGCTCAGGCTTGTGAGGCTTGCTGCGTATTGCTAATATCAGTGAGAGCTGTTGAGTCTTGTCCAGATGAAGTCAGGAAGCACAGTCCATGCCGTGAGGAAGTGAGACTCCCATCACCACTTCCAGCTCCCTCCTCTGCTCTGTACACTTTTTTTTGGCTCCCATCAAGCGTTTATGGGCTGGTGTCACACATCTGGGCCTTGGCAGATCATTTTCTGCTTCCCAGCCTTGGGTCAAGTGGCAATTTATTTTTGTAAACATATCTGGTACTACTATTAATATATATTCAGGCTTTGTACTTATCTAATGCCTTTCATCTAAGGAGCTGCCAGCACTCTGTGCATGAGCACCTCTTTGCAAGGTAGGCAGATCAGACAGGGAGACCATTGTGTTTGCAGCAATGTATCTCCTGGCAGAAGTGCCTTCTCAGGGCCGTCACAAGCCTAGTGGATAGTTCGGGCTGACGGAAAAACATTTATCTTTTATGGCTGGAAGTACTGCAAGTAGGTCGTGGGGCTGGAGAACATAGACCTGGAATAGACCTAGGTCATTAATAGTGTACAAGCATATTGCATTTCTGTGCAGGAACCTTCAAGGGGATTGGCTTGGCTTGATTGGAAGCTTCAAACTTCTGCTGATGGTTAATGACTTCCAGTGTAGACTTTTTTTTATTCGCAAGCATCCTGTTAATTCTCACACCAGTATTATCATTTTGCATAAATAGGTCTTTTCACTCTGTTTGGTTTGACCTCCTTATCCCACTTCTCTCCACTATTTTGTAGAGAGCAATCATGTCCCTTCTTAGCCTTCATTCTGCTGAGCTGCACTAGCCTCCTCTTGTAGGAAAGGGCACCCTCAAAGGTGTGTAGCAAGGAGGTTTCCCTGCCCCACACTTCTCGCAGTCATGGCAAACTGAATACAAGTGAGAAGATTAGCCCAGGCACTGAAAACAGTTCAGTCTGGGCAACTTCAAGCAAGTAGTGAGTTAATTTGCACCAGGTAGGTACAGCCTTGCCCACGTTGGCAGGGGCCAGATGCAGCCACCAAGGAGCGAGTCTGACCTCAGTGGGGTGATTTGGCAGATATAGTCAGGTGAGATTTGGAGGAGAGGGGCTACTGGGTCTGTCCTGTCCCTCAGCTGTGCGCTGTGTCAGCATGAAGGAGGATGCTTGTTGGAGAGTAACTTGTGGTTCTTTCACGGTTTCTTTTTCTTCCCTTCAGGGAGTTTCACAGCTAGTCCCAAAGCTTTGCAAGTGACACCTCACTTGCAAAAGCAGAGAAGAGAAAATGTGGCTGATTATGTTCCCATGTTAACTTTAATGAGGGTAATTTTAAGCAGATGGTGTCTATTTAATGTTCTGAAAGCACAGATCAGCTAATTTTCAGCAGGTCTTGGGAATGGAGCGGGAGAGATGAAGGGCATTGTTTTAGTGGGCAGAAACTTGCCTGATGAGGTGCTTGGCAGGGTTGCTAGAGCACTTGGGTGAAGCCCTCTTGTTTGGGCAACCTCTGCGCATCCCGCTTGGGTGAGAGGAGAGGTGGCCTGCGGTTTCTGTCTGAGCTTCAACAACAGTAAATAATTCCAGATTGACGTTGTGGAAGCGTGCTGGTTTTGTGAAAGGAGGACAAGGAGGGAGCCAAACATAACAAGAGTTTCTCAGTGCTTGGGGAAGAGAGCCAGGGTCACATTTGGAGCTTGTAGTGTTGGCAGACACAGAAATGACGTGCCATATCGCATGTGTATCGGTGGAGATAGCTGGGGCGATTATCAGCAAGCTTCTTTGTAGGTTGGTTTGCAATGCTGATGATCCGAAACTGATGCTGGGATGTTTCAGACAAACACTCTCTCTTTTCAGCTTCCATATCTGCTCTTTTTTAATGTTTTTGGCATTTGCCTTTGGGGTAAGGAAAAGGCCATAGCAACCCCTGGGATTTCAATCCCCATGAGTCCAAGTTGTGCAGTTATAGATCTGCTGCCATTAAAATCAGCATCGCTTGAAGTTGTCCCCTTTACAAAGCTGGGTGCTGACCCTGCTCCAAAGCACTGAGCTCCTCATCCAAAGCTGTCCTTGACCCTGGCTGTTTGGCCAGCTGTCTTCTGGCTGGTGTCTCTCCACCCTTCTTTGCTGGGGAACATTCCCAGGACCTGATATGAACACTGTTTAGTGTCTTCACTGGCATGCTCAGTGCAAGTTTTTACACATCTTGTAGGACTAATTTGCTATCAGTGAACTAAGAAGGCTTTGGGATGACTGCAGCTTACTTCGTCAAAGCAGTCTGAGACTTCTTTGCCCTTCAGATGTTGAACTCTGCTCCCAAGAGGGGAGCACAGTGCTGTAGATTTTAAGGCAGTAGTTTTCACACTGGGACTCGTGTCCTGTTTCTGAAGCGTAACAACTAGCAGTAGGTTTGCCTATCTTAGGCTGAAGTCCACTGTTCAGTGGATGAAAAATGTGCAGAGACCACTTGTTAAAATTGTATTTGGTATCTTTGCACTTCTTCACAAGCATCAGTGAAGCTACAGAAGCACCTTGGAGCAGGGGCTTACCATGAAAATATCAGCAATAGGTAGCAGTGTCAGGGGATCGTGAGGGAAGCCCTTACTAGTCTGTAATGTAATTTGCTAAAGGTAAAACTAGAAAGTTGCAAGCCATCTTTCTGCATGGAGTGAGATGTTTGTGCTGGGATAGCGATGGCTGTTTGATGGCAGCTCCTTTGTAAAGCTTCTCTGTAAAAGGGTTCATGTGTAGAGAGGCTAAAAAATGCACAGTGGGGAGGAACCAGGGCTGACTACTAGCAAGAATGCAGTGATGCTTTGTGCTTCTAGCTAATTGTTGCTTCAAGACTCATGAAAACCTCGTACACAGCTGGTGAAACCTCTGTGCAGCCATGCAAGGAAAATGGTACAGATCTGTCTTAGGGATTTTTGGCCTGCAAGATGGGAGACCTGGCATGACTTGTCTGTTGTCACTGAGCAGATCAGTGGTGAAATTAGGAAAGAGTGGCCCTGAGAGAGTGGATTTGGGGTTTGCCTGGGGTTTTGGGAGGCTTGTCTGAGACTGTTTTCTCAGGAGGTGGTGAGTACCTGTGTGTTGGAAACTGGACTGTTCTTGGGAGGTTTTGAGCTGCCCAACACAACATCCCTTCTGCTAGTCTTAGCCGGTATCAGGTGTGACCCTGGTTTTCCACCCCTGCTGTAACTGTCTGAATATGTTCTGGGGTGAGCACAAGGATTGTCTTTAGTAGTCTCTTAGATTATTGCTGAACACGTTAAGGAGCACATAATTTTAGCTGCTAGCCTGAGGGACTGGAGTCAATGTTCCCAACTGGCCAGGTGGGGGACAAGAAAAGACATCTCCTGGGCAGTTGCACAGTTGGGACCTTTCAGTGTAAAAAGACCTGTGTGGTGTGAGATGTGATTACAAACACATGGGTCAGACAACTGATGCCCGGCTCCCTCTCCAGCTGCCCCAGAGGTGTTGTGCCCGTGAAGCCAGGGAAACAAAGTGTAAAGCGTGAAGGCAGGCAGAATTGATGATTTTGTGCCTGAGATGCTGGCCCCATTTCCTGAGGCCATGATACCTTGTTGGCAGATGGGGATTAGCAGGAGGAGTTGGGCTGGGGGATTGCCAACAGCTGTCAGTTATTTTAGAAGAAGAAGAGGCTAACATTCAGCAGTGTAACTCTGGCTGTAAAATACTTACTAGGCTTGTTGTTATTGTAATACTTAAATATTATACATAGGGGATTAAAATTAAGAACATTTATTGCAAATCTGTTCCCTCTGCAGTCTTTTCTCCCAGGCGATTTTTCAATAATTGGTTAGTTCTCCTGCACCAGGCATGCGCAGCTGAGGAAAAAACCCAATTGACTCTTGCCAATTAACTCTGCTGCAGCTGGATTCCTGCTTGTATCCATGGGGGTTTGCTGGGCAGAGGAATTGAGGTTCCTCATGCTTGAGCAGTGAGCTGTAATAGTGATTTTGACTCCACATGTTCAACACTGATCTTGCAAAGAGATGCTATTGCCAGAATTGCAGGGGCAGGATTTGGTCTCCCTTTGATCTCGGTTTAAACCGCATGGGCAATTTACTGCAACTTAAGAAGTAACAGTGCATGAGTAGTGGGGTGCTTGCTCTGCCTGCAAATTCATAGTCTGCTCAAATGCCAGGTAGAGCGAACTTGCTTTCTTTGCAGCTAAACTGACTCAAATTGACTTGCAGTGTGAGTCAAGGTTTATGCAAAGTTGCTGTGAATTAACTAAGGAAAATCATAGCACTTGGGTAATGCATCCAATCAATCTGTTGCATGATTTAGTGAGCTGTCTGAAATAGCTACAGGGACTGGGAGCTTTTGGTTGTGTCTCTTCAGTGTGGTTTGCTGTTTGTTCAACATGAAATGATTCATCATGTGAGTTGAGGGTGAATCGGAGGTCTCTTGCAATTCCCGCTGCTTCACTGGGTTTCGTTGTGAAGATCTTTCGGTTTTTGCCGTGGTTTAATTGAACTTCATAAAGAAACATGCTAATGATGATTCTGGCCATGGAGTGCTATGGATTTGCCAGCAGAAGAATGTGTTATCAAAACCTGAGATGCCTCCCTCTCTCAAATTACAGTTCATAATTTGATTTGAGTCTGTCTGTATTTCAGCAATCTGTGGTTTGATTATCCTGTGCTTGTTGCTGTCCTCTTAGACTGTAAGAGCTTTCCTTCATGCTGAAAGGTGGAGGAACAGGATATAAACACTGTTATTGTTACTGTTGCTGAAAATTGGCCAAACTTCCAACACACGAAGTGTCTCTTTCTTTCAGTTTTATTTAGAGATATAGTAATATTCCAAAGGAAGCCCTAAAGCTCCTCTTCTCTAGTGAAATGTGTAGTTAGCTCACTAGAAATGTAATTTTCTAATAAACATGAGTTTTTAAATCGAATTCAGCTGCATGCTCAGCATTCCGCAGGTAGCACAAACTGATTCTGATAAAAATGACATAGGCAGTCCAGTGCTGGGGCAGAGATGTACGTAGGGGGCAAGAAACTAAAGTTGCTGCAGCAACTGTTCCACAAATTTTTGCAGAACGTGCTGGCTCGGTTTCTCCCGGGCTCTCAGCTGGCCCTGCAGCTGTGCCGGCTCCTTCAGCACATCCCGACTCCTTGGCAGCTCAGCTGTCAGGGGACAGCACCAAGGCAGAGAAAAGCCCCTTCCAGGCTCTGTGAATGTAGGGGGCTGTCCCAGCAACAAAATTCAGTCTATTTTTATTTTGGAGACTGACTGGATAGAGTTCTGCTCCTTGCAGTGTGAAATTAGAGGAGGAAACTGTGTCTGAGGGTTGTGTGTGCCTTTTCTGCTCCCTGCAGAGGAAGACTGTGGAGGGTAGCGGCCTTGTCTTCCCACCGTTCCTCTAAGGGCATGATGAATGTTGCTTGCACCCAGGCGGTACCTTCCCCTGCCTCCCAGGGTGAGATTGGCCTGTGTTAATGCTGGTCCCAGCCTTCCTCCACTCTATGGAGCTCACTGGAGAAAGGACGAGTTGACCATGGGAGGCCAGTGTCATCAGGGAGGAGCTTGGGCTGGCTGTTGGGCTGCCCTCAGTCTGTCTCTGCAGCATCCTGAAGTGGAATAGCAAGGTTTTTTTCTGAAGATGAAAGTGAGCAAGTTCTGGAAGCTGCTCTGCAGTGAGGCAAATACAAGGGCAAGGAAGAAGGTACCGAATGTGGGTAGTAATGAGTCCAAAATTCTGCTAGGAGGGCTAGAGACAGCTACAGTCTTAGCTGCCTCTAGGCATGTCCAAAGCTTGCTGGTTGCTAATGGAGCTCAGATGGGCTGGTGAACAGAGAGGATCTTGGTCTGAGCTACGAAGCCATGTCAGCCCTGCCTCTCTGTGCAGTAGCACACCCAGCAAGGGCCCCTTGCATTGCAGCACCAAAGCAATGGCTGTGAAGAATCTCCTCTGCAGTTGTGTGAATGCTCTGGGCTGTTTCCTTTGTCCCTCTCCTCCCTGACTTGTTTCAGATATGTCTCTGACCTGAGGAGGATTGCTTCAAGGGTTCTGACTCCAGCCACAGTGCTGCTGATGCGCTTTAACCCTTTAATTTTGTTCTTCTAGTTCAATCTCAATTAAACTTGCATTTCTTGAGAGCAGGGGTGCTTGGGAAGGTGTATATCTCTGTCTGTTTGCATGTGTTGCTGGTGTGAGTGACTTCAGGTTGTTGCTGCATGTCCAGGAGTATGGTAAATGCCCCTTTTCTAATATCCCATGCAGCTGCTGCCAGAGGACGAGAAGGGTCTGGATCCCAGAGCCAGTCAGTCTCTTGTTGTGTAGGGTGCCGGTGCTGCTGAGCCAGAGGCAGCTGCCGCCGAAAGCAGCCCTGTTCCTCTTCCCTGCACCCTCTTTGCCTTGGCACTACTCTGAGACTGTGGTTAGCCAATTCAGGGAGCAAAAAAAGTCCAAAATAATTTCCTTTTTTGGAAGAGAAGCTTTTCTGTCAGTCAGTGGAAGCCTGGGGCTGTGCTCACGGATGCTATCCTGTCCTGGGGTAAAATGTCATCACTTCCAGCTACTCCCGGCCAGAGGTCACATCCTCCCGCAGATCCGATCCCCGGTGCCCACCCTTCTCCCAGACCAGCAGGGATTAACCAGAGCCCATTTCCGAGTAGGATTTTTCTCATCTGGATTTTCGAGGGACGGCACACCTGGTCCTTCTGGCAGATGCGAGGCAGTGGTAGCTGCCGGAGGGAAGGGGCAGTGACGGGTGACGGCGAGCGGTGGCCAGCTGCCTCCAGCCGCAGCTCAGCTGCAGCCCGAAGCACGTCTGACCTCAGCCGGGCAGCGGTTGCGCCTCCGGCTCGCCAGTCTCCGTGACACACGCGATGTTCAAAGTGCCTTTGCATATAGGAAGTAGTTTAGTCATGGTTTTGTTCCCTGTCTCAGCAGATCTGACCAGAGTCTGCGTTGTTAAGTGTAAATGTCACACATGTAAACATAATAACATCTGGTTTAAAGCGAAAAGAGTGAGGAAATGGGTGTTATGGTTAAAATAAAGTCTGCATCCTGAAGTCACTCCTCCGCAGCTAGGTTTTGTTTAGATAGATTGAATGCAACCTGTAATATCAAGGCTCAGCTTGTAGGTGGAGAATGGGAGCAAGGGCTGAGCGTTTGTCATCGCCCTGAACTTTTTGCCCAGGTCATAAACATTTTGGAGACATTTTTCCTGTCTCTGAACAACCCTTTAGCAAGTTCTCCTCCACAATTCACTGCCCCTTACTCTGGTGTGCAGCCCGATGGGGATATCCTCATTGACTTCAGATTGTGATTTACACCGTTAGGATAAATTGAATCGCAGCCCATCTTGAATGGGACCATTCTGTCAAGGAAAGAGCTCCTAGCTGCAGGCAGCCGTAGAGAGCTGCCGTCCCAGCGTGCGTGGCCGGCTGCCTCTCGAGGAATTTGGTGCTGCGTACGTGTGGCTGGGTCATCCGCCAGCTTTTCCTGTCACTGGAGCGCAGTGCGAAGGAGCATACAAATATATTTTCTGTAGGTTGCTGCGACTCTCGCAAAACTCCATCCTGTTATCAGCAGCTTTCAAAACTGTGTGCTTCCTCCAGATTTTTGGCTGTCTCTGGTGCCTGTGGGAAGAGGAGAGAGTTTTTGACTGTGTGTGTTGTACAACAACAGATATGTTGTCACGCTATGCAAAGGTTTAATGTCATTTTCATATGGCCTAGAATTTTAAACTTTTAAAACTAGAACGGGAAACAAGTGAACTTCCTTTTTATGCCTTTAGGACAAGAAAGTTTTGGGTGCTTGTATCTTTCTTAGTAGAAACCATTTGAAACCACTTTAAAAGATGCCAGACACGTACGCCGATTACATATTTATCATTTAGATAGACATCTTGCACTACCCTGCAGGCCTCTTTTAAGCTCAGCGTTAGCTTGGAAACACAATATATGAAGCCCTATCAATGCAGCCTATCAGGACAACTAAATATTATGCATGGAGCAAAATATTTCCCTTTCATTATGAAAATAAGTGTTCTCTGCAGTGTTAAGCTTCAAGCATGTTGTTCAAAAGATGTGATCAAGACATCAAAGAGAGGAAAATTATTAAGATAGCAGGAACTGAACCAGCTGCCTTTCCTTTGGTAATTAAGAGACAATCTCATGCATTGCCCTGCTGAAATTGCAAACTTTCTTTTTACCCCTGAGAGCTGTGTTCTGAAGTGGGAGTAATTTTGCCACTTTTAAAATGAGCTGTTTAATTTTACAGTCATAATAAGACTTAGCAAGAGGCAACAGCCAACTGTTGTAATGCGGCTCGTTAGCCCTCAGAACAATTTAAAGGTCAATACTATTCTGTCGTCTGTTTTGGATGGGAGAATGTGACAAGTTGATGGGTGTTCTCAGTCCATTTGATCTGACCTGGGCGAGGTGAGCACATTGGACAGTCTGAGGGAAGGTTTCCCCAGTGCCAAAAATATGATTGCACATCTTATGCAGGCATCCTCGCGAGCTCCCTGGTTAGGAGAGGTGACAGCAGTCAGAGGCTCTGGCCCGCTTTATAGATTGTGTATAGATTAGCATCTTCTGAGTTCCTCCTGCTACACAGTCCAGAGCTGCGGTCCAAGAGATGAAATGGGAAAGTAAATGTAAGCCCTGCATGGGCAGTAATTCAGTGCATCTCTCAAATTTGGGGGTCCCTGCCTTGGCACACCTCTAGGATGACGTGAAGCAGCTCTTTGGACTCTTATGTCCAACCTTGTGAATTCTGAGAGTTAAAAATCATTGGCAATTTCTGAGAAAATCTGACTGGTTTCATCTTTGTTCTCAGCAAAGAAAGTGGGTCTTGGTTGTGACAGCACTTCATGTAGGTGTGTCTGAGCTGGCTGTAGCCCTGGGTTTGTGTAGCTGGGACAGCACAGAGCTCGCTGTATTTATGTAATTTCTCACCTGGGTGTTGTGGTTTGCGTTGCAATATGTACTCTGCCCCTTCAAGGCCAGCTTAGGCCTGTCTATGAGCTGCGTCAGGGCTGTGTGTACCCATGCCGTGTCATTAAGGTGTTATGGTCCTCCTGTCTCTGGGATTCACAAGTTGGTCCACAGAAGCAAAATTCTGTGCCCAAAGCCCGCAGTTCAACAGGCAACCCGAAATGCAATGACTTTTCCTTCTCCAACATGTAGTCTGTAGCGGGCACATGAAATTGGCTCAAAACCAATCCCTTTGATTTGTTAATGTCTCCCTTTAAGGTAGAAGCAGCATCGTCTCCTCCAGGCAGCAAGAACAATCTGAGGTTGAGTTTGCATGGAAGGTAGGGCTTGTCTCCTTTGAAATTTCAGCCCCTTGAAGTGAGGGATATTTGAACTGGGGGCTCCAAAGAGAGCAGTTTGAGAGGAAAAAGCTATGGTGAAACATCTCTCATAGGCATGGCTTTTGTCCTCATCCTTGCCACAGACTGACGTGTGACTGTTAGCAAATCACTAGTGGTCTGATTTTGTACTTTTTTATTTTCTTTTTTTTTTTTAAATGAGACTTGCAAAATTACCTTCATGAAGGCCATGGTGGCCACTGGTGTTTGTTAACTCGATGCAAGCTACTGCCTTTTCCTCGTCTCTTCCCTACTTCAGTTTTGGGGAATATGGTGGTGGGTTTCCATCTTTGTCAGATGCTTTCAGCTCAGGGAATGGAAGGTGCTTTCACAGGGTCACACAAATGATGTGTGCAGTCACAAAGAGACAGTACTTGCAGGTTTAGATTTGATCCTTCCCCAGCTGCCCTTGACTGCGGGGGTAACGGCAGTGACACTGGGTTGCTGGAGCCACCATATTACATCAGCCTTGGGATTTACTAGATATAAAATATATCCTGGGGTAAGACTACATCTCTGCTTTGCAGAGTAGTCAGACCTGTGCTCTTTGATGCTGATATCAGCTGAAGTTTCAGGTAAGGAAGAAGGTCAAAACCACCCTGTAAAAACTACGTTTATAAGTCGCTTCACCAGACAAGCTGTAGCTGGAAGTAGGGAAACTATTGCATATACTTTTTGTAGCAGGTTGTTAATTTATTCCTGGAAGAGTTCCTCTTTGTTTTCTTCCCCAAAATTACTTTCCGCTTTTGTGCAAAGGCATGGCATAACCCCATCATCTTTCACAGAGACACATTGCATCAGAGGTGGCATCATATTGTATGATGTGCTTTGAGTCTAGCCCAAGCCAAGCCCTGTGGGTCAGATGATGACAGGGAGAAGAGAAGATGACACTGTGAGCTGTTTAAATATCTGATTAAGGGGGCAGATGGATCAAAAGAAGAGTTCAAGTGGGAGCTGGGGCTGCCTGGAGGAAGCAGAAATATTGCTCCTTTAATCAGAACTACAGCTTGCTCGGGGCAGAGTCTAGAAGTAATGTTTGGTGCTATCTCGCTGTGGCTTTGGGGCTGAGCCACAGCCTCAAATCCAGTGAGCCTTGGTGACGGAGAGAGGTGTGTGGGAGCAGAGCATGCTCAGCACTTTGCAGGATGAGAGCTTTTTGGCAGCTGGTGTGAAATAAGGTCAGATCTTAGGGATATGAGTGATGGGTGATGGACAGCTTGAACAAGGGGGAGCAGGCTTTTCTCTTTTTGTTCCTAGTCGTTCCCTCCCTCGGTAGTTTTTTCCAGCTGTAATTTTGTCATTACATGCAAATTGGTCACAGCAACATCTACTTATCAAAAACCCCCATTGTGCATAACATAGTCTTCAAATTGTCCTTAATTCCTGTTGTGGGAGAGCTGCTGTCTGCAGTGGCTAAAAAATGTGCATTTTTAACTTTTGTTTTAGTGAAATAACATAAACAGAAGAATTGTCGCTGCAGTTTATGTTCAATGAACACTAATACCTTAAAAAAAGACATTTTTCCTGCTGAAAGGCAGGTAGAAAAGGCTTTTATTTGAATCTGCATCCTCTGGAGTAAAATACTGCATCTTGTGCTGAAACTAAAACACTGTTGAAAAGTACTGAATGCAACAAATAAGTCATCTTATTTAGTAAAAAAAAATATTTTGGAAGGAAATCACTCCCAGTTTTGATCAGCCTTGCCATAGAAAAGAAGAAATTATCTCTATGTGTAACATAAAAGGGAGCTTAACCAAAGGCCAAAATAACCAAGCCAGGGGAACATCCAGTGTTTAAAACAAACAATCCAAGCTTTAAGCTTCTCTCTGATCTCTTCCATTAAAATTCACTCTTGGAGACTATTTGATAGGGAAGCCTCCTGTGTCCTCGGATAAAAGAGAAATTTAGCTGAAAGTAAGGTCTACGCTGGACGCCCTGGCTCTGTGGCTGTGCAGAAGGGGACTGCAATGGCAGGAGGTGGCACCGTGTCTGGCCAGGTGGTAGGGGACATGCCAGCACCCGCCAGTGCCTCCATCCCTCTCCCCGGCTCCCGTGCCCGTCATCGCTGCCTCCTGCCTTGTTGGGATGAAGGTGACAGAGGCACAGAGTGCCAGTACCTGCGGGTGAGAAAGTGTCTCTGATGATTTCTCATTCCAGGCGTTTCAGCTTGGAGCTCCGGCAGACCCTTTGTGCTCTGGGCTGCAGCAGTGGCAGCGAGTAGCATCCCAGCTGTATAACCGTCTCGTAGCCCTGCAGTGACCGTGCAGGCTGCTGCGAAACCAGCCACGGTCCGAGCAGCGCTCCCAAGCTCTTGGTGTCTCTGCTGCCAGCAGTCACGGGGGGAGTTTCCATGGGTGATGCCGAGGTCAGGATCTCCTGCTCTGTGATGGGTGCCCTTACTCAACAAGCAGTTTCTGAAGTAGCATGAAAGGACCCCTTGGTCTCTCTTGATCTCTGATGCTGCTGCTTGTGCTAAATGCTGCGGCAGAAGTTGACTAATTCCTCATACTGAATAAATTAAAAATACCTGTCTTTAACCCTCTTTGTAAGAATCTGAAGTCTACCCAGAAGGAAATCTTTCTCTTCTCCTTGCACTTGCAGGCTCCAACCTGCGAACATGTCACACCCTGGGTAGTGCCTAATGCAGGGACACTCAGAAACACTGCGCTGCTGTGGGGAGCAGCCCTGGCAGGGGCAGTGTCTGCGGTAGGGGACCAAAATAGCGATGAGGGGAGGGCTTGGGCAGCGTGCTCTCCGGGTGATGTACGTGACTCGAGACAGCTGCAGACTCTGTTGGTACTTGTTGGTGGAGAGGGTTTAGAGATTTTGCACAAAGCCCTCCCCACCTGAACCGAACTGAAGGAGGAATCTGGCATGTGGGTTTCAGGCATGACTGCTGTCTGTGTAAAAAACAAACAGGTTTTAAGTGCCTGTGATCAGAGGATCCTACTCAGACCTGGTATCACGCTATTCACTTCAGCCTGGTTGCTAATCCTGGCACTGAGTTTGACCCTGAAGCTTTTTGGTTTTATCATGTGCTTTGATATGGTCGTAAAAATACTGACTGGCTGGCAGAGCTCCAGGGCTTGGCTTTATATTCAAGCAACTGCAAAACGAATGTGCTTAAAGTGGTTTTATGCTTCAGGATATTGTCCTTTTTTTCCCCCATAAGATTATTTTAAAGCTCATGTTCCCTGTTTTGGGGACATCTCTGTTGCCCTCTGCATGTTGTGCAGAGCAGGTTCATCTTGAGATACCCTTTGCCCTGGGCCTGAAACCTGGCGTATGGAAACACAGGACTTTTGTGGAAACACTGCCTCAGGCTCCGTGGGAGAGATGGAGTGGGAGGTGGACTGGGACCTAGGAAGCCCCCCTTCCCCTGTGATGCTGAAGCCTGTGCTGCTCTCCCCGCCAGACGTGACTAGCGTTTGAACTTTCTGAAGCATTTGATACTGGGATATTCCATCCCCGCTGGGTTGGGAGACCGTGTGTGTCTGTATGCCCGCACATGGAGGGAGACGAGAAGTTTTTTAAGAGAAAATCCCTGTGCGTGACTGAGCTGTTGTCTCCCCATACCGGGAGGGTCAATGGGCTTTTTATATCCCAGAGGATTGGAGTGTGCCACAAAGAGACTCTGGCGAGTTTATTCTGCTGCTTGAAGGGGCAGCTTTGGTTGAGTTGGGTGCACTGCTATGCTGCTGCATTTCAGCAACATACCCTATTAATATTGGTCTGTATTAGTTTTATTTCAGTGTTATCTGAAAGGTTGTTAATTTAAGGATAAAGTGCCCTTGATACTTGCTTCACAAAACTGTTGGCCTGTCATTTCTGTGAATAACTGTCCTCCGACTCCTGGATTTTAATCTCTGCCCCAAGTTGCCTCTAGAATGAGCTTTATCTGTGTTTAGCTAGACCTGCCGTTAGGGTGCTGCTTGCATATGGGCTGGAGAGCAGTTCAGTCTCCCAGATGCTGCATCAGCATTATGCCTCCAGTTGCTGCTAGAGAAATGCAGGGAACCTACTTTCTCTTTGCTTCATATAGGGAAATTACAGCTACTGCTCTGCCGCATTCCTGCCAAAGGGCAACTTCGTTGCAGGAGGACAGTGCATTCCATAGAGCATACTTGCCTATGTCGAAGTAGGTAGACAGGACTTACTGCTCCTTGAAGGCAAGTACCCAAAGGGAGCATCTTTTCTAGGCCAAGGCAGGACATAGAAGTTCAGTCAGACGTTATTAACCTTGGGGATACATCATGCCCTAGGGTAGGAAGCTCCCCAGCGCCCTCCTGATAGCCTTCTGCTTGTTCTGCTGCCCAGCCTCAGCATGAGGAGCTGAGCTGGAGACCTCAGTCCTGGTCCTTCACAGGGCAGTGTGTAAACAGCTGCTGGGCAGGAACTGAACCCCATTGGATTCTGCCTGTGGTGTCTAATTTGTTCCAAGTGCTGCTAATAATTAGGCAAGTAAAATGATTACTTAGAAAAGGATTTTGGTTTATTGGGAGCACGTTCCAGGAAGGTTTTATAGCTCTGAAATAGTATCTTGCCAATCAAATAAGTATTGTGGAGTGAAGAGGAACACAGTAGCCAGCTTGGCAGTTAGTAGGAGAGCACTGCCTGGAGCCCAAGGCTCAAAATAAACTTGGTATGAAAATGCACTGCTTTATAGCCATGTTTCTCATTTTTCCTGGAAAAAACCCTGCCTCAGAAACATTTTTTTCTTTTGTCTTGTGCCTGACACTGTCAAGTTTACCTGTCCCAGCTGTGTGTGCCAATGCTGGGATTCCCAAGGGATGTTTGCTTGTGAATTCCCTCTGTATTTTACCTCCTTGTTTCGTGGGTCTTTAAGGCTTAAGCACAAGCTTTTTGTGAAGCGTTTTTCTTCTGTCCTTGGAAAAGCCTCTCCCACTCCCCTCAACTCCAGGTGCCATCTGGTTGGTGGTTGCATTGGTTCTTGGAGCGGAGCTTCCAAATATGGCTCCGTTTCGGTGATGTAGCTTCAATTCAATTTTCCTCTGGAAATGCTGTGGTTCTTTTTAAGGCCATGTTCTCATGTTTAGGAAACAACTCTGTAATGTTTCACAGATATAGTTCAGCTCGGGCCACTCACGGTCTATCCTCACATCCATCCCACTGGCATCAATGGCCTTTGGCCCTGTGCTCATCTGAGGGCAGGAGTTAGTCTAGATGCAGTTTGAGTTGGTCTGAGTCCTACCTGGTTTTGTGGTGAGGAGTTTGATCAGGTTGCTGGAGATGTGATAGATATCCAAGCCTGTTTCCACAGTTCCTTCTGGGGAAAAGATGGTTTCTTGACAGCTGGAAAAATCACAAGAACACAAATTTTGAAGAGAATTTCAGCTCATAGCAACCTGAAAACAGGGAATGGTGCTTTACTGGAGTGATCTTCAAACAGCCCTTCTAAAGGGGTCTCGAAGGTACATGCAAGAGCATGGACACACAGGAAGCTCTGCTTGAGCTGAGTTTAGAAACAGATCTACAGACTGTTCCCATAGCTAGATGTGTCCAGAATGAGACATTTGTTCCTGGAGACTTTTTGTACATGAGGTGGGAGAGAAGTCTTTACCTTTCTGAAGGAAGTTGTAGATGCATTGAAGTCTGCCACTGTCAGCTGCTGATTTTGGAGCAGCAGCAACAGGACAATGTCCTGTGCAGCCTGCTGTAGGTGACCCTGCTTCGGCAGGAGGGTTGGGCTAGATGACCCACAGAGGTCCCTTCCAACCCCTAACATTCTGTGATTCTGTTAATGGCTTTTTCTTCCCTCCCCAGCCACAGGCTGATTATAGCAACTGTGTTTCTCCACAGGAGAGGGGAGAAGAGAAGGGGGTAGGAGTCCAGCTGGTTGGAAAAATGTTAGGACCCATGCATGAACTGACTGCATCCCTTCCACTCCCTGGTTAGGGAACAGAGACCCTTGGAAAATGTTGCTGCTGGTTTCCCTGGGATGAAGGAAAACCCAAGCATTGCATGCCAGATGTCCTTTCAAGGGGAAAAAGAATAAAGTGACATGGTTGGGATATTGTTTGGATTGTTTTTAATGTCACACCTCAATGGAGTCAGAGGTTATTAACTGGGGGATTGACTCTCAATATTGTGGCCAGATGCAGCAGTTGGCTGAGCTCCCTAGCTTCAGAGCTCAGTTTTAAATCATGCTTCGATAATTTACCCTGCCAAGGAGATTTGCAGTTCAGTGTTGTTTTGGAGTCAGTTTTTGAGCTAAGGAGGGTTCCCATGTCAGCGAGGAGGCAGTTGAGTCTCCAGTTGGCCTGGCAGGTGTTTCCAAGTGGACCGGTGGACCTGTTGAGTGGCCAGGTCTGCAGACGGGAATTGGTCTACCCCTGTCCCATAGATGGGATTTCTCCGAACTCCTGCAAAAACCTTCAGCCTCTTTCACCTGTCCTGCTCCTTAAATCCGTGGGACAGAAACAGGGCTAGTCAGCTGGAAGAGGTGTGACATTTTTCTGTTTTCTGTATTTTTGCATGCATGATTTCTTGCTACAATAGTGATTTGCTGACTTGGAGAGTTGGTGACGTGCTCACTGGCTGTGTCTCTTTGTGGTTGGCAAGTTAAGAGGCAGTGCAGCTGACAGACCAAAGCCACGTGGCAGCCTCTCAAAGGAATCCTGGCTACCAAGTGACTGCAATCATGACCTGGCTTTCTTGCCACTGTGGAGGGGCTGCTTCAGAGCCCTCCCCAGGCAGCACGACTGGCAATGTGGCATCCACAGCTAAGGCGGTTTAACAAGGGTTGGAAGTGTGTGTAGACTGCTGCAGCTGCGACAAGAAGTGAGCCAATCTGGAGAGGATTCAGTCATTTCCAGCTGAAAGTTGGCAGGGTGTAACTGATGTGTGAAAAGAGGGTATTGGAACAATTCATGCGTGCTGGAGTTGGATAGATGTCAGCTTGGAGGGTTCCTGCTCATGTGTGCAAGGCTGGAAGAACATTGTTATACGTAGTCAGGTTTGCAGGCCGAATGCATGGGCCTGTTTTTGGGTTATCCCAAAATTATGGTAGAAGGATGATAGTCACCAAGAATTAGGATTTTCAAGAGAGTCCGCAAATCAACAGTTGGGACAAGTCTAGGGGCTGTAATTTGTCACTTTGGACAAAGTGACAAAGACGACAACTGTGACGGTCACAGGCTGCAAGTCAGCAACAGAGCTAAGTGTAAGCTTAAATCCCACTGAAATCTCTGGAATTTAGGCCCTTTCTTGAAGAGTATCATGTCCTTCAGTGCCTTGGCAGGCAGAGCCACCAAGGGATCACTGTTGTGATCTCTGCAGACTGTTCAGTCTCTGCCATAGGCTTTCCAGGAAGATTTCCTCTCCTGAGGAGGTGACATTAGTCCATGGGACCAAAGCATGACACTCACCATCTCAGTGTTTAGAAAAAGGGTGATTGCTGGGGACGTCTTTTTTGTGACCGTGAAGAACTGGAAACATCAGGCCACCATCTCACCACTGGGTGAGACTTGCCTTCATGTTTACAAGCTGTAAAGAACTTTTTGGCTATTGTTGTGTTGCTGGTGGAGAATCCTCACAGGCGGCTCAGGAAAGCAGAAATTGCCTTCTCTTGAGCACAGACAACATCGGTTCCAGGCATGCAGGCCTGGGTTTTGCTCTTGCCTATCCTATTCAGGGAGGTCCTGGGCTTGCTGAGACGCTCCTGGAGAATGCCGATGGGAGCAGTGGTTTTGCCCTGTGGTCAGCTATGTCTCAAGGCTGATGGTTATCCTCCACTAAAACTACCGGTCAGTTCTCCAGCTGGCCTCCTCTGCTTACCCTCAAGAGCAATTTGGATGGTTAACAGAGACGAGAGACTGTGGGAGCCTAATGGTGTGTCTCTGGCACCCGAGCCTGTGGCTTCCTCATGTGGAATAGCTCCTGCCTTCATTTCGTCTGACTTTGTCTCCTCCTTCAAACGAGAGCAGCTACTGTGGCTCTTTCAGACACTGTTTGGTGTGTCTTGTGGGAGACTTGCTTGCTGCTTCCAGTGGAATTTGGTTGACCTGGGAGCAGATCCCTGCCCCAGATTTTCTTTTTTTTTTTTTTTTTCC
>Ga0065711_1030811_pt1 | contig 31345 bp, 14 predicted proteins | sample Hoacrofraction12_FD_59098 | JGI IMG/M metagenome (GOLD analysis project Ga0065711, IMG submission 59098) | Hoatzin crop microbial communities from Cojedes, Venezuela - Epithelial fraction 12 v2 (version 2) | ecosystem: Host-associated > Birds > Digestive system > Esophagus > Crop | place... | reverse complement strand
CCCCCGTTTCTCCTTCAAGCCCATAAGGGCAGCCAGCCCCACCGCTCCCGGAGCATCATGCTGCAAACTGGCAGATGCAGAGGTGGTTGCATCAGCTGTCTGGAACATTTAGCATAAACCTCTCCAGCCACCAGTGTCACTCCTTGCAAATCAAAACAGACCCATCTGAGGCTTCAATATGTGAACTTTTTTTAGAGGTTATAACCATGGCGTGGAGGGTTTTTTTGGTGTGGTGTTTTTTTGTTGTTTTTTTTTTTTTCTACTGAAGTGTCCTGTCTGTGTGGCAAGGACAGGACAAGAATTCCATTTTCTCTGTCTGTACACTCGATAGGCTCTTCTTTTTATTGTGTTCTGTGTTGCTGTATTGTGAAATGTAATTTATACTGCTTGGCTGAAAAATAAATTCAGTTTGACAGTCAGGAGACGTTTTACAAGTCAGCAGTGAGGAGACTTTGCAACGTGCTTTCATATATACAGAAATTGATAGAAAGATGATGAAGGTCTTTAGGTGATTTGAAGTGACTAATCTCTTAAATGTGTAATCAGCGTCAGGCTAAATGGTCCAGTCTCTAGCCGTTTCAAGATTATGCTGCAGAGTCATCACTTAGCTACTGTTTAGACATCTATTTCTAATGCATCATTTTTAAGAAAGGTGGAGTGCCGGAAGGGCAGCCTTTTGCATCACTGGGCTGTGTGGCTGTACAAATAGTCTCAGATGACGAAACGCCTTTGTTCAGAAACTTTTACCTGCATGATTTTGTGTAGTATTAGTAAGTTAGAAACCGAGCACATAACGTTGAATACATATAAAGCAATGTCACTTGGCTTTTTTGACCTGTAAATAATTGAAGAGGGAGATAAACTGGAATAGCTTACTGTAGTTATTAGAGTATGATCCTAGAAATCCATGATCCTATGAGAAAGCTTGATGGACCATCTTGTAAAAATGTTTCCTGTACAGATAATTTAATATTGATTTGTGTTACAGTCAATGACATCTTCAAAGCATCTTGCAGTCTTTGATATAAAATTACACAGCCTGAAATTACATTACTGTGTTTCAGCAGAGAACACGCAGCCGTTTGACCTACACCCATGAAATCAAGTATCTGAGATCCAGCGAAGGTTTCCTGTTTTCAGAGATCTTGATTTTATAAAAGAAATAAAAGGAAAAAGGTGGCTGCTTGGTGTAGATAAAAGGACCAGCAACTATAAGTTTTGATATTCAAGTATGCAGAATTCAGTAATATAAGCAATCTTCTCACTATGGATCCTCTCTGAACGTGTAGAAAACTTCATTTAATTCATAGTTTTCAGCTGTTCTATTCTTTGGGCCCTAAAACAACCCATTGTCCAGTACATGAACTATTTCAGTAACTCTGGAGAAATCTTTTTTTTATTAAAGGCAAATTATAATAGAATTGAATAGCCTTTGCTGAATGTGTGATGGGTAATGGTATGTGATTACACTGGGGGAGGTGAGAGATTGTGAAACAAGAAGTTTTGCTTCCCATCTTATCCTCAGTTAAGTGATGATGGAAAATCTGCTGACTCATACACTGCAAATCGATAATTAGGAGATGTCAGGAACTGCTTGAAGACGGATTGTTCTGTAGAGAGCGTCAGACATACTCGTTAGAAATTGCATGCATTCCTAATGGCTCTTTAGGTTAAAACGTTGATGTGGTCAACTATTTTAATTGCCACAAAATATGGTATAGATTTTAATAACAGATTTTGTATTTCTCTGTTATGATCTTCACAATCTTATTCATGAAGTATCCAAGCTGGTTTGGTCATATATTCTGGGAGGAAATACAAACATTTGCTGTGATTCACCTCCCTCCCCCTAATCTTGGTGAGTTCAGCATCAAAAGAGAGCAGTGAGACCATGGACGTCAATGAAAGGAACAAAATAAACATTGGAAGAAGGTGTAGGGCTTTTAATATGAAAAATCTTCATGGCAATGAAATAGCTTGAAATGGTTTCAAGTCGAAGCTTCTAAAACCTTCTGCGTTTTTGGGACTGCCACGGTTTTTACTCTGGGAAATGATATGTTTGACATAAATGTGACATTTTTGTGTCTTCCAATGACTGTGTGTTTTAGGACAGTTCCTATATTGCAGCATTATATGGTGTGGCAGCCTCAAAAATGTTTTCCAAATTCAATGGATGTTTCTGAAGACTTAGATACTTTCTTTAACAATGTTTCTGTAACACTGCTTTTCAAATTTCGGTTCGGTTGTATTTCTTTTCCTTACTTCATATTTTATTTGTAATGGAGAGATGCTGTATTACAGCATTTTAGAAAATGATGGTAATTAAGATTGTATGTGTTTTACTAGTGCTTAAAGGCCTCTCTGGCCAGGAGTAAAATCTGACTGTTGAAAGCAAAGTGTCGTAACACTCAACAAGGCAGAGTACACATAAATAAACATAAATGTATATATACATCTCTAGGCCACAGTCTGTTTGCTTTGGTCAAGTAAGAAATAAAAGTGAATTTATATTTTGTTTTCCTTTACCTAAATATCAAATGGAATTCAGGGACACAACACACAGAGCGATTTACAAATAAATGTGATAACTAGCTGTATTGCTGGTTTCTCCTTGGGCAATGGTGTGACAGTGTCACTTATTTTACTGATATGTTTCTGTGTCATAAAGGAAAGTTTTTTGTAGGAGAGAGAGTTAGTAGAAGACTGCAACATTTCCTATAGATAGCATGGTTTGTTTAAAGTGCTAGCATTTCATAGTCATAGAGAATATTTACGTGATACTTGAATTCTATTTATTTTGTATGGTATTGGGTAACAACGAGCCAGAAGAAATGAAATCATGTGAATCTTGCTTAATTACCTTCGAGTGGGCTTCTAACGGTATAATTTGGTAGCTGCAAAATTAGTGCCCTGGCAACTATGAAAAGAACTAATATTTCTAGAAGTTTGTGTAGGCTTGTAGGCAGGACTGTAGATTCATGTAAACTTGTAGTGAGCAGGCAGATTCTGCCATGTCAAAAACTGATTTTCAGGCTGTTGACAGCAAACTTTAAAGTGGGAACATTTAATTTTTATCCAAGCCTGTTGATGGCAGAGTAAGTAGTACCTCAGTTAACAGGGGACTTACCGCAGTGTAGAACAAAGCAGATACGAAACTTTCTTATTATGAGACACTGGATAATCCACAGTTTAGTCTCGGTGCGTGACGTTAATGACTGATGTAGAACCTTCTGGTTTTGATGTGTCTGAAGCAGAAGCGGTAGGACCCTCTAAGGGTTTGCTGCTAATGAATACCTTTACTCTCTGCATTCTGTGCCAAGCACAGGTCTGTTACCCTTTAAAAATTTTAACTAGCTTGTGAGCTGATTTGAATCAGCATAAATGATTACTAATTCTGATCAGTTTAGTTAGATCTATTCCGTATGCACTATGACTGCGAATCTGTACGTGGTAAAAGACAAGTTGACAGTAACACAGAGCATGCGGTGTTCATTTTGTAAGGTTGAATAGAAACAATTTGCACAGTTCTTACTGTGGGAAGTTATATTGATTGTCGGTAATTGTGATCTCTCTGGTTCTTGACTGGACTTAGCAATCCATTTAAATAAACAGCACAGGTTACCTGCAGGCAGACTTTTTGTCTCGGCGCAGTTACCTGACCCTGTGAGCCTCCTCAGCCTCTTGAGTGTGTTCTCTCCTGTTCCGGCCAGGCTGGGATTTTGTTGTGAAACTATGCAAAGAATTCCTGCAAGAGTATACCACAGTGTGGAAGGGAAAGAAGCGTAAAATTTACCAATTTCAAGAAAAACTTCAGAGTGCTGGTGATGAGGTGATCCCTCCAGCTCTATAAAATAATCTCAGGTGGTATAAAATATGGAGAAAATGAAGAGTGTTATCTAGAAAGAGCATTTTCTCTTCTTCCAAACATCGCAGTCCAAAACTGGGAGGGCCTGTTTGCATCCATCCATCAGACAGGCCAGGGACTTTTTGTCACTGGTCGCAGCGATTGTTTGATGTAACTGTTCCAGCTAGTGTATTTTGTGTGGGGCTTCTCTATCCTTGTCCCAGTTACAGCTCCTTTTGACTTTTGAAGTTTAGTTCAGGTGGCTTGCTATGAACTAGAAATTTGTCCTTCAGGAATTATTTCTAGAAACCGTTGCTAGAATAATTCTTCTATATGCAAAAGTTGGAGCCTTTCTAGAAATGAATCGAGTGAAGTTCGTGCAAAGCTCTGCAAATGTTCATCCTCCTTGCCTTGAATTACTCCAGTTTTGAATTATTCTGTATCAGGGCCTCTCTTGAGAAGCAACGTCAGATGAGCCCCATGGGCAAATATGCATTAGAACCAGGATGTAACCAGATCCATTGTTATAGTAGTGACTTCAGGAAGGTTTGAACCTAGATATTCTATACTGGGAGCACTGCATTGTTTGGTGGAGTCAAGAAGAATGTATGTTAATGCGTCACGTATGTTAATGTACGTCACTGTAACTAAATAACTTTGATAAAGGTAAAGGTATGTGAAATGTAGAGACACTTCATAATGTCGACTGGATTCCTTGAAGTCGACATGAGTGTTGTCTTGGATTTCAGATGACCAACATTTTATTGCCTAGAAACTTGATTCATGCTTTGGCTTATGCTGATTGTGCTTAATTTGGGGGTGATTTGCAATGACTTGATATTCATAATCCTCACTTCGGAGGAGCAAAAGTTAGGCAGTGAAACATATAGACTGTGTGCTGGGGGCTGGAATCAAGGAGAAGTAGCAATGACATCCGTAAGCTGTGCCGATTTTGCATTTTTCTAGGAAATCTTTTAGAAAGAGTCTTTGAAAAGCCACAACTTTCCTTAATCCAACCTCCTTAGAGAGAGGAATGGTATAAATACACATGCACGAGAGACTGAATTTACGTCTGACAAAGTAAGAAAATATTTCCCTCACATCATTACTGGTAGAAATGACAGGTTCTTATTAGCTTTGTAATTTCCAGAAGTTTGAGACTAAGCTCATCCCTAGAGTACACTGTGCTTGGGGCTTAATTTGATACTGCGTGATTGGTGTCATTTAACAAATGTCAACAAAATCTTGGTCCCTCTCCTTGACTCCGTAGTAACTTTACTACTGGTGTATGAGTCAGGTCCTGAGTCTGATAGTCTTATGGGACTGACTTTTACAGAAAAGCGATAAACCAATATGTGACTTGAAAAAGGCTTGCAAGATTTATTCAGTGCTATTTTCCTGTTGTGTTTGATTGTTAACCCCCCCAGGCACCGCGTACGTTCCAAAACCGTGTCGATGAAGTTTATATCCAGTAGGTAGGCAACAGCTGTAAGAGACCAGCATTACACAATACGTCTGATTTGTACTAGTGGATTTTCTAGTTTTACCTTCAATGCAGGATCCCAAGGCAGTCATGAAAGGTGTGCAATAAGTTTGTGGGGGGAGAAGTTAATTTTCTTGGAATAAAATAGTTCTTTAAAGTATGTTTTCTTTCACAGCTCAGCTGTTATGCTTGCTAATGACTGTAGTTTTTTCTCATTACTTTTAAACTAGAGTTGAGCGTGCTGTTTAGATTCATAACCCGATTTGTGAAGGGAACCCTATACTTCAAAATACTTTGCTCCTAGTTAGAGCATGAAACTTCAGGTCTCAGTTTCAAGGATGAAATTTCCTGAGGGTCAATTTGTAAGCTTCCACTTAGTGTTGAAGGAACAAAGAAAAGGTAGGCAAAATTATTCAGATTTTCCAGTGGAGAATAATACAGTGTAGTAAAGCATTGTTTTCAAATCTATGTTTCTATCAAACAGTACCTTTCAGAAACATATCTGTTTAGGTATACATAAAAAACTCAACCTCAGATGCAATTTTTAAGCTGCTTTAAAGTCCAAGGAGCAGTTTGAGCTGTCAATGTTCATAGTAGATGCATCACTCTTACTCAGAAGGGTAATTGATGCTACTAATCCGGTGCTCCTAACGAAGGACACTTGATTGTGATAGCAGTAAGGAAGTTTGAACAAAGGTGTAGTAATAAACAAGGCGGCAATTCAGTAGTAATAAACTGGTAAATGTACACTTACATATTTCAGTTTCAGTCTTCCAAGTAGTCATAATCAAAAGTGAATAACGATGGTTTAAAAAATAAATTGTTTTTCATGAAATTATGCTTTTGGTTTGGGAAATAGTCCTTTGAAGATACGTGCTCAGATTTAGCCAAAAATATACTACAAATTATATACTAATTTTTGTTGTGTATTTTGTATTAACTTTCTATGGCCTATGCAAAGCAATGATCACAGCTATTTCTACTGGAAAAATCACCTACTTTGTTAAAGAAATGAAAAATGTTGGAAAAACATGCTGATAAAAATCTGTTCTATCTGAGTTTAGTTCATTTCAGTCAAAACACAGGCATGCAACAGATTCAGGTCATATTTACTGTGGCTAACAGGTGGTAATTATTATCTGACTTCATACGTTTTCTTAGTCTTCCTCAGCTGAAAATACTGAGACCTGCGTTTGAATGTAATTTAATTAAGTTCTGAGCTGAATTACATTATCTCAGAATTGAGGAAGACACAGAGCTTGGGCATGGGTATAATCAGGTACTGGGGCTCACTTGTGTCATGGTAGCCTTTGAAGCCACTGTGCTGTGCTCGTGATCTGGGACCATAAGAACACATTTGGTCTCAGCTGCTCTGACTTGATGAAAACTTCAAAATATATTTACGCTAACTGTCTGAAATCTCAGTGTGCACATAAGGCCTGTGAAAAGTGCTTCAGAATCATTCCAGGTAGATAAACAGAGCTCATTGATGCAAAATGGAACTCAAAATGCTCAGTGTGACTCTTGTGCATGGAGAGGAAAGTATTGATCTGTAGAGAGGTGGAGCAAACGGGCTTCTCTTTGTGGATTTCTCTACAGGTTAAGAACTGAATTCCCTTGCTTGTCTCTTGGCAACACACACTGACACAATTTCTGTAGCAGTTTATAGGCTGTGGTAGTATCTGTGACCTCTTCTATCCCTCAGGCTATAGCTACATAATCACTTTAATTTTACGTAACTATGCACAGCAGCCAAAAAGGGCAGTCTTGTCTTTCCCCATTGCCCCCAGCAACTCATTGCTGTCCCTTTCCCTGTGCTGGCGCTAGCATTTGTACGATCAGTCAGGGAGCTGAATCAAGAAACCAGTCTGGCTGAAGACTAACCCGAAAAACCCCAACTGTAATACATCTTCACAGTGGAGCAACTAAGAGATACTTAAGGAGTTTGAGATTTGCATAGCTATGGGTGAGGTTGTCTCTGAGCAAAGTACACCCTCTTAGGTCCCACTTTTGTACAATAAAATGGTGGTGCTTAACTTTTCTGGATAAAAGGTTTTCCGTGGCCTTGGCCAAAAGGGCAAAAGATCCAAGCCAGAGGAGGATGCAACAGAGCTCTTAGGTTACCAAAATCTGTTCATTGCATACATATGCAGGTAACTGCTAGCATCATTTTTCTGTGACTTTATTTTCTCTTTTACTATTTTAAATTGTGTTAGATGTTGGCGCACTAAGTGTTAAAAACCCATTTGAGTCTGTCTTTCATTCTTGCAACCAATGAGTGTGGAAGAAAGTGTGAAATGAGTTGCTAAGAGGGCTTAAGTTAGGTATAGGCCTGGGAGGAAAGAAAGAATCAAATGTAACTGGGAGTTCCAGAGGCCTTGTAGCATAGTGTTACATCTAACTTTCCATTTTCAGCACAGTGCAACATTGATATTTTATTTCATTCTGGGGAAAGAGGGGAGAAGGCTGGCACTTCAAATTAGCAGCAGCTGCAGAATTAAGACAAGGGTGTTAGTGACTTATTTGGAAAAGTACTAGCTAAAACATTCTGTCTCTTAGAAAAAACATTTAAGAAGGGTTTGTGATATAAACTTTGAATTTCATGAATAGTGCCTTTGACCTTCTGGTTTCCTCTGGGTAGCTTTTCTGATTAGTGACCATTTGCTTTCAACAATTGTGTATTAATGTGAGGAGAATACATGGGGATATTTTGGAGGGGGAAAACATCTCTGTTAACAGGGTCAAAGACTCCAGAACACCTCTTACTTCTTTTGACCCAGTCAATTAGCCAAAAATTCAGATTCTTACTGTTCCAGGTAGAAGGAAGAAATGGTGATACTTACTTGTTTCTCTGATGTAACTGAATTATTAACAAAGAGTAGTCAAACTCCAGTTTCCCTGAACACAGGGATCTTGAATAATAGAAGCAGTTTCTTTACTGTCAGTCCCAAATCCTTTCCCCAGTTCACTGTTGTCTCTGTTTAGGCCTTTACAGGGCTATATAGTCAGTGCTTATGTTTAGGTTGTTCTTTACGCTTTCCATATCTGTATTTGGGTGAGATTTTTCCCCTCCTCTGATGAATATGTATATATCCCTGTTTGATCCCCAGGTCCTACAAATGGCTTTATTTAGCTTTAAGAAGAGAAGGCTAAGGGAAGATCTAATTGCTGTCCGAATGATCAAATGAGAATGTATAGATAAGGTGGAGCCAGACCTTTCCTGGAGGTGCAAGGGGGTAGGATCACAGGATAGGTAATTCAGGTTGGAAGGGACTTCAGGAGCCCTCTAATTCAAGTTTCTGCTCAAAGCAGGGTCATGTAGAAGATCAGACCAGGTTGCTTGGGGCCTTATCCAGTCTGGTCCTGAAATCCTCCAAGGATGGAGACACACAGCCTCTCTGCACAACCTGCCCCAATGCTGGCTGTCCTTACAGTGATTTTTTTTTTCCCCCACTTATTTCCAGTCTGAACTTCTCTTGTTTCAGCTTATGCTCATTGACTCATCCTCACACCATGCACCACTGTAAGAACCTGATTTCTTCGCCTTGATAACCTCCTCAGAAGTTTCCATTCTACAAATAGAAAGCAGCTATTAAGTCCCACCAAAGCCACCTTGTCTCCAGACTGCACAAGCCCAGTTCCTTCAGCTTTTTACACAGCATGGGATCCAGCCCCCAGCCATCTTGACGGCCCTCCACTAAACTTGCTCCAGTTTATCAAGATTTTTCTTTTACGGGGGGCCCGATGCTGCAGGGAATATTCTAGATGGGGTCTGTCAAGGGGGGGGGATAGTCACTTCCCTCACCCAAATGCGGCCCAGGAGGCACACCTTATTGCCAGAGCATGCTGCTGGCTTATGCTTGGCTTGCTGTCGGCCACAGCCCCCAGGTCTGTTCCAGCAGAGCTGCTCCCCAGCCAGTCAGTCCCCAGCCCATATCATTGCAAGGGACTCTTCCTTCCTAGGTGCAGAACTTTGCACTTCTCTGATGTAGAAATATTAAAGACACCAGTCCCAGGATAGACCATTGTAGTGCTCCATTTGGTACTGGCCTCCAGGTAGAGTATAACGCGTTAACTGTGATTCTCTGAGCCTGACCAGCCTGTTAGTTCCATCCAATCTAGTTGTCCGCTTGTCCAGACTCTAATATCTTTGCCTTGGGTCCAAGAATATAGTGGGACGCCATGTCAAAGTCCTTGCTAAAATCAATGTGAATGACACTCACTGCTCTCCCCTTGTTTACAGATTTAGTAGTTAGTTCTGTCATAGAAGGGAATGGGCAACAGGAGGCAACACGATGGACACAAGTTGTGACATGAGGAAATTGTAATTAGATATGAAGAAATTTTTTTTCACTGTAAGGGTGGCCAAGCACTTGAACAGGTGCCAAGAGAGGTTCTGGAATCTCTTGGAGAGAGTAAAAACTCAACCGGACAAGGTCCTGAGCAACCTGAACCTGCTCTTGGAGGGAAGTTGGACTAGATGACCTCCAGGTGTCCTTTCCAAACCAGTGTGGGATTCTGTAAGGTAGACCCTGAAGACTACCATCAGCATAGGAGGCTCTACAGTGGCTGTTATTCTTCCTTCTATGTTTCATCATTGTAAGCTGTGATATGGTATTCGGAAAGGAAAGGTATAGAAGGAATTCCCTTTTTCTATTTAACAGAACATGCATTCTACAAATATGCAAATGACATTTCAATAATCTCTTCAGCATGCAAATTCCCTTATCCTATTTTAGCAAATATCTTAAGCTGATTAAAATTTAAGGTTTTAGGTTTGTCTTTTTCTTTGTTTTAAGGCAGAACCTTATAGTGGTACAAAACTATGCTGTAAATTGTGACAGACGTGTGTACATTCTCATACCAAACCACTTCTTTAGGCTGACATTTCTTGTTTCTGCATCAGATCTGAATTTGTTGATAAGTTTTGTCTTGGACATGGATTGAAAATTAAATAAAACAATAATTAACCCCAAATTAAGTCTTGTTTCTTTCCAAGCAGGCATTGTTCAGAGGAACAGCAAAGAGTATCGAGGAAGGCAGTGTTCTGACTTTCTAGTAGAAAAAATGGGAAGAATTAGCGTGTTCCTGTTGCTCGTCACTGACAGTGCTGCTATATCTCAAGTGACTTTTCTTCCAAATTAAAGTAAGTTCATCAGCTGCAGAAGCTATGGATATGTGAAGGGCTTCCAAACCCCCTCATCCAGCTTCTTTAGTCCGCTCTGCTTTTATTATCACTTATTTCCAGTGTCTTTTATATACTTACTCCCCCATATTTTCTAAGGATTTTCAATGTGAGGTATAATAATAGGACGCTCTCATGATCTCAAACCCCGAAGTTGATCTTAAAGATGCTAATTCTACTAGATCTTAAAAAAAAACAACCCCAAAAATCCCCCACAGCTATAGTTGTCAGCCAGATTGATGATGAGAAAAACATGTGAAACCCACCAAATGACAGTTCATTGTTACACTGCTAACTAACTAATGTGATCATGGTCATTAATTCTGAAAATCAGATGTCTTATTAGGTGCCAGAATATACATTTAGGGCCCTAAGACAGGATTAAGTTGGCCCTAAGTTGAGTTCCTCATGGCCAGAAAGTTGCAGAGACAGCAGCGTTATCACTCTAAGTCATTATCATAGAAAAGAAATTACCTAACTGAACAGTTCTTTATTTCCTTCTTCATCCTACAGTGTTTACCTTGATGGTGACTGAGCTGTCTGAACATAAATAAAAGTGAAGATTTTTATAAAAATACGGAATTGGGAAGAAATTAGGAGATGTTTGTGCACTGGGGTTGTTTCTGCTCTTAGGAATTTTAAATGCTGTTCTTGGACTTTTATTTAGTTGAGGGTCTGGAACTAGGGAGGAGTGTTATCCAGCATCTAACACTTACATGCTGAGTAGCCATGCATCTTTCTGAGAGAAATAGCAAAAAAAATGGTAAAAATGGAAGAAGAATGACAGAAGTTTACTTTGCCATGTTGCCCCAAAAAGAGGCAGAAAAGCACTTATGTATATTTTTGTATCTGCTACCACTTTCCTTCTTTTAATACTGAAAGCGGAATTCCATGTTAGATGAATAATTGAATAATGAAAAAATGAATAATAAATGCCTTCTTTTTAAACTCATATGAAATATAATGGGTCATTTTCCATGCTTATTTACACTCTGTTCAGCTCTGCCAAGGTTAGTATAAATTTACTGATATTTATATGAAGTTTAGAAGCGCATGTAAGTTGAACAACAGAACTCCTGGCATTTCCACAGCACACTTTTTTAAGAGTAGGATTTATCTGAGTGTTGCCTTCCCAAATGTATTCTATCTGTCCCATAGATGGAAAGCGTGCTGCATCTCACCCAATTGCTTTTGTCACCCATGAAGGATGCTGCAGATCTCTGTGCTCTGGTGGTGGTTGCAAATACTGGTATATACACGTTTTAAAAATGTGTTGGTGATATAGTTTTGTTTAGATTTACCTGCCAATTGTTAGAAAAATGCCATTGCTGATTCAATTTCTTTGACTGACTAGTTATTGTTATTCTTTGATTCTTGATGGTGTGGTGTCTACTCTACAGGATAGCCTGTGCTTCAAGTAACTTTTATATTGGGCGATCTAGTGAAGTATGTATGTGCATGTCTTATTTATAAAATATTCTGTGTTGCTGTCTGTATAAGGAAGGCATTCATGTGTAAAATGGGCACTAGTTGTGATTTTTTCATAAATTAAGAACTCAGTCCTTTTCTTGACACTTATATTGAACTCCATGTGTTCTCTAACTTAAATGGCCATAGAATCTAGTCTTTGCAGAAAAATCATGCACCAGAATCTTACTTTTATTTTATCTCAAGAAGTAATAAACATTATAATATTAATTTTCATGTTTGTTTCTTCACATCTCCCCATTTTTCAATTTAAACAAGCTGCAAAGCCTCCAGACCATGCTAGACGTGTTCATGCCAGCCTATAGCTTTAAAGCAGAATTCAGGAGCCATTTGCTCTGGATCCCTTGGAGATAGCGGAAAGAAGGCTCGCTGGTATCAAGGGCTGTGTACGAGTCTAAGCAACCCTGGCTTGCCTAATTACTGGAGGATGTCAGTAGACTGAGCTGGGATTTCTGGGAGTAGAAAGCTGAGCGCCATGTCTGGGAATGACAAATATTTCACAGTTTTGGTGAGGATCTTTTGGTAATCGATACTTATAGGAATAGCATCTGGAAAAGTAGAAAGGAAACCGTGGCTCGGGATACCAGTGAGATAACAACAGAGAAGTGGTCTGGTTTCTGTAATTTTCTGTAATCTTGGCTTCACTGGAAGAACTACCTGCCATTAGTCCTTACTCCCACATGGAGACCCAGAGCAGCTGCTCTCGGGAGCGGTGGGTTTGCGCAGAAGGGAGGGGGTGCCACAGGGCCGATCCACTTTGCTTTCTGTGCCCCCTTAGCGTTGAGCTTATCTCTGAAAGTGGGTTAAACAGGCGCTTAAAAGCTGGCTATAGACCTGTCCCCTCAGCCTGGTGTTGTCATCTGAGACAGGAAAAGAGGACAAGGTAGGTGAATAATACAAAGCTGGATGGAGGGAAAATACAAGGAAAACTAATTTTGAAAGAGGAAAATTGCTGTGGAGAAGAGATAAGGGAGAAGAATAAGAGAGAAAAGAGCAGGGAAGAGCAAAAGCACAGTTGAGCGGCGAGGCTGCGGCATGTGTGCCAGGGCATGGCACGAGAAGACCCCTCCAGCTGCCAGGCCGTCCGCGGGGAGTTGCAACTCCAACAAAAGCAGGCTGAAGACAGTGTTCTGCAGGAACTCACTTTGGGGACTGCTAAAGTTCAGCAAGAAGTAAAGGTTATTTTTACAAAAACAATGGAGGGTTTTGGTGAACAGACAGGCAAGACCTCTGGGAAAGGCCTTGTTTTATATAGATTGTGTGAAGACAAAAGGTGCTTGTGGGGCAAATTTGGCAGTTCCCTTTGTCTTTTAACCGGTGCAGCCATACTGCGATACTGTAGATAAAGTTACAGAGGTAAACTCCTCAGAATTGAAGACTCTGCCTTTCCTTTTTATTTCTTGTAGATTATACGTCTGTTTTCTTACTACACTGAAAGCAGAATAAGTGCAAGGGCTTCCTGAACACGCTTTGAAGTGATGTGGTGATGTTGCTATTCTTGATATTTTTACATGTTTAGAAATTCTCTTATCCCAATAGGTCTGGCATGAATCGGAATCCAAGAAAATATAGCGTATAGCAAAGAAAAATAGAGTTAGCATCCACTTAGCAGCCAGAATATCACTATACTGTATCACACTCTACTCCTGGCAAAAGGCTAAATGGGAAAAAAATCAGAAGGCATCTCAATGTAAGAAAATATAAGTGTATGCATGGAAAATAGAGTTCAGCCGAAATTATACAGTACATGAGCCAGAGTGAAACTTTGAATTTATAGTAACGTATTTTCATGTCTTTAAACGTTACATGTACAGAGACAGGTTTTCTTATATTAAAGTTCTCAGTGTTCATTTGTACTGTTTGTACTGTGCCAGAAGACTTGTGTGTCCAAGCACGCTGTTCTGTCATGTGTCAGTCGGATCAGAGGCTAAGGTCCATCCTAGCAGGCAGAGCGGACCCAGTGTTTGGACTAGAAACAACATTCCAGCCTGCTTTGGTGAGTGGGGAGGTGGGCTTTCTGTTTAGATTAAGATGGCTTGGAGGGAAAAGCAGGTCCAAGAGAAGGTTTGAAGTGCTAAAGTCACCACCAGAGAATAGCAGTTTCACCTGCTATAACTGAGACAGGATGATTTGTATATTTGAATTCGTATCTTTTGTGGAGTGGCCAGAATCACTCTCAACTGTTCTGCAGCCTCTGGAGGTGGTGGAGATCGTGATACTACAAAGGAGTAACACAGAGCTTGTATTTTTCTGCCACAGTCTACCCCTGTGGAGCAACACAGCCCAAAAAAGGGCTTTAGTTTTATGGAGAAGGAGTCACAGATAATAAATAGTGATTTTGCACTTTGAGTATGCTGTCCTGAAGTCATAACTACATCTCACCAAGAGAAGATCCTTCATATTTTGTTCAGGATTAATATTTCTTTTTCTGTAGCTTTTGGTTTTGTTTCTTTTTGTTGTTTTTTAATCATTGGTTGTATTGGTGATGTTAGCCTTCCACAAATGATGAAATCCCAGAGTTTTGTGGCCTGTAGCTTCATCCTACATCTCTCTCATGTGCAGTGATCCTCTGAGAATGGTACTTGGCATCTAGTTCCTTGATTCTGACAGCAGGGCTCTTTGAGAGGCAGCTGCTGTGCAAGAGCTGGGCACAATACTAGCACAGTGAGCGCTTGTGGAAGGCCAGGTATAAGGATTTATTTGGTATTCTGGACTAATTATCCCCAAATAATTTCAAGTGGGCAGAGCTTTCTTCTTGAATAAAAGTACCAGTGTCCAAAACAGCTTAATCCACTTTCAAAGGCAGCTAAATGAGATAAGGCATTCTTACTCTGAAATGTGATTGCCTTCTCCTGGCGTTACTTATAAATGTTGTTGTATTTTAAACTGTTAATCTGATACAATTTTTATGCACACACAAGGCTTCTGTTCCTACTTCTTTCCTGGACAAAGCCTTAAAGGTTTGATGATACTGAAATAAACACACCGGAGTGTTAGAGAGTAAGAGCTATCAAAGGTGCAGAATATTGACGCTAACAAGATTTAGAGCTTGTCTACGCTTGAAAATATAATGGAATTTATAACGAAATACTTTTCTGGAATTAGTGAGTGTTATAAATTCCAAAATAGATGTTCACATATCTGCACGTCCATATCAGGGGTTATTTCAGAGTAGTTCTAGTAGATTTCCAAATGTAGACAAGACTTAATTAAACTCACTTCATGTGCTAAACTCATGTCAACTAAAGCTCCATTAACTCTATTGTCCTCTAATTAATAATTTTCATAGTTTCAATTATATGACAAAATCCAGTAGTACCAGAAGTAAATAAATGCACTATGAATATTTATTAACTTCACTAAGCAAGCATTTTGCCTGCATGCAGTACTCAGGACTGGGCTCCAGAGCACTTGGCAGAACACAGATGAGATTTCTCTGTGTTCTTTTTGATGTCTCCTTTCTTGAAAATTATAAGTACTGAAGTTACACAGTTATCTTGAATTTGATTTTAAATTGAAGGGTTTCTAGGAAATGCAGTAGTGCAAAATACAAGTAATTACATGAATGTGTATGTCATAATTAACACATTTATATTAAATAGTAGTTTTATAAATAAAAAATTCTTGCACAGCAGAATGGATATGAAGTTACTTAGCTTTATAAAAATCACATTTACAATGATGTATACATACACATATATGTGTATGTATACATCATTGTATATATATAACTTATTGCCATGAAAGACCAACTGTGCTCAGTTATAGCTCTCTGATTAAAATTGGAAGGGAGTGGAGTTAAATAAGTAACACTGAGTAGAATTTGACTTTAAATACAGAAAAAACCTGTTGCGGTCTGTAGCATATTCTACTTTTGTGACTCTTACAGGCTTCAAAGAGAATTTTACATTTGCGTCCCAGGGCAGAAATTGGCTGTGTGCTTGGAAGCATGAAATCTCTCAAGGTAATACTTCATAACTGTGGAATGTATCCCATGACTGATATGTAGCTAAGAACTGAGAATCAAATTACACATTAGAAATACTTGAAATTAAATATTTTTCTAGTAAAAGAGAGCATTATGCTGGCTAAACAATACATGTTTTCTTTTTCTGGAGATGCATTGAGGCATAAATATATGAAGCATTTAAATATGTATGTTTGAATTTTCTGCTTTTTTGAATTTTAGTAATATTTCTTTAAGAAATAAGATTTTTTTTCTTGAGTTCATTTAATAGAGTTTTATGTTTGACTCTCGTAAGTGTCTATTTTTAATTTCTTTTTGCATTCTTCTTTTCTTCACTCCAATTAAGTTTGGAATTTCTGATCTTAAGAAGTTAATTTCTAAACATACAGACTTGTTTCAGCAATGAAGGAGCAAACATCCTTAAATTCTTATTGGCATCTGCACAGAAGCATCCACTAAGGTGCTCTTGGTGGTCTTCTATTAAATAGAAAAAGTTACTGAAACAAAAAAAAAATTTGTGAACTTTGTTGTCCACATTAATGCTTCTAAGATTGGCAAGAATTACCTGAGTATTCATTTTCGCAGTGGCCCAGACTGTTGCAGGTAGAGATGAGCTCTTTTGTCCTCAAGCGGACATGCCTTCAGTAGTGTCAACTCCACTCACTTTTCCTGAATCTATTCCCAGTACAAACTGAAGCCCTGTACTGGTCAGGTTCAATGAGAGGTCTTGGACTCCATGCATCTTGTCGTCTTCTCATGATACTCCTGCCTGCCTAGAGCGCTGTTGTGCCAGGTGAGGAAGGTGATGGTCATGATGTTGGCCAAACAGCTCTCATAGTTGGGGAGACCCCTTACTGGTGCCTTTGATCAATAAGAAATTGCTGAGGATCCAGCCAAATCTGCAGAGAGCAAATTCTTGTGGGAAGTAGAAAATTATGTTTATTTGAAGTAAAATAAATAGTGAAGGAAGTGCAGATTTTCTTATATTTGTTATTTTGCCTGAGGTTCTGTTCACATGCGCCCAGGTGGTCAGAAGGATTTTCTCTGGACGCTGGGTTTGCCACTGGATGTGATAGACTACAAGGTACTTGCTGACTGATTTAGCTTATCAGTTGTTACTCTTTATATTATTAAAGCACCCTGGCAGCCCTCCACACAGGCCTGGAATCCTTTGCATGAGGTGCGTGTCTGCCACAGAGGACTTCCATGTGTCAGTGAAACACAGGAGACAAAATGGACTGCTGTAGTTGACAATGTCCCTGCTCGTTGCAGGGGGGTTGGACTAGATGACCTTTAAAGGTCCCTTCCAACCCCAGGTATTCTATGATTCTGTGATGCTATGACTTAGGAGTGTATAGACAAACTGAGTAGTGGTAGTGTGTGATAATCCTTGGGTTGAAGATGGACTACTACTTTTTTGAAAACTTTGTTGCATAATGTGCGTTCAGTATCCTGTGACTAATTGGTGTGATTAGGGAAATCTCAATAGCTAGGGAGATAATGTCAGACTCCTTGGAGACCTGACAAAGAACAAAGCAACACATTAATCTCATTGATGGAAGAACTATATCTACACCTCAGTTCCAACAAAGTGAGATGTTATTTTTTTGCTAATACTTACTTTCTGTCAACTTTAACAACCTTCATGTCTGTGTCACAATTCTTAAAATGTTTAATCATGAGAATAGCATTTGGAACTATTCATGCAGTGAAGAATATTCACATGATTAAAAATTTGAAGTTCTATCTGACCTCTGCAGATCAAGTCTGAAGTATTTTGCCTGTCTTTACCATAGCTCTGAATTCTCTAGATTCTGATAAACATGTCGATAAAAATGTAGGTGCGTTGAACTTTGAATAAGTTTTTAGATATATGTAGTTGGGTTTGGAGAAATACTATACTGGTTATTTTGTTATCTTGCAAAATAAAAGCCTATTACAAAAAGCACATCTTGCAGTACTCATCCCCAAAAAGGGATTCCATGTGAAGACGATGCATTTGTATGAAACCTAATGGCTATTTCTTCAGTGTAATGTCACTGTCCTGCTGAGCATAAAATACAGAAGCACTTATGATAGAAACTTGGAACGCTGTAAATTATGTCCTTTGAACAACACATGAACTTTCTTTTTATGTTGAACTGAAGTTTAGGAATGTAGTGTTCTTTGTCTCATAATTGTCTGCCTACACACACCCAGTCTGCACTTCTAATAACTCACCATTGAAGGGAGCACGCAAGTCCTATATTTTTGTCCTCAGCTGTATATTTTTGTAGTGGAAGATGTCTTCAGAGTAACAAAAATAACTTCATAATGATTGTACATTAGAATTAATGATGCCAGTTTTACATGATTATGTGCATACATACCTGTTAGAACATGAATGATATTTTCAGAGCAACCACATAGTTTGTGGAACTATTAAGTGTTTTTGGCTCCATTAAAATAGTCAACAACATGTTTATTGAATATGCACTTTTTTCCTTATTAATCTAATATTGCCATTTGTTAGGCTGTGATGAATATGTTCTCTAGACAAGCTAACAAAAGATAACAGATCAGTTCTCTGTCAAGGAAAACAACACCATGTAAACAGAATATTAGACCAGGGCTGTAGATGACAACCAGTCATTCAGTAAAAGAAAAAGGTCAGCTCGGCATGACGTCTCTAACTGTGCTGCAGTACAGGTAAATACGAAACCGCAAAGAAAAGCAATTGTCATTTAAAGCTAAGCGTAAAAAGCATAAGCTTCATTATCGTGCTGATCTGGATGAACCTTAAACAATGTTTACAGTAAGGTTTGGAGAGTTGCCTAGCACTGGAGTATACACAATTAAACAACATAGCTGAACTTTTCTTTCATGTCAGCATACTGCTAAAAAGACCTCCATTGTACTCATATGATAGTCATTCTTGGAACTTACAGCATAAACAGGAATAGAGAACATTCACTTGTGATTCTAGCCCATGGTAGCTGACTGCATCGAGGGGCATAACTGCGTTTTCACCTATACAGCTTGAGAAGTAAATTAGATCTATAAAATAATGGTAAGGGCATAGCAAAACATGAACTCATCTGACATGTGAATGTGTACCAGAATTTGGTAGGTGCAAGTAGGGACTAATAGTTATTTAACATATTGCAAAATTAAATTTGATTGGTTTTGTGCACCCTTATTTCTGTGGCTAATAAGCATCTATATACCCATCCTTGCTATGGTCTGGTAACCCAGGAAAACTAAAGACAAATTACTGAAGGAATAAAGGAAAGCTAAAGCAACGTGCCAGTTGGTAGACTTTGAAAGTGGAGAATCTGAATTGGAACTGCAGTTTGGCATGTCATTAGTCTCAGAAATACTGATTTCCAGAATCACCTATATGATTTCATATTTGTTCTATTTATTTTTAATTTTTGTTTTAAAAGAAATTATTGTGGATACCACTTTTGCATACATATAATAGTTCCTGTAGTGCTTGGAACTAATGTTATTTCATTAACTTGCCGCACTCAGTTTCTATTAAGCTGTTTGTTTTTATGTAGACTGTATCTGAATGAACATTTTTAATGAAAAACTGTTAACATTAATGGCTGTACGTAAAAATGGATTAATGTAGGATATGAATTTAAATGTGCAGCTATGACTTGTTTAAATCTAGGACAATTAACTAGGTTGTATGCAGTTGATGACAATGCAGAAAGATGAACACTAATTGTGTTGTATATGAAAAATGCTGTGAACTTTCATCAGCTTCCAGAAGAGAAGAACAGTTCAAAGCTTACCAAGAAATTACAAATTTAGATGCTTCAAATAGGCAATGTTTTCTTTCAAGTACCCTTTTTTTTTAATGGGGACCTAGTGACCTTTGCTTTCTGTAGGAATAATACTAATCCTCTGCAATTTCAGAGAATCACAACACTCACTCATCAGATATTACAACATGTTTTTGTAATATTTGTAGACTTGAAATTAAAATGTTTTAACTATATATGCTGTTCACTTTCACTGAGCAGTTTTTACTGCTCATTGACCAAAAATTATTCATGCTATTGTCTGAAATTGCTGTTTATTACAGTTATGATAGAATAATTATATTCTACTCTATACTAGAGTTGATGGCATGAGGAATAATCATCACTTTATGTTGTCAAGTCCTCAATCCCTCAGTAGCGTCTATTCTGTAATATTTTTTTCAGTTTTAAAAAAATGGCATCTCCTTTGTCTGGACAGATATTCAGCTGGAGAATGGTGACATGCCAGTATTCTTGCTTTCAAACCACAGAACTTAGGAATAGTGCATGGGCTTTTGTGTGAGTAGTAGATAAACAAATTCGATAGCAATCCTGCAGTAAGTTAGCTAACAGTGTTAGAAAGTGCTCTTCCAAGCAGCCCATTAAGAAGTCTTTTTGTCTGTGAATGTGCAGCAACTTCATTACCTTTGAAATGCATTTTCTCAAATTACTGTCCTTTGAATTTGGCCTTCTGACAGATGCAATTGATACCACATTGCCAACTATTGCCGGTACCTTTCCCTCATATTTTTAATACAAAAAGGGTCTTTCAGTATCTAATGACTTCTTGCTTTTTGGATTGAGTGGGGTTTTGTATGTTTTAGGAATCGAAGGAAAGTCCCTGGCTTGCAAAGTCAAATTAATAACTTGGTGCTCTAAGTACATAAATCAATGGATAGTGACTGTGTAGACTGCGAGAGGAATTCACCGCCTGCTAAACATGCTCGGGACACAGCTTTGTGCTTGTTGGCTGGAAACAGGCACCCCGTGTGGACACTCGGGAGTTAGGTGGGGACTGGTGTTTTGGCCTGCAAGAGATGTAGGCTGAGGGGAGTAAAAGGAAACGCTAAACCTAAAGGCACATGGCTGCTGCAAATCGGGACAGCCACGGCCGGGGCCCCTGGGGACTGGAGAGGCTTGCCTGCTAGCTTAGGTGGCGACATTTTTGGTTGGTATCTGTGGGGAGCTTCACCAGTATTTCCGTATTTCCACCCATTTGAATGGGCTTATGCCCAACAGATAGAGAGAGAAACTCTGAAAGCCATTACAGATAGTTCACTTTCAATTGCAATTTTCATGTTTACTTTAACGCTGTGAGAATATTGTGCTACACTGCATGTCTTGTGGCTGTGAGTAATTCTGTCTTAATAGAGTTTTAATGTCTGCTAATATAAATCTACTTTCTCCTCAGTGGCAGCACATTTTTCTTCTAATAATCCCTAATGGCATGCATTTGTAGCTAGTCCCTCTGTGTACTAGTGCCAGCCATCCCTGTGCTGATAAGGGCTTGTCACTGCTTCCGAGATAAATTTGTATTAGCTAGGTTTGGAGCTAGACTGTATTTTATTTGTTATGTTAGGTCATAAACTAGGACTTTGCTCAAAATGAGTTTGTAGAAAATAGTTTGTACAAAATATGTTTCTCTGATTTTTTTTTTTAATTGTAGAAGGAAGATAGCATCTCAATAGAGTGATACATTTCCTTCAACTTTGACTTAAATTAGCTTTTTAAAGTAAGCAAGAGGATGTTACCTGGTATTTCAAAGTGTGAGCCAGATGTCTTTGTTACAATGATAACATGGCTGGTTGAATTTTTTAAGGCATTCACTCAAACACTGGTAAAATAAGTGTTAAAACAGTTATCAAAAGATAAAACACAAATAAACTGCATCTTCTGGTAAATATTTTCTGGTATATGTTTGGATCCAAATCATGTCAATGTAAGGTACTACACAAAAATGAGGTCCTATTTATGTCCCAAAATGATACGTGAATAATGCCCAAGCGTTTTGCGTTGGTCCCCTGTCCAGATCCATAAACCAGTTTCATGGCTGTTATGATTATCTCAGTAGACTGAAACATCCAGTTGATGTACATCCACGTCAAGCTCACTTCAGCTACGCAAGTCATTATTTCAGTGGAGTTAATCGTCCCGTGTTGTACCCAAGAAAGTCAATGATATGTTCGCCCCGTCTCATTCACTGTTTCCAGGGAAAACTAAAATGCGTTTGTAGACCTTTCTGTCCAACACACCCAAATGTGCAGGCTTAATTTTGTGCAAGTATTCTTTATTTGCACAGTCCCTAACTGCAGATGTGATTGGAGTTAGATAAATGAGGAATCCAGATACAGACCGTACAATAGGTTTCCCTCCTAGTTGTTGTCCCCATAAAATCTTGATGTGTAACCTATAAATGGTTTGAATAGTTTGGGGCTTTTTTTTAAGTACATTCTAAGTATGAATTGCCAGAATGTTGTCATAAAGTCTCACTGTTTACTGAGTTTACATGTCTTCATCAATTCTTCCAGAAATTTGTTGTTTATTTTTTCATGACACAAAACACATGACAAAAAAGGCACGAGCCAGTTCAGCTTGCAGACATAAAAAAATACAAACCACCGTAACCCATTAAGCTAATTATGGTATTAAAAATTAACATCTCCCTACTCCATGCTTCCTTTTTTTAAACTTCTGCACAAGGACAAAAATGGAAGTGGCGTGCATGTGAAGCAACATGAATTTGCAGTCAGAAAAAAGGATTATTAACAATAAACCTCCACGGATGCAGTCCTGAAGGACTTTCTTTCCAAATGTGTCCTGTTGTAAAGCACTGGGATTACTCATAGTAGTAAGGGTTTGTTCTGGGACTTTACAGGGTTGCCACCCAACCATTTTGTGGCTCCCAAGATATGCAGACCTCTTATAAAACACAGGGGAGCCGAAGAGCAAATGGAAAGGATTTTTTTATCCGTAGCCTTGCTGCTTTGGAGATGCTAGGATGTTCGGCCTTACGGTGCCATCACATTTTAAGCAGAACTCTCCGGTGCTTTCACTAGTGAGTTCTACGTGAGAACTGATGACAAGAATATGACCCCGGTGTGGCGTGTGCTTGCAGGCTGAGCGGTGGTGGGAGGCCAGCTGTGGAATGTGGGAAATCGGCTGAACTGCTGAAGTCATGCAGGGAATGTTAAATGTGTCTCCAGCTGGCAGGGAGCTGGGGCTTGAACACAGACTCCAGGTCCTGGGCACTGCTGAGCGGTTCCAGCACCCTCGGCTCCTGCTGCCCCAAGCACTGCACTGAGATATGTTGCAAGCGGATCAAGAGAAAATGAAATGCCTGTCACCTTTTAGGGGAGTTTTAATGGCAAATGTAGCAAGGCAGTGAAACCCAAACTTTTTTATTGTAAACTAGACTGTTACAGTAGCCCTATCCAGGCAGTGAGAAGTGCAGTTGAGAGAAGTTAATTCTTCAACTCTTAGTAGAGAGGAAAAGGGTTCTTGTATTTTTCTGTTTTATTTCCTTGGAGTGTGTTCCTTTTAGAGAAAATGCAATTCATGGAATCACAGAATGGTAGGGGTTGGAAGGGACCTCTGTGGATCATCTAGTCCAACCCCCCAAATTCATTCTTCTTTAACAACTATCTAAATTAGTGGGGGTGTTCTCTAGCAACTTAACCAACGAGTTCCAATTCCACAGTAAAATGGACAGGGGCAGGGACTGCCACCTACCTGGCACGGTGAAGGGCAGAGGGACAGCAAGTGGGAAATGTGTGGCAGCCCATCTGGGTGGCCAGTTAGAATTTCCTCGGGTCCTCCAGCATTTCTTGATTAGCAGGGCCACTGCTGGGAATAGCCCTAAGGGATACCTGCAGGTATTTTCTCATGTTTATTTATCCTGCTGACATAAGCTCACTTTGTCTCAGCCTTGAGCAAAAGGAAAACCACACTGGGGCAATGTTGAACCTGAGCCAAAAAATCCTGCTGGGGTGTCAGCGAAGTGGCTGCTGGTCCAGGGGTACAGGTCATGTAATCCCAGGTGGGCTGGAAGAAGGCTGTAGACATACCCTATGTTGTCTAAAGGTGTGCTGAGGAGTGAGTTAGAGAGAACGACACTAGAACTCAGAGGTGGCGACTGTGTTACGAATAGCACAGGGGATAATAGAGTACTACCTATTAAATATGATATAATCAACAGTAGCAAATGGATTATTACAAACTGCTGCATAGAACTGCCAAACCATGTAAGTCCCTAGCAACAGTCCTCATCTGGAAATTCCTTGATGCCTGCCTAAGGTTAATTTTCATAATAAGATTACAACTTTAAATCATCAAGAGAAAACATCGATCGGCTGGTTTTCAGCTTTTGTTTAGCTAAAGGCTCCACCCAAGTAACTCTGGTCATAAGACATTTTCTTCTGTTAGAGTCATAACTCAGGATGTGTCACAAATGGCATCAGTGTGGAAACAGCAATGGGCTGTGCCTCCTTATTTCTAATCCCGACCACAAACCTCTTGACTCTGAATCGGTAACAGAATGGAGAAACATGAGAAAAATGCATTTTTAAACTTTTCCTATGCAAGCAATAATTTAAGGGGCTTTAGAGATTAACTCTGGTGAATCTAGCTGCACAGATTTCGGATGTTACTTTACCCAGCTAACCGCATCCCCTCCCCTGCCGAGCCTCTCCCTACTCAGATACCTTCTCAGCGGAGGCAGCAAGAGGACATCTGTCCGTGCCTCTGCTGTTTCCTTGCAGAGTTTGGCACTACCGCTCCACTTTTCTTGATCCTAAATCAGCGTAAGCACTGCTTCTTGAAGCAAGGTGTTCTTACTTTGGTAACTACAGAAGGCTACCTGGGAGCAGTGAAGAAAGTTTGCCATAGGCAGTAGGTGAAAAAGGAACACATCTGGGACAGAAACAGAGCTTTGCTGAAAAAAAATCTAGTTGGGACACAGCAGCCAAGGGAATACAGAAGAGCAGAAGCAGCACCAGTACTTTGCAAGCACACAAAGGCTCACCTTCCAGCCGCCTCCTCACTCTGTGCTATGAGGATAAAATGCTTCTCACGGCAAGGAGGTGGAGTGCCTGGAAGGTAACCCTACTGGTGCGGGAGGGTGGTGAGATGTGAGAAAAAAGGTTGCTGAGCTCAGATGCCACACGCTGTACTTGGAGCAGCTGAGGCTCAAGCGTTCCCTTCTGCTCGCTCTGCTACTCAGGCAGTCATATTTGGCAGAAGAGCAAAAAGGACACCTGGAGGCAGCAATACCTCAAACTACTAGAGAAAGGCTTGCAAATGCTCATCTGCCAAAGCATATCTTGTAGTAAGAACATTCACTGCTCTCCAGTAGTCAACAAACAAAGTCATTGCTGTATGGTATCAATAGTAGCAGCTGGTGCAAGTAGCGGGTCTCAAGGAGATGAACGGGAGACGAACGTTAAGTGCTCGTAATTTGCACTCTAAGGTCTGCAGCTCAATTCAGATCAGTATCCTGTAATACAGAAGATGCATTGTAAAACTAAAGCTGTGTTTTCAGATGTGGTTTTTTTTAGCAGTACCAACTTTAAGCATCCCTCTTTGTCTCCAGCCATTCTTTCTCCCCACATCACCCCATCAACAATGCCAGCATTGCTGTTAAGTGGGGCCATACAATGAAATAGATCTGGGAACCAGTCCAGGTTAAAAATAAACCGCAAAAATGAATACCAGGAACAAGCAGGATAAGGGGGGAAATGTTTATGCTAGCACTGTTGCTGAACTGGATGTGTAAGAAACTTTTTACTAGTGAGTTCTCATTTACTATTGGAGAAAACAACAACTGGTGATGGGCGAAGTAAAACATCAGGTCTATGTCCTGATAGTCAGAGAAGAGCAATTGTGATTATTATTTACTTTTATGTCTTGTGAAAGGGCTATGTTAATCTGAGCTAGTATTCATTTACTACATAAATGTTATTGCCATGGAGAATATGACGTAGTCAGGCCCCCCTGTAATCGATAAGTAAAAAAGGGGCTACAAAAGTTAAATATTAAAAATCGTTTTTGTGGTACAGTGGAGGAAAAAGTAATTGAGAAACTTGGACTAGAATTAGGCAGTTTCTCATGAAAATCCTGTGCTATAGTATTAGAGTATTTCAATACTAGATTTTGTAGTCTTTGTTAAAAAGTAGACCAACAGTCATGATAAAAGGCTAATTGAAATATATAAAGAATGGATAGTTATTTTCATTATTACAAATGAAATGAGGAAATTAATTTAATCTCAAAGTATGGAAATAGGGGAAAAATGAGCTACCTTTTCTGAGTAAAGATTAATGACTGCCGTTGTACAGCATAAAAAATAATCCAGTCAGTCAGTCTGTTCTTAGTGATGAAATCATCTTCATACCACAGGGCATGAAATAAGCTCATAAAGTGAAAATGGAATAAAAAAAGCATGCTATGTGTGGGGAGAAATCAGGTTTACAAAGGCTAAGACACTATCTAATGTAAACAGGTCTTTTGATTCATGTAAACAGGGCATGGCATACTATATTTCAGATCTGCAGTTAGTTCAAACCAAACAAAACCACAGCAGCAAATGACTGGGCGTATGGATGTTGAGATGCTGGTGTTCCGTGGGCACGCGGTGGAGCAGGGTGCCACAGGCAGGTGTCCTTCCACACCCAGGGAGCTTTGCCAACCTCTTCTCACATCCCAACACCTTGAAGAAACTCATTTTGCCTTAAAGCAGGGATTCTGTTAAATGGTTTCAAACACAGTTATATCTTACCTGTCTGGACTTTATGCCTTATAAAGTGGATCAAAAGACTGGATAGTTTGGGGGGCTATCTGATTAGACAAGAACTAGATGATTTTTTTTTTTTTTTGAGTTGCTGAGATTCGAGAACTGGGAGTGGAAGGCAATACATTTAGAGTCCGCCTGAACTGGAACATTTTTAGAGATTTCAGTGAAACAAGAAGTTGAGAACATTCTGCTTCAGGCCGAGTTAAGTGTTTCTTTGCCCCAATTAATTTTCAAGACTTCTAAAGCTCATTTAAAATGAAGTAAAGATAATTTTGCAGTGTTATATTTAATCATTTAAAAAGAAAAAGGTTAGAAGGAAATAAATGGGTATATTGTCGATAACTTTTGTGCGGTTTGTTGCTGTGCTGCATGGTTGTCATCCCTGATACCAGTGGAGAAATTAGCTCAGGTTTGTTGGTGTGTTGTCTCTGGATCCTCCTTGCACATTGATCTTCCAGATCAAATGCCTCCTTGTATATGTAAAGCTCTGTCCTTATTTCTGTGCCCTGATTTCTGGAAGATTAAGGGTATATCCTTTATCTTCTTCCTAGCTAATGAAAGGGTTGATTGAACTATGTTGCTGTAAGGTAAATAATTTTTAATCAACTTCTGCCTTTGTGGCCTGCTCCTCTATGCCTTTGCTTTTCATGGATTTTCAAGTAACTTCGGCAAAAGTGACATGGTTTCTGAGAGTTCGGTTTTCACTTATTTTACATCTGGTAAATTGTCTCATCGTTTATCACGTTTAAGATTTTAGGATGAGAATGTAGTTTATAAAGGCATGAATGATGCTGATGTGTCTTTATTCCATCCGCAACTGATTCAAAAAATCCTTATTTCTCCCAGACATACATGATTTCCAATCTAATGTTACTGTCTAAAGTCATAGCAGCCAGTAGGAAGTGAACAAAGCTGTCCGCGTTCAATGGCTGTTTGTTGGCAATGTGAAACGAGATGCTGGTCTCAGCCTGTGTTTGTTGTAGTTACAGAGGCCGCTGTCTCATTTGTCACCCTTCCTCGGATGCTCAGCAGGGAGTTAAAGAAGAATTGCATACCCATTCCTTTTTGAAGGCAAACCTCCAGAAGCAGAATCGAAGCAAATCCCCAGGGCGGGATGGGGAAGCTTGCTCTCCCACTGCCCACCTTGTACCTCCTTTTGTGGAAAATGGGATCTTGGCATCTCCAGAGCTACTAAACTAGCTTTGAGGTAGAGAAGGAAGGGATTTGATGTTTAACTTCAAGATTAATTTAAGTTTTAACTTTGAGATTAATGTCTTAATCCAAAGTTAAGCAAGTCCTTAACTGAAAAAAAGCAAAACTTTTGAGATTTAATGTGAAAATCATGCAATGCTGGCTGTGGGCCAAAAACTGAGGGCCCAGGCCAAACACAGAACACTTTTTCTGTGAATGTCTTGCCAGTGGTCCCTGAGATTTCAAAGGCAGTAAGTAGGATCATGTTCATTAAAAAAAAAATTAAAAAGTGGTTTTAAGGCTGTAAAGAGGCCGAGAATAACAGACTGCTTTGATACCATTGGTGCCCTGGAACGATCCACTACAGCTGTTAATTATTCCCTATGTATTCAGGGAAGTTGAAGACTAGATGACATTTATCTGTTGGCCCTTGACAGTGAGGTTGAATATGGCATAGATGAGCAAAAGATTTGATTGTGAAGGTGTTAACACACTGAGTATTCAACTTGTTGCTGAGTTAGTGAACAGGCTTTTAAAAACTGATGCACAAGTGGGGAAAAGACTTTAAGGCTTGCTGTCTTCTGTTTACTCTTGAGGATAGCCTCCTAAAATAGTTACAGATGTTCCACCATCTGTAAATGAAGAGTTTAGTAATAGTAGTAAACAATAATAATAAATATTGATAGTAACAATAGTGTTGAGGAGATTCATTATTTGTGCAATGCTTCAAGAATTAAAAGTGTTAAATAAATGCAATTAGCAATTAAAGTTTGTGTTTGTAATAAAAAAATATGCTCAGTGACTTAGATTGGAAAATAATTAGCCAAAATTGTCATTCCATCTTTGGTCCATCATTTGTGGAAAGATGAACCCCAGGATTGTTATTTTATACACTGTGAAAACTGCGTAAGAATTAATGTGTCCTTTATAATTAAATGACAGTACACCATGTTCATTAGCATGCAGTGATGGAATTACGATATTCCCATATGTGACTGTAATGTATTTTAATTTTTCTAAAACGTTTATGCGCTTATATACTTGAGTGCTGCACACCAGCACAACTTCTATAAAGCACAACTTCTAGTTGCGTGGTGAGATCTGAAATTTCAAATGCTGAGGAAACAAATTGCTGCCTGACAGAGCAGACAACAGGCTTGCAGAACTTTGTGCATGAAAATAACATATTCAGGAAATACCTTGTGCCTGACTCCACCAGCAATCTCCTCCTCCCTAAGAGTGATCCCTGCTCTGTGCTCCACAGTGATGGCAGACACACAGGCTAGGGCAGGGGAGAAATGCAATAAGAATCTATAGCTAATGCAGATGTCTGCTTTTCATATGGATCCATGTCACCGTTTTTGCTTACATGAGGTGAATTTCTTTTCTCAGGAAAGCTCTGTATTCTGCAACTGAAGGCACCATTTTCTGCTCAAAGAACAGGCAAATGCATCCTAAAGCTATCTAGGACAGCAGACACTGTAGGATAACATTTAAAATCCAATCTGTCTCTGCTATTCAGCCACCATTTCCAATTCAGTATTGAATTAATTCCATAATTCTCCTCCTCTTTGACTTAACTTCTGCTCTTTATGACTAAGGGAGCAAGGAATCTATACAGAGATCAATAGAGTCAGCATTATTTTATGCTGTGAACTTGTCTACGAATTTGGAAGAAAGTGATACTGTGGAGTCGTTGATTTTATCTCTAGAATTGGTTATATCTATTGATATGCCTCTGAACGAAAAAAAAGTAAAGAAGATATGAACATGTGTTAAAAAAAGCAATGTTTTGTGTTGGTGAATACCCCCTCAGAGCGTTGAACCAAGTATAGAGGAAAACAAGGCAGGTCCTTATTGTTGTATGCTGATCATCATGGTTTTCTTGTGTGTTCCTAACCGGGACGGACAGGGGCTGTGATTCTGTATTGCCTTGTCCTTCATGAAAGTATTTACAGCAAAACTAAGTGGGCATAAGGTGTCTGTTATCCAAAGTCTTCAAATAAATCTAAATCAAATCTTCATTAGTCTTCTAACAATAGAATAAATGACTACCCAGAGCATAGGGAATTAATGAGTCAGATCCTAGACTACCTGCTTGTCGTCAGCTTTCCAGTAATGGGTAGCTTAGGTAGTCTGCAAATAATCAAGACAAAAGGCTGATCCAAGAGTACGCAGGACTGTAGGAATTCTACAAGACACCTCCTAGAACATTGCAATTCCTAAATCATCCCTTTAGTTAAAACCCTTTTGTACCTTCAGAGAAATAAATCCTGACTGTGTAATTCCTTATTATAGGCAAAGAAAGTCCTAATTTGCTTTCAAACAGGGGTCAGCTTTCCTGTTGTGAGGCTGGCCTGTCAACACAATGTCTTGTTCTCTTGTCTAAACTGAAAATCTGAATTGGTCCAGCAATATGTATTTTTTTGTCAGCCAGATGCTTAAATCAGTTCTGATCCCCATTACGAATGCTTGGAGGCTGCAAATGCATGTCTTCCTGTCTGATGACTCCCTCCATATTTTATATAGCCAGTTGCTATTTCATAATATTTGCAGTAGCCTGCCGGATCACTTCATCAGTGTAGGTGGAGAAATGTCACTTTCCCCTATATGACTCTCATGGTTTCTGTTGTCTCCCTTTATTTCTCCCAGTTAAAACCAGCAGCAATTAAACATGAATAAGATAACAGATAACCACCATTTTCATTTGCTTATGTATTATCTCTATAATCTTTTAGATTCTGCTGTTGACTCCTAGGTCATAAGCTAAATTATCCCAAGTCATCAGCATGTGAAAGTTTGAACAGTAATCCATATGAAGGGAACAGTACTGTCTCCAGTTCTCAACTCAGCCCTGCAGTGCAAGGAACTTTTCACTGTCCCACTGGAATGCATCTTCTCTTTCCCGGGTTGACTACAGAGTTTTGAAGACACAACAGTGAGGATTAGGTGACAGTCATCAGTAGGGTGTTGTGCAGCCTGCCAGCATCCCCAGAAGAATATTACTCGCCTACTCTATACTCTGTTTATACCTGTTTCATGCACTTCTTTGATGTTCTTAAATGATAAAGATATCAAGACCTGAGGTAAAAAAAAAATTGAAACATCATTCCACCTAGTGGCTTTCTTGACTCTGCCGAAACCAGTGCTTGTCAAATGACTATTGATTACATGTTTCAGTAACACTTCATTTTATTCAGATGTCATTTTCTTTAATAGTCAGTGATGCTTTTGAAATACTGCAAGAATTCTGCTTTCCCTTCTATGTTATGAAGAGATCAAAAGCAGTACTAGGCTGAGAAAAAGATTTAACTGGGTCTGCCAAATATTGTATGAGTCAACTAAACATCAAGATTCCAAAATGGGTAACATGAAACATGGACAGAACTATCAGCTGTTGTACTGTTGGGTCATGCTACGAGTGTACATGCAGAACTGCTTTAGACTTAATATTAATCATAGAATCATAGAATCATAGAAAGTTTTGGGTTGGAAGGGATCCCTAGAGGTCATCTAGTCCAACCCCCCGCAGCGAGCAGGGACACCACTAACTAGATCAGGTTGCTCAGAGCCCTGTCCAACCTGGTCTTGAATGTTTCCAGGGATGGG
>Ga0065711_1030812_pt1 | contig 31346 bp, 14 predicted proteins | sample Hoacrofraction12_FD_59098 | JGI IMG/M metagenome (GOLD analysis project Ga0065711, IMG submission 59098) | Hoatzin crop microbial communities from Cojedes, Venezuela - Epithelial fraction 12 v2 (version 2) | ecosystem: Host-associated > Birds > Digestive system > Esophagus > Crop | place... | reverse complement strand
GTCCACCCCAAGCCTGTACTGATGCATGGGGTTGTTCCTCCCCAGGTGCAGGACCCTGCATTTGCCTTTGTTGAACCTCATCAGGTTCCTCTCTGCCCAACTTTCCAGCCTGTTCAGGTCATGCTGAATGGCAGCACAACCTTCCGGTGTATCTGCCACAGCTCCCAGTTTGGTGTCATCAGCAGATGACAACAGATGATCAACAGATCTAGTCATTTCATTGTATAAGGCAATCAGGTGAGTAAGGCACGTTTTACCTTTACCTTCATGCCGACTGTTCCTAATCACTTTCTTTGCCTTCATGTTCCCAGCAACATGTTCCAAGAGAACTCACTCCATGAACACCACACAAGCCCTCTCAGCCCCCAAGCCTTGTAGCTACTATAACCTGTTGAGTTAAAGACTGCAGCTTGGTGTTCAAACACATTTCAGAAGAAAAAAATCCCTCATTTATTTCACACATCTTCTAGGCATGCAAAAACCCATTATTTAACTAAGAAAAAATAGCAGACTCCAGAATCACAGTCCTAGTCTTTTTTCCCATGACACTCCGACATCTTAGCTGCAAATGTGAAAGCAGAAATTCCTCCAATTCAGAGGTCTTTAAGTCAAGCTTTTTCAGATCTACCTTGTTCCTGTTCAGAATACCAAAGTTCACTGTTAAATGGTTAAAGCAGAGGTCGTATAAAACTTGTAGTTTCTGCACAGGCATATAGAAACAAATACCTGAAGACCTGAAGAAGGATTTTAGTGATGAAGGATCATGCAAAGACCTTGTGAAATCTGCCAGTATTTCACATAGTAGGAGGCTAGAAATAGTAATTTGAAAATCTGGCAAAAAAAACCCAAACCTCCCACAATCTCTCTATCTTTTAGTATTTGCTGGGAAAAGAAAAGCTTTATCAAATCGAAAGTGTTGACTCTATATTACTGGTAGAAAAATGTGCCCCTCCCACCCCCCAAAAAATAAAAAAAGGCATCTGTGTTGCTGTTCAACAGAGGAACCTCTAAGCATTCATTGCCTAATCCAACTCTCATTGAAGTCCCTGAGGAAATTCCTATTATTGAGCAGGATAATTCTTTTTTTTTTTTTTTTTAACAAATTAGTGGGTGTTTACACGAAGGCCCTGTAGGCATCAATTAATCTGTATTCATATAGCAAGTGCAGAACTTAAAAATCCCTGACACCCTCTTCTATTGGTAATTCAAAATATTGCCTTGGCAAACAACAGGACTGATGGCATCCATCTTTTTCAGATATTAAACTTCCAGTGTCTATTGGTTGAAATGTTCTTTTTAACTTGCGTGATTCTGAATACGAACCAAGTATAAGCCAAATACAATATAGTTTTAAGGTTCTACACAGAAATCCCAGAGCTTCTGGTCATGATCACAGTTTCGTTGGAACCGCTGGAAAGGCGTTTAACAAGACCATTCAACTTCACAGTTACAGCTACAGATCATGTGGGAAGAAGAGAAACAGTCAAGAATTACATGAGTTATATGCTGCTGCTACTTCTTAGGAAATGCTGAGCAGCAACAGAGGCAGACAAAGAAGAAATTCATAAAATGAGTGGTCAAAACTCAGTTGCTGCACCTTCATGCCCTCCAGAGGGAAGTCTCTGGATTTTTCTTTCCTTTGCTAGTTCCTTGCCCAGCCATACATTGCAAACCTATAGACTGCTGAACCCTGTGTAGAGGAACATGTTATTCGGCTGGGAGCCATGTGTTCTGTATACTCCAGAGGATGTGTCCTGATTTCTCACAAGTCTGGATTTGCAAGAACATTGTCTGCATGCTACACGGGTTTAGTCTTGAGATCAGCCTAGGGGCTGTCATTAGGACAGTGTAGAAGAACATGGTGCACCTCTCTGCTGCCCAGAGGTTGAAGGGAAAAGAGACTGTTGGAGGTCATTCATCTTATTTTACTCCAGGGCCTGAAGAAGAGGAAAGAGGCAGAAATCTTCCTTTCACCCAGCGCCTAAACCAGATGGGCAATGACTTATATTCATATATATATATATATATATATATAAAAAAAAAAAAGCATGTCAAGGAGCTTTCTTGCCAGAAGTTGAGAATTTACATTATTATTTATATGGGGGGAGGGAGGGAGGGTGGAGTGGGAAGGAGAAGCAGAAGGAGACAAAACCTTGTCACTGTTTTCTATTCCCGCCTTTTATCTGTGTTCAGGAAATGTAACCCTACTGACTGATCCTCACATACAGATTACTGAACTGAGAACCTTTTTGTCTATAGCGTGTCTGTACCATGTTCCTTTCTGTTAATATAGATTTTAAAAGCAAATGCAAATGTTACAACAATAGAGAGTATTATCATTAGTTACTGCTAACCTGAGCCTGCCTTTGCAGTTCTACCCTGTGGGACGCTGAACTCTGGTGCAGAATGTGGTGGCTCATCGCTTGAGCCTTAAGGATCCAGATAAGTGATGAATGAAAAATCACATTGGGATAGAGAAAACCTCATCAAATGAGAGCAGAAATGAGCTACAAGTAGCACCTTTATGGTGGAAGGACTGCCATGTGAGAGGACAGCATGAGAGTATGGCTTATTTAGCATAGTAAAGAAAAAGCTGAGAAGAGTTTTGATTGTTTCCTAAAAATACACAGGCAGAGTGATCTAAGTGAGAAAAGGAGAATAAATATCATCAAGGGAGAAGAGCCTTACATTCTAACCATTTCCAGTACAGGGATAAACATATACACTGTCCAAGAATAAGTTCAGGGTGAAAATTCTTAAAATCAGAATGGAAAAGTTCTGAAACCACAGAATGGACTAAAAAAATCTTCAGTGTTAATCAGATAGAGCTTCTGGATGGTCTGATTGACAGAAACAAAGGACTACATAATCCAAAATGTTCCTTTCGTCCTTCTAGGTATGAACCAGAGAGCTCTGGGGGAGAGGGTGGGGGGGAAGAAGTTAGACATACAAAATTACTAAATAAACTTGTTATTGTAGGTCTCAGTGAAACTTGAATGAAGCTTAAATGAAACCTTATCACTCATTTACCCTAAATTTCCACCAGAACAATTCCTCAGGAAACAAAAGGTTTGTTTCTGGGCACACCTGGAACACCGTGATTTGGCAAAGAAACGAGGAATAAGATTAAAAAGTCCATCTAGGTGTTGTGATATTTCCTTCTTTAGTAGGCTGGAGATGGGTCACTGTTAATGAAGCAGGAGCCACAGAGTTTCTGGGCAGCCATTTTGAGTATGTCAGGGAACATATTTTGAAAGAAAAGGCAAAATTGTAGGCTACCTAAGCAAACCAGAATGTCAAAGTATGTTGGAAGTTCTGAGTCACTTGATCACTTCCAAGTGCCCCAGAAATATCTGATATTTCTATAGTTGTATTTGGTCTGGCTGGGATGGAGTTGACTTTCCCCATAGCAGCCCTCATAGTGCTCTGCTTTGTATTTGTAGCTAGAACAAAGTTCATAACACACCAATGTCATGCGTTTAATGAGTAACAAATAAAAACCGTGCTAGATCACCTGCAGGTAATCTGTGATTTGCACTGATAGCTGCTATCTATGTTTTGGTTGGATTAGGCCATGCATTAAAAATGTCACATGCATCAGGCAGACCAGGAGCTAGCATTACCTCTTTCGCCAGGACTATAACGAGCAGCCCGCTCAGCTCAGGTGTTGGGGCTCCAGTTCAGTTTCCCTGTTGTGCAGGTGTCCTACATTTGAATGTCTTGAGCCCTTAGCAGGGGGCTTTCAAGATTAGTAACTGAATATACATTAGGCCAGACAGAGTGTGTATAACCATAATGTAATGTTTAGAACACCACTGTGTCGAAGGAAAAGCCTATTATTGAACGAGCATTACAGTCTGAGTCCATGATTGTCTGTGATAGTAGAAGTTCCCACAAATGTTCTTTTCCTTACACCCCTAGAAGATAGTACAGTGGCTCACACACATCAGCACATCTTTTGCAACCATCCCTGTGCATGGTTTTAGCCTAGAGAAGACGTGAGGTGATTGGAATTAATTAAAGAGGGCTTACATTTTCCATTAGATCATAACTGGAAATATCTCACGTCTACTGCAGAGTAGAAGCACAGGAGAAGGAGAAGCACAGCATCAGGAGAGTGTATATCATGGGTCAGAAGATACAATGCCATTTGTTCAAGTGTTTACACCAAAAGTCACTTGTATCACCACAGTTACTTGCCCTGGTCAACAGAGAAGTGCAGGGAAAATGCCCTGGAGCTGCTAGAACTTTAGTCAAAAACATATAACTACTTCAGATTTCAGATGTTATGAATTGTGTATGTCTCTGTAGAAATAAAATGATCCCTTAAAAACTTAAAGTAGATATTGATATATTTTATCCGTATTAAAATTTCTGTAATCTAAAATACGCATTGGTATAAAAAGTGGTAGGTAGTTTTGATTTCAAGCTACAGTCTTTGGTTGAAGCTGTCAGGCACTCTCATGGGGTTTTTTGACTGGCACAAATCTTTTCGATCTGTGCGTGATAATTATTAGGATTTCTCACATAAGTGGAATAATAACTGGGCTTAGTTCAAGCTTCAGAAGCCTCAGGCACTGTCTTTCATTTGCCAGCATCTAGCTATTATGTATTAGAAATATATGAAGGGCTCTGGGAGACAGGTGTACTTGGATTTATTTCACTCGAGTCTAATGCACTTTTACAGAGGGCATTGAAGTTGGAAGAGGTCAAAAAAAGTGGAGTGATAATGCATTCTGTACCAGACTACTGATACTGACAACCTTATTTCCTGTTGTGCTCTTAATTATACATTAAGGTAGGGAGGGCTCTCCTCAAACAGACACTGCTTCAAATATACTCTAATAAAAGAAGAAAATATACATGATATACATGAACTCTATTGCTTAATATTGTTCCCATGTGCGAATAGGTCAGTCACTAGGAATATGGATATTCGTCAATTATCTCCTTTTTCCAAGAAGGCGCTTCTAGTTCTGGATGATCATGTACGCGAAGAACCTATTTTCGACATCAAGTTGCCTCAACGTGCTATTTTCATAGCTTTTAAAAGAAAGTTCTCCAGGCAAGGGGTTACAACAAAGGAGAGTGATCCCAACTATGCCCTTCCACTTCAGTTTAAATTACATGAGCGGAGAAGTGTTTTAATGGACATCAGTGTCACAGGTGCCAGTTGCCTGATTTATTCCCTCTCAGAGGAATGCGCTGGCATCCGTGTGCATATCGACACCTTGCCAGCTGGCCAGGAGGTGACATCAGCTGTCCTTTCAGAGAGAAGAATTGCACAGTGCGCATAGCTGCCTGCCAAAGACAGACTTTCCAAGAGAAGTATGGGGGAAAAAGCACTTTGTGTATTTCTGACAGTAGTTTTTACTTAATATTTGTTTGCAGAATTCACTTTGTTGGACCGGCATATCACCAAGGCCATCTTTCTGACACCACAGTAAATTACTTGGATTGCGCACCATAAAACACAGCAATTCACATAGGAATTTGCATTCTCTCTGATGTTGCTGAGTGGATTATATTTTTCTCAGCGTGGTCATAACACTGTATGTGCAATATGATCTTACTTAATGTCTGTTTTTATAACCCTAGGTCATTCGGCCAAAATAAATATCCCTACCTTTAGGCAATTAAACTAAACAGCTAGGTTTTAAAGCTTGTGTAAATAGGCTGAGCACTCATAACTCTAATTGATAGTCATCTGCTTGTGAAAGTATGTAACAAGGCCTCAGCTGGCTTTAGGGGACAGAGATCTGTTAAAACCGTCACTGCTCACACGTCCGTACCAGCCAGGGAGGTGGCAGTGCTGGTGTACTGGCTCCTAACTCTTGCTATAAAAGAATCCCAATTGGGATTTGGGACTTCACTCTATGACAGTTTGAGGATCTTGTGCCATTTAATCACAAAGTCGGAGAACGTGTATTCCTAATTTGTCCGCAGAGTGAAAACGCGCAATCTGGTGTGTAAGTGAAAGAATGGTAAGAACGATACTTAGCTGAGGCGGAATCAGGCTGAATCACTAGGAAAGGACACATACTGGGTGAAACTATCGCACAAGCTTTGTAAGACTGCCGAGTTAGAAATATAGCAATGGCATTCTGATATTGTGAGTAGTGGTAACAGTTTTTAAAAGCCTGGGAAGTATTAGTATAATTGCACTAATTCCTCCTTAGAATATGCACTGCTTCTTCAGAAATGAATTAGCAGTGAGGCTTTTTTGTCATGTTTATAGTCTTATTAATTATCTCCTCAGATTTTCAGTTCATTCTGTCCATAGAACCTGCATAGTTTGGCATAGAGTCTTTTACAATGCTGATCACATTGTTTGAATAAAAGAAAAAGCTATGCTTTTTAATGATAGACATGTCTGTAAACCTGAATTCTCGTTGTGGGTTCTCTTTATACCTCATGCCCTTTAACTCACATATTTAATATATTTCAGCTGAGTGAATTAAAAACTGTATTAAGGACAGTGAAATGGGTTTATCTGATATGTCCTAAGTAATATACCTGGATTCTCCAGGGAGAGAGGAGTTTGTTTTCCATCTGTTCTAGAGCACAGCTTCATACAAGTGGTACCCACAGAATAGTTTGTGTTGGAAGGGACCTTTAAAGGTCATCTAGTCCAACCCCTCTGCAACGAGCAGAGACATCTTCAACTAGATCAGGTATCCAGACATAAAACTAGTACAATGCCTGGATAGTGTTTCAGGCTGTAGAATGTACTCTGTGCCTGAAGTCCTGTCCTAGGAAATCTGGATTTTCTCTTTTGATGGTAGAGTAACAAAGGAGTTGCTGAATTTTGTCTCTGATGTGTATGTCTCAGGTAAAAGTGGAAATGAAGCAGTGGATTACTACTATATCTGCATCACTGAAGAGGAAATAGTCCTGACATTCATGTGGTGTGGCTTAGAACATCTAAATGATGTTTTACTTCTGCAGTTACAGTGTTTTAAATTTTTGTCCAAGATTCATTCTTAATGTCTCTTTCCTGAGAATACCAGTTCTATGCCTGAGCCTAGCCAATGGCCTGAGTTAGTGCATTTTCAGTTCAAAGTCATCCGACTTAGTCTGAGTCACTACCAAAGGATTTTTTTTTTTAAATATGTGAGTGTACTTTTCATTGAGGATGACCAACATCCACAGTAAATAGCAAATGTGGCTTTGCTTTGTAAATTCAAGTGAACTGCTGAGGCAGAACTGTCTTAAATCACCACAACTAGATATATAAGACCACACTATTCATGTCCAGAGATGAAGTTCCCATAATACAGCCATCTATTGCTCACTCCTATTAGAAATGGACTGTTTTCAGTCAGATTGAAGTTGCAGGGGCTATTCACAAAATCAGTTTCTTCTATACATGTAAGTGTTTGTGAGTGCTGGACTTTCAAAACTGTGTATTCTTGCTGTAATTAAAAATATAAATCTGTGTTACATTTCACAGAAGGACACTGGCAGCATAAGTTTCTGTCATTTTCCTCTTCATGTAAAATATTGATGTCAGGCTCTGTGATGCAAAGAAGCAAAACACTAAGTGCAAAAGCCGTGCACATCTCATTTGGATTCCCAAAGGAATTTGACCCATCCTAGCGAGCACACTTTAGACAGATTATGTAGCTGTCGATTACATTGCTGTTCCGTGCGCTGAGATTACCCAGACTGTATTCCTTATTACAACAAAAATAAACCCACTGTAGTGGATCATTTTTTTTCTACTTAACAAATGAATATTGAACATGCAGAAGTAATCTTTAGCCATGAATATTTTGCTCAGTTTTGTCAGCGACATACCCAGTACATGTCCCAAGTTTGAAGCTGAGAACAAAGGCACAGCTATAATTGTGCTTTGTGAGGTGAGGATTGTGACATTGTATAAACTTGGCTTCATGCATTATGAGATGCAATATGCATGCTGTATATATTATAGGATTGCATGACATTAACAGCCTTGGTCTCCATGACAATACCAGGAGAAGAAATTGGATTTAAAAAATGGCTATGAAGAACATGATTAAAATAAATATCACAATACTTCCAAGTCTTGTTTAGTTAGCAAAAGTTTTGAATATGTTGCAAGTAACCAAACTACTGTTTTCCTTCTTTATCTAATTAGACAGACAGTTTTCTCAGACAGAGATCGACTTTTTGCTCCTTGTATGTAAAAGCCAAGGCTATTTAGACACTCATGGGTGATGGGTCGCATCTGACCAAATGGATTTAGTGACTCCTGGACTCTCTTTATGAAAAATTAGCACTCCAAAATGTGATGCCTCTAATCATAAACAAGCAACGATATCCCACCCTCAGCATTTCTGGATTTCCTGTTCGATTGCAGAGGCAGCCTCAGATGGGTAGGTCACACATAGACACATATGATAAAGATAGGTGATGGGAATGTTAGCCATGCAGGCAGGCACAAGCCTGGCTGGGCAGCCCGTCCTCAAAGCTGTACACTTGTATTTGCACAGTGCTTGTCACACCACTGATAAGGTGGATCTTGAATGGGCTCATATTTACGTTACCAAGTGGACATGTGGGTAGAAGTACACTGGGACTTTGTATGGAGTTCATTAGCACCATTGCTATTACAAATACGAAATATCAATCTTTTCACAGCAGGATAATTTCTCAGACAACTTCTTTGTCTTTGAATTTCAGTTCTTCCTTCTGGATCAACTCTTCATTTTCCCTTTCAGGACTACAGGTTCTCTGAAAAACCAAACACAACCTCTGTAAAAAAAAAAATCTAAAACCAAATATACCCATACAGGAGGACCGGACAATATACTTTGAGATAAAGAAGTATGAAAGTAGCCACTCAGGTTATTTTAAGCTAACCATGGATGTTTACACATTAGTAAGCAAAAAGCCTAATTCTAGCCTTAGATTTATTTTTAACTATATGGACTGGTCACTGGGAGCATGATCTGGTAGTGCCACTCCCCCAGTCACCTCACCTGTTCATATTTGCCAAATGATCCAATTGCAATAATGGAGCAGTTTTAAATTCTTGTTATTAACTTAGTATCTGAGCTTTTTTTAATCTTTAATACATGTACTCTCTCAGTTCTCACTTTATCCTCTGTGAGACAAAAGTGTTATTACCCTGCCCCTTGAGCAGAGATTACAGGGTTTGCACTGTTTAACTCCTGCCTTAGAGTAGATGCTCTTTGTTCTGTTACTTCTCAGCCCTCTTGCCTCGCCTTTCACAAGAGACAATACCAAAAGAAGACCTCACGCTGTAAGACTCAGATTTTCAGATTCTGTCTTTCTATAATCACACAATTAATCAGAAAATTTTCTATTCTCTTTTGCTCCCATCTCTCTTGGACATCCAAACACTGCCTGACTGCAAATAACGATATCCTATATGAACCTCCAATTTAGGTGGTTCCTAAGGTGAGCAGTACCTAAATGCTCTAGCTCCATATATTTTGTACCAGCCAAGACGTCTAGATTCAGCAATGTTTGTGCTGTGTGTGTTTGGTAGCTAAATACCAGATTCATTCCTAGACCGACTATACAGAATAAGCAACCTTCTTGTTCCTCATAGCTGCTGCTCTTAGATGAGTTAAGTCTGCTACAAGATGACAGCAGTGCGGCGTCCCATGGCATCCTTTGTCTAATAGTCCAGTGGTTCCAATATCAGTCTTGGTAAACACCAAACTGAAGCTTCCAATGACTTCTTTGTTACCCTTTTAATGAAACAAACTTTTAAAATTTGTTATTTAATTGAAGATTAGCTTTTGGCACAGCATTATTGAAAAGTAGAACATTTAATATTTTGTATAAGTGTCTTCTAATATTTTTTTAGAGGTTCCATTTATTAAAACTCAGATTTTTTAATAAAAGGAATCTTAATCATGCTAGGAAAATAGCAGCTTTAATTTATTCAGCAGGTGCTTCATTTACACCAAATATAAAACAAACACATGGAGATCATTTTTCTTTAAGAATAATGTGTTTGGGGCACAGCTATCATTTCAAAGTAGCCCTAGGGCATTGTTAGGGAACCCTGTTCCTGGATTTCATTAAGCAAATAAAACCTTTTCAGAAAAAGTAATTGCAATCTTTCTGTATTAATAACTATATTAACAAAGATGAAGGCCCAACTTTTCCTCAAAAGATCATCCCCAGTAGGTATTCTTGCTACAGTGCCTCTCACATTTTGAAAAAAACGCCAGGTGAGGATATATTTTGAAAGTGTTGGCAACAAGGCCCTTTCCTGTCTCTTAGCTGGTTATGAATTCTTCAAAGTATCTTGGAGGTCTTTCTAATCTCAAAAAAAAAAATTAAAGGGTTTGCTTATTGCAACCAGCACTGAAATGTGTAGTAAAACCCAGTAAGCCAAAGAGACAAACATTATCTCTAATGTGGGGTAGGTACAAAACTTCCAGTGAACAGTGAACTCAATACCACTTTCAAGTCAAACTCACTATTTTTATGTTTCATCAGCTGTGTGTTCTAGGAAGCCATACAAAACAGAGTCAAATTGAAACCAGAATGCGAGGCAGTTGCAAAGAAAGATAAAAATCTATTACAAACAGAAATACAATCAGTTTGGTTTTTTTTTTTCAAACAAGGGCATAGAATATTTAAAATATTTTGATCACCCCACTTTTAAATGATCTTCTGAGAGATTTCCATTTTATTGCCACAGCTGTGAAAAACACCTTTCACAAATGATTGTGCTTTTTCTTTAGAAAAATGAAGATCTGACATGTTGGATCAAAATATTACCATTTCCAGAAAACAATTTTCAGTACTTCAGTTTCTTTTTGAGAAAACTAGTATTTTTTTCTGAGGCTTCTTTTCTTTTCATAGTTTTTTTTTTAAATATCATGGGACAATTACAGCTACATTTCTCAAATTTCTGCTTATGGGCTCAAGGGTATTCTGTACTGGTTGTTCCTTCAACTTCACCTAGAATACAGCACATGCTACATAACACACAGCAAAAATAAAGGCTATGCTAACAATGTCCAATCAAGCTATTAACTCTCCACAGCATCAGCTGAGGAATTTAGATGTTCTTAAATCTTTAGGAAATAAACCTTTTCCCCAGTGTGTACATCATCAAAGCTTTCTTGGGCTCAACTCATGTGGAAACAATGATGTGGAACTAGATGTGGAAATAGCTCTCCAGATGCCTTGTGTGTGCGTTGTTCCAGTCTCCCACAGCCTCTCAGATGCAAACACACCAAAGACCCTCGTGCAGCTTTCCCCTGTACATGAGTAGGTGGGATCATAGGCTGCTTAACGAAACAAAGAGCCATCTACGATAAACCCCTGTCTCCAAGCAGACTTAAAACTAAGTCATCTACTTCAGGAACTACATAAAAAATGCTGGAGGACATAAATAATTCACACAGCTCCCAGATCTGGATTCTTTACTAGACTGTCTCCCCTACAGAGGGAAGAACCTATCCTGCTCAGCAGCTATCCCCAACCTGGGCTTGGAATCCAGAGCTTTTACTTTTCTTAACTTTCATTGATAGACGAGTAGCTACCTGTCACTTCTCTAATATAACCAGAAGTTAAAAAATCAGACCTTGTTAATTTTATTCTAAAGCAAGAATGGAAAAATGAAGTCAAAATATAGGAATCCTTGTTTGCAGTGAATGTACTAAAGACTATATCTGAAACACAAAACCCCCTGCCTGTATTCAAATATGTGAAAATCAACTAATAAATAATCCAAATAAAAAATTACTCTTTTACCCACGCGCACATACCAACTTACACACAGGTGAGCCACTGGGGACAGGGAAGGTTCTGAGCTCACACCTTTACCCCAGTGGCTTGACATTTGCTCTCTCTCTTCTTACCCTCCTCTCCTTATTCCACAATCTTTTTCTCAGTCCCTGATCCAGCACTCACTTGTGAACAGTGGAATTCTGTTCACTACTTTTAGGGGTACCAGACTGAGGGCTTCACGTTTTCCTGACTTCAGCCCTCCTCGCTGCTGCAGTTCTTTTGCACTGTTGCAGTGCAGCTTTTACTGTGCAAATTTCAATTCCAGCAACTACTGATGTCAGCAGTCTAGGTTTCAGCTGAAAATATGAATGCATCATGCGGTGTTTATAGATAAATATTCCCTGAGGCTGCATTAAAGTAAAAACCTCCCTGTTACCTACAAATTTGGAAACACATATACCTATTTTTCTAGCACTAGCAGAATTAAATCAGTGGATATCACGCTTCTTTGCATTAACCTCTCAGACTTCTAAAGGAATACGACTTTGACGTGATGGCCTCATTATTTGCATCTAACATTTCCGGGGACTCTTTCCTGTTTTCTCCCAAAAGTCAGACTCTAATCCAGACTGACCCAGCAGAACACTTCAACAATCACTAACATCAAGGAGTTCAAATATTAGAGGAAGCAGAAGGCTTCTCCACGGACAATAGAATGTGTCAAAATTGTGAGTGCCTATTTATGAGCAAAGACTGCATTTCAGATGGAAATGCCACAGATAACAAGATGATAATGAAGCACACTACTGAAGAATAAGAAAAAAAGCTTGATAAATGCACTATAATATTTTCAATGCTTTCAGAAACTAACTACTATATTTTCAAATTGTCATAGGCTAAAATGCTCTATAACCTAATGGCTTGACCCTGCAGATGCTTCTGTACATATGAATCCCACTTTCATGAACACATTTATGCAGCTTTGGGTGCTGAAGATAAAAACTGATTGAAACAGGAATTTGATTAATATTTGAATTGCACAAGTAGGAATTATCTTCAAGGAAATCTCAAGTTCAATGTCCAGTAGAAATTCGAAGGCTTTGATGCCAACAAGGTTTATCCTTTAAATAAAATTCAAATAAAAAATTGCTTAATCATGGTAAGCTTTCTTCAGTGTGTAAGGCTTCTATACATAAAATTTTTGTAACGTGTTCTTTCAAGAAAATAAGTTACTTAATCTAGAAAAAAAATCCATTGTTTCTACAATACAAGTTGCTGTGATTTAATTATTCTACTAGATGACATAAATGTGTTTGACACGTGCTAGGCAAAGCTTTGGATAGTGCATTCATGCATCGAAAATGGACATATCCCTTGAGAAGAAATGCAGCGTTCTGCCCCATTCCTGCTAAAAAAAAAGGAGTAGATTTTGCTGCGGCCTAATTAACAGAAACAACAGCAGCAGTTACATGAGTTGAACATTTCAGCACCTGCTCAGCAGGGCGAATGTAGTCAGAAAGGGCACATTGCTTCTTAAAATTTAAGGAATGGGCAAAGATGACAAACAGAGAAAGAACTTGATCCAAAGTCAGAACAAACACTGAATTAATCAGGCTTTATATCAGGCTCAAGGAGAATGAATCAAGGAAGTAGAAATCCGAACAATGCATACAATGCTTTGGCAACATTCAAGTCTATAACTGATGTGTGCAGACACTTCATGCAGAAATGAACACTTTGCTTCTGATGTTCAGAAAAATTTGTTTTGGTAGCTTGTTACAATCTACTTTTCTTCTCCCAACTGTAATAAACAAATTTTTCAACTTAATAAGGATGAGTGAGGATGAAAATTTCTGCATATTCTTTTTGACTGGAAGTGCTTCAGGAACAAATTAGTGTCACATGGCATTATCAGTGTATAGCATTAAAAACATCTTTTAAAAATTGCATCTGCAAACTCATGTTTGCCTACAGGTTAGAATGGGAAAGTGCTCATGCAAAGACATTGTAACAGTTGAATACTTCTGAAACTTTATTTTAGCAGTAGATACAACATGCAGAAAGGAAACTGTCTATTACAATTATGGTATCTTTAGTGAATGTAATTTGTCTGATTTCTTCTGTAGCAGAACACCTCCCATGTGAAGTTTAACTCTCATTTTCATGCAAAAGTTTAATTCTAAGCTTCTGAAAAATTTCAGGATACGAAAACATAAAAAGTCCACAGTCTAAAACTAAGTGGCTACTAAGCAGGTGTCCCAGGACCACATTGCAGAGTTTGGCATCTGAACCAACCTGATGTCTTTCTAATCTGCAGTTTACAGTTGATAGCAGATTCCTATATTCATTTGTGCATCTAAGAAAAATAACTTTGTCTTAAAAGAGGATTTATGAGATCTGTTTTCTTCCCCTAAAGTAAAAAGGATCTTTCTTCATCAGTTCTTATTCTTTTATCACTTGTGAATACTCGCCTAGTATTTTACAGACTAAGTCTGGCAGTAAGTGTCTAATTTGCAAATAAAAGCTTACTTCCATATGTTTTTCAAAGTGTTAATATTGCTTATATACTTTTTGCAAATAAAATATTTTTGCAGAAGAAACTGCAACAGGAAGTTAGGCTATGTGTGTTAGGACTTTGCATGCAATAAGTTTCTGAAGAGTCAATTTGAGATTCACTTTTGGGTGACAGAAATCAGCTACTTCTTCCAATGTTTTTAATTTGCTTGAGAGCATTTAAGTACAAGAAATTTAAAAAATACATGTGTTCTACTCTCTGAATACCACGACTGTAAAAATAACTGCAGATCTATTTTATAGCTCAGAAAAAGTCATAGACATGTTTGCAACGATCAGACACTGGAAGAACATATTATAACTGCCTCTGCCACAGCTAGGTTTGGGATCCCTCCACTGTAGACTTAGACGCAGTATAAGAAAATCCCATGTGCTACTTCTGTTTCTTTGTAACCTTTTCACAAACACAAATTCCATCAATATGAGGCACACTGCAGTATCTGAAGGGTGGGTGTCAAGAGGATGGGGCCAAACCCTTTTCAGTGGTGCCCAGAGACAGGACAAGGGGCAATGGGCACAAATGAAAGCATAGGAAGTTGCATCTGAACATGAGGAGGAACTTCCTTACTTTGAGGGTGATGGAACACTGGAACAAGCTGCCCAGAGGGGTTGTGGAGTCTCCTTCTCTGGGGATATTGAAAACCTGCCTCGATGAGGTCCTGTGCAGCCTGCTCTAGGTGATCCTGCTTTTGCAGGGAGGTTGGACTAGATGATCCACAGAGGTCCCTTCCAACCCCTACCATTCTGTGATTCTTTGATTCTGTGATCCAGCTACTGCTGGACCTTGAATTCCCCAGAAATTCCACCAGGACTGAGGTAACACTGCCATTTAAATTAGCTGTATTAAAGGACTGTGAAAACTTCAGGACTGTAATGTGCATATTTTGGGTCGCTGCTCAGCTCAATATGTAACTTTTAACCAGTTCAAGCATCTCAAAAAGTTATTTCAGAAATTCTGCTCACAAAGAAATCTTGGTGAAGGTAGGTAGCTAACTGCACGGGTGTGCATGCTAACCTATGCACCTTTCTGGGCCTCGGGGGTAGGAACCAAGGCTGCAATGGCTGGTTTTTTTCAGCCACCCAGATTTCAAAGCTCTCTCCAGAGCAGAGCAGGCGCTTACAAGGACCCTGTGGATGAACTGGTCTTCTAAGTTAGAGTCACAGGATTCTGCAGTTCTTCCCATGTGCTGTAAAACAGTAGAAGAGCTAGAACACATTCAGATGAAGAAAACTGAGCGCCTTTCTTCCAGGATAACTTACATATTTTTATATGAAGAGCTAGTTATTTTTTTTAAAAAAAGTAGATAATCTCAGGAACACACCAGCACCTTTTCTTACCAGACTGACTTTCTCAGAGAAGACTGCCATCCCTTCCCTTGTGTTTGGATCCTAGTTCTGGAGCTAATCTGCCCAGACTGGAGGAGTTTTGGTAATGAGTCCTAATTAGATGCTTACTTTTGTTCGCATCCTGCAACACGCCATGGGTCACCATGACAGGGTGCCTTTTGCTGAGGAAGTAAACTCAATGAGGACTGAAGGCATTCAGTGCTTTGGGTCTGGGTTTTCAATATGCACATTTATATGCAGTAGAACCAGCTGGGACTGGCACCTTATGTCCGTACAAACAGAGCTTCCCTACATCTGAGAGCAGTGACACTCAATCGTCCTGGGGCCATTTGTTGTTTTCTCTCTCTGTGGGTCTGTGTTGCACTCTGAGAACATCATATAGTCTCCTCAGTGGCCTCTTATGCAGAATGGAGAGGCATGGAGTGCCATGGGAGTACCAGCATCTGTGTCGCATCACTAGGCAACTCCAGAGAAATAAATCCCCAGGCAGGTTGGCCACACATGCACATCTGCCCCCAGCCTGGCTGCTTAATTAACAACCAGCTCCAGCACAAGGAGGCTTGGCCAGGTGCCACTCCCACTGATGGATTATGCCTGCGTTAAACAATTCACCCACCAGGTGCTTCCATTTAGTATTTCAATGAGCTAGAAACACACAGCTCCCGAGCAGTGTTTACTTTGGTTGACTTAATGGAAGGTATCTTAGAGCAAGATATGGACTGATTCCTCTTGAAAGTTGCAGGACTGAAAAGCAAGCTGTCAGAGCTGTCTCCCCTCATCATAAATACACCTTAGGCAGACCATCCTGCATCCACACAACAAATGTAAATAATAACACAGGTTTGTCTGAAAACACATTTCAAGACCATTCTATATTGACAGAGTTCAGCTGGTGTATTTTTCTTTGTTTGCTGGAGAGATTGGTGTATAGGTGAAAAAACAAAGCAAATTTCTAAGAAAACTGTAAAAAGAGCTTGCTTGTTCTTCTTCCATTGCCTGTTAACAAACGCCTTCTGCTGTTTGTAGGTATCATTGCGCTGATATATTCTTTTCATATATTTCCAAATTCCCCGAATCCATTGTAAGCAAAAGGCACCGGAACTAGGTTTGTCAAAGCAAAACTCCCCCTTGGAGCCATCAAAGCTCTGACATTATTCTAGGATGTGGCAAGTGAACTCATTTACTCAAAGCTCATTCTTGGATACTCTTCTCTCTAGGGAGCAAGTATAGATCAAACAAATGCTTTGCAAAAAGTCTTACTCATGCTTCTACGACAGATTAATTTTTAATATCTCTATGACACAACTTCTAAAGTAGGATTTCATGTACCAATAAATTTCACTAATTTCCAGAAGCATTGCTATGTTCGTGAATGATTCCTCAACCAGGACTGAGTGCACACAATCACCAGCAGAAAAGCACATGTGCTGTTACACATACATTATACTTTTTTCCCCTTTCCCTCTGAGAGGCTTTTATTGGTGTAGTCTAACCTGCCAGACTAAGTTAAGAGCCTCAGTGAAGACTGTCAGATGGTATAGAATCAGAGTAAGAACAATTCAAGAACCATTTTTAAGTCAGAGATTGCCTCTTTTTACTTGTGTCAGAATATAGCCCCTGTAAAGCTATTCAAGTTAATGAATGTTTCAGTGTGATACCAGAGTGAGATCAGAGTATTAGCAAAAATCTGTATAAACTCTTATATTTAAAGCTAAAAATGAAGGGAAAAAAATTTTTAAAAAATATAATATCCATTTTCCAGAAAATTCTTTTACTGATTTTACTACAGAAAATTTCAATGTATACACAGGGTTCCACTTGTGTCACATTTTCAAGTAAAATCTGAACTAGCTGTGTCTGCATATGGAGTTCTCTGAAAGTATTTGCCGCATCTTAAACCTGAACTGAGCATTGCAGTTGCCTGTTAATGAAGGTAATATAAAACAACTACGCAGCAGCTGGCAAAACTGAGCAACAATGTAAAAACCGGAATCTCCTCACTAAACTCTCCAAACTGTTTGGATGTCTATATAGTGTATATTAGTAGTAAGCAAGTAGCAGCCAGAGGCCCCAATTAGTTCAGAGCCCTCGCTGTGCTAATTATTGTATGAACATAAACAGGAAACATTCCTTGCCTCAAAATCGCTACGAAAGAGACAACAGCAACGTGCATCGGGGCTTGCAGAAAGTGGTGTGGAAGAAGGATGCTGAACGTGAGGGCAACTAATTGGAACACAAGGCTGTGAAAACTATTGGCTGAGCATTCAGCTGGAAGCTTTAAAGATTTTTTTTAATTCCATAAAACAAGTGGACAAGAGATACAAATGAATCACTTGCAGCCTGTCTGCTTAAGGACTTTCATTAAGCATGGGTATTATGGTGAAGATGGATCTTAAGACAGAAACGAAAGGAGACTAGGATAATGGTTGTGTCTAATGACTGGGTTGTAAAGGCACAGAATCTAATAAAGCACAGGGTAATAAGCTTTCACTGTTAGAGAGCTTAACATGACAGAAAGGCATGGTGCTGACAGAATTTCTATAACAAAATTATATAAATAACATGGGTTGGTATGGAGAGCCGTGGAAGAACTCTGCATTAAATATTAAGTACTTGCATTATCTGAGATAAAGTCTCCATTGCAGTGATCAGAAAATTGTTGCATACCCTTAATTTCAGTGATTCAGCTATTAGAAGGGGAAAGAATAAACAATAAGCAAGAGTTCAGCTCAAAAATATTTACCGAGTCTGTGACCTGTGACCATTCCCGTGCTGCTGCGGTTCTGGTTATCTTTCTCAGTACATCAGGGGTTCTGAGCAGAGCCTACCACTCCTGAATCATCCTTTCTGACAGGCAGGAGTGGTGTGAGAGGAGACAGAGTTATTACAAAGTCAATGACCCGAATTTTCCCAAGACTTCTAGTAAAAACAGAACATGGTAATGAAAATCTTTGCCTAGCTAGGCACAGTTCACCATCTCTCCTATAAATACACTATTGAGTAACCAACAAGGGAAAATTGATCTAGGAGAACACTCATATCCTTTCTCAAATGCAAATTTTGTCTGGGAGAAGTAACCTGGTTTACAGTTTGAAAAAAAAAAAAAGATAAAAAAGAATAGTTGCCGACAAAAGCAGAGCTTTATAGTGCATTTGTGAGCAAGGCACTAGTCTGACAACAGGTCTGCCTTTTTAGTGCAGCAATTAACAAAAGCACTTGCTATACTAATTCAGCTTCTGCATCCTATGATACATTTGCTGTCTCTGAGATTCAAAATATTGTGTGCCACCTTCATAAATATACAGTACAATGACTAATGGCTTTTATCAAATTTCAAAGAACATTTTTTTTCTCTCTGAAGGCAAGCTTTAATAAGTCACAAGAGGTTATGAGTCACTGAAGTTCAAGTCAGGACATTGACCTACGCCTAGCCCAAAAAATATCTGGAGTGTAAATCCTGGTCCCAGTGACATTAGTTTAAAAAAAAAACCAAAACAAAACAAAAAAAAAAAAAATGCAAAAAATAAATGCCAAGAAAGAATAAAAGAAGAGAAGAAGTATAAGTAGAAAAAATAGAAAAAAATGAAGAAATACAGTTTGCAAAATTTCCCATTTCAAAACTGTTCTTAAGTAATTTACTATGGCTTGGAAAAGATACGGACAAAAAATGTGTGTGTAGCCACCACTGCTGGTGAATTAAGCAAAACAGAAGACAACAGTTGTTAAAGGCAAGCTGCTTTCCAAGGCAGGACAAAATGCCCCCCATCCCCCTTGCCACTGCTGGGAGCTTTTCCCCTCCATGCCCCTACCCGACCTTTCCTTCTCCCCCTCCTCAGCTCCTCACCTGCCAGCGATGGCAGATGGCTGCAAGGAGCTGCGACAGGCTGTGAGGAGTAGGTATGTTATGGAGGAAAGGTACTCCTAGACGATCTGCTGGAGGCAGGGAGATTATCCAAGGTTGCTGTCATTGCTGGGCAGCAGTACGGCTTCCGCAGTTAGCCTCAATCCTCCCAGGGTCCTTGATGAGAAGCGCTCTGGAAAGCATCTCCCTGAGAACAGGCCTGCTGAAGACAGAAAACAGACACGGCAGCGAGAAGTGATCACTCCATCTTTCCTCATTGCACGTCTGACAGATTCGCATATACCTGACATGACAGTTGCCTGCAACTTGCAGAGCCCCACAGCCAAGGGGAGGGAGGAGGGAGGACAAAGTGGGATAAATAATGATACATCCACAATAACAAGGCAGTGGTGTGGAAATCTGTCAAGAAATACATACTCCTGATAATAGGAAGGAAGTAAGGCCTGATCTTATTTGGTACAAGGCTGGAGTTAACACATTCTGCTACATGAGCAATAAACCAGCTCCTTTCTGCACAAGTAGAGGCGCCCCTTCATCTGCGTAATAGCTGTGCACAGCTTGGTATCGCTTGATCTTCCAGACCCCCCTGTTCTCCTCAGCTGGGTTGTTATCATCCTCTGTTATTATCTTCATATTTCCCCTGGTTATTATCAGCATGTTACCTTTGCCTTTATGTCGACAATCTACCTGGCAATTTTCTCCTCTCCAGCTGGCTTCCCTGTTTCCTGAGGAAGAAAACTAATGTTCTCTGCTCCAAAGTGACTGTCCTATTCGTTATTCTCAATGTACTGTGACACAGCAACACTGAATATCAAAAGGGTCCAGCAAATTCTCATCTATTTCTCACTTATATAGAACAATTAACCAAACAGTACAAATAGCAACCTGTCTTTTATGGTCCCTAATGAATGCAGGTTTGACTACGCTTGTATTTCACAATTGCCCAGACCAGCAATGTGAATGGACATGTGAGTAAACACTGCTCAATATAGCACACTATGATGGGCCAGAGAGCACTTCCATCGTACCATGTTCTTGATGGTAACCCAGATTTTCACACTTTTCATAGCCAGGCTGAAGCAGCATGCAGTTAGTGAGAAGAATGACTGAAAATAATCTCCTTACTGATATTACTATCAGCGGTCTATATTCATACGGTTCACAGACTGGCAGGGACATGAGCCCTCGCTATGGGTTTGTCACTGACCCATGCTGTACTCTCAGTCAAGTCTCTGTGAGGTAGGGCTGCCTGGATGTTACAGCCTGAATATCCTGTTTTCCATGGAGTGGTACTGAAAACTGTAGTCAGCAGCATCTCAAAAAGCTAAGCAAAAGCAACAAAAAAGATTGGTCCTGAAAAGAAGTTCCTGAGTGCTTCATCACACTTGACCATCACACTGAGGTACACGCGAGTAAACTGGTCTTCTGGGTTTTCAGCTAAGTAAAGATCAAATCTGCTCTTGTCCTTTAAAATTTACCATCACCAGTCTTTCACCTTTTTTTATAAATGCATGAAAATCTGTGGACCTTAGCAAAGACACAGAAACGGTAGCCAGCATTTCTTGCTATTAGAAACTTAAAGTTCTGCAAACTTTAGCAAAGTGGAGGTCAAGCTATCCATAAAGTCAGAACATGTGAAAATCAAGTTACAAAAATCTCAGATCAAAATCCAAATACGAAATATACACCTAAAACAAGTAATTAAAACTAATAACTAAAAGAGTAATTAAGCCAGCATTATTTACCTTGCTTCTTCATTTAAAAACTACAAAATTCTAAGAATTTAATGGAAATGTTGTCTATTTCCATTTGAAAAGCATATATAAGGAGGGCTTAATGGCTTCAGTTTGTTAAAGTCATTTGGTACTCATGGTTAATTAAAAGTGCAAGGACTTCCACTGAGAATCAGGATGTTCTAAATAATATAATAATAACTTCTGTTACCAATTACTGTAAAATAAAACTGGATTATCCAATATGACCTGTCTGGCTTTGGTATTCATAATTTTAAATCCCATTTAATTAAATCCCCAGGGTACAATATTTAACATAAAAACAACCATGACCTTCTTTAAAATATAAATGTAGTAGCCATAGTGGGTCAGAAATGAGTTTTGGTTCCACAACTGGGTGACTCATTAATCACAAAATTTTCTGGGCTGTCATCATACTTAAACAACATTATGAGCCAGTTCCTCAGCTGGTGTAAATACACTATTGCAAATTGACTGTAACGACACCCGAGCTTTACACCACTGCTCTTTATTTCTAAGCGACAGAGAAGAAAGTGTACACGTGTTTCTTGGTTCATTACTGAAGGTGAGGTTTATTCTAAGAAAGATATATCACCTCTTTCTCCTACTCCCTTTTTTTTTTCTTATAGGGATTCCAGGGAGAGTTTCATTGTGGATTTGGGTTTTGGGTTTAGTTTTTTGTTAATTAGTGTTGTGCTTTCCAGAACATCGTCAAGGCCATGTGAGAACTTGTCATCTAAAGGGCATGACAATAAACATATCAAATTGGGGAGTGATTTTTCTGTGATGTTAGCAGTCTGCCTACACATGCTATAATAGTTTTTCCCTTTTTCTGTTTTTTTTTATCTGCCTGTTTTTAAACCAGCTGAACTATCTTTTCTGCACAGTGAAGACCTGAAAGTATGCTGCCTGCTTATTGTTTGACTAGGTATACTATTTATGAAGTTGTTGCATCCATGAAACACAGATTTTCTCAAAATATGAATAGCCAGGACTTAACTGTAGATGCACACACAGATGCTTAATATCCGGTCATAGAAAGTCTCCATCTCAAGCACTCGAGGCTCAATACTGCATTACATAAGTTGCACCACTTGCAGATAAATATACTGGAAGTTGCATCAACCTGGTAGTGTGCAATTTCAGCAGACAGATGTGCCTACAATATGATACATAGGCCAGATCCCTAGCAGAGTGAATTTATCACATTTTTTCAAGAGACATTAATGAACTTTTGAACATGTCTAAAATGTACTGCACTTAGTATAGGTGAACAAGGTATTGTACACGAGCTGAACAGATTGAACTTCATCTACACTTCACAAATCTGAAGCAGAAAAAAAGTAGGCAGGATGGAGTTATGATGAGAGCATGTCAGAAGGCTGATTATGGATACCTCATTACTCATTTTTCTTTGTCATTGCCCTTCAGAGGATGCCTACAGAAGTATAAATTATAACTTCACACCCTGACAATAAAAATGTAGTAGAATTATGTAAAAAGCTATTCAGACTTTTTATTTATCTGCTGTTCTCATGTGCAGGGAAAGCATGTAAGGGAATCACTGACGAGGACAGATCAGGGAGTCCTGACCTCAGCACTGGGCACAAAGAATTTATTGCCACGCAGCCACAGAGCTGACTTTTCAGCGTTTCCACTTATTTGCAGACTGTCTCTTAAAATAGAGTTTTTGCTAATCAAAAATTATCACCTATTTAACAATATTTAAGACCTTTCCATTCACAAAATCACTTGATTCTTTCTTTTTGGATAACTAAGCAATCTGTCTGATTAAATAGCTTTAGTCTTTACTGTACTATTAGCAAATTTTATTGTCTAAAGAATACAGTCCCAGAATACATTCTGCCATATATTGCTTCTGTCATATTAGAAAAAAAGAATTCTTTTTCCTTCTTCTTTTAAAAACTAACTCGCAAAATATCTATTCTTTAGTGGACCTAACTCTTGTTGGATTGGAATGGTAGAACTAGGGAAAATACCAGTGAACTGTTGTCTACTGCTGTGGTCTGAGTGGATATACGTGCAGCAACTATGAAATTTCAAATACACAACAGAAATCCATAAGGAGAAAAAAAAAAATACTAAAAAACATGAAGTTCAGTAACAGATGTTGTTTTATTGTTTTCATATTCAGTCCTTTATGTCAATATAAGAATAAGTACTCTGCATGCACATCATGTAATCAGCTCGTAGGGTGAGCAGTTTGTTTCATTACATTAGATCCCATTTTCATGCTCAGCACACTGAACAGGGGATGAACAAAGCACATATCACTGATTTCTAATTCTTGATTTCCAGTAGGGAGTTGTCCAGAAATATTAAATCAAGAGCCACTGAACCATCCTATTTCTAGTTGTTATTGTTGAATAGACATCATGCTTTTTCTTTCTGACTTTCCCAAGCTTTCTTAGTTTTCCTTCTCCATCAACATCTATCGCGTGTTAATTAGCGAACAAATCTATGTATGTATACAAACATATAAATATATGTATGAATTTTTTTCCAGTGACACCAGAGAGCTTTGAATGACTTCTTAAATATATAAATGTAATATATAGGAATGTGTGCATTGTGCTTTATGAATTTTCTTTCTTATGTTTACAGTAACACTATGCACATTGCAAATTATTTTTTTGACCACCAAGCAGAGAATACTATAGATCTTAAAGAAGATGAGATTTCTACTCATCTTTTTTATGTGTCTTCATTGTTAACATTTGCACGGGAAATACCTTCCTCTTGTTAGGAAAACAAAACAAAACAAAACAAAACAAACAAACAAACAAAACCATACACCTAACCACAAGAACTCTACTTTTCCATTTGAAGGTCATAAAGTATCACAGATACTGTGACACCTGACCATCTAAGTTCTTGCTGCACAGGTAACTGAAGTGGAATTTTCTTTCTTTACATTAGTGTTGGATTCTCTGACTATTTTTAAATATCTTTAGAATCACAGAATCATTAAGTTTGGAACAAGTTGGAACTGAAAGCGTTTCAGTCATCCTGGTGTGTTACAGCTATTGTAAGCATCAGCTGCACAACTCTTTTCAACCACAGACAGCTTCTGAGCCTTCTTCAGGGGTATTCTTAGATAGGTACACAGACATAGCGCTCCTAAACCACTTCAATGATAAGTCAGTGGCACTTTCTTTTTCACAGAGTCCTTTCTCCTGGTGACATTTAAATGCTTCCTTGCACCACTAGACAGAATGAAAACATTTGCCTGTTCTAAATATTATTCTAAAAATAAACTCACCGTGTGGATAGAGCACTTTGTCCCCAATTAATTTACTAGCAGGAACTAGCTCCATACACAAAAATATTACACTGATGACATTCAAAAACTTTAGCTGCAAATTACAATCTCTGCTCCTAGTCTGTCCTCCATAGTTTTAGTCTTTTGGCTGAAAATATATGAGTGAATTATGATAGGAAAATAGACATTGTCCATCAAGAAATTTGTTAAAATTATGTCTTTCTACTGAAGATTTTCCAATCACTCCACAAAAAATTAGTAAGTATAATTTCTTACATTGCTTTGGTTGAGAAAATTTCGTGGTTGTTGTTATACATACATGGAAAAAAGAGAGTAAATTTCATATCTACAATGTCAGTAGCAGAGCCAGCAATAGAACCCCTACTACCTGTCCCTTAAGACCCATTCTTTAACTTCAAGTCTATTCCTAGAGTCTTTAATAATTAATATTGCAATAATTCTCTTGTTTAAGGTCACGTTGCAGCTTTTACCACATGCTACCTCATACATGTGAGATACACAGGCGTGAGCACTTTCTAGGAAAGACAGTTGGAAAATATCGGAGATTATTAATAATCTCTGATAAATAAATATAAAAGATTAATAATAATAGTATGAATCAGTCTTGTTTTCCAGAATACCATTTAGTTAGACAATGTAATGCAGTTTAAGCTGGTCATGGGTAGAAGGCATCACATATACTAGTCTGCCAAAAGTATGTACCAATCATCAGAAATCTGACAAAGACAAAACAATAAAAAAAAATTAGATCACCACATTCATTATATGTTTTAAAATATTTATACATTTATTAAGATGTTTTAAGCTATGCACATTCAGGGGCTTTTATTTTTATTTGGTGGGTTGTAATAGGGAGAAAAGGAGTCTAAATATACAAAAACCCAGGAAAACATAGTTGCAATGAAGATTTACATTCATGAACTCCAAAGCACATATGTAGTTGTCATCATCACAGCTCATAATAACTGCCTACGTACAGTCACAAGTGTTCGGGGTTCACCAGGAGCCAAACAGGCAGATGGATAATTCCTTGTATATGTGTCTACATAGTTTTACCCTTGCTGCATACCACTGATCATCCTGCCTCTATCTGCAGACTGTCTCTTCAACTGCATGTTTGTCCTTTTTTAAGCCCATAGCAAGCGTTTATAAATAGGAGAACAGAAGTGTGGGATGAAATACAAAGATCTTCGACATCTCTGTATGCACTTGATCCAGCTTCAATGGGCACGACACTGGATATATATACATAATATTATATTAGATTATTCTTTATTTCATGTTTAAGTCCCAGCTCCTACATTCGCCGCTCTGCCTGAATTTTGGCATGCATTGAAATGCAGCTTTGGAATGTGACAATTGGTATCCTTATGGTTCAAAGGGAATATATGAATGTAAGAATATCCGTATTAGGTCAGACCAGCGGGGGTGTACTCCAGTAACCTGATTCTAACAACAGGAACAAGTCTACAGGACACAATGCAAACTAGTAGAGTAACAAACTATATTTCTCCTTATTATTCTCCTATTCTCCATCTATTTCCATTTCAGAGATTTGCTGAGACAGATGAGGAGCTTATGTGTTTGGTAAGCCTTGACAAATTTCTTCTGCATAAACTTGTCCAGTCTCCCCTTAAGTCCATGGAAATTTATAGCATGCAAAAGGGACTTCATCAAGAACTTGCTCATTTCTCCTGTCTTGTATAAGCATTATTGCCTCTAACTCATCTTGAAGAAAAGTGAGGTGGGTTCTGTGAGCTTCATTTGACTCTTGTTCTTCAACTGGAAGAGACTGTGAACAATTTAATCTCCACCCACTGTCTTCATGTCACTCAATTTTTTTTTAATTTCTAGCACATCCTTCCCCCATGTCATCTCTTTTCCAGACAGAAGACTCCTAGCTTACACAAGAGTTCCCTGTCTGAAAGATGTTACAGACCTTTGATCATTCTTGTCACATTTCTCTGCACTTTTTCTAGTTCTCCTTTATTCATTTGAGATGAGTGTCTCAGGACTACATAGAATCTTCTAGGATAGGGGTGAACCCATGACTTTATATAGTGGAACAGTGATGGGGTTTTTTTTCTCTCTATTACTTTCTTAATAATTCCTAACATTTGCTTTATAATGGCTATTGAGTACCAGCTGACATTTCATTGGAAATCTCTTTCTCAGCAACAACAACTTGCTCCTGAGTGGCAACAATTATATGAATGCACTTTGTTTGTATATGAAAGAAGGATTGTCTTTTCTTCTTCTCATCATTTTACATTTAGCTATTCTGAATTTTGTCTGCCTTTTTTTTTTTCACTTATCTCATACAACCCTTCTGCAATTTTTTGCAGTTAGATCTCACACTGCCCTGAATAATTTAGTATCATCATCCAACTTTCCTACATCACTGCTCACACCATTGTGCAGGTCACTGATAACCATATTAAGCAGAACAATCCCCTACACATCTCCCTGTGGAATTCTGTTGCTGACTTCCCTTCACCGGGAGAATTGACTATTTACTCCCACACTCTGTTTCTTCTCTTGTAACCAAATACTTAGCCAAGTTATGACCTTTGTATTTCTTATGCATAGCTGCTCAATATCTAAATCCAAATAGATTATATTGATCAGATCAGCTTTATCCATATGCCTGCTGACCCTTTCAAAGATCTCCAATAAATTTTCAAGACAGTAGTTCCCTTTGCAAAAGCCACGCTCGCTTTTCCAAGATAAAGTACGTTTATCCACATGTATACCAGCTCCATTCCCAATAATAGCTTCTCCTAATTTGCCCACTGTGGACACCAGGTTTACAGGCCAGCAACTCCACAAATGCCCTCCAGATTTTTTTTTTTAACTGGTGTTATGTTAGCCATCCCCCCATCTTCAGTAAAGCAGTTTTAAATTAAAGGTTAGATATCAGTGTTAGTAATTCAGCTACTTTATCTCTGGGTTTCTTTGGAAACTCTGAATAAACATTCCCTGCTCCTAGCAAGTTGTTGCTTTTCATTTTGACAGTTAATTCCATAAATTCTGCTACAGTCACTTGTGTCTTTAATACATCCCCTGTAAAATCCTCTGCAAAGAAAAGAGAGCAGGAAGAATTTTACATGCTTCTGCAAGAGTCAAGAAAGTTGATCACATCTGAGAAGAGGGAATTATTACAGTTCACTAGAGTTGTCTAAAAGGCAGCAGGCTCAAAGGGTCTTAATTTCCCTTTTTAGGTAGAAAGCTAAGATGTTGAGCTTTTCTATTCAGTTGCGGTACTTACTGATGGTATAACCTCCATCTTTCTATCCATTTAAGATACCTAGATATGGTGTAGCCTGATGTGGCCAACATGTTTTTTATTAAGGATTTTTTGGCATTATAAGCTTAAGAGATAATGATTTTGTTTGTCTTCCCCTTCTGTAGTTACGAGATATATAAGCAGTTATATCTAGATGAGAAACATTTTTTTGTGTATCATACAATACCTAGAGCTTGCTTTTAATGTTCCTTCTTCGTTTAAAATAGGTTATCTTAAAATACTGCTGCTAAATTCTGCCTGTTCTCCTTGTGCAGCAGAACATAGTACATCCATATCCAAGCAACAAGTAACTCTAGAATATGAACACTTACTGGGAAAATAATAAAGACTTGATAACTTTATGATCTCTGGCAACATTGACAATATGGAAAGATAGTCGCACACACATGTAGAAGAAACAGCTTTTAACCTTCCTGCAGTAACTACTTGTACCCTCTCCTGCCATGAAAGCAGTTTAAGGTAGTGTCCAACACTGCATTTGTCATGGGCTGAGTGCTCAGACGGTAAGTCACTACATTTCAACTGAGATATCTAAATTCTCTAAGTAGCAGTAACCCAATTATATGTATGTGCTTTGAAATAGGAAAACTGTCTTTGATGAAAAGAATATAGTTCATCACTGTTTCTACTCTGAGCTCTAATACATTAGAAAATGAGCAAACTCTTGTTCTCTTAAGGCCAGACTGCTTTGTCAGCAGAGGTTCTGTGAAGTGGAAGACGGACAATATATGGTGTAAGCCCATCTGTTGTTACAGCAGTCATGATCGTTCTTGTTACTGCATAGCTTCATGCACCCTGAGTTCTCCTTTACCCTGCTCAATTACAAACTCATTAGGCTCCGTCAATATGACAAGCTGTCTATTTTGCATCTCTTAGCTATTTAGATCTTCGCTAATAATCATCTTATTTTGCATCCATAAGTCAGCGTAAGAAACATGACTTCAGCCATCTTGCATGTCACTGTAATTTGGCCATTGGCAACATGTGACAGTCTGTATTTTGATCATCTGGCTGAACCAGCACATTTTTTTCAACATTTTTTTTCTGTACAGTGGTATTATACACTTCTGGTCAAACCACATATACTTAAAATTGTGTCTCATTTTGAATAACACACATGCACGCTAGTAACTGCTTGTTCTTGATAGTTTCATAAACTTCAGAAAATTGAATTGAAAATTTCAGATTTGTTCTCACAAGTTATGATAGTCTTACTTCCTCTACTATAATTAGATTTTAAAAGAAGTGATGTGAACTCATTTCTCATAAGAGCATTTCAAATAATTTCTTTGGTTTATCATAGTGTGTACAGAAATTATGAGCATATGTATGGATTTATATAGGCAATCCCAGCAATTTGTTATTCTTAAACAGGAAAAAATAAGGCCATGATGCCAAATGGGGAACCCTTTCAGTGTACTTTGGCCACCTAATTCTTTACTGACAAGGCAAAAAAAAAGAAAAACCAGTTTTCATTAATATCAACAGGGATAACAATGGAACTTGAATGTTGCTTATGGTTATATAAAAAAGACTTCAGAAAACAAAATTGGCTTACTTTACAGATTGAATTTCAACCTGTTTTATTTTTAAATAAAAAAGAAGCTGGAGAAATGTGTCAGTAAGTTAAACCTATTTTTATTTTTTGAATGAGTAAATGCAGCATAGTTGGTTGTCACGAAGTTCCACTCCTCACCCCCCCAACTAACTATTTTTAGTTTATTCTACCTTTCCATAGACTAGTTACATAATTTAACCTTAAGACCTTGTACACACATTGAAACATTTTGAGTATCCTTAAAAAATCACCCCATGCAACCTGATATTGTAAATTTTTTTGTCTTACAGAATTAAATAAAACCTTTTTAAAATGTTGCTCACTAATTCTGACTCAATCAATATACACAACACTAATTAATGTCATTTGGAGGACCTGACACCTTGCAGAAAGATATAAACTGATTAGATCAATGTCTGTGAACTGTAAAACTAAAGAAGAGCGAGGAGGATCCCCTCTTCAGGTAAGCCAACAATCTGTAACCCAAAATCTCCAGTCTCCACAAAGGGAAACAAAAAAAAAGAATCACACTAATTACTTCCATTCTGGAATTTCACCAGTCTTTACAGAGCCCCTGAAGGGGACCTGTAAGGAAGAAATGCTGTTTCCTGTTTGCACCAACACTTCTGTTCAAAGTCCAGAGAAACCGCAATAGCTGAAAACATTTTGAAAACATCATAAATACCCAATAATTTATTTTCCAGGTAATTTGTTTTTATCTTGTGGAGAAACCCGTCAGCCATTTTATTCTAAGGTATGAAAATATAGCTGTGTACCTTATTCCTTGACTGCATCTTTAAGAGCCACTGCTGGCAGAGTTAGGAAAGAAATGTTCCCTAATTCCAACAGTTTCATTAAAGTACAAACTAAAATACATTCTGTAGAAGCTACTTGAAATTACCATCTACAACATTTGATAGAGAACAAGTAAACTTGGATATTTGTTGAGAATTGTCTCCTATAAACCCTGTATCTCAGTTCATGGAAGTAGTGGAATAGCTGCTGGGCAAAAACAAAAGTCTAAAAAAGAAGGATGGTAATTGGTTCTAAGCTGCAATTTAATCATTAAGTAATAGTACGACTTCAGTAATAGAATTAAAAACATTTACGTAAAATGCTTAATTCACTTGAGAAAATTAATTTAGTTTAGGTTATAATCAAACGAAGATCATTTTTTTCAGCACTCATAAAGACTATTTAGATTTGGTATAAATTATTTTTGCTTAAGCACCATTCCAGTTAATGAGGCTAAATTGTTAATTGGCTAAATTTTTAAATAGCTAATTTAATCTTGATTACATTGCTGTATTGTTTATTTTTACTTAAATATGAACAATGTCTTCTCTTTGGTGATAGTTACAGTTGATTTATTACTGCTCTTATTCAAATGTTTTCAGACAAATATAAATATTGAGATAATTTCATGTATGTCACTAAACTTCCAGTAAGCTACATAGACCAAGAAAGTTTAATAAATTGTAGAGGTGGATTGGTCTTTGTGTCTCCTATACCAAATACAAGACTTTAAATTTTTAGGTAATAATTTGTCTCTTTTTGTTATAGTGTCTTCAGAAGATATTTTATGGGAATTTTTACTGGAGCAGTTACAATGTCTAGATATGAATTACAGAACTAGGAATTATGTGACGTTTTGTTAGAAATTAATGACATCCAAAGCAACTCTAGCCTGAATATTGCTTTTCGGGCTTTTGGAGCTCAACTCGCGAAGAGGAACAACCATTGGACATAAGAAATACCAAGTACCAAACTTAATGAAAGAGCCTGATATCTAAGTTTGTTCATCAGAAAGATGAAGAGCTACTGGAGAGAGTCCAGTGGAGGGCTACAAGGATGGTGAGGGGACTGGAACATCTCTCCTACGAGGAGAGGCTGAGGGAGCTGGGCTTGTTCAGCCTGAAGAAGAGAAGGCTGCG
>Ga0065711_1002832_pt1 | contig 31346 bp, 25 predicted proteins | sample Hoacrofraction12_FD_59098 | JGI IMG/M metagenome (GOLD analysis project Ga0065711, IMG submission 59098) | Hoatzin crop microbial communities from Cojedes, Venezuela - Epithelial fraction 12 v2 (version 2) | ecosystem: Host-associated > Birds > Digestive system > Esophagus > Crop | place... | reverse complement strand
TAGCCCTCCGCTGGACTCTCTCCAGTAGCTCCTCATCTTTCTTGAACTGGGGAGCCCAGAACTGGACACAGTACTCCAGATGAGGCCTCAACAGGGCAGAGTAAAGGGGGAGGAGAACCTCCCTCGACCTGCTGGCCACACTCCTCCTAATGCACCCCAGAAAGCCACTGGCCTTCTTGGCAGCCAGGGCACATTGCTGGCTCATGGTCAACTTGTCATTCACCAGCACACCCAGGTCCCTCTCTGCAGGGCTGCTCTCCAGCAGGTCTGCCCCAAGCCTGTACTGGTGTCTGGACCAACTGTACTCTGTACTGCCAGAAAATTTGTTTCCTCCTGTACTCCCAGCCACCACAAAGTCTGAACAGTTACTAGAATCTCTGTTAACAGACACAACTCTACTTTCCCCTCATCCCATACTACAGTTGAAATACCAGTTATTAAACATATTCTATTGCTCACATCAGCTTATTCTGATGGCGGACTCTGAAACAGCCACGGTTTCACTCTTTATGACAGGGTGGCACTTTAGAGCTTAGAAGTCTCCTGAAGAGAACAAGCAGCTTTGCCAAACAATCCCAAAGACTCCAGATCTGCCTTGAAATAGTTTCTAGCACCAGAAATTTGAGAATTATAGAGAACCGGAGAGTTGCAGAGAACTGGAAAAAGGATGAGAATGTAAATAAGGTTTGTTCTGGCAGCAACGTGTGTTAAGACAATTACAATTAACTAGCTCCCACACCAACCCAGAGCTGGTTTATGCAAGTCTCCGCTTAAAATTGAATTTTTAATCATAAAATACTGCCCTTTATGCCTCCTTTGAGAGCTTTTCTCCAAGAAAAGCCAAGCATTATAATTAAAGAGTCTTACCTTGTCTGACCTACTCTATGGCATCGGTCTTCAGCCTGCTTATCGTTGTATGGGTTGCAATCAATGTCATGAAGAATAACAACATTTGCTGAGGTCAGATTAATTCCCAAGCCACCAGCTTTGGTTGACAGGAGGAATACAAATATGCCCATATCGGTATTGAACTGATCTATTAGATGTATCCTGCAGAACACAAGAAAACGCAAATCAGGCCTCGAAGACAACATCACACTGGCTCCAGAGCTGAATACAGAAATTAGGATGATCTTTTCAAAGCAAGGACAGTGGCATTGCAAAGCAGCTCAAAAGTACAGATGTTACGCAGAAGGACAAAGGGTACCAACAGTCCTCAGCAGTGACCAGAGAAACATACTCAGAGTTACAGATCGATAGCAAAGAATGAGAAGATGCTTGGAAAAAGATTTTGGATGATCACAGGATACAAAGAGCAAGCTGGAGGATGAGGGAAGACCGAAGTACATGAAACAAATGAGGGGAGGGAGGAATTGAGCTCCATGGCTGTCTTCTATACTAATTGCACATACAAGGGTGGTTAGTAACAGATTTCAGCTGTAAGTGGGAAATAATACCACAGCAAGAATGACACTTCTTTGAAATGAAGGAAAGGGCATCTAAAAAAAAAATTTAAAAAAAATCATGAAACAGCAAACAGCAGAAAACCAGCATAGCTCAAATATAAAAAAAAAAAGCACTGCAACACTTTCAGCTGTGAATTCAGCTGAGAATGTCTCAGAGCAAGTGGTTTGTCTTACAGAAGCAAAGGGGCTTCTCTGCCTACTGTAACACAGATATACTATACTTCCAAGGAATATCTACAGGGGAGCTTTTGTTATAGCATGCTGACACACAAGCAAATCAAACACACCATGAACTGCTGAAAACAAGTTTTCCATTTCAATTGCTAAGACTGTAACCCAACCACCTGAAACTCATCTTTCAGCCTCATCCTTACTGAGGTGATCTGAAATCCAGCACTGAACCCTTCTACAGTCAATGCCCACTGACCACAGAGTTCTATACACTGGAAAACAAAGGTAAGGGTTTTAAGTAGCCTCCCCACCTCACGCACACATCCATTTTTGCGCTCTCATCTTCAGCTAAAAGTCACATACCGATCAGAAATCTGTGTTTTTCCATCCAACCTAATGTACCTATGTTGCCAATGCTTTAGGAAAACTTCCAAGATATCCAGCATCATAGTAAACTGGCTGAACAATACAACTCTGTCACCCTGGAAATGACAAAGCAAAACAAAAGTTTTAAAACACATCAGCTACAAACTACACAAATACTTTGTTGGTGCAAATAAGTGATTTTACTTTAACCGAGTTCTTCTCTTCCAAACTAAAGACTAAGCTGAAATTCACCAAGTCAGGACTGACTTTCAGTAAAGACATTGTATCCAGTATTTCTGCTGCCTTAACCCACCTTTTGTCAGTGCAACATTTTTTTCAGTTACTTTGTAATTAGGTGACTCAACCTAGAAATCATACATCAAATGCATAAGTGACAGATCTGCTCCATCGATAAACATCAAAAATATTTTCAATAAAAACTTAAATTTAAGCTATTTTCTGTATCATACAGAGCAGTAGTAGTCTGTTGTCTGGAATAATCAAACAGCTGCACAGCATACACTTCTACAAATTCAGGATACTCTGAAGTATTTGTAAAATAAGCCAGTTCGACACTGACTCAAAGCAGTGATCTCTTCTTACCTTTACACTGGCTTAACACATACATGATTATTCTAATGTAATACAGTCTTACATAACTGCCAAAAGGTCAAAGTTCATGAGCTGTGAAAGTTATACTAGCCCTCCATACATTAAGAAAGTCGTGTTAACTCGAGATGAATATTCTGAAACTTAGAGAATGGGAAAGCTTATTTCAGCTGTCTCTCAAGTGACACGTGTAGGCAGGACTGCACATTAAAAACTAAGTATTGCTTTGCAATACTGCACATGCACTAAATCACATTGTAATACTCCACAGAAAAGCAACTGGTTGCATATACACCTAGCAGACGTTAATTTAACCAGTTATTTAGAGCCACCCTCCTTTGGACGGACAGGAAAAGATGTTTCTGCCATCTGTAGTACCAACCTTCTCTTTAAGGTCAGAGAGAATGCGTTCCAGTGCTCTAAACTTTCCAGAATCCAAGATCTGATCCACGTCTAACTTGAAGTCACTGACGTTAGAATATTGCTTACAAAGCAAATGCAGCTCAAAATCTGTCATTACTGTCATATCTTCAAAGATAAGGTCAGGGTTAGCATCACAATGCGTGGGTTCCTGTTAGCAAAAATGAAGGGAAATAATGCAATACACATTCTCTCCAGACAGACGTGAAGAAACAAAACCACCACACAATAACATCCAAAATTTCTGAAAGGCCAAAGCAGCACAACTAGACATAGACAAATGCCAGAGCGTGGCTCATGCATGCAACAAAAGATGAACTCTGCAACCCCAGGTATATAGTAGAGGACCATTACTTCGCAATTTAGTTTTTACAAGAACTTGTACTACCAAAAACTAAGAAGTATATGCTCAACCTCCACAGCAATTACCTAGTTCCCATCAAGCCCTATGACCTTTTACCCCCGTATCAGATCTCTTCCCCTGAAGACACATTCCCTAAAAGGGAAGTCCAATCCTTGGATAGATGGTAGAAGACATGGGAAGCCCAGCCCAAGATGTAGGGTGGGTAGAGGGATGTCATGCCTGGAAGAAAGAGGAAAAGAAAAGCCACATCTGGAGAGTACGATGGTATGAGTAGGAATAAAAAGGGACAAAAATCCTTCATAAACCAATGGGTGACTTCTTCCCTTCCCCCAAACATTGACTGGCTTTATGTTAGCAAAGCTGCAGATATTCAAAGCCAGCTGCAACTTTCTTAGAGCACCTGCTACACATTCAGATTTTTTGTCATATATACTTTCAAAAGAAGCAACTATTTTCCCCAAACTCCACAGGCATTAACCCCAGCCAAATTAAAAACAAAAAAAATCCTCAACAATTCAATACTTATGCTTTCCCTGTTTTAGTTCTGTACAGTCTAGATTTCTTGCTGCTCAGAAAATACTAAACTCAAGTGCGCACCCAAGATCTTTTTTCTTAAGTACTTTGGTTTTCAGTTTTGGGGTGGAGGGAAGAGGTGTTAAAGGGGAGCTAATGAAAAGGAGATGACTGCAGTCCCACGACTATTCCCTCCATTCTAATGTCTGATACAAACAAATCAGTGTTAAAACACATACAGAGCTTGATTAGAGAACTGGATAGATGCAGAAAAATAAAAAGCAGCAACAATGAATTGTTTTGCAAAGACACATTTTGGCCAGAGAACTGACAATAATATTAATAAAAAAAATCTATTTAAGTTGCTTTCAAAATTCTGAGAAATTAATGATTGCTTCTGAATCTTATCACCTTACCTTGAGCATCAGCGTGGACATTGTCTTGAGCTTGTCAGTTGTGTAATATTGACGGTGCAAGAGAGGGTGATTAGCCATTTTTCTAAGTTGCATCATTACATTTCCCATATCAGAGTTTTTCTCTGTAAACAAAGAAATAAGGTATATTCAGAATTAGTACATAGATGCTTATCTGATGCATCTTTATCTCTCAAGAGAATTTTACTTGTAAGGATTGAATTTGACATTTCACCTATTACCTGAACTTAGGAAAAAATCAGAGACGGGATACCATCAGCTTACAAATGTTCAAACATTTCTACAAAGCAAGGGCTTTATAGTCGCATTTGGCTTATGTCTGGGCATGAAAAAAATCCAGCAAAAGGAAACGAGATCCTCACATACCATTACTGTTAATAGTTTTCTTGAGCTTGTTTACAAGATCACAGTATAGTTGTTCCTGTTTCTCAGACATGGCACATAATTCAACGAGATCTTTTTTGGGAGGTAGCTGTTTAAGGACCTGATGAAATAAAAACATACCAGGTAAAAACTGTACTGTAGTGAACAGTCAATAGTTCTGTACTATCTTACAAGCCTGCTTTTAAGCTACTCTATTCATACTCCCTATCTCATCTCCTTTCATTGGCTACAACTTCATTAAGTCAGCAGTTCAACTGACAAATTCAGAACTTGTTTTGGATTATACATCCCTTCCCCATCAAGTAACATGGTCTGCACACTCCAAAACTGCACGACATAGTAATACATGCAATACCTGGAACCTACACTCATGGTAGTCAGAGATACCCCCCCTTCAGGCCAATTACTACTAAGTATCCAAGTGCACGGAAACATGTATCGGATCATTATTAAGTTCTCCCTTTCTTTTATATATGCAATCCTAAATAGGAGAATTTAAATAGGCTTTGGGTTTTAGAATGAAAAAGAAACATTGTGATGATAGCAAAATAACACACACGTTTCTAGTCATACAGATGCACAAGTACATACATGCACATTCACTGCCTTAATACTTTCAGTTAAAATAAAACATCATTACTATAAAGTGACAAGTAAGTTTTGTGGTTAAAGTGGAGGATTTCTCACTTCTCATCTCTTAGCAGCACACCGAATTATCTTTTGGTGATCCTGCCTAACTAAAATTCCCAACTGCAAAGTCAGCAAATAATGAGGATCAAAACCCAAAGCTGCAGTAAGTCACATTTTTACTTGGTAACTCCCGAAAGATGAAAGATAGCTCAAGTTTCTTGCTCTTCCTAAATAAAATGGTAAAACTAGCACTGACAAAATTTGACATTAAATTCTACTGTTAGTCTCAAAGATTAGCAGGCTTTTTGATAATATGAATTTATCTTATTTTAAAGATAAAACATTACCTCATCTTTTACTCTTCTCAAGATGAATGGTTTTATTATCTGCTTCGCATGTGCAATTCTCTCCTTTTCATATATGCTTTGTTCTTCAGCACTCTTCTAAGGAAAATATTGGAAGAATTCAATTACAGTGTGAAGTTTTCAGCTGTAACAACACCACCTCAACTACTCTAGCTTGATGAAAAACGCAGCCAGAACAGACAAATCTAACAGGACCATTAGTATTCTGAAATATCCTGTTATGACACATTTTTACTTTAAATGGTTTACTTCATTGTTTCATTTTCTAGATTTTCATAATCAATTTACCTGTTTTCATAAGATACTAATATAAAACAGGAATTAAGCACAGCAGTGTTCAAGCAAAAAAAAAAGTTATTTTCAAGAAGAGAATATATAACACTCACTGTTTTTGAAGAGAACATCCTTCGGATTTCACTTGTGCTACTGCTGAACATATGCGGCATGACAAAATTCAAGAGGGACATCAATTCCAGCAGATTATTTTGAACCGGAGTCCCCGTCAACAGTAAGCGATTCTTTGCCTATTTGTCCGAAGTGGAAAACAGCAGTGAGAAGCATTAGTTGAACAGGTTAAAAATTAATATTGGCATAAACAACATAGCTATGGAGAACTGAGTAAATGAACTTGGTTTAATAATAACTATTTAAACTTAAAAGATACTTAGATCTCATGGAATAATGTCCTGTTTAAGTCAAAATAGTTTACGGATCTGTGGGTAACTGAGCACTTATCAATTTAAGACTATTCAAGAAGCCTAATCCAGATGTAAGAAAAGCCTTCCTGGCTCTAATAGGGTTTTTCTTGTTTGTGTGATTTTTTTAAAATTTATGTACTGCTTGTAGCTCCCATATCATTTCTTTTCTAATGTCATAAAAAAAGTACAAGCCATAGATTAACTACTTAATGATCACATTCTTAAAAATGCTTTTGATGAAAATATAATCTTGCAAACTAAGTTGCAATAAGCTATCATAAGTATATGATTACTGTACCAATACTACAGTGCTAAATCACAGTGATTAGAGAAAGAGTGGTACTCAAATTTTCTTTTTCAAATGCTGCTGACTCAGTCCACAAGTGACAAGAAAACAAATTATTTTAAAGCTAGCTTTTCTTGCACAGTCCTGTCAGAGTAGGTCCTTAAAAACTACAATCTGTCAGCACAAGTCATCAGAACAACAATCTTTAATACCGTGGAATAAAACTGGAAAATTGCTTAATACTGAACTACTACCATCAATGCAATTATAGCATCATTACAATGATGCCATAGGTAATTTGTTACATTTCTTTGGGAGCTTGTCTTCCTGAAAGAGTTCACAATGCAGGATTCACTCCTAAGATCACATGAACACTTAGTTTCCCTTGCATACTGCAGTTTCTGGAACATCATGTGTATAAGAACGTCACAGTTAATAGTCCATTTTCCCTCAGCCCATAACTACAAAACAGAAAAAACAGGAGTTGTCCCCCTAAGCCAACAATAACTAAACCTCTTACATTAATTGTCATAAGGTGCTGGTAGCGTACAGAGCTCATGTTTTTGAGCATATGACCTTCATCAAAAATTGCATAGTTAAGCTTCAACCTGCGAAACAGTCCTCGATCATCCGAGCTGCTAATTGCACAATTGTATCTGTCAGAGAAAGATATCATAAAAAACACATCAAATGCAAATTTAACATGAACATACTGCTCTCACAATCATATTAAATTCCCTAAAATTGTTAAGAGCTACGGACAGAAGAGGCAGGGTACCACGTCAAACTGCCTAGAAGTAACCAACCACAACACAGTTTACTACTGGCAAATAGCTACAGTTTACTTGATGAGCCAGTGAACTCCATAACACTTTCCAAAAACCTGTGCAAATCTATCACAAAGTATCCATTAGTATTTACTATTTAATAGCTAGATAAATAGGATCTAAAGCATCTATTACACAGTATCTGCTATAGCATTAATAAAATTCTAGTTAACCACTACCCGAAACCAATATTAAGTTCCCTTCCCACCTCCCCAAAACCCAGACCTTGGTTTGTTGTACCACTAGAGGTCAGTAGGAGCTAACCGAATCTCACTTGGTATTTAATTACTGTACTTACGTAGTTACAATCACGTTGAAATCAACCACTTTGTTATTAATGTCCACCCTGAGATGTTTCCGATCTTCTTGCGATCCTATGAAAGCACAAAAGCATACAATGAGCACAATATGTATAATTTATATATGCGTAAAATTTTAAGACAGTATACAGAAATACAGTCAGCAATAAATTTGTACTGAAACAACTGTCTTAAAACAATACTTCCATGAACAATTCATGGTTTTGTAGGCTGATCGTGCAAACAACTGTATTATTAGGTTAACTTCTAAATTACATTCCTCACCATAGTAAAAAAGGACGTTCAGCTCAGGACACCACAGATGAACCTCTCTTATCCAGTTATCTGCAAGATATCATTAAAATAAAACCCAAGTCATTTATACTTTATTACATCTTGCATAACTTCAGACACACCTTAGCATTAAACCATACATCTGATTTCAAAGGAAATCCCTTTAAACTCTCCTGAAGGTTAAGAAACCTTCTATGTAAAAGCTGGAACACTGGTAATATATAAGGACATTAAACAATCCACAAGTGGGCTTTAAGTAACTCTTGCTTAACCACCCTGCACTTTAAACTCCTACAGAAACAGAACCTGCACAGTCTGTAGCCACCACGTAAAATTATCCAATGCTTAACTTTTCAGCCCTGTTTCTTCCCTAGACAGCTCATTCCTCAAAGCAAATCACTTCATTTGTCAGTACTTGCATCTAAAAGTGTTTCATCAGGAGAGACAGTGCCTCTGGGATTTGGCACGGAAGCCTGACAGCTCGACCCAGCTCCAGGTGCGCAGACAGCAGAGCGGCCACCGGCGACGATACCGTGCCCGCGGGGAGGCTGCGTGGCAGCCAGGACAGACGCTGGCCCCAAACCGCAGCAGAAGGGGTCTCTGGTGAACGCCGCTTGGCCGCGGCTGGGCCCGGATCGGGGCTGAGCAGATGACCTCGGAAAAGCGTCAGGAAAGCTGCGGGTAGACCACGCTTCCCAGGCATCCCCACGCTGCTCGGCTTGGACCAACCTGTGCTACCGTGCATGAGCCTTTACGGTCCGCTTCACAGAAGCACTTTCATTTACACCTTTATGTACACCTCAGGTTTTAAGTAACACGCCTTTTTAAGAGTTATTTTTAAAAGATGGGTTCTAGTGGATTTTAAAAGCACACTGAAAATGGCAATTTTGAACTGATGTTGAACACCCACAAGCTTTTCTGATGTGTTAAGAGAATTTTTTTAAGCCCATATCGGTATTTTAATTCAAAAGCAGCATTTTCTTTCTAAATCAAACTTGCTACTTTCTGCTTACTACAATCATTCAACAAAACCAAATTTTACTCCATGGAGAACTAGTTTCTGCTCAAACTCATCAGCTTCGCTGACATACTTTATTCCACCATATTACTCCTGCTTTCAGCTGAGGTCATTAAACAATCAAAACACACAACCAAACGACAGTCAGCCTCATCGTTTTAGGATTTTGATGTGCTGTGACAGATTCTGTGCAGCAAAGAGGAAAAAAGACATTGAAAGTCTCAAATGGCACGAAACCTAATCCCAAGCACTGCCCGAAGACTAGGGATTTCAGCCAATATTCAGTAAGTAAAAAGACTACTTTGCTAAACAAGTTCAAATTGTAACAAGCAGTTTGATTTTTTGTAAACCACACAAAGCATATTTGAAAAAATTTCCATCTTAGGTCTAATTAATTCAGAACAAGCACGTCTTCAGTACAGTTTGCATTCCAATTCAAATTACTTAAGGAGTTGAACATCACCATAAGAAAACGAAAGTTTTTTTCACACAATTATCTTTGTCTCACAGTCTATCCACAATTTTTTTTTAAACAAACAAATAATTCTGCAGCTTGTAACTTACCTAGTGTTGAAGCTGGCACAACTATCAAATGGGGACCCCTATTGCCCTCTTGGTAGAGATAAGCTAGAAATGCAATAGCTTGAATTGTTTTTCCTAAGCCCTAAGAGAAAACAAATCCATTTAAATAAAATTTACAGTCTGTAGAGAACATATTTCATACTCCTAAGACAATTACAGTGTAGTCAATGTTAACTAAAGATTACAAATCTGCACAGAAAAATTGTTCTGTTTAATCATATTGTTTCACAGAAGACAATTCCTTCCGAAGTTCAATCACTGCAAACTATCTTTTCAGCTCAACATTTAAGCATCAGGGATTCATCTTTTCCATTTATGTAGTTTTCCATTTTAGTTCAAGTTCATCCCTCAAATCTTCTTCAAAAATTTACCTTCCTGAAACAGTGCTGCAGACAAACGATTACTTGGAAACTAATTGTTTCTTTCCCTTTCAGCCAGTTGTACAAACAATATTCCAGCTATTTCTGATCGGGAATTTAATATGGAAATCAGATTTCTTTAAGATGAGGCTATGTTTCTGCCAATACTCAATTTCCTGTCTTCTGTATCATGGATTTTAAAACTTATCTACTACAAAATACGCATATAAGGTAGTTCTTATAAATATGAAACTTACAGAAGTTGAGAAACACTGCCTAAGTCTTAGTGAAGCAAACCCATCCATTCACTCACGGTTTGTGACAAGATGAATAGCAGCCAGGAATAAAAGCAACTGACACCACACTTAGCGCTTAGCAGCTGCATCACTAAGTTTATTCTGTTGTACAATTACTGGTGGTGTCAGTACCAAACAAAATCTCAAACTCATAAGCTTTTATCTCTTATTTCAAAACTTACAGGAAGCGTAACGACAAGAGATGGCTGAAATGGTGGAATTATATTTATGGGCAAGGAGCTATTAAAATGAATGGCTTGAGGATAATCTGTTGCGGTAGAAACTGTGTCCGTCACATCAGAAGACACCATGTGACCTGTAATTATCCGTGTCCATGAATCTTAAGCTACCCTTGACTTTCAAATTTAAAGCAAGAGCTCACCAGTTTCTAAACATCTAGAGAAACTGTTTGCAATTTAAGTTATATTACCTGAAAGAAATTACTTAGAATCTGCTTGGAGTTTCTAGGAAATGAAAGAATTTAACAAAGTCATTTCTGCAAAACATTTAACAACTCTTAAATAATCAGCTTCACACTTACCATTTCATCAGCCAATATGCCATTCAATCCGTGCTTATGCAGCAGCGCTAACCAGTTCAAACCAATCTTCTGATATGGCTTGAGTTGCAAACTGTTAAGACATCAAGCTTAACATGTTACCATCTTTAATTTGTTTCCCCGTGAAACACAACTTTACACTTCTGTTCATCACAGAACAGTAAGTTTAACATTGCCTGCATTTAAATGGACCCAGATCTCCTTGTGTAGTGAAAAACACAAACTTTATTTAATCAGTCACCTGAATACCAAAGAGCATTTCTGAACTAAGTATTTTATCTGAACTTTCATATATCTTCAATGATCAAAATGAACATTACAATTAATTCCCTTCTAAAATCAGAGAGCCACAACCAGTTAAAAGCAGTTTATACAACTGCTAATTTTTAAAATACACAAAAAATTAAGTAGCATTTAGCAGCTGCAACACTAAGTTTGCCCTGTTGTACAACTACTGGTGGTGTCGGCACCAAACAAAAAACAAAACGCACAACCCACAAAACACACTCTACAGCAAGTCACCTAGGTCAGCATTTTTCGCCAAACGAGAAACACCACGGATAAGCTCCCTCCCAACAGTTCACTCTCCCTCTCAGGTGTTATTTTGACAGAGCTGAAAATCCTTTTGCTATTTACCACTAACAGCCTCCGAATCTGGTCTAGGTTGCTACTCTGGCCATTTCCACTTCACCCCTATGCTTCCTAACCCTTCGGGATAATATCCCCCACCATACCCATTTCCATTCCTCCTAAGCTGTCTCTTTATTCCCAATATCCATTTGGAGATCCTTATCAATTTACATCTCTGAAATAAATCCTTCCCCAACACATCCCTGGTGCCTCTCCCACTGAATACAGAGTTCCAGATCATCTTGTACATCTCAACTTTCCAAATGCGGTCTTCAGTCCGGCTGATAAACCTTACAAGTTTGCTCAGATTCATTTCAATTTGACATGTTTGAAATATAAGGTCCCCCATTACAGAAGCAGTTTTGTTCGGCTGTTTGTTTGAAATCAGCTGACAACTCATGACCCATCACTCCAGGTTGGCTTCCACATTCATCAAAAACCAGAGCAAGTAAAACAAGGTATTGAGCACTGTTAATATCTTTTTGGTTTTATGTTCCTATCCTCCTCACCAGCTTTCCTGATACACTTAAAAACATTTGTTGAATTTCCTCAAGTGTTGCACATCGTTACCTAGCTCACTGAGAGCTGTTGTGTCAAACACTTGCACCTCTACTTTCATAGACTACAGTTTTGAAAATCCCAGTCTTCACGTATACCTTATTACCTGACACTCTTGTAAGTATAAAAAACCAAAAGATACCTCTGATTCAGAATGGAGGGCTGCTCTATGTTCCATCCACATCCGCCATCTTCGGTAATCCTGGTTACTTGTTTTGTCAGTTTATTTGAAATGTCTTCACATTTATTCATGAGCTTTAGAACCACGTCCCTCTCCTTCAGCAGTATCTTGCAGTTCCACACTATGTCTTCTGACAAACCAGTAGTCTTAGTCATTTTTGTAAACTGCAAAATAATTTAAAAAAAAAAAACAACTATGAACACTGGTAATAGCAGCAAAGGTGCTACAGTGAAAATCCACAGCTGCTGCAGGCAGTAAGCAATTCAAGCAGCAGACAGCACCAGCATCCCGATCTCCTCTCAACATTTCAATTATTCCTTACACACTCGGCTCACTGCAAAACTGTGTGAATCCACACCGAACGTTATCGTTACCGCTCCTCACACTGTAAAATATATCTTAAAACATGAGACAATTTCTTTGAAGAGTTTCTAACGTAAAATATAGGAGCTTTAAACTCCTAAAATCCTCAACAGGAGGCAACGTACAGCGCAAAGCAAGCTTTGAAGGCCAGGCCCACTAACAGAACAAAACCACAAAAGGAAGAACAAAAAAAAAAATCTACTGATTATCATTAGATCTCCTTTTAAGCAATCCCTATTAGATACTAAAGACATAAGATGCAATCATAATGTAGGCATCAAGGCAAAACAACCTATGAAGGCAGCTATTAGGATTTTGTTACTAATTTGTCTGGAGCTCAGCATTACTCGGTCCCACTTCTAACTGTACCACAAACAGCACATTCACAATGGACTTAGGCAGACTGGAAAAAATTAAAGATTTAAGGGATAAGAAGTTTCTCAAAACTATGTCAGGTTTTTTGTGGTCACTAAGTACTGACAGGCCCAAAAAGATCAGCAAGAACTGGTTCATTCTTTTCAGTTCTTCACATTTCAGTGTCAGAGAATTTCTTCACCAAGCTAAGATTCACCTAAGCTTTGTTCTTGCAACAAACACATTCATTCTTGACACAGCAGCCTTTCTTCCACCACTTGCTTCCTCAAGTCCACACTAGCTACTTTGCATTTCCTTCCTCTAAACTTCGTATCCTCGCTACAATATGGATATTCTCCATTTTAGAGCCAAGCAGCCTGAAGCTGTGCCAAAACCGGCCCTTCGGGCCCATCAACTTCTCCTGGATTCCATGTAGGGCCGGCCTGCAGGAAGCGTAAAACCTTCTAATGAATTTATTTCTGCAATAACTGGGGTCACATTTGTGATGCCCTATACCGGCAGACTTCCATTACAGTTTGGGGGGTGTTTTGGCTTGTTTGTGGTTTTTTCCATTTTGAACAACACCCAGAAAGTTTACCAACACTCACAGGTTAAACCAGGTTAAGGCACACAAGTCAACACTTGTGAAAAAGTTTTCTAAATAGACACCTCTATTTAGAAATAAAAAGAAACAAAGAATATGATTTTTAATAGGTCATTAAAAAATTTCAACATTTGTTTTGATGCCTAAAGCTGTGGTTGGCATGAATATAAATCCTGTAATCTATAGTTATTAACAGAAATTATATTGTTTTGTGTCAGTACATTAACATTAATCTCCGAGTTACAACAAGAAAAACTTTAGCCACTGGTCTACATGTGAAACCTACCATGTTACCCTGTGTTGCAGAACACAAATCAGATCCTTGTGTGGCCTTTGGCTTACCAGAGTTTCTGACATCCTCCCAGGTCCATTTTTTCCAAATGAGGTCCAAAAATGTGAGACCATCATGGACAACTGAACCCATGAGCTTCCACAGCACGCTCTGAAGAAAGGGGCACCAGAGTCCCGGGCTGCAGCAGTGCCTCACAGCACACAACCGCCCCGCCGGCAGGCTCTGCTTGGGCTTACTTTACATTACTTGAAGGCGATTTAGGATTTCTACTTTACTGCTAAAGAGTGAAAGTCAGCCTCAACCTTGATCAACAAACCCCAGTTCCAATTTAAGCAGCTCCCATTTCTAACCCGATGCAATTGCTGCTTTCCTTCAGCTTGCTTTGGTGCAAGTTGCTTCTGGATTTCCTGCTATTTGGGGTTTTGTAGCAGTTTGTACACATGCAGCCAAGCAACATGAGAGATGAGAAAAAAGCCAAAGCTACCCTCCCTTGAGTTTATATCTCCTAGATCATATACTACTGCAGTATACAGAATACGATGGACAAGTGAGTCCATCTTTCCCTGCTCAGTTCTCCCATTCCCCTTAAAGCAATAAGCTAAATACATGCTATGTCAGAATTTCTATGTAACATTTTGCGTGAGTTTAACTTGCGTGCACTCCTTAAGAATTTGTAATTTCTAAAAGCAATGAACATCGTTGAATTCTCGAAAAGTCTTTAAATGCTAAAAGAGATGGCTTATTTTGTGCTGCAATAATTATACTGGGAATGAGAGTAAGGAAAGGATACAGCAAACCTCATACAGATACATATATTTCTACACTGAAAGGACATTCAAGCAGTTAACAATTATAAACCTTACAAATTACAAACTAAATAGCATTAAACTCCCTCCAGTTCGTACCCCTCCGCTTACCAGAGGCAGCGTGAAATTGCACCGGGCACACACAAGAGGCCAAGGACCAGAACACCTCCCCACACCCCAGAAGCTCAGCTGGGCTCCTTCTGGAGCCAGCCGTGGCTCTGCCCTTGCTCCTAGGCACACACGGAACACGGGCAGCACTGCCGTGCCGTGACCGTGTTTACAGCCTGTCTGCTGCGGAAACGCTGCTGAGAGCTGCCATTTCCAGCACTGGCCAATTCCAACAGTCTGGAAGAGAGAGCTCTGTCAAAATACAATTAAGCGCCAATGAGTTTTTTAGAGGAGTGAGGGTGAGGAGGAAGCATGATGCGTGCCCAGAAGTGCTTCCACCAAGGAAAGAAACCATGGTGTCTGCCGGCTTGCAACGTGTGCCACTGGGGTGTCACCAGGACCCCGAACCGAACAGGAGAGGAAGGTGGGAAGCCAACGTAGCAAAGGACCCACCAGGAGGGGAGGTATGTCTAATGGCTGTCATTTTACTGACACATCTCTATCCCAAGGAGGTGTAGAGCGTGAAGCTGGTACAGAGCAGGCCAGCACCGTGACAGGCATCGCAGAACACTAGCCCCTTGCACCAAAGCTACCTAATACGTGGCATCAGACCAAGACACAGCGAGGTGAACTTTCCTCTTCACCCTGTCTCGCAGTCTGCTCTCAACCCTCATCTTTGCCTTGCTCTCCGCAGCCACCCATATTCTCGGTGCTCCTCCCTCCCTCCCTGTCCTCACAGCCCCACTTTCTGCTGACCACCCTTTCGCCTGCCTACCCCCCCATCCCCATGCGCTCCCCTACAATCCCCAGCTCCCAGCAGCGGAGAGCTGCTCCTCATGAACTCCTGCTCTGGCATCTCCCGCTTGAGCATCACACCTCCGTTTCTGTCTCAGAGGGCAACTTGAAGCTGCGAACACAAGGAGTACTCAAACGCGCCCTCTCAGAGCACACGTCCCAATTTACTTTGTCACCTACAGCTCCCCCACAACGTATTCTGGAGAGAAGCCGGAGGTCCTCGCACAGAGAAGCGTCACTTCTCTGAATGAGAAGACAGACACCTGAAGCCTCAGGGACAGAGCCGAGCACTCTTTACACAAAGTAGTGTAGCTAGCCACCTCCAGCACTGAAGACTGGACACAACTACCCTCCTGCAAAATGTAGCTGACCTACAGTATGGGCACTTCTGAACTGCCAAAGGAATTAATCCTCGCGAGCATGGACTTTTTCAGCGCTCTCCATTTATTTTCAGAGCACCTTGTTAAATTTCTTCTTGTGTATTTTAAGTGGTACTAGATCAAGTTAAACATCTGTCTTAAGTATCCGCTCCAAAGAATAAGTATTTTCAAGCATTCTTAAAAACTTCACAAGCTTGAAATCCATTTAAATACCTCTGAAAAAAATCTTAGTTCAACTTAAAAAGCTTGTCTAGAATAAAAAAGCCATTTTAATTTACTATAATAAGATATTCATTTTCCAAATACATAGGCTTTAGTCTTAATCTCAGGCTGAGAGCCTTCAGATCTTCCTCAATTCTAATAGCAAACAAGTGGTAACAACTTCTAGTGCTTTACATTGTGCTACAGAAGATACCATTACAACAAAACGAGACCTTAAAACTAAGTCAATTTCTTTAATGCTGAAACTGAATCAGCTCTCCCCATTATACTACCACTCCTATTAATTAATAGGAAAAACACTGGGTCACTCAGCTACCGGAATTTTATAAACAATTAAATACACACTGATATGAAACATCTGCTAAAATCTCCTGCAAACCACTTCCACTCTGGGCAAGTATTCGCAATACCACATAAACGTGGTTGCTGACAGCAGCAATCTTTATGAAAGACAAATTTTGAATTCAGACAGGCCCATGCAGCTTTTTTTTCTGTTAAATATTTTACACAGAGAAAAGGAGAACAGCCCTGTAGCAAATATTTCTGCAAAGAATTAAGCTCAGGCAAAATCCAACAAGTTTAGAAAGGAACAGCCGTATGACAGATGTTGTGTGAGAAGCCAAAGGCTTGAGGCAAAACGGATTTCTTTCGCAGCATACCTGCACCTCGGTTTGTTTTTTTTTTTTTTCAAGTACCCTTCTTCTGTCTCCCCCCTTGCAACACAACATACAAAGATCATTTTGTTTTCCTTAAAAAAATCTGTCTAGTATCTCTAACTGTTTTGTGATAAAACATTTCACACACCGAATAATAAATGTTGTTGTTTTACACATACTGAAGAAGTTCTGTTCTGCTCTGAAAAAACACAAGCGGATCTTGAATACATCAGTGGGGGAAGTTTCAGAACGCATACTGATGATAAAACATACCAATTACTCTGTAAGAAGGCCTATGTACAATTACTGCTTTAAAATCCAAAGCACTAATAAATTAAACCAAGAAAATCTGCCATAATGCACTTCAAATTTCTTACCAGGACGTTGCTTTTATCAGGTCTGATGTCTTGCAGTTAACTGAAACTGCATGTGAAGGCGACAAACAAACCATGGGAAACATTTGAAAGCAACATCCCAGTGACAGTAGATAATCTACTCACCACAGATATTGTTTTCCCTTCTGTTGTGGATTGTGGTTTAGCCTTCTGATGCTTTACCTTTTATTAATAAAAACACAGCAGCTCGCTCCGTTAAAAAATGGCTGCACTGCTAGCAAAACCATGCTAGAGACTAAGCTGCAGTAGATTAAATAAAAAAGACAAAGAAAAAAAAAAAGAAAGCAACTGTTTCTTGTGTGAAACTGAAAATATCCATCCTGGCACCTTCAATCATGGAGCTACCCTGGAAGCTGCTGCTGCTGCTATTCAAGTGCCTGCAGTAAAGGTCCTGCCACATTCTTGCCTCCTGCATGGGTTTTCAGCTACAAGAGCTCAGAACAGACTAGCAAACACCTCCTTCCCAAATGAAAGCTCTAATTTCTTCTTCTGCAGTGAAATCAACCAACTTTCTATGCTACAGAGTGAGTGACAGTAATGTCAGCCAATCAGCTTGAGTTTTCCAGGAAAATCACCCCTTAATTCATTCAAAATCAGGTCATATGACACTATTTGAAATGCTATTGGCTTAGGAGGAACCTAGCATTTTAGCCTAATCAGGATAAGGCCACCCATCTAAGCCTCCCTAGGCTGAAGCCACCTTGACTCTAGGCAGGCTGAGGATAGGAAAAGAAGAATGCGAACCTACCAGAGCCTCCCAGCTGTTAAAGGGCCGGAGCGCTATTATCTTCTGAGCCTTTTTCTGAGAACACTGGGGAATCAAAGTCAGTTCGCTCGGGGAAGCATCTTGCAGGAAGCTGAGGATTTTCACTTTGTAGCCATCCTCCATCACTTCGTCGCCGCTGCTGTAGTCCTCGTCAAGGGAGCTGCCACCATCTTCAGAAGCTGACTCGTTCTCCGAGTCTTCTGTTTCTCTTTTAGTACTCCAAAAGCTCCTTTTGCCTTTGTTCTTTTTCTGAAAGCCGTTCTGCTTTTTCTCAGAAGATTCCTGCTTTGCCTGCTCTTTACTCTCATCACTTCTGCTCTTGGTGGAGGCTTCAGTCCAGTCAGGAGCTTCACTTTTGGGAGGAAACTCCATGCCTATGCATGCAATATAGAAGGCAACACATCAACGCACACTTGTTAAGGGTGAATTAAAACCCACTGTTCTTCCAAAATAAAACCTATATAGATATAAACCACAATTCTAGTATTTAATACACAACTGAACAGTAGGCGTTACTAAGAGAAAAGAGGAGCAAACACCACGCTAGTCTATTTAAAACATGTAAATAGTACCAGCTGTGAGTATAAGATGAGCAATACCAATTTGTATACTGCTCAAACAGCAGGAATTTTAAAGCAACTATCTTAAAATACAGCTGATCACTCAACAGTGTGAGAGCTGCAGAAGCTCCAAGGTAAAAGCAGACAATGAAGAACTCTGATGTATCATTGAGATGAGATACTGGTCCCACTCGACATGACTGCAGAGACACCAATTCTGCTGATTTCAGAAAATCAGCCTATTTTCACTATGAAATCAGTACAGCATTAGAAGTGGGACAACAAACCACGCACTTGTTAAAGAAACTGGAAGAATGAGGTATTTCTGACCAAAATAATCCTACTGTCTTATAGTTAAGATAGAGGTTATTTAACAGAACGTGAGCAAGTCCTTTTCAGAAGTGACTTGCAGGGTTTTTCTTCTTTGGAAGAAAGCACTTGCAACGCTTTCTGTTCCGCCCAACCTTAGCCTCCTGCTGACTGACTCCAACCCCACCGTCTACCTCCTCAGAAGCAGCAGCAGCAAGGACCCGACCTCATGCATACTGACAGCTCTCTCCATTTGTTAAGCATCCAATTAAGAATACTATCCAATCCCAAGAATATATAAACAGCTGATACAGCAAAACGTATACATATCTGACAGCTGTGTAATACTCTGAAGAGTAATCAACTTATTAAATAATAATTAAGTTATAACTCACAGACGTACCTAGAATCATGGTTCTTGTTCCCTATCGGATTTAATGCACTGGTATTTATAAATTGGTTGCATAATTTAAGGCCTATTTCTAGTATTTTTCTCTCCTAGAATACATTTTAAAAGGATAAAATGGTGTGTCACTTGTCATCTGTGCAGTTATTTGCAATTACTGACTTACAAATTACTCCAGTTAAGAAATAAAACTTACTTCAAAACAAGCAGGAGGGAAGCAGGTGTCAGCTTTGACACATTTCAAAATACATTTTATGATACACCTATATGTAATTACAACTTCTTAAGTAAATTTGTATTAGCAAGGCAAAGATATTTATCCCTACTTACACAACAAAAGATAAAATAATCATGACACTTAACAATACAGAAAAATCGAGTTTCCTTCTTTTATCCTCCCCATCATACTGATTTCAAGTATTAGTGCAAGTTTCTAGGCATAGTGTTGTCAGGACTCATTGCTGGCCACTAAAAAAAGATTTGTGTCACAAGTCTGTTTATCTTGGGATAAAATGAATTACAAATCTGTCTTTACCCTCATCTTCTGCAAATACTCTTAGGGCCTCCAGTGCTTCATGAAACACCCAGTTATGTTCCTGAAGTACATCTCTCAGTTCCTAGCAAAAGATAAATAATTTCATATTGTGGCAAGATAAGCAAAAACTAAATTTCTGTGCATGATAACGTTAAGGCACTAACAATTTAAATTACACAAGGCAAAGAAAAACCCTTTAAATCAGATTATTTCAAAAGGAGAAAACCCTTCAGTTTGTCCTTACACACTCAGTTCAGGCAAAGCTGCAGTCCACTTTTCAAAAGGGTAAGAACACACATAAACAGGCTATGTTTCCAACAATTCAAAGCACAGTATTAAAATGCCCTGACCAGCTGCTGAGTATCATCGGGTACTAAACCAATACAAAGTGCACAGTATATCTAGTCTTCCAGGGGAGGAGAGCGCAAGAGAGAGGGAGGGATAATTTCCCTCTGCATTTTTATAACAGGTCATCAAATTTGACTGTGCCAGGCTTGTCATGGGACCAAAAAAGTAGGATGAGAATCTCCATACAGTCCTGACTACATCCAACTGCTCTCTGTTCAGGGCAAGTAACATTCCATACGCAGCAACAGCAAACACCTTCCTACTCTGGGCTTTTTCCAAGAGTGCTCTTGGTGTAAGGACTGCTTCATCTGGACTATCAACAGCTGCAGTTTTCTTAAGAAGTCAAAACCTGATGTGCCATCAGGACACATAAGCTCACCTCCTTATCCAATCCAGGGAATGTATTTTGCAGCTTCTTCACAAGCATCTCTTGCCTCTCCCATTGTCTTTGGGGTTCTGAGTCATCCAGCTATGTTACAAAAAGAAATCCATTACATTTAATGTAAATTACAAGCATGGAAACAGAAAAAAAACCACAAAGAGACCTAATAAATACTGCTTATCCTTACAGAGCCACTCCAAATGACAAAAGCACTTAAGACAAATCCAACTCAGAGAAGTGATTCCTCATACATAGCCAATGATCAAAATCAGACCAAAACTTTACTAAGCAGAGAAAATATCTTCAGTCATGAAAGACTAATTCTTTACTTGATAAGCATACACTGTGCAAAGTTACATACCAAAATAGAAACAATTTAGAACTATCTAGTTTATATTTCTTTAAAATAAAAAGTTAGTAGTGATTCTGGGTGATATTTAAGGCAGAAGATGGCAGCGTTAACAGTCATTCAGTTAGGCGAGATTACCAAGTGTGCAGTATGTAACCAGAGTCTATAAACATGTCAAATGGTGTTTATAAGAAGATTTATGGGTAAAAAAATCCACAAATACTGTGTCACAGCACCATGAAGTCACACAAAAGCTGGCAAAAGTTTTCGTCAACAATAGCTTTGCTAACAGCTACGATCAGCCTGCAAAACGGACGGTTTCTTACAAACGAGTGCCAAAACTTCTACATGCCACAAGCTGCTCTGTTATGTATTCACCACAAGGAATTGCGCAAGTTTCTTCACAGAGCTTTAAATGCAAAGTGGTTACAGATCTACTTATCTACGGTAGAGATGCCAACAGTTTTGATTAATATTTACGTTACTGAATGATGCTATATGCTGAAAGAGCACAAATCAGATCTCCCAGAAGCACTCCAAGTATCAGAGCATCACAAAATGCTTTGGGTTGGAAGGGACCTTTCGAGGTCGTCAAGCCCAACCCCCCTGCAGTGAGCAGGGACATCTTCAACTAGATCGGGTTGCTCAGAGCCCCATCCAACCTGGCCTTGAATGTTTCCTGGGATGAGGCCTCCACTACTTCTCCGGGCAACTTGTTCCCGTGTTTCACCACACTCATTGTAAAAAATTTCTTCTTTATATTCAGCCTAAATCTATCCTCCCTTAGTTTAAAGCCATTACTCCTTGTCCTGTCACAACAAGCCTTGCTAAAAATATTTTCCCCATCTTTCCTACAGGCCCCCTTTAAGTACTCATAGGGTGCTATAAGGTTTCCACGCAGCCTTCTCTTCTCCAGGCTGAACAACTCCAACTCTCACAGCTTTTCCTCATAGGAGAGGTGTCCCAGCCCTCTGATCATTTTTGTGGCCCTCCTCTGGACCTGCTCCAATAGGTCCATGTCTTTCCTGGGCTGAGGGCTCCAGAGCTGGACGCAGGACTCCAGGTGAGGTCTCACCAGAGTGGAGCAGAGGTGCAGAATCCCCTCCCTTGACCTGCTGGCCATGCTTCTCTTGATGCAGCCCAGGACACAGTTGGCCTTCTGGGCTTTGAGGGCACATTGGTGGCTCATATCCAGCTTTTCATCCACCAGTACCCCCAATCCCTTCTTGTCAGAGCTGCTCTCAATTCCTTCATCCCCCAAAGAGGACACTGTTCCTTTACTCAGCAAGCCTATGGTGTCATTAAGAGTACAACTACAGTACATAGAATAGCTGGCAAAGTATGCTCTAGTCTTAGGAACAAGAGGAAAAGCTAGGGCGAGTAAAAAAACCCTGCAAGTTTTCTCACTATGTTTCTCTGTCACGAATTCTAAAAACCCATGTTTCATCTTTATTTTTCCCAATCCTTTCCCTTTTAATTGCAATGGAACTGTTAAGCTCAGAAATCAAACTCCTGAATGAAACCAGTTCAAGTGAAGCATTGTTTGCTAGGCTGGCTGGGTAATAATTCAGTAAAGTCTCCTATGTAGGAACAAACCCAAACCAAGGCAAATCTTGTCTCACAAAATTCACAGCTCTCCTTCAACAAGTAGGGGAATATCCAAGTAATAATATTTTTGCTTTAATGGAAAACTCTGCATTTTCTTCATTTTTGTTCTGACCAAGGAAAATATTTGGTTAAATTTCAACACAAAGATAGTCACCATCCTCCATTCAGCCTCTACAATTTACTGTAGAATCCCCCGTCTCTGGTTTTCAAGGACGTCTACTGGGATGCCTGGGAGCCGGCCTCATGACAGCATTGTAAGACTGTGCATAGGATCTGGCAAATACCAACCTGAATGCACCAGGATCATTACGTAGTTCCTATTTATTAGCAGAAGTCAAAGTAATAATGCCTTTAAATGTAACCAATTAATTTATTTTAAAGATTTCCCTAAGTCATAGTTTCAAACACAAGGAATGACCTGATAAGGCAAGGTGATCCGTAGCCTGTAACTCCCACTGGTGTTCACAAGAACCGAATGGTACTGAGTGCCTCACATACTGCTACCTGCCATCAACCCCTTCCACAAAAGTAAGTGAACCGCCTATTGAGATAAAAAATCAACAGACACTAAAGAACAAAGCAGGTAATTCCATTCAGAATTGACAAGGAGAAGAAAGTAGAAAAACCTCACTCAGATGGCCAGATTTGAAATCGACTGGATTTTCTGATAAAACACAAAGTTCATTACACCACTGTTATTGACCAAGTCAGGTAATTCCACTTATTTTATAACACACAGAGAGAAAAAACAGTACTTACGTAATTAGTTTCTGGCTTTTTTGCGACTTGATCGTTTCTGGTTTTGCAATTTGTGGGAGAACCTTCTAGTTTCCTTTTACAAGAGGCAACTTTAAAAAGAATTAAGGTAGAAAAGAAAAATTTATTCCTTTCATTAAGTTTACCCCAAAACAGTAGGATCATTCAGACCAACACTACAGTATCTACTTATTAACTGCAGAAGACGTTTACCAGTATCCATAACAGTTTCCTGTTATAGTCCACAGATACATTGCAACTTCAAGCAAGCAAAGCAGCTGCTTGAAAGTACATGTTTATTTACCTCTAAGTTTTCTTTAGTAGTTTGGCAACTAATCAAGCAATTACCTCTCATATATAACAACTGAAATAGCACTCTCTTTGTTTATAATCGCCAAGTGTTTTACACACAAGTTGCATAAAGGTATCTGTCCGTCTGTTTTTATTCAAGCTGACTACTTTTCCAAAGTTGGTATTTAATCAAGGCTGAACCCCAGCCATGAGCTGGAATATGCACATCACTGCCAATCTGGAAATGCTGATGACTGATTTCTGGCTCAGGTGCACACAGGACAGCTAACAACCAAACATCTTTCAACATTAAATCCAAATGTCTGAAAGAAAACTATGCATGTTAAGTCGGTGATAACTAAATATCAGTGATAACCATATTACTTACGAATAGTTCATACGAGTCAGAACTTTCTGAACATCTTTGGGCCCTGGTGGTAACGCTAAGACAATAATCTCTTGATAAAACCTGCCCAGTCAGGTGCATTGCCTGGCACACCTCATGAAGGCAACAACACATTACCACCACTACTTCTGCACATTAGCTTTTCTAGAAGCAGCAACTGTTACCAGACCAAATTATTGTAAAAATTCCTTGTCTGTGATCTGAAATAGCACTGCAAGTTAAATCTTTCTTGAAAACTGTCTCGGACCTTTGACGTCTGATACCAGCATCTCTGGCCAACCTCCCAGACTGCCAAAGGAAACCAGTGAACAAGCGCACACACACACAAAGTCATTTTGTGTGAAAATACTTTCAAATAAATTTTCTAGTAGACTCATTCACTCTCTCTGACACCAGAGACACAACATACAAGTATTAAAAAAAAAAGAAATCATTAAAATATCCCAAAGGGAGAAAAGTAAAACATCAGCAATTCTTCCTTAAATGAAGGATCTGGCAAGAGATACCAGAAAACACTGATATTTTTTGTCTGTGTATTTCTATATAAAGGTATAAATATATACAATAGGCACAGTTCAAAGTATCCAGAGAATGTGTCAATGGAGGGGAAGTGGCTCTCCTTCACCTTTCAGACCTTGACCTTTCTGCCCAAGAACCTTCTTCAAACAAAATTGCCAGGAAAAGCCATGCTACCTGCTCAAGTGAGAAACGTCCATTTGTCTTTATACCAAAGCTAAGGGCTGTCAGCCTGCTGTTGGGTAAAGCTCTAGAAGTCACAGAGGCCTCATGCTATTACTGCTTTAGCTCAATTAAAACTGCATTCAGGATGGGTAATTCCAAATACAAACAGTGATCCTGCAAACTTCTTTGCCCTAAAAATACGTAAGAGTATTTTGAAGATCTCCCTGTTTTGAGGTCGCGGGCTGAGCACTCAATAGTCTTTGAAGAAAGCCTGATCACGAGCAATGTTAGAGGCAGTTAAACTGTAGCAAAGGATCTGGGTAACCATGGTCTCAGGAACCTATCAACACAGAATTATGTAGAAATCTTCTGAAACCCACCGTCTCTGCAAATGACAAAAAAAATCCCAGCTTTCTGAAGACATTCATTTTGCAAGGCACACTTGATTATTCCTTCCTGTGCTACTGGAGCATACAGCTGAGGGGATGAAGAAACTCTGTTACTGCTAAATGGGAACCACCCTTGGAGCGGAGGCAGGGCACACCGGGCCTTCCAGAGGAATCCTTGTTCTCTATAAATTCTATGATTAACGAGCAATCAGAAAAGCAGCTCCAGGGTTTCAAGATTTAGAGAGGCATCTGTAATTACCTCCACTGTTATTTGCTGCTACCACTACAAAAAAAAAACCCCTTATTACTGTGACTTTGCCCACCATTACAAAAGGAACAGCCATTTCTGCCTGTTCAGAAAGCAGTGAACATCAGACGGGTTTACATGAGGCTTCAGCTCAGAAGCACCCTCACTGCTTTCACGGTTTTCAAGACATACAGAATGCCACACCAGAAACAAATCACAAGCAGCAGGTATTACTATAACTTCCTATCTTTCATTGATACAGGTATTTTCAGTGTGTCACATCTAATCTTCATACCTGTAAGTCATCCACAATGCTTCTTGTTTTAGCTATATACAGCTACTGAATTCAAGCAATAAATACAAAGTTTTGTCATTTTGAAAGGACAGAAAAATTTGAGATGACTTGGCCACACTTTCTTAGCAAAGCCATGCTTCACAAAACTGTATCTTGGCCCTGACCTCTCACACAGTCAACTGATCACAACAAGTAAAGTGTATCATAAATTAACATATATATAAGCAGATGTTCAGTAATGTCTCCGTTTTTAAAAAATGTGTCCAAAATGAGGTGATTTATACCATCATTTTCAGGCATGCTTACACCTAAGTATTCTATACAACAGCTGTGATTAGTGAGAATTTTGCTGCCAAGAAGATTTTTCTGTGGGCTCATATTGAAAGGATGTGAAACAGCATTCTTAGATCAACACAAAAATGGCCAAAAGGCAGGGCCTACATACCAGAAATCAAAGTGTTTCAGTTCAAACACTGTGAACTGCAACAAAGTTTAAGAATATATATTAGCTTAAATTAGTTTAATATTAATCAAAATCCTTTAAAAGTAATCAGAGTCTTCCAGGAAGGGATTTTATAGGAGCAGCAGCACTCAGAAGTAGCATGTCCCTCAAACATATGCCAGTTTTAGTTTTCTATTGCCCGCATCCAACAAGTCCCATCTACAGAATCTGATCATGCACACAGTGATAACCTCAAAATGTTGGTCTGGGTGGGTAAAAAACACACACAACAAAAAGACAAAAGCAACTCTTCATTAAAATTAGCCCAGTGTTTTAAAGCTTTCTGATAATTATTAAAAAAATCTTTGAAGTTGTACATAAAAATCAGAAGATGAAAATAGAGTAAGTAAAACAGAAGAAACCGCATTAGCAAAAAAATCTTCTACTTTAGAAAGAAACAGAAAACTGTTCTCCCTCAGCACATGAGCCTCCTAGACACACGCCTTCCAAATCCATAAGATACAGCACGAAAAAGACACATGAAGCACTTAGAACCACTACTATACTCAAGAGTGATCAAAAATAGCTTTTTCCATCATATCCAAACCACGAAGATCTCTCAGGAAAACCACAGACAACTGAACTGCAAACAGATGGAGACTGCTGAAATGGATCAGCTTTTTATAATGATGTTAATATTTGTAACAACCTTCCACTCTTCCCACACCCACCCCAGTAAATCAGTTAAAACTACTAATAAGGCAAGAGACTTAACCCTGGACTTCGGTGAAACAAACCCAAAGCCCAAGAATGATGACACTTTGACATGCTTACCACTTTCCACACGCTCCCACATCACGTGTTGGGTTTTTTGGTTTGCGGTGTTTGGTTTTTTTTGGTTGGTTGGTTTTTTTTGATAACAGCTCAAAGGCATGGTTTGGGGGATGTTTTGCTAGAGAACTGTGGGGATTTGTCTAATGTTTAAGACTAATAGTTCTTATTTAGAATCACAAGCAAGTCTGGAAGTCAGTCTGAAGAGAATATTGTGATGGGCTTTAACACAAACAATATCAATTTATGAGTGGCAACAAATTTGGGTATATTTTTTCCATACCACCAGATTTCTCACCTACAACATCTAGAATTACTATTGCTGACCCATTACTGTTTGCCTCAACTTCTGGCCAAGGAAGGAACCAGAGAAAATAGAAATCACTTAAGGACCCACATGTAAAGCAATCCTGACCTTCACAGAACAAATTCCTCTTTTTTGTTCTATTTTTGGATTTTGGTCTGCATCCTCTTTTCACCTTTCTCCTTGCAAAGCCTGTAATTTCAGATTTGTGTTACTACAGTAAAAAACCAATAGTATAACTTTTAGTGTATGCTTTACCACTTTTTAAATACCTCCCAGCCAAGTGTACTTCACTAAATTAGCTACAGCTTCTAAAGTTTGTTGTTTGTTTTTTTTGATAAACATACCTTCATCACTGAACTTCAAACCAGCAGCTATTGCTTCATCCATTGTGCTTGATGATTCTATCAACTGCAAAGGAAAAAAAAGGCCAGCTGCTAAGTGGTGAGATTTAATCCAGCTGAACAAAGGAGGACAACAATAGATCAGCATGACTGAAATACACTTTAAAACCCCCCCAAAAAATACATGGATTATAAAAATCAAGAACATAATTAATGAATACCAAATTAGGTAGACTGACCACATAAGCTGTATTTGGAAACACTTCAAAAACCTACTGCAAAACATTTTTAATACAATCTCATTTCTTATTGCTTTTTTCCTACTTCACAAACATACTATGCAGGTTTACTTAAAAGCTATTTTTCAAAAACTTTTCAATGTTACTATCACAAAAACAGATGATCCAAAAGCCTAATTTGTTAACTCTTAAGATGCCTATATGCTATTGTCACACAGGTTGATTTCCTGGAAGTACATGCATGAAACTTCTAACACCAAGTTTATCTATACTTCCTTGCAGTGCTCGATTCTTTTCCCATCCACAAAATCACTCTCAAAATAGATCATTTTTACAAATTAATTGGATGTTGAGAATTTTAGAATGCTTTTTGCATGCGAGAACTGCAACAGAAGCAAACAGCCTAAAGGTTACAAATATGAAAAAATATTAAAAAATAAAGCTATGAGGAATCCCGATTCCCAAGTATCTATCCACGTCTGTAAACAGCATATTACAATTTTGCTATAAACACACAAATTCCTTTCCAAAAGGTTCATGATTTTTTCTTAATAGACTTCATCAGGTTTGTAGTGACAGACTGTTACAGATCCTTCATGAAGCAACAATAGATTTGCCTAATATTGCTGTGTCTTCCTTCAAAAATGTTGTGGATGTGTTAACTGCAGACAAAAATTTGCACAGCCTCTATGTACTACAAAGTTCTGCTGATACAGGAGCTATCTTACACTCTCCTTAGGATAAATACCGTCAGCACTACATACCCCTGAGTAGTTGAAACACCACTGAAGTCACAAAACAGCAGTCAGACATACCACGTGTCATGTCTAGCTAGTTTCTAAGCTACGGTGAACTGCTATCACTCTTTGGTTTAAACACATTCTACATGGCCAAAAATTGAAACTTCATATATTCTGGATACCTACAATGTAAATTTTACTACCATGTCCAGGAAAAAAAAATTCAAAAACTGCTATTTGCAACCCCTTTTTTCTTCCTAAAGTAGAAACTCTAAATATAAAGCTCGATCCACTGGGGAAACAAAAAAAAAAACACCCAGCAAGGAGCACCAGTAAAATCTGTCTGTTTCTTTAATGACATTTCAACAACCAGGAAACTTAGACTAATTTAAACACATTTAGCTTTGAAGACTTAAGCTAGTGAAAACCTAGTTGCGTATCAGCACGGAAAAGTAACCTGGCTAAAAATATATTTTACTGTACTGAACATATTTTACTGTATTAAGTTACCATAATGATACTGTAGATTTGTACCGTGCATTGGACAATGGCCAAGAGTATCTCAGGTTCACATGTCAGCATAATCAGAATAAATTATAGTAAGTTCAAACCTACTCTCTTTTTGCCTCACTGAAGGCTTTAAGTATTAAAGCCTTTGAGTATTAAATCTCATAAATGCAAGGGTGCAACATTTCACCTACTGGAGAAGACAGCAATGAATTAACTCATTCTGCATTTGATCAGTTAGCTGCACTCCAACAATGGCAGTTATCAATAGTTATCAACCAAGGCAGCTACCAAGATTAAACATCTCAACAGAAAGAAATAATAGAAAAATTTTCTATATGCTGGAATTCACTGTTGTCGAGTTCATCTAAAGGGATTTTATATATATAAAGGGTGTGTGTGTGTATATATATATATTCAATTTTACATACACGTAAAGGTCTGTGTATGTATGCATGTGTATATGGAAATGTTACATGGCTGCAGTTCTCCTAAAATGCATTACTTTGATATATCCTTTTGCTAATAAGAATTAAGGCTGTTTCCTCTAATAAAGCCAGAGGCTTAGGAATACTGCCTACAAAGCAGTCACCAATATAAATCAAAAGAAAAGAGCATTATTACTTGTAGTAATTCTCGGTCACTTCTTTGGGGAAAAAGTTCCTTCAGTGTTTGCAGCTTTCCATCTCTGATGTCTTCCTCTACATCCTCCTTCACAGCTGGCAGCTGATCCCCACCATTTACATAGGCCAACTGAGGCAGTTCATCTTCAGGCTGTTCATCACCATCAGACTGTTCAGAGCTATGATGTATGGGGGAGGCAAAAAAGAAATAAAATTTATTATTGTTTATGAATGTTTTACTCTAGCAGAACACTACTGTAAACCAAAACCAACAGGATCACGCAAAATGTGTTTAGATGCATTCAGTAACACTGAATCAACTTGTACCCAGAGTGATACCTCCTATTCAGGACAAAATAAAGCACATATGATTAGGTACAGTCTTCTGTTCGCAGTAAACACATTTCAGCTTGGCAAAGGAAAGGAGGAACAGACAAGGGAAATACCATGACTTGCCCTCGTATTGTGCTATAAAAGGGTACTTGCCAATTTAGCAACAATCGTCTTAACACATTTCATCATTTCAGCTACCTGAATTACATCATACCCTGCCAAGTTTGTCTCAGACAGTTTTGCTAGTATTTATTTGCCCAACAGATAAACGGATAAGTTCTTTGCAAAAGCTTTCCAGGAGCGGTATCAACTCTCTGTCCTAGTTCTCAGCTCACTAAGAAAGAAAATTCAGAGATCTTTATGCAGAGTCTTAAACATCTAAACATGGGAACAATCTTTCTGAAAAAAACAAAGTCCTGGAAGTTACTGGAAGATTTATAACTAAAGCTAACCTGCAGGAAAAGCAATCCCTATGTATTTTCTACAATGTTCAGTTGCACAGACAAGGCTGAACATAAGCACAAGTCTCACATCCTACTGCCCTCCACAGACACATAAAAATCTCCTTTCCTGAATGAAAATTAATCGAACTCTATGGAGATTGCCATTTCATAAGGACTTCACCATCAGAAAGGCTTGCCTGTGGGTGTCTCTCCACAGACATAGATAAAAGACTAAAAATAAACCTGCTGTTCCTCACTGTATCTTTCTTTAGCAGTTGCAACAGGCAGACTGCAATACAATTATGAAAAAAGTAGTAACATGCCACTTACATAGAAGATACACACTATTTTCAGACATCCGTTCATCAGATAATTCTTTTCTCCCTGTCCTTTTCAAAAGGCACACATAGCTCCCTGGTTGAGCTTCTTGGAGTAAAAAAAAAAAATCCTCAAAACAAAAAATAACCCAAATTCCTCTTCAATCTACCAAGCCATCTAGTTGTAAGCTTCAGAAGGTGAAACCAGTAACCACTTAGAAAAAAAGTCTTAGTGAAATGGCTTATGAAAAATCTACGAGCATATTTTAGAGCTTTTTGCCTTAATAAGGAAAAAAAGTTTCTTTATAAACTGCATTTAAAAAAGCAAATCAATCCAAATGGAAATGGTAACACTGCACTTACCCTATCCTTTCCTATTGATGATTAACATCTAGATACAGAATCACAGAATGGTCGGGGTTGGAAGGGACCTCTGTGGGTCATCTAGTCCAACCCCCCTGCGCAAGGAGGGTCACCTACAGCAGGCTGCACAGGACCTCGTCCAGGTGGGTTTTGAATATCTCCAGAGAAGGAGACTCCACAACCTCCCTGGGCAGCCTGTTCCAGTGCTCCGTCACCCTCAGAGGGAAGAAGTTCTTCCTCGTGTTCAG
>Ga0065711_1004884_pt1 | contig 31351 bp, 16 predicted proteins | sample Hoacrofraction12_FD_59098 | JGI IMG/M metagenome (GOLD analysis project Ga0065711, IMG submission 59098) | Hoatzin crop microbial communities from Cojedes, Venezuela - Epithelial fraction 12 v2 (version 2) | ecosystem: Host-associated > Birds > Digestive system > Esophagus > Crop | place... | reverse complement strand
TTTCTCACATGTCACAAACAAATATGTCCACTTTTAAAAGTACTATTACACCGTTGCTCTGAATGCTGTATTTATACTTAAGTGCATTCAGAAGACTGTCTTTGAGAAATATTTGAATATGTTGGTAAGAATGAAAGCTAGGCTTAATGTTTAAATTCAATGTATTGAAGCTATAGCTCCACTCTGCAGAAAGGAAAAATCAGTTGCAGTATCTGCTTCTAATCCTTTTGTGAGCTCTTCAGTTGCTGTTGCATCTTAGTCCCCCTCCAGAATTTTTTACTTACTATCTTAATTTCACAGATGTTCTTAACAAGTGGTGGGTTGCAATTTTGCTTAGATGAACATTTTCAGATACCGTGGGAAAGACTTCAGATACTGAGGCTATTGGAACCAACGGGAATATATCACTGTGTACCCATCATGGTGAATTGAACAGGTTTTTACTTCCTTTTGGAGAGCTCTCAAAGGAAATGAGTGCAGCTGTGTCTTTTCTGACTCCACAACAATGAGGACTTTACAAAGCACATGGTTACTATCTGCTTCCAGACATACGAGATATTTCATGTTGTGGCTGCACAAGCTCCAGTATCATGCAGAATTTTCCCTGAGGCATACATCCAGCACAAGATGGTTCCCATGTCCCACCTCAGCTTTAAACCATACTGGAACTGGAGAAAATGTCTCACATACACGACCACAGTGAGATATTTATCCAGGCAGAAAACCTTCCATGAGATGTCCTCTTAACTGACTCCTTTCCACCTCAGAGGCCTTAAAAGCCCCAAGTTCTTTTTCCTTTCCCCTTTTCCTTCTAAGCTCTCATCTGCCTTCCCACCGCTTAACCCACTCAGCTCACCCATGAGGACCTGAAGCTCCTGTTCCTGAGACGCAGCAGCAACAACAGCTACCCATAAAGGCTTGGGTTTATCTCATTTCTTAATTTCAGGTGTTTTCCCAGCCCACCCTTTACATAGCATTACTCCCTGCAAAAGATGAATCTGATTCTGAGTAGTTGTTTAATTTTGCACAAAAATCTGAAAATGTATCTGGATCCCTATTCACAGTGCATCTTCTGGTCAGAGAAACTGATCTTGATATTCTGTTCTGGCAGCAGGTGATGGGAATGGCACATATGTGGAGCAATTTAGTGTGCCACCATGGTCATTATTACTATTTTTTGTCTGGTAGGGCTCTGGATGAAGATACAAAGATAAAGCCAGGATTCCTCAGAACTAGAAAAAAAGGAGAATTTCTCCCCAAAGAGGATGGGCCAAGTTCTTGCTTCTCTGACTAAGGAAAGGGCATCCTGTGAGGAGCAGAAGTGATACAATTGCTAATGAAGCATATTTGTGTATTCCCATGTACTCCTACTCCTTCAGCAGTTAGAGAACCCAGCAAAATTTCCCAGGCCCTGGGAACAGGGGACAGAACAACTTCGAATTCTTTGGTTTGACCAATAATCTGATGTCAGCATCCAGCTGCCTACCTTGCCCATGCCTACTGCTATCTGTAAGAAATAGGGCTTCATGCAGTGCTTTTATAGTGCTTTGTTCTCAGTTATAAAGATGCCATCCCTGGGTGGGCATGATCCACCAGCCTTTCAGTTAACAGCCGAACCAAAGGTTGGTTCATGTCCACCCAGGGACGCCATGCCCGGGGAAGTGGTGGAGTCACCATCCCTGGAGGTGTTCAAAAAATATGTAGATGTGGCACTTTGGGATATGGTTTAGCAGGCATGGTGGTGTTGGGCTGACAGTTGGACTTGATGATCTTAGAGGTCTTTTCCAACCTATGAATTTATTACATGATTCTATGATTCTATGGTATGACAAAAAGATATAGTCATGAGGTTCTGAAAAAGCATGTACACATCTCTGAAAATTATTTGATTTTTATTTAAAAATCTTTTTTAAATTTTTTAAATTTCAGCAATATTTACTTTAATAAGTGCTGATTTCTGAGACTTCTACCTCCCCTTAGCGGATGGATCTTTCATTGCTTTTAGAAGCAAGAAAAACAGAGGGGCTTCAGTTTTCCCATGTGAGCATTGTGTAATTGAAAGAGGTTTCTTTTTCTGTTTGGCTTTCCAGAAAGGAACTTCTATTATCAGCCATCCTGCATGAACAATGATACCAGCAAATTCTGAGGAAGTTCTGGATAAACTCACCACTCCTCAAGGGGATAAGAAAATGACAGTGATGCTCCTCAGCCAACATACACAAATACAGAAGGCAGTACACTCCTTTCTATTGGAAAGTGTGAAAAAAAAAGACTGAAATGTGCACAGGCAGATGCAAAAAATTTAAAAAAAATAAGATTAATTTTAAAAAAAACCCCATAACTATGAATATAAATTCTATAGTTTTTTATTATAAGTAGAGATAGATTTTGAAATACTGGTGTTTGGAGTCCATCTTTTCCAGAGACCGTTTTGCTAAAACCCAATGCACTGAGTTTTTCTCCTGTTATATCTACAAACTCAGATACAAATTTAAATTCAGTTCCTAACTTCAGATCCTTGGTATTTTCTTGGCTACCTCTAGGAAAAGTAATCTCCAGTATATCCTGTTATCTTGATGAGATAAGCAGACTTAGCTCCTAACTGTTTGCTGAAATATCTTGGCTGCCCACGTTGAGTACCGAGTCACACATCACAGCAGGTGCTGGAGGAAAGATCAGTAAGACAACTCGAACCCACAACTGCAGGAGCCCTTGCAGCAACTCAGAGAGGTACCAATCTCTTTTATCCCAGAACCTGACCTCAACTGTTCAGAGTTAACAAAAAAAAGACACAAATTCCCATTTTCAGCTTTTTTTGCATCTCTGTGTAACCCCAAGCATTTAGAGAGGGATGTTCAAGCAGGCGGTTTGAAAATCCCACAGCAAGGAAATGTGCTGCACATCAGCTGATGCTCAGCACAGGCATAAGGAAGGACAGCTGACAAAAAGCGAGCCTATGGCTAGCACTGTAAAGTTATGTCTACCCTGCTAAAATGATACAAGGTCAGAGTGAAAATGAGCACTGGACCCCTGTTTTCCCACACAACTTTCTTCTCCCTGATTCTGTTTTTGGCTCAGCATTTGAATGTGTGATATTTTCAGAAAGTCTCTAAAATTTTCACTGCATCTTTTTTTAATACTTCAGACATATAAAAGTTGCAGTTAATTGAATTATGCATCCAGCATTTGAATTTCAGTCTTTTCTGAGCTAGAAGATGTCATGTTTGATGCATAAGCAGTGGCCCCCTGTTCTTGTCTATCTTTGCTCCCTCTCACATCTTCTATCAGTGAGTGGTGGAGGACAGACTGCTGTCGTTCATGTCTTGCCACTACTCACATGCACTATAGCCCTGAGCCAGTGAGAGCAAGGAAACATCACAGACTGAAAATGTAGCCCACTTTGCCCCTCATCACACTGAAATAGGTGGTAAAAACACTGGGGAAAAAAAATAAATAGGGGGGTTTTCAAGCAGAAGAGAACACCATCTCTCCTAAATAATATTTCTGCTTACACACAGATGGATGCAGCAGCATGCAGAAGTGGCTTTGCACCCACAGCAGCTCATTGCCATTGACTTTTGTAACTAGAGAGCCACTTTACAGAGTTTGGGGGGGCATTTTTCTAGATCATAATCCTTTAACCCCAAGGAAAAGAACTTTGCTTTTTTTTTTAGAAGTCATTTACATTACCTTTACTTCTGTTCTCCAAATCTATTAGTCTGCTTGCAGGCCAGGGAGGAGCTGATAAACACAGCACAAAGAAACAAGGGCAATCACAGGGCTTTCAGCAATAATTCCTCTCCTAATAGATGCTGATGCCCACTACAACACTCTGATCTCTTCTACGCTCAATCATTTCAACAGCTCAAAACAAACCAAACTCCTCACCTCAGACTCCTCACTTTCTGCTCTGCTAACCTCTGAGTCTGTATGTGAGGTCGAGGGGAGGCCACAAGTTTTATTTCGGTAGGTGAAAGCCGGTGCAGGTTAGGGTGCCTCCATTTAATCTTTGCACAGATGAGCAAGCGTTAGCTCAGTAAAATGAAGCTTATTCTCAACAGCACGAGTAGCATTCATGGCATAAGCAAGATGGAACTGGATAAAAGAGAGACAGTTAAATTTGTATATATGTAATCGCTATACCCATTTGCAAAAGAGGCAGCTGAAAGGGCAAGAGAGCTTTCAGATGCAGTTTTAGGTGGCATCTGGCTTCACGTAAACATTAAGTCTCCAAGATGGCGACAGCACAAAGGAGACTCAAACCAAGATGTATCTAATGAACATCACCAAAGCAATAAAGTCAAGGAGGATAACTTGGACCCAAGTATCAGAAGTTTTATTCCCTGAATATTATTAGAAAGAATAAAAATTACTTTAGTTGATCTTTTTGTGTATGTGTATAGAAATGATCTGTCCATCTTGTAACATGGGATCTTGTAGTGAAAGTGAATAAAGTCATTCCTCACTAAGTAACTCTTGCTTTAAAGTTTTTCATGTCTAAAGAGTTACTCATGTTTCTATGAGCACCTGGACTTTATTATTAAAAAAAAAATAAATATGAATATGTTAATGGTGAATGATCCTAAATGGATGTGACATATTGGAAACGAAACAGGAAATCAAATGGGTGAAAAGAGAAAGCTAAAAATTAGCAGGAGACTCAATCAAAGTTTGTAAGTATCCCTCAGAGTTCCTATGGAATGAGTCAATAAAATTTCCCTAACTCCATTTCATCCACTCTTTTTAAGTCAAGACCTTCTGGAGCACTGAAGATATTCAAAAGATGTGAAATAAGCTGCCAAGTCCGTCATGAAAGAAACTGGGTTTTCTAAAGGAAATCATTAAATGTAATTACTGAGCTCATAGGCCTAGTGAGAATTCCTGAAAGTTTCTTTCAATGTTTCAATCACAGACAAGTTACTTGCAGAAATAACAGATCTATGGAATGAATATCAAGATGAGATCAAGAGAGAGATGTTGTTTTAGTCCTCAATTTAAAAATGTTGCTATGTTCAAGTGAAAAAAAATTGTAAAGAAGTTGCAGTTGCTTTTTTTAACAGAGTGGCAGTACATTCCTCCAGCATTCATCCACTTTTAGTTCATATTTTCGTCCCTTCTAAAATTTATCCCTCTCACAGACAATCAGCCCAAGGCTCAGGGACTTTCAGTGCTAAGGTGACATAGATGGTTGGGGCCCAGCTGGGTGCAACATTTATCATGGACCTTCAACCAAGCACCTCGATCTTGTGCTAGATCACAACTCCAAGGTGGATTATATGACAGCTAACTGCTGAGTATGGAACTACTAAACCTCATACTGGAAGAGAGTCTCTCTAAGTCTGAAATGGCTGCTTCTATACGGATAGTCTGTGAATCCAGTTTGAACTCCTGACTTAGCCAAATGAGCTGTATTCATAGGTCAAGTAAATGATAGGATTTTTTTTTTCTGCTTATAGCTGTTGTTGAAGTAATACTAAAGGCCAAAAGTCTTACCCTGGATTGTACAAGCGTGTTGCCAAACAATGCTAAAAGGAGTTCAATGCGTGATGCAATGAAAGGATAATATATGAAACTGGAAGTCAGAGGGCCTGTTGGATGAGCCTAGGATCTGTTGGACAGGATTTGACACTGCTTTTTTTTCTTCTCTTACTGTCTATGAGAAGCTGGAAAACATGAAGATATTTGATCTCCTATGGCAGAGGATTCAGGCCTCAACTTCTGTTAACCAAAATGATGCAACTGCGTAACAGAAATCAAGTTAACTATCTGACCAAAAGCATGTGGTTCATCCACATGCCTGTGACTCAGAGGACCCACTACACCACAGGAGCATTACTTGTATTTGTCAAGTTACTGAGTTTAGAGTACATGGAAGCGTGGCAGAAACCCACCTATGATGGCCAGCATCTTAAAGGACTGTATCATTTAAAAAGCATTGTCGTGCTCTAACCAGAAGTTTCTAATATGGCCAAGTTTTGTTTTAATATCTTTGAGCCCAGTCCTAAGCTATGGAGAGCCCTTTCCCATTTGCACTGGTGCGCAGGATACCAAGCCATCTTTTCTCACTTGTTATTCCTTCTAGACCAAGCTGTCAAATTTAGATCCTTCCCAGCACTTCAGCTGAAGACAGCAAGAGTTTTATGGGAACAAAGACAGAGTAAAAACATTAGGGTAAATATCTATAACTGGACTGGAAGCAGCCAGTGCTGGGCTTCACTCAGTATTTTCCCCAGTGCAGTCTGTGAGGACTCAGCACCAGGCACCATGCTTTGGCTCTCATTGTTCATATAATAAAATAAGAGCTTCTAAAAAGTCACTGACTCCATGGGAGCTTTCACCTGGCTTCAAGTCAGACAGCTTTAGAACACGAGTTTTGCTACCAACTCGAAGCAGCCCATTTCTGCTGTTTCTCACCTCACTTAAACCTAATAATCACTGGGTCTAAACATGATTGACTGAGTCAGCAGATCCACTGTCACTGGGCTCCTACCAGCTTCCTCTGCGTTACTCCACAGAGGTCTCAGGCCACTGAGGTGGCATGAAATCTTGTCCCCTGCCCACCCTTCCAAACAGACTCTACATCTGCTGCAGTGTCCATCAACTAACTCAGTGTCACAATAACAGGCTGGAATATCCCTTTGGTCAGGTGGAGTCAGTTGTCCCTGCTGTGTCTCATCCCAACTCCTTGTGCACCCCCAGCACATTTGCTGGTGGGGCAGGGTAAGAAGCAGAAAAGGCCTTGACTCTGTGTAAGTGCTGCTCATCAATAACGAAAACATCTTTGTATCATCGACATTGTTTCCAGCATAAATCCAAAACATGGCCCCATATCAGCTACTGTGAAGAAAATTAACTCCGCCCTAGCCAAAATCAGCACGCAGGCCTAGTTTCTGATGTTCCTGGACAATCTCAGACCACTTCTCACCTAAATCATAGGAATCATAGAAAGTTTTGGGTCGGAAGGGACCCCTAGAGGTCATCTAGTCCAACCCCCCTGCAGCGAGCAGGGACACCACTAACTAGATCAGGTTGCTCAGAGCCCTGTCCAACCTGGTGTTGAATGTTTCCAGGGATGGGGACCTCCACTACCTCTCTGGGCAACCCGTTCCAGTGTTTCACCACCCTCATTGTAAAGAATTTCTTCCTTATATCCAGCCTAACAGCCAGAGGTCTCTCTTTAAGCAAATTACTATTTATTAAGAGCAAAACCATTTGAGGAATAAATAATTAAACAAGCAACTGCATATGTGCATAAGTAACTTACCTGACCTTTTATCTGGAGATCCCAGCAGACTGGTTAGATTGTCGTGCCAGCCTGCTCTGGGGTCGAGACCCACTCTCTGTAACAGGGCTGTTGTGTTATGCAACATCACATAATTCGTCTGTCTAGCCCCTCTGAAGNAGGGAAAAGCAGGCTGTGTTTCTTCCACGTTGGAGGGAAACTTCAAAAGACTAATTTCAGGAGCGGAGATTTGCATTAATAATTGCCTTGTATCTGGGCAGGGGACATTCCTTATCTCATCCTTTGGGCCAGGAATGCAATCATTTCTTATATTAAAACAGAGCCTGACTTTTATTTTGATGAATCTATACTTCATTAACAGTCTTATATTAGTTTTCGACCAGTCCCACTCTATTAATGAGATAAAGAAATGAAAGAAGAAAGACAATGAAATATTCAGTGTATAAGACCAAAACTTCTATTAGAAACAGACCAGAGAAATTCCAAGGGTCTGGGAAGGAATTTGTCCTAGAAATATTGCTTTGCTCTTTGTCAAAGGAACTCCTTCTATTTTCATACTTATTTGTTATATTTTAAGACTTTTAGGATAGCCTATGCCAAAATCCTATGTGCCTCAATTAGTACTTAAGGTCACTCTGTGTACGAGAAACTGCAAAGATTGCATTAAAAACATCATCAGCTGCTAAACATTTCTAAGCATATCTATTACATTGTCACACTTGCAAACAGTGCACTATTAATACTAGAAAGACTGGAAAGTCTTTTTAATCTGGAATGCCTCTATCTTCTAAAAAGCTGCTTCTTGCTTTGCAGCTAGCCTTAAAATTCTCACAGATCATACATGACTAAAAAGTCTGAAGTTGAGCAAAAAATGATTCATCTGAAAAAAACAAACCAATTCCCATCAATCATAATGAAAAGGCAATTTTCAAGATGAATATTCCATAACCACTTTGGGAAATTGCATGTTTGTGTACCAGAAACTTAAAATCATTTATTCTCTCTATGTTACTCCAATACGCTTATGGGAAAGATCTAGAGTCTTGGGAGCCCATAAGGAACTGTAAAACAAAATATGAAAAGGCAAGCTAATTGGAGTTCTGAAGTAAAATTGGAACTTCTATTTCTAGAGTGGCCAAAAGAATGCATTGCAATATTGTTTTTCGTAATTCACTTCTTAGAAAATAAACTAATTAAATAATTTGTAGACAATGAATTACTAAAACAATCAGTGTAACAATTCTAAGACTTCATCAGCTTCTCTTAATATGGGATAGAAGGAAAAAAGCCTCTTCTGCGTTTTAAGGTGTTGGATGTCAGGGCATTTCAGAGTTGTCTGCAGTTAGGAAGAAATTTTGATTTTATGACATATGCCTCTGATGCAGACTTGTTTATTTACAATGCAGCTTATATGAAACTTCTAGTATGATATCCAACCATGCTTTCATAATCAATCTTTTCATCTGTGCCACAAAAGATGGCTTCTTTCTTTCTCTCCTACTTGCTTTCAGTTCCCTCCCAAAACTATGCTCATGTTGCTTCTTTATAGTCTTTTCTACCCTGCCCACAAACACACAGTAAGAAAGGATGTATTTTGACCAGAAGCTGATTTAGTTGCCTTAAAATGTATTCTGACAAATACATTAAAACAGCATAATCTGGCACTGCCACAGAAGGAAAAAAAATTAATCTGGCACTGACTCCTGCCCTGGTGTCAGCCCTGCTTTGTTCCAACTAGTCCATGAGATGGATCAGTGAACTCTCCCAAATGAAAAATAACTCTGAAAAATTATTCATTTTCATTGTTCTAAACAATAATTTCTGTGTGGCAGCACAAATGCTCACATCATCCAAAAGCAGGAGTGGTGCAGGGACAGAGAATAGTGATGGCAGGAGGAAGCTGGATGGCATCTTTAGGTGGACTTGTCATTTCACAGGAGCTTAAAATAATCACCCATCTGCAATTTTAGTCCAAGATGAGCAGATGTCTAAACTTCAGAGTGGTCTTGTATTTTTTGGAGATGTGGTAATCATTTTATCTATGTGAGCATGCACAGAACATAGTTGGCAACAGTTGCCACTAACTTTCAGGAATCAAAAAAATGCAAGGAGTAGAACTGAAAAAAAAAAAATGATACACATACACAGGTGTTTTTTATGACCAACGCTGGAGAAAGAACTACAGTAATAATAAACAAAGTGTGTTCAGGTCATAAACACACTTGTTTCTCTCCCAGACATGTCAACATGGAGCTTTCCTGTTGCTTCTTTGTTTACATGCAGGCCTGCAAGATGCATCTCTATCAATGGACCCCAAATGGAAAAGGATTATTTTTGTGCAAGTCAGTAAGAAGGAATAAACTCCTTATTTTGCATGGATGGCAAGTTTGTTCATCACTCTATTAAAGTCACTCTTCCAGCCCCACTTCCACAGCTGTGCTTTCATTTTCAGATACGAAGTTCCTGTTTTATAGGTAATTTTGTTTTTAAACCTTGGAACCAGGTAAGTCTTATCCACCGTCTCACGTTTCAGGTTGATTCAAGACCTATCCCAAGGTTTCCTGAGNTCATTTTCATCCTATAACTGTGAAATCTGATTTTCATATACTTTAATACTCCCCATAGAGCTTCATACTGGAAGAGTTTTTCCAAGACATCCACTATTTTCCTCACATTTTCTGTTGTTGTGAAGCTGGTTCAAATCTACATTACGGGTATTCTGTAAAAACAGGAATTGTTCCGTTTGCTTGGGTCTCAGCTGGAACTTCACACACAGCACTAAGAGAAGTCCTGAGTTCATATTCAAACCAGAGATGTGTCAGGATATGTTTCGTCCTGCTAATTCTCTGCTCTTCAGTAGGGCACTAAAGGGAGTGACTACAAGGAGTCCTGGTGTGTCTGAGTCTGGTCTGCAAAGCTAGACAGCTAAAAGTGGGACTGAANGCAGATAGGACAGTCAGGTTGTGGGATCTGGACAAATGTAACAGAACACAGAACTCTTACAAACCTGCTGAAGTATTTTTCAGGATTTGTCCTTTAATGTCTGCAGAACTCATTTCAGATCCCAAATCAGAGGAATGATTAGCAGAGATTTTTCATCTTAGTACAGATTCTTGTTTGCTGAATGGGAAAAGTTCAGATCAAGTTTTAAATTCACACATGATTACTGCAGGAAATTTTTAGCAGATTTCTTTCAGGTAGAGATGACGGCACATCCACAGCAGTGCTCCCTACTGCTGCAAGCCACTAGGATACATTACTAAGGAGATTGTTTGCTTGTCTTAGGAGGGTACTGTTGCTATGACCTTCTCTGAAATATTTTCTATGTTTCAGCTGTACTGCATACAATAAAAATTATCTTTCAGGTCCATACCAAATCCTAGAGCACCCAAGAGTTTTTAACTCATTACATAGCTTCAGCTTGCTTGCAAGATCAAGTTAACGTGTAGCTCAGTTATGACATTGATTTAAAATCCGGAGTCTTCCCATCATGATTGGAATGCCTTACCCCTTACAACGGATATTCATATGATATGATTTGACTTCAGAACATAACCCCGGACTGTTAAAACAGTAAATCCAGGTTTGCAAACATCTTAGACCCCACTTTGAGACTTGTCAGGATTTTTTGATTTATTAGAATCATAGAATGCTTTGGCTTGGCAGGGACTTTTAGAGGTCACCTAGCCCAACCCCCCTGCAGCGAGCAGAGACACCTTCAACTAGAACAGGTTGCTCAGAGCCCCATCCAACCTGGCCTTGAATGTTTCCAGGGATGAGGCCTCCACTACTGCTCTAGGAAACCTGTTCCAGTGTTTCACCACACTCTCTGTAAAAAATTTCTTCCTTATATCCAGTCTAAATCTACCCTCCATTAGTTTTAAAGCATACTGCTTGTCCTGTCACAACAGGCCTTGCTAAAGATTGTCCCCATCTTTCCTACAGGTCCCCTTCAGGTACTGAAAGGCTGCTATAAGGTCTCCCTGGTGCCTTCTCTTCCCCAGGCTGAACAACCCCAACTCTTTCAGCCTTTCCTCATAGGAGAGGTGCTCCAGCCCTCGGTGAAGTACAAATGTTCTGACACCTCTGTTTTTTCTCCTCCAAACATGCTCTTCCTTCTACCACGGCTGATTGATAGCTTTACTGTATTTTTTTCCCCCAGGTTCTTCACAACCATAGCTGTAAAACTACATTTAGTTCAGCCTTCACAGCGTTCATTTCCCACCTCGCATAAGTTTCAAAATGTATGGAACTTGTAAGTGATTTCTAAGTATGAAATTCAAGTGTGTCCTTTAGTTGTAACCATGGTGTAGCTGAGTATTAGGACTATAGCTGTGTGTATATCCAGTTCACTTCAGCTACTTATTTGTTGGGTGGTCCAGAAACTCCCCAGCTAGTTGTCTGCATAGATGAGATAATAACCTGGTCTGAAAAAATAGACCAACCTAAAATTAGGTGATTGATTGTTCTCTGCACTACGTTCACAAGTGTTTGACTGATTGATACAGAAGCTCTCTAATAGAGAACTTTGGGCACTTCTAGAAATTATCCAGGTAGGTCCTGCTGTGTTGGTTCAATTCTTAAGCTTTAACATGTTGATAAACATCCCAGCTGCAGTGTCACAGAGATTCCCAGGCAATTCCTGCTCCATAACTGATCAAATAGTGCATAGATAAGTTATTTATAAACAGTCAATAGAAACTGTTCCTGCACATGATAGTCTTTTGTATGTAGTTAGGATACTTAGAAGATGTTTTTATGTAGTTAAGATAATTGATAGGAAAAAATTATGCATGACCTGAGGTGGTCATGTAGGACCACGGCCAGCTAGATTAGGAGAAGTGAGCAGAATACTGATTTATTGAATCTCAACTGATCAAGCTGATGACATCATTGCAAGGGCTCTTGCAGCTGAAAGTCTTTGATACCAAACAATGACCACCCATTTTGTTTTAAAGACTTAATTCCCTGTGCAAGTGTTGCATTTTGCTAGGAGCTTTTCTGTAACAAGATCAGAGTCCTACAAACCTTCATGTGTCATAAGTGTCTGGGAAGTTTTCTAGTTTTGCCACCCCCAATTTCCTTTGTCAGAAGAAATGCTTATGCCACTGATACTCTGCTCAATAAGATAAATTCCCTATTTTGGGATTAAATAACTTTTTGAGTGTTCGATTTCAGCACAGAAACTCATCACAGGCCATTGGTATTCTTAGTCACATAAGAACATTGCTTTAAATGGTCAGGGGCCAAATCTTGTGGTGAAAATTGATTTGCCCAGTCCTTTGAGTTGAGTTCCGTTTGCCAATGCCCATTATCAGTTTCCACTAAAAATTGATGAACCTGTCTTATCATTTTTTTAGCAATGGATAAGAATATTTTGAAGTTACTTCATCTAGTTTTATGGAGTCTACAAGCAATCCATTCCTGCCATCTCTTTGCTTGAGCAAAATTACACAGTTCAAAGACCAGACTGTAGTCTCCAACATGTCTTCCTGATATATTTAATGGTTGTGGGAAACGTACAACCATGGCATTAATAATGCTCAACAAACAGACTTATCCCAGAAATGCAAGATTTCAGCAGAGTGATGAAATAAATCCACAGTAAAACAGAGCAACATTCAGGAAACAGATTGTGGGCAAAGATAAAAATTGTCATATATCCTGCTGCCTAAATTCAGAGCACAAAGAAAGCTCCGGAAACTAGTGTACTTTACGGGACATTGTATCACATCCTTCAGTTGTATCTTTGTAGAATACTGAATATGCAAATTCTGGAAAATCACAAACACCCCGTTCTGCTCTCTGGCCTGCTTACACAAATCCATTCTCCATAGTGTGCATGATCTTACTTCCATGATCAATATATGGGTTTTTTATAACCATAAAGATTTATACTACCATAGAACCTTTTCCTAGGAAAATTCTTTTTAAGTGTACTTGGAAGAATTATGTGAGCTGGACAAGCCAACTAGTAATGTACCTGAATATTCTTTAGGTTTTGGAAAGTTGGCAGCATTCAGCACCCCACTTCAATTTCAGTTACAAAAAAAGGTCTCTAGGGTATAATTTAGGCTAAAAATGAGAGTATCTGCTGAAGTGAAAGTTTCTAAAAAGTTCTATTAAATTAGTTGAAAGGCCTCAGAATCCCACCATTAATCCAAAGAAAGAAATCTACATCTCATTTTTCTATTATTCCTATACACACATCCCCTGTGGAGTAAAGAATACTCCACACAAAAAAGTCCAGGGAGAAAAAACAATGCAAAGGACACTTTATGAGGAGTAAAGGTTATGGAAACTGACTTCAAGAGATGGACCCTCTTGCTTTGTTTTGTTCTGGAAGAAATGAGAAGCTGCAAACCTCCAGAACTGTGGCACACAAAAGTGATGTCTGTAGTAACCTTTGGAGAGTTTTGGCTTTAACAAAGCATTTCCATTACTTGATGAGTTCACCAGAAGATATGTCTAATCCAATCCTGATGTAATTCAGTTAAAGTCCATGGAATAATTCATTTGTACCTTTCTCTCGCCTGTTCCTTTCTCACTTTATACACATTTCCCTTTCTCCCTCCCCTCTACTCACCTAGCCTCTGTTATCTCTCCAGTTACATCTCTACACAGCATTCACAGTGCTGCAAGAGCTATTCTTTGCCACCCCCTCTCATAGAGTGTGTGCATGCAGTTAAGTATTTACTTAACATGTAACAGATTTGCGTGACCCTTGCTGCTTAAATTAAGATACTTGGCAAATAATGCCAGACAAGAAAACAAAAAACAACAAAAAAACAACCCATCAAAAACTCTTTCCTGTTAAATCCTTACATTTGTGTGCCAAATTTCCCAACTTTTCAAGCACATGTCTTAATATACAACACACCAGTATTGTATAACAAGCTCTCAACAGTAATTTTGACTGATCAAAGATGTGTATAATTAAGTCTGAAAGTTCTCTGTATTGCTGAGTAAGATCAGTTACTATAACATGGACACTGTCTCCAAGACAATGAATTTGAAATATCTGTGTAACATTTATGTGGTGCAGATAAATTCATCCTCAAGCAGACAGCCTATGTAAAGGTAAGAAGGAAAAGGGAAATGCAGAAAGTTTTAGCAAGATGGTCCCATAAAATATAGATGTGAAATAATAACTAGGACACAATCAGAAAGACAAGGCGAGAAATGGGATACAAATAACACAGGACAATAAAAGGTAAGAAGCAACACCTTATGCGTTAAAATAACTGGAAAAAAAAAATCAGTTTGCAACTCAATAGGAATGTCAGGTGACATGGAGACTGTTCAAGTATTTTATGCCTTCACCCTTCAATCTTCACTAAGTCTTTCAGTAGTGATCTGTAGGCAGCAAAGACATTTAGCAACACTGATGAAGAAAGAACTAAACAAGTGAGAGGAAATGTTAAAGCATATTTGAGAAAGCTAGGAGTTGGCTTGGCTCAATGAAATTCATCAAAGCAGACTTAGAAAAATCACTCTTGAAAACCTGAAATTGCTAGCACTGTTGTTTGAGACCACAGAGGATGGCAATGCTTTTCTTTAAAAAGTAAGAAATGGAGGAACAGAGGAATAATAGGCTAGCTGATTTAACACTGAATTTCAGAAAAACAGCAAAAATTATTTGTCAACACACAGAAGAAAACAAGGATTTATGCAATCACCAAGACCAATTTGTCAAGAAATTGGATTAAACCTACTTAATTTATTCTTACAAAAATGTTGAAAACTTTGTGGATAGATAATATGCAACAGGTGACAACTGTCCTACCTTATATTTGCATAAAGTAATGGAAGCAAACAAATCTGTTCTGAATTCAATAGTACTCATATTTTCTTTAATGATGATGGATGAAAGAATATACACAGTACATTCCCAGAGTATCTTCATGCACACTGGAAGACAGAATTCAAAATTATCTTGACAACTGAAATATATGTTGTGAAAAAACTAGTATTTAACTCAAGAAAATCATAAGCAAGGTCCTACCATTGATAGGAACAATCAGTTGCACAATTATAGACAAACTCCTCCTGGGACTGTGAAGGGACAAATGCTGTGTATAAAACATATGAAGTAATCATTCCACATTAGTCAGTGGTGTTAAGGTCTCAAACAGTGTACATTTTCTGGCTTGGTGCACAGAAATTGCTAAAGAAACCTACACAAATCATCAGCAATCTAGAAAACACAGCCTCTGAGAACAATGATGATGAATTTAGGGAAATAAAAAAGTCAGAGGGGAGAGAAATGGGTCTTTAAACAAATAAAACATATCTACAAATGCAGGTCAGAAACAATGAAATTGGAAGCAAAGGAATTTAGAATAAACATTAGTAGAAGCTATCTAGCAATTAGAATAGTTAAGCTCTAGAGCAGGTTATCCAAGAGACAATGTGTCATTTCCAGATGTCTGTCAGGAATAACAGAAGGGCTGGGGAAATGTGAGAATAAGAGTTCGAGGCTCTGAAATTTTTTTGCTCCCTTCTTCCCTTATGGCAGAAACTTTTAATGCAAGGGAGCTAAATTGCACCACCAGCTGTACACGGAATATCAGAAATAAACACACATATCACTGGAGTGTGTAAGGCAAATTCAGTAGCTTGTTTTACATTATTCTGATCATCAAAAGTGGTGCGGAGTAGTGAGATCTTAATGCTGAATTTTGCTTTTCATTCACTATTCAGAATAATGAAGTCTGTCAGCTTTAAAAAATTTTATTTGCAGAAGGGGGATAGAGTAAATAACTGACTTGTAGTCCTTCAATGTGGTAAGCACCTGTTGAATGTTTTTGACTCCAGCATGATGTTGGCAAAGTGACACGCTTCACATTTTTCAGCTCTGCAGACTTCAAAGGAAACGAGTTTGCTGGTGTTGGCCTTTTCTAGCAGAATATTTTCTGTATGTCGTAAAATTATCCTACCATGTTTACCATCACTTTTGATCAGCCACAGACAAAACACCGAGGAATCATGCATAGGAAAACAACAAACTACGCACACTGATGTCTTCTCCACAGTCTACATCTGTCGACCAATTTCTTATGCGAGTATTGAAACTCAGTGAAGGATAAGAGATAAATAAATGAAGCAAGTAGACGGAGAGGGAAGAATTGGATGAAACTATGAGCCCTCTTGACAGTTTTTGTAAACCAAATATTCTGGAGTGTCAGCTGTTAATTTTTGTTTGGGGTACAAATAGTACATTTATCAATAATAATTGTCATTCTCTTTATGATACTTCTGTTTACACAACAGATGCAGCTCAATGGGTGTGGCATGAATTAATGTAACAAATGTAATTTCTAAGAAGAAAGAAAAAGTGTATATTTGCTGCTGTCCATTACTATTTGCAATATTTTTCTCTAATAAAACGGTTCCTCTGTTCATCATTGTGCCCAAGATTTGTTACAGATTCTGAACATGGACAGGTGATTGGGGTCTCACTGAAGACAAAATAATCACAAAGTATTTTTTTTAAATTACAATCATGTGTGCAAAACATTCTTTCCTCACAGGCCTTTGCATTTTCTTCCTCACATGCGTTTGAATTTCAACTTTTTGAGTCACCAAGCCTTCTGCTGTTTAGGTGGAGACTACTTGGCACATCCAGCTGAAAGTAAATCAAGTGAAAATAAACAGTTCAGTAGATGAGCAACTCTGACTTGATCAGACATGAATGTTGGAAATTATCTTCTACATCTTGGCATGTGAGGTCTAGAAACAAACTTCAAAAGAACAACTGGATGTTATACTGGGGATCATTTCATCTCTCAATCACACTTTTGTTCGAGTATTTGTAGAAGTCACCTTTTTTTTGTTCCAAGCAGCTTCGGAGATGGAATGCAAAATACATCATCAAACCTAGATCTTGGTTATTGCCTCAGGACTGGATCACCAAAGTGCCACCAGTTTATGTAAGCTGGGAGCCACCCAAGTTCCTTCAGTAATGGCCAGTTTCTTTTGTCCGTCATTTATGTGTGGCTCTAGACATCTTCAAGCAAATGTAGCTGTGTCAGGTCTAGATTTCACTCCACTAACCTCAGCATCATTCTTCCATGTTTCCGTCAGTATAATGGACAACAATATCTGCTCCTCATGTAGACTGGAGGTTATATCTCAGGTGCACTTCTAATCTGCACCTGGTAACAGCCACAGGGATCTCAAAAAGGATACTGAACGCTGTCCCCCACATCTGAGACTCAGTGTACAGGCCATAGCCTATTCTGTCATGGGTCTGAACTCCCCACCAAAGCGTACATAGATCATAAAATAACAACTGTCTCTTTTATTGTATCTCTTACATGCTGGTTAACTGCCCCAAAAGTGAGGCTTTTTTGTGTCAAAGGACTTTCCCATGCTATGCTGAACTTAGTAAGATTTTCTCAAAGACCATTTCATCAAAATTTGTCCATTACAATTTTAGCTATAACAATTCGCTTCCAGACAGATGGAAGAAGAGGAAGAAAAAAACCCATGCTATGAACCTGAAAATTTTCTAATTTGTTGATAAATTTCAGCATGTGCTTTTTCTTGCATGGTACTCTATCTTTTGGTTTGAGTATCACACACTAGGTGTTTAGTGTCAGAAGTTCCAGAATGGCTCTTCACTGATAAGTCAAAATTGTAGATTCCAATGACGTGAGTACCTTTCACGAGTCCTCCATTTTCAAAAAAAATTTCTGTTAATTTTCTTCCCTTCATGAAAGAGAGGACACCTGAACAAAATATTGCAAAGAGGTATTTTAAAATTACATAGGAAGAAATTGCACACAATTTCCATTGTATGTGTGAAGAAATTGTCCCAGTTCAAGACAGATCACTAAGAACAGTGATTTTTGCTCGTCTTGGCCATAATAATTTTTCTTCTCTTTAAGAAGAATTTTCTTTCTAACCTAAATCTAAACGAAATATGCTACTCACATGCCCATAGTAATTGTGCAAATATCATTCACAGGTTTTTTGCCAGGAACATTTTTTCCGTAAAGAAATCTGTTTCTTTGTATTTGGTTGAATCTGTCTTTTTACATGTGGTATGGATGCAGAAACTTTAATTTAGTGGCTAGCTGCATGCATGAATGGCCTAGTCCAAAGCTTGTACAGGGCATTGGAGTGAATCCGAGTGGCTTTGGAAAGTGCCTAAGTAAACTGGTTTTAACACTTGTTACTGTGCTCTCCCTTGAAGAACAAATCTTCTCTCACAAATTCAGAGGAAAATGGTATTTAATCTCCTTAGAATAATCCCTGGTAAAAAACATAAATTCAGAATCTGTGTAGTCATGAATGAGACATCTGGGGAAAGAGCTTGCTCATAACAACTGATTGGTGAATAATTTAGCATAATTTTGTACTACTTAGGTTTAACAATAGCTTTTTATTTTCAGGTTTAGATTTGGTGAATGTAATTGCTATTTTTCAAAATATTTTTGTGAGAACATAGGTTTCGAAACATGTGTTTCTAGCTAACTAGAAACTTGGGCTATGAAAACAGTCTTCATTGCGAAGTCTTGAAAGCATTTATAATTCTTCCAGGAAGCCTACAGGAATAAAACAGAAAATGTAACAGTCCAACATTTTATTTTGCCAGATTTAAACAGAACCTGAGCCTGAACAGTTCCAGTCTATGTCTGAATTTACAAGCCATGTTTTTCATGAGTCCTGTGTTTGGCAATGAAGATTTTTTTTCTGATGTTTGCTGTTTGAAACAGGTAAATGCCTCTTCAACAGACTGGAGAGAGCTCTTTAATCTGCATTGTGGTGTCATCTCCCTTTTAATGTCAGCATAACTTGATTTAATTTGGTGATTTTTTTTTTCTTTTTATATTCTTTGGGTCTGAGTGAGATCTGAATAAGATTCTGTGCCTCTAACAGAGGTAGGAAACATCCTGGCTACTTTTAACAGTAGATCAAGCTCCACCTTCAGCCCAGTCAGGTTTTGCTTTGTATTTCCCAAAGCTCTGATTGACTGAAAAACTGTTCCAGAACACCACTGCTCCAACCCTATGAAACCTTTTTCTGATGCTCTTTTCATATAAGATGTAGTCATGAGAAAGATGATCACATAGCATATAAGGTATTTCCAAAGGAGAACGGAAAATGTTCATACCATGGTCCTTGATGCTAGTGAGGTACAGTTTGTAGCATTAGCAGACTCTGTCCAGGAATCACAGAATCACAGAATAGTAGTGGTTGGAAGGGACCTCTGTGGGTCATCTAGTCCAACCCTCCTGCCAAAGCAGGGTCACCTACAGCAGGCTGCACAGGACCTTGAAGGAAGGATTAATACAAATCAGAACAGAAGAGGAGAAGGACTGGGATGATGACTGATACCTTTTTTCTTTCCTATTGTGTGCAAGGAGATAAAATGAGCTTGGCTTGCTTTGCCTAGATAAATGAGGCTTGAGAAAAGATATAGCAACTACCTGCAGACTCACTGGGGAGTAAATGCCAAGACAGACAGGCAGTGTTGGAATTAATGGGCAACATTAACACATGATCACATGAATTGGACACATATTTTGGCTGGAGACTAGCCACCTGCAAGTTTCATTTAAATACCACTACTTCTCTCATAGAAAAATTGAGTAGAAAATTTATTAATTAACAGTTAGAGCAACAGTACAAGGGACAAGAAATCTAACTAGTTTCAAGACAGAACTAAATACATGTATGAAGGGATTTTTTTTCCTATGTCTGACAGTTATAAGAGTGATTGGACTTGTTGATCTTTCCCAAACCTTTTCCAGCCTGATTTTCTACTTGATTTCTATGTTAGTAAAGAGAAAGCTATCAAAGAAGATTAGCAGTGTAATCAGACGCTCTTTTCCTTTGGGGTAAATGAGTGCCGATTCATTCACTTTACAGTAACTCTCTTCATTTAGCTATTTTAAAATCTTGCATATCACAGAAACAGAACTAAATCTGTTCATCTCATTCTTTTCCTCTTCTTCCTTTTTTAAACTGAATATTCATCAATGTCTCTTTCATTGTCATTCCACTTAGGAGCTTTATTTGGAGCCCTTGCTACAATACCACAAGTTCCTGGACAAGTTTGCCAGTATTCTGTGAAGGAAGTGTCAAAGTGAGCATTGCCTTCTCCTTGATGTGGTAGTTTCTGCTTCTGTAGACTCCTTTGCATTTTAACCTTAATAGTCCTCATGAAAATGACAACTTGAACATGACACTGTATGTGTTTTGGTGGTTGAGCCAATAAGAGCTCAAAGTCGATGAGATTATTATAATTAACTCTGGAGGGAGAGGACTGTCATATTTAGTTGGAAATATTGAAAAAGTATAATTTTTTTAAATGCTGTCTTTGAACTGCAACATAAATGAATATAAATCAAAACTCACAGAGTAATAGGACAGTTTAATTAGAAATGAAAATCAACATTAAAAGTGGTATAAGAAGTCCATCAAAGCATAGACCTTCAAGTGTAGTTTACAAGCTTTGTGTATTGCTTTTGGCCATGAAAAGTTTTTGACTGAATAAAGGCAAGGGTCTAAACTAAATGATCTACTGCTTATCTTTCTCTAGGCAAAGTCTTGATGATTTCATGAAAAGGCACATCTTAAGACATACTAACAAAGCCAGAGTAGCAATATATCTGATAAATTTAGTAGAAGGAGACATTATTATTATTATGTGATGTCTATTTAATTTACTAAGATCACAAATTAATACAATTTTATTGTATTAAAAAAGAGTAAATCAAATAGGAGAAACAGTTGATTTTATATTTGAGCATGTTTATTTTCTGTGCTACACAAAAGACTTGAGATCTCCATGGCATATTTGCCTAAGGAAAGCCATGATAATTTATCAACAAAAGACAGGAATTACATTATGAATTTGTTGTGAGAAAACAGTTTAACCTTGGGCTGATGGAAAACTGAACTTCTATCTAAGCATAAAATGATTGTTGTGTTTTTAACTGGCATAAAAGTTAAATGAAACAAACTACACTACCTTATTAAACACTTTGTGACATATGGACACTGTCCAAGAGGCACAGCAAATCTACTGGTGCATTTTCCAAGCTCTGACTCATATAAATTTGGACATAGTCAGATTTATTTCTGGCAGGAAGAAAATGCTTTACACAAGGGGAAAAAAGAATGGCCGGAGATGGGGGAACGGGAGGATTTAAGGATATTGTTTCTTAAATGCAAAATGACCACCAAGAATATGCAGTGTGGATGTGTATATGTGTATGTTTCTGCTTAACTAAGCAAGATCCCACTTTCGTTATGAATAGAATTATACAGAAATGTGCCTGTGCACCTTGAAAATGGAACAACTTGTCTTAATGTCAGATCTTGGGGGGAAAACATAACACGTACATACTTCCTTCCATTTATTTCCTCCTTTTCAGATGCATATTCATTGAGCGATCCTGTTTCCTCCTGAGAAAGCGAAGACAATACATTTTCATAGAGACGAGACAACAGTCAAGTTTCATTCTCTGCATGATTGTATCAATTTTCAAACTGTGGTGATCAGCACTACAGAAAGATGACTTCCTGGATCAGGAAGGAAAATCCATAGCACCAAAGCAAAATAACTTCAAGAAGGAGAAGAAGCAAACATTTCAAGAAAAGCACTTGATGAAAAGGAAATATTTGATATACCATCCCGGAACAACGAAGAACGCAANAGTGAAACCCTTGAAAAGATCAAAGACTTTTCAGCAGCATCGTTATGGTCTAGTATGGCAGCAAACAAACATAGCAACTTAGCTACTCTTTCAGGGTCTGGAGCTAATTCAGCTATAAAAAGTTCAGGGAACGTTGCATCCTGTCCAGTTGCATTGTGTCCTGTCCCTCACTGTCATCAGAGACTCTCATGCAAAGAAACTTAATTATTTTCTCCTCTGCATGAGAATGTTTTCCTCATTTTCTCAAGAAGAAACACTATCATTTTGCTGTGGCAAATCAGCAGACTTATCCTGCTTTTGCTCCAAATAGATCTCTTTAAGTGTTAGCAAGGAAGTAAATCACATAGGTTAGGTGATTCAGTGTTTCAGGTATGTGTAAAACTTGCTTTCTCCACTCTGGCGCAGTCTAGCTGTGTGACTTGCAGGGCCAGAACCAAAAGATATCCCTTGTTTCTTTGTCTTGCAGTAATGGTAACGTAGACAAAACCAATGAAATTCCTAAAGTGCAGTTTAGATAGAGTCTGGGCACATGAACTCAGGAGGACAGTCCAAAAGTCCCTGTCCAGTTTGCAGGCACATGAGGTTCTTCCGGCCCTGGTTGCCTGAAGCTGCTTCATGTCCAGGAGCAAGCTTAGTTGGACTGACCAAGCAAATTTTCTTGGGATGTAGTTTTCCAGTAACCACTGACTTTTATGAAAATCAAACCTATAAGGTCACATGTGTCATTTTTGCATGCTTCTTGGAAGCTGGTGTTTGTTTTGTGGCTAACCAGCACCAGAGATCCCTGAAATTTTGCTCAGACTCCAGTCTTGCACAGTGCTGGAAGAGAGTTAGGTATCTAAGAACAGGATCCATGAAAACATCATAATGAGCAAGAAAATGCCTAATTCAGTCTGGCTTTTTCTTTCCCATAAGACCTGTCGACTTTTATATGTCATCTGTTGCCCAGGAAACTTCAGAAATCTAGAAATTAGAAGATCATAGAATCATGGAATACCTGAAGTTGGAAGGGTCCCTTATGGGTCATTCAGTCTAACTCCCTGCTCCTCTCAGGACTACCTAAAATTAAACCATACGACTAAGAGTATCGTCCAGACGCTCCTTGAACTCTGATAGACTTGGTGCTGTGACCGCTTTCCTGGGGAGCCTGTTCCAGTCACAAATAACCCTCTCAGTGAAGAATCTTCCTAATGCCCAGTCTGAACTGCCCCTGATGCAGGTTCATTCCATTTCCTTGTACCCTGTTGCTGGTCATCAGAGAGAGGAGATCCGTATGTCCCCAGTATGTGGCAGTCTTCTACGGAGAAGAAGCTTCCTCATTTTAGGACATTTCATTGCCTGTTAATTTAGGGGTTTTTAAGATAAACCAAAGAATAATATGGAAGGTACATGAAAAGTCACATTGCTATCTGTGGTTCTTTTCACTTAATCTGAGCTTCTTCCAAGCTGAGATCAATGGAGGAAGATGTGGTTCATTACAATCCTTCTCTCTATACAAGCAGCACTGAGTAGAAAAATAAAAAAAATAAAAAAAATTAAAAAAAAATAAAAAATAAAAGCTTTGAGGGGCAAATAGCTTATTTAGGAAGGGAGTTAATGACACACATTGTCCAGAGGCATATGAAGTGAAAATTACTGGGTGTGTCCAGATTATTCTTGTCGAGCAGGGAATCTGCTGCAACCTCTGAGAATCTCACGTGGGCGTCTGGGATGTCTGTGAGAGGAGATACACACCCAGGCAAGCAAGGAAGCACTTGGGGAACAGGGACAGCAAATGTGCAGCAAAACGGCTCTGTTTCTTTAGGAGTATTTCTGGCCTGACCTACACTTTTTTTTCTATATAATATTCTCAAGATGGAGTTCCATTAAAAACCTTCTGCTATGATAAATCCTTTAGGCATTGTATGCAGATTGAGAGCTGCATTTGTTTATTTTGCAAGCAGAAGAATTTCCGATAAAAAGATTTCTTAAATATGTTCAGAATTAAATATATCCTTCAGCTATTTAGCTTATAGGAAGTGGAGAGCAAAGCATTCTTCTGAGAAGACTGGATCTTGAAGTTAGTTTCCAGTTTTACCTCAGCTGTTACTCGTATGAAACCCTATTAGATTTTCCTGAAACTGTTCTCTTCCCACTTTGGTCATGACCAAGGGTGCCTACAACAGCACAAAACACACCATTTAAATTAGATTAAAAATACTTAAAGTTCACACAAAAAGTAACTGGTTTTGTAGACTGTGAAGCAAATAGCTCCACTGCAAATCGCTTAATCTTACTTTCTGCAGGGTGACACCCAGGAGCTCCTCAATGAAGTCCATATCTTTTTGTGGAGCTACAGCAGGGAATAAAGTAAGCATGCGTAAGACAGAAGTAAGAACACTATGTAAGGCACATGTGGCTCTGGGGAAAAGTTGATGTAGTCCATTGCCTTGTCTGTTATGACCTTACAGAAGAGGAACAACGACCGCCTGAGAAAGGCAGCCCCAAAGACAAATGCTTCCCTTTGTATCCCCAAATGTATAATGAAATAATGCCACATGATGCAATTGAACTATAAAATATAAGAAAAAACTGACAGCCAGGCTCACTGCATAAGAGGGGCTTGACAATTTGAGCTAACATGCACTTTTTCATGGAAGCTATAAAAAGTCATCTATACCATTTTGTTGTCTTGCAGGTTTTTTCTGTAGTAGGCCCAAAGTCTCTCACAAACCACTTTCTACATTTTATTTCCCCTTCCATCTACATGGAGTGTAGCACTAGATGACCATGATGACAGAAAATCCAGCAGCTATTAGTCTACTCCTTTACTCCTCTGTGCTTACCAAGGTTTTGCCAAAATGTAATGTTTAATGCTTGTTCTAAGGAAGCTCATTGAAAACTGTTTGTGAAAAATGAAGTAAAAAAAAAAAAATAAAATCAAAACAGTTTCAAATAGTACATCTTACCTGCACTGCAGCTTGCACTCTCCTCCCTGTCAGAGATGTTAGAGAACACAGCTCAGCAACCATATAGGTAGTAGTTTTCTACAGTTGCTACAGCTACAGTTCATTGCGTACCATAGCTATGAAGGCAGGGACTGTACACTCGTCTGGGAGGCACGTGTCTAACTTTCTACAAAGTTTAACCTTCAGGTAGAATAACCGAATATTCCTGCACAGCTTGGACTGCCTTGATAAACTTGCAAAGTTTCATAATATCTGGTTGATCTTTGCACATCTCCAGCTCAGAGAGACTATAATCCTTCACAGGAGCTGTGGCAACTCAAGTTCTGATTATTTAGCCTTCTGTTTATGTCTCAAGGTACAGCTTGTCCAGCCTTTCAGCTGAAGACAAAGTTCCTAGCAAGAAGCCCTTGTGTCATCTCCTCTGTTTCATCTCTTTTTCTTGATGTCATTGCCATCTGTGGCTTGGTGCTTCATTTTTTCTTTCACTTATTTCACTTCTCTGGTTTTTTTCTTCTTGAAAAAGCTCTTTAGTCTTCTGCTCTCTTGCTAAGTGCTGTGCTTATGCTCTACACTTACTTTTACTGCACCTCTGAGAGACATCTTGCTCTTTATTATAAGAGACTTTTCTAAAGTAATTTCCCCCTGAACAGCAAGAATAATGCTATTTTTTTCTTTCATGTGCTATTGAGTTTGGAACCCTCTGTCTTGTGACTACCTTTGCTTTTTGTGTCTCTAACAGAACCTGTGCTAAAAATCTGATACCTCCAATATGAGCACTACATTATCTCTAACTGTTTATTCTTTTCCTGCTGGCCTTTTGTGATAATAGCTGTCTTTAGTAAATTCTTTTGCTCTAGTCTTGGAATTTTCTGTTAATTTCAGTCCTCTTATCTATAGATATGGCCTAGTTATGAAAAATACATTAATAGCCTCTTAGATGGAGTCTAAAGAAACAAAAAGTTATCACTGATTAATATGTCATCACTACCATAGAGTCTGTCAAGCTATGAGATCTTGATCTGTTTCAAAAAAAAATTAATGAGATTGGGTTAATCCTCTTACACCATCAGCTAATTTTCTCTGAACACCATATTAGCCTCAGGCTGCGAGTACTCTCACCTAGTTATTAAGGCTTAGAAGGTGCTGCAGAGTTGGTAACGAGCAGTAACCTGATCACAGAGCCCTTTTCATTCATGCTTTTCATCCTGGGTGCAGACTGGGGCACAAGGACTAGACGAAAAGCATTGTGCAGGGTAAGTAGTAGAATACTTGTCTGGTAGTCCCATGCTCTCAATATCAAACCAGCAGCCACCAGGCCAGCCAGTCATCAGGAGAACCTTCCAAACAGGTGCACTGGAGGTCCGTGTAGTCCCTCATCTGGTCTTCTACAGGAGACAGTGCTAAGAGAAAAGCTAACAGCAGCAAGGTAAGCAGATATAAATCCAAATCTGTCCTACAAACTCGTGGTAATAAAGAGTCCAGAAGTTTTATGCAAGAGAATTGGCACCCACATCAGAAGGCATTCAATATCCATGATAAGTACTTCTTCCACAGATTTGCTGGAGTCACACATTTTCATTGCCTATTTTACAGAAATATGTCTGGTCTGGCACTTTTTGTTGGTGTCTGTTCACCAAGGCAGCAAATAATTCTTCCCTGTTTATGATCTGTGTTTATTTTACCACATTCTGACCCCACCCATAGCCATTTAGATCTCCTTAGGTCTTTTTCCTAAGCGGAAAAGTCCTAGTCCAAGCCAGAGAAACTAAAATCACTGTTGCCTAATTTGTGCTATCAGAATCTCTGCCAGGCCGCATCCCCTTTCTAACACATTTACCTAGACCTTCTAGTATACATTATTTGTGTTTATGTTCACAGTAGTCACTTTGTTTTCTTTTGAGAGACTCACCAACTTCTGAAACCAGCTTGTTCTGCAACATACGCAAAAAAAGAGGTGACTTAAGTTTCCTGCCAAGAATGTCCTCTCTTTTACAGGTAGTTTTATCCTGTTGAATCCATGCAGCAAACCTAGAATCTCGCAGAGAATGGTACAGAATTCCTATATTAAATCCACAGATCGTATTTTAAAGTACTATTTAAGGAACTCCATTGATTTTATAGGACCTGTAGTGGTCAGACAAGGGATAAAGGTTTTAAACTAAAAGAGAGTAGATTCAGACTACATATATGGAAGAAATTTTTTTCAGTGAGGGTGGTGAACCACTGGAACAGGTTACCCTGACAGGTGGTAGATGCCCCATCCCTGGAAACTCAAGGTCAGGTTGGACGGGGCCCTGAGCAACCTAAGCTAGTTGAAGATCTTCCTTTAAAGGTCCCTTCCAACTCAAATAATTTTACGATTCTATGATTTTCACATCATTGAATGGTGAAAAGAGTCCCTACTCTTTAGCTGGATAGCCGGATAGTTGGATGGTGGTTTAGCATTGCATCCGTGAAAACTAACGCAAACAGAGTGAACTATCCGAAAACAGTTTTATTCAATGCACACTAGCAAACATAATCACTATAGTGAAGTGCTTTGATCATGTCATTGCATTCCAAGAATCATATGGCTTGATCTTTTTGATAACTCATCTTGACACTGAAGAAATTCCTTGCAAGTACTGATGTGTAGTGTACTTCAAGATGAATTTATATTTGTGTTCTTTCCATAAAAAACACAGAGCCTTTTGAAACAGTCCTAGATGAATCATTCTGTGTTTAAGATTATATCTCTGACTAGATAGAGTACAGATGCATCAACAGCTGTTGAAAAAAAAATCCTTTTATTACATTCTGTTGTAGTTTTCAAAGCCATTGCTTCAAGTAGGAGTGTACCACCAGAAACTGATTTTTAAATATGCTTGCAGAAAAATTCCAGTGTCATTTTATATATATACAGATGAATAGAAACAGTCTTTTAATAAACAGTGCTTTCAGTACTGTGTTCTCTGTATTATTTAACTGGTTCTCAGGTCAACAGAATGAAAAAGTCAAGATTTGGCAAAGAACTCTAAAGTAAGATTTAGAGATTCTAATAATTTCCTTAATCTAGGCTAATATCGGAAAAAAAGTTAGTATGTTTAGTTTATTTTCTAATACAAATGCATTAAATTAATATTTATTAATCTATGCATAACCTTAGGTCATGACAATTTCTTCTAGAACAAATACTGTTATACCCAAAGTAATACACATCATTTAAGGTTGTGATAATGATGTAATCTGATGTTTTACATAAGAAAGGCTGAAAATTTTAGTCCAGTAGTTTCTACATCAAACCTTTCTCTATGACTGAATGACACAATATTTTTCACAGCACTAGATTTCAAACTGGTATTTTGTTACTCTTGAGAGCTCTGTGAGAAAAAATGAAAATTAGGCTTAGATTTCATGGAAGCACAAAATAGATGAGAATGGTATGACGTCTGGAGGTCAGTCACCTGGTCCACCCACCCTGCTCAAGCAAGGCCACCTACAGCAGGTTGCCCAGGATCATGTTTAGGTGGCTTTTGAATATCTCCAAGAGGGGAGACTCTACAACATCTCTGGGAAACCTGTGCCAGTGCTCACCCTCACAGTCAAAGTGTTTCCTGACATTCAGAAGGAGCTTTCTGTGTTTCAGCTTGGGCCCATTGCTTCGTGTCCTGTCATTGGGCACCACAGAATTGAGCCTGGCTCCATCTTCTTTACACCCTTCCTTCCAGGTATTTATACACATTGATAAGATCCCCCCTCAGCCTTCTTACCAAGGCCCCCCTGGTCCTGAACAGCCCCAGCTCTCCCAGCTTTTCCTCACAGGAGAGATGCTTCAGTTCCTTCACCATCTTCACGGCCCTTTGTTAGACTCTCTCCGGTATGCCCATGTCTCTAGCCCTAGTAACTTATCGGTCCCAAACACACTTGGACAAAGGTGGGTTAAAGACAGTGGTGAGCTCCTCCTCAGCTGTGCTTAACATGCCTTGACTGCTGGTTCAAGCCCCATTTCAAGAACAATATGGTTTTAAATTGCTTCAACAGCTTTTGCACATAAAGGTTTCTAGCAAAAAATTTTGAGCTTTTACTAAATATGTGACATCTCTACACATGATTTGACTAGAGCTGAGACAAGTAGATGAATAATCATCATTGTCTGAAAACATTTTTTTCTTTCTTATGACACATAAAGTTTATGACAGATAAAGCATTCATAAGATCACAGACAAAAAGTTGTGTCACAGTCCTGAGATTTATGGTGAATTGCTGAATCTACCGATGAAGGAATATTATCCCATAAACACTGCATTTAATTAACTGCTTGACTGAACTATTGTTGCCAGAAATGTGCTTGTTAATTATGATCTTTTCTATTTATTCTAAGGCTGCTGGATTCATTTTAACAGCATGTAGAATCTGTGTCCTGTTAAAATACTTTCCAGCAGTTAAAATATGTTTGTGTGACATAATTGTCTGTGTTTGTAATTGAACTTCCCATAATTACAGTTTCCATGCACACAAATGAAATACTAGTTATCCTATATTAACTGTAGATGAACTACCCACAATGCGCTCTATGAAAGAAATAAATTTTTCCTAACAAAACAATGCAGCAATTTATAGCAAGACAGTGGGTGGAGTTAAAATAAAAATCAGAACTGGAAGAAAATAACAAAAGCAAAGTTAGAGCCTCAACAGGTATTTTTGCAACATATCGTGATTCTGTATAAATCTAGACGAAGATTATTATTGAACACCTCTGTTAATGCTGAGGTGAAATTCTAAGTTTACTGCTGAATTTACCTTTGCTAGTTACCCCTCCTAGCCACATAACCAGCACCCTATTATCTCTAGGTAAGACAGTTCACATCCAAACTGGACAGTTTTAGCCTTCCCTGGAGATTACTGCCTAGTTTGCACAGGAGCAGCTTTGTCAGGAAACTACCTGATTCATTGCAGAGGGAGTCCAAAGTGTAAACTAACATCTCTGCAGTGTAGACTATGTAGTGGTAAAGGTCGAGGGAGCAAAAAGCCTTGAAAGTGTAGATGTGTCTTTTGTGACATATAGAGCAAATGATTTTTTGTCAGCTTCAAATTATATAGGGATAATTCAAAGCTACCTGTCCCCATGGAGAAGCATTTCTGTAAAGCTGGTTTATTTTCAACTTTGTCCAGTCTGAATTCAGATGAACACATCAGTCACTCACTACACATTAAGTATAAAAATCTCATCTACATTTCTACTCCACAGCTTCCCACTGATCCTCAAAAAAATGCCTATAGCTCATGGTAACAAAAAAACAAACAAAACTTTTTTAACAAAAAGTTAAAAACAAAAAATCTGCCTTCATTTGTGACTTAACCTTAGGTTTTGCAAAACTGAACTGAAACATGATTTTGCAATGTCTTAACACGGATTCCAGCTTGAACTGTCTTCAGATTCTGGATTTCCAGAGTCTTGGTTGATGGCCGTATTATATAAAAGTTAGCGAAGGTTGTAGCAATGGACCCTGAGGGTGCTCTTTCATTCTATTCAGTGACAAGAGGAATCAAACAAATACATGTATATTCTTCCCATTTCTTTAGATAATTAAAAGCGTCACTAGAAACTGAAAGAAGACTTCCTTTAGTTGCAGACTTCACTAAGAGACACTAAAGCATCTTCAGCTGTCTTCTGGCCCTTGGTGATTTTCGTGGGCTGATATAAAGACTCATTCTCTCTCACCACATTCCACATGCAGTTCATGGTTCTGCCAGTTGTTCAGATGGGCAAGGTGGGGTTAGAATATGTCTTAGGAAGAAAATTAATATTTTGTGCTGGAAATAGAATAATGTAAAAATTACCATTAATGTAAGGGTAATGTAATGTAGACTGGATTTCAGTAAGCATATAATCAAATAGGATGTTAAAACTTCATTCTCAGATAAACAAAACCTAGATATTTTTACAGTTCAACACAACAGTAGCAGTTCAGCTAAATCCAGCTGGTGGCCAGTCACATGTATTCCCCAGGGCTCAGTTTTGGGTCCACCCTTGTTTAACATCTTTATCAATGATCTGGATGAGGGGATTGAGTGCTCCCTCAGTAAGTTTGCAGATGACACCAAGTTGGGTGGGAGTGTCGATATGCTTGAGGGTAGGAAGGCTCTGCAGAGGCATCTGAACAGACTGAATCGATGGGCCAAGGCCAATGGTATAAGGTTCAAGAAGGCCAAATGCTGGGTCCTGCACTTGGGTCACAACAACCCCATGCAATGCTTCAGGATTGGGGAAGAGTGGCTGGAAAGCTGCCAGGCAGAAAAGGACCTTGGGGTGTTGATGGGCAGCCAGCTGAACATGAGCCAGCAGTGTGCCCAGGTGGCCAAGAAGGCCAAAGGCATCCTGGCTTGTATCAGGAATAGAGTGGCCAGCAGGAGTAGGGAGGTGATTGTGCCCCTGTGCTGGGCACTGGTGAGGCCGCACCTGGAGTACTGTGTTGAGTTTTGGGCCCCTCACTACAAGAAGGACATTG
>Ga0065711_1030810_pt1 | contig 31354 bp, 7 predicted proteins | sample Hoacrofraction12_FD_59098 | JGI IMG/M metagenome (GOLD analysis project Ga0065711, IMG submission 59098) | Hoatzin crop microbial communities from Cojedes, Venezuela - Epithelial fraction 12 v2 (version 2) | ecosystem: Host-associated > Birds > Digestive system > Esophagus > Crop | place... | reverse complement strand
GTAGCCCTCCACTGGACTCTCTCCAGTAGCTCCTCATCTTTCTTGAACTGGGGAGCCCAGAACTGGACACAGTACTCCAGATGGGGCCTCACTAGGGCAGTGTAGAGGGGAAGGAAAGCCTCCCTCGACCTGCTGGCCACACTTCTCTTGATGCACCCCAGGATCCCATTAGCTTTCTTGGAATCCAGGGCACACTGCTGGCTCATGGTCAACCTGTCATCCACCAGCACTCCCAGGTCCCTCTCCGCAGAGCTGCTCTCCAGCAGGTGTGCCCCGAGCCTGTACTGATGCATGGGGTTGTTCCTCCCCAGGTTCAGGACCCTGCACTTGCCCTTGTTAAACTTCATGAGGTTCCTCTCTGCCCAACTGTCCAGCCTGTTCAGGTCTCACTGAATGGCAGCACAGCCTTCTGGTGTATCTACCACTCATCCCAGTTTTGTGTCATCAGCAAACTTGCTGAGGGTGCACTCTAACTCTTCATCCAGGTTGTTGATGAAGAAGTTAAACCAGGCTGGGCCCAGTACTGACCCCTGGGGGACACCACTAGTTACCGGCCTCCAACTAGACTCAGCGCCGCTGATGACAACCCTCTGAGTTCTGCCATTCAGCCAGTTCTCAATCCATCTCACCGATCACTCATCCAGCCCACACTTCCTGAGCTTCCCTAGGAGGATGTTATGGGAGACCATGTGGAAAGCTTTGCTGAAGTCTAGGTAGACAACATCCATGGGTCTCCCCTCATCTACCCATCTATTCCTGAATACTACAAAGAGAAGTTACTGTTAGAAATGCAGAACAATTGTTGAGCTCATTTTAGCTCTGATCCAAACTCAGTCTGGATGCCCGTACAGTGATGAACGGCATGATTTCTCTATTGCTTCTTTGCTATATATGATTTTCTGTTGGCACACTATGTACTAAATAAAATGGCTGTAATATACTCAGAAACTAAATTATGTTAAAAATTAAGATACCAACTTTATAAATTTTATCATATATTTGTGTACATGTATATATAAATATTGCAGGCTGGCTTCTCAAATGATGGCAAACACCAGTCTCCCACTGAAGTCTGAAAGCCTACATCAGTAAAATGTCTGGCCCCATTTTACCTAAATATGCAATATTTACATATTTGTATGGACTTATTTTCTAATCACCACAATTTCAAGAGATTTATTGACATCAGAAAGACAGTTAACTATGTCAACACATTCAGACTTCAATTCTTAAGAGTCAAATACCTACGTCAACAATATGGATCTAAATAATGTTTCAAAATTGCAGATTTCATGAGGAATAGCATGTACTTGGCAACTGCAAATCAGGATCTATGACTATTATGTACCAGCATTATATTATTAAAAAAGATATATGTCAGGGCCCTCCTAGAATTAGATCTGTGTAATTTCTATTGTAATTCATTTCTGTCAACTTCTTTTCTGATTTGATATGCTTTCCAATGGATTGTGATGTGCTGAAGTTGAAATTATTAAAAAAAAACCAGACCAAATTAGTTTCACTACTCCTCTTCTGGCATTTTTCTACTAGTTTCCCAGACAAAAGAAGAAGAATTAAACATAGGACAAAAATAGTCACATATAGATTACCTTGACTTTTCTCTACACATAGTTTTTATTAAAAAAAAAATCAGATGACTGTTAGGTCACCTAGAGGATAGTAAATTAAACAGTGAATAAACAAAGTCTTTCACAATAAAGAAAATGATGGAACACAGATTTTCTCAGCATAACAAGGTATGGGATCTGGCTTCAGTACTTCACCACAATAGTCTAAATTAAGAACAGCAGAGAACAAGTTAGAATCATACATGGTTAGGAAAAAAGATTTTGTTTATAAACCATAAAAAGAGGTATGCTATCAGTTGGAAAGTTACAGTATTCTGAGATCAGTTTAAACAAAGTTTCTCTCACAAAGCTTTTCTTTTCTCCATATGTCAGCAACATATCTGTCTTTTAAAATCAGTTTATTGTCACTTTAACTTACAGGAATTTCCCCTCCACATACACAGAGAAAGTAGAACAAAATATTAGGGGGCTTTACAACTGAAATACTATAAGAACAGCTGTTACTGAAGTTGCATACTAGATCAAGAGATGTGCAACCCAAATTTTGATTGCATTCTGAGTTAATCTTCAGTTTGTTTGAAAACAGATCAAAACAAATATACCTAGCAGGTTAAAAAAAAAAAAAAGGCAATAATAAACGAAAAAAAAAAAAGGAACATTTTTAGTAATATCAGGACTTACTCCAGCTCCCATTGAAAGCTGTCAGGGGATGGCCATACGTTTCAGCTTTTTGTCTGAGTGCTTGTACAGAATTACAATTACTAAGTAGTGATTTTTAATTAATTATAATACTCTACTTCCTACAGACATCCCACATTCTGAATCTGGCTACTAAAATCGGTTCTCCCCTGCATTATTCAATTCCCGACTTCTCTGAGCCAAAATAATTGTCCTTTTCTTAGTACTTCTAAACTATAACAAATAAAATATTAATCCTGGAGTTTATTAGGACCTAACTGGCCTCAAGGCACTATTGACAAGAGTAAAAAAAGAGAGAAGAGCAGAAAAAAATGCAGCAAGCAGGTAGATTTAATAGTCGACAGGCAGTAGGTGGATTTTAACACATTTATCTTCATTTGACACAAACATTTCAACTGATCTCTAAAAGCAGTTCTAAGGAGAATGGTCAACTTAAGACAGACCAGTTCCACTGTGCATTTTATTATTTTTGAAAATAATAAAAGAGAGTGTTTCCAAAACAGGGAGAAGAATACAGATAATTATAACCCACAATTAAACATCATTTTAGAGAAACGTCTTCCAATTTTATGTCATATGTCAGCAACTTGTTTTGCTATTATATAGAGATAAATTCTCCAAGGGCCCTAGAACCTTTGGGAATGCATGAAACCCTTCCAGGTTTTTTTTTTAACTCACAATTTTATAAAACTACTTATAGACTTTCCTACCCTTTAAACATCCCCTATCAGTGGCACAATTTCAGACTTCTAACAATTGCTAACAAAAGCTTTGCACTTAGCAGTTAAAGTAATTTACACATTAACCAGCAACCACCGATAAATACCCGTAAAAATCACTGCCTCTCAGATTAAAGAAGGTTACTTTGGATTTTATCTAAACACAAGATTTAATCTGAAAGAGAGATACAGAATACAATTAATTAAAGTTATGCTTTAAACGGAACTCCACATATTCCAAAGATACTGCACTAAACAAAACTAAAAACAGCATTTACTCTAAGCATATATTCAAATGCTTATAAGAGATCAATAGTGAAAACCTGATAAAACAGAAAAGAAAAGGTGGGACCTACATAAGAATGAACCACAGTTAGAAAAGAAAACAGCTGGGTTTGATATACTAAAAAAGAACCTGGGAATTTGGTCCAAAACATTTATTGCAAAAGACAATTACATTTAGACGAAAAAAAAAATAACAAAACTGCCTCTCCAATCTCTTATTGTTTAATTCTCAAAATCAATTAAAATAATAGTAAAATTTATGATGGAAAGTACATTACAAAATGCAAAGACACAGCAATTACAGCTCATAAGTTTCCCATACAGTTCTAAACTTAAAGCTCTCACACAAGTAAATGATGTTCAGGGCATGCTGACAGTTACATTGATTGCAGAGACCTAATCCTAGAATTGGGAGCAAAACGGAAATCAGTGGTCACATACAAACTAAGTATTATCCTAGAAGTATCATGATGTGAGAGAGTGAACACTGGAATAGGCTTCCTAGAGAGGTGGCAAATGCCCCATGCCTGTCAGTGTTTAAGAGGCATTTGGACAACGCCCTTAATAACATGTTTTAACTTTTGGTCAGCCCTGAAGTGGTCAGGCAGTTGGACTAGATGATCATCGTAGGTCTCTTCCAACTGAAAATACTCCATTCTATTGTATTCTAGAAGTTGCACCTCTACAGAGCTAAGTTTTGGTAACTGAATTAACCGCCCTGTGTACTCTGTCAATCTGATGCAGCATCTCTTCACATAGCTAGCACTTTTTTTATACTTAAGGATATAGATGCTTTTTTGGAAGGGACAGTCAGAACACCTGATGGCAGTCAATAGCACCAATATCTAACGACTGGCTGAGGGTCCTGAATCACAGCTTCCATTGACTGGCAGCTTTGGTGTACTGTGAGACCTGGCAGACACCACCTTAACCACAAGTATAAGCTTCGGTCTTCGCTGATCTCAGTACTGTTGAGATCCTACCGCCTCAGCCATACAGATGCTGCCAGATCCTACTGAGTCCAATGCAAGCTGGAGCCCATCTAGCACTGAGCTGAGAACCATACCTGACTTTTCCAGGTTCAAGTTCAGCATTGAGTTGATGTAGTTTAAGGTGAAGATTTTTGTTAGAGGTTTTTCTGTTTTCACTATATTGTCAAATTCACATGCATCCTGTGTTGATTTCTGAGCTAAACATGTTTACTGTCTGCAATATAAGCTTTCTTAATATGACTGAAAACAAGTGCATGAATGTGCCTAACAACTACAGCTCAAGGAAAAATGTAAACAGATCCAAAATTATTTAATGGAGAGAGTTGTTTCCAGTGTATCTGTACTGCTCTGTTATAGTGAACAGTTTAAGTACCATTTGCCTTCAAGGCAAATAAGAACTAGACTGTTATCTAGCAAAGTGGCTACACAGATGTACAAAATCTAACATCTCAGGGTACAAGAGAAAAAGAACATTCAATGCCTAAACTAGCTGAAGTTGATATCCAACCTACAGCCTTAAATTGAAAAAGTACACAAAAATACTAGAAGACTAAGAAAATAAATACCACTTCCCTTCTTTTATCTCTTCAAGGCCTTTTATTGTACTACATGAAAATGCAACCTGCCTGCCTGCAATTATATATCAAATGCTACTTGAATGCAGTAAGCATTGCATTCCCATAATGATTGATGACAGATGTCCAATCAGGTTCTTGTTACTGGGGTCTGGAGCAGGGTGGCATCAGCAAAGCAGCTGCCAAAGGCCACAGGCAAAACCAAAGGAAAGAACAATGCAAATTTACAATTAGGGAGTCTCTGGGGTGTGGGAGAAGAATGATTTGGGGCTCTGCACATTATTGCAAACCTGGTTTTGTTTAGCAGAGAAAAAAGCTTTATGCACTTTCAAGTTCCTGACCAATTTTTTGTCCCATAACTATTCTTCAGGACCCCTAGGCCACTGTATCAGCTGCCATATGTCTCTTGCATTAGGCAGCCTGGACCTTTTCCATCAGCTGCAAGAAACTTTCAACACATCTGGTATAGGCTTTTCTCATCAGCTGCTATGAGCCTCTGTGCATAATGACTATCAATTCCTTCCATTGGCTGCTATGCTCTTCGTGGACCCTAGTGAATCTCTCTTAGCAGCTACAGCAGCCTTTCACAATATGTAATTAAATTAACACTTCTAGCCAGCACAAACCCTGTGACAAAGAAGTCTCAGTTAGCCTTCCCCATTTTTTCCTCACTCCCTGCACTTGTACCTCCCTTCTGTGAAGCTGTAAGAGAAACTGATCTGAGTGTAAACTGGCCTGGAAAAAAAAAAAAATCAGCTAAATCAGTTCCTGAACTGGTTTATTTTATACAGTCATGCTGAAGAGAAAGCAGCATGCACCTATAACGAGTGGCTAAGGATACAGTCAGGGTGCTTTTTCTTTTGGCAACCGTGGCAGTTCGTTCCAGGTCAAAATTTTAGCTGAACAATACCCTGAGGCTGTGATTCCACTACAGTTTACATGAACCTGAAATGTCACCCTTGGAGTCCCTCTCCCTTGCTCTGTTTCAGGAAATAAACCAGCAGGAAACTGTCCTTACAAGAGAAAACAAGACAAGTAGAAAACATTTGCTGATTTTCTTTGCCTGAGCTAGTTCATCACAAGATCAGATGAACATCAGTGTCAACACAAAAGATGAAGGGGAATGGTTGTATCGCTGTCCCAGGGCCAAGGCGGGCAGGGCCTCAAAAGCGCTGACACGGCTTCAGCTGCAATAGCACTGCTGCTTGTATTTTTTTTTGCTAGAAATTTTATACTGTCACTTCACTGAAGACCTAGTCTGCTTTAGATTCTGTCGCCTGCAAAACTTCTAAGAGACCTTAGGAACATCACCACAAAGCCGTTGGCAAGGTCTATGATACCTATTATAGTTGGACAGTGATGGAATTTGGGTGTACTAATACAAACTGAAAACAATTTTAAGGAAAATATAATCATTTTACAAATGAAAAGGCATTTTCATACCTGAATAAAAAACTACACATAAGTACATTAAATGGGTATTTAGAGAACAATTCATAGATGGAATGTAATTTTCTCTATCAACAAGTAAAAAATGCAGTTTGTTCTTTAATCTGTGACTGAAATGTTAGCAGAAGAGATATAATTAGGATTGAGAAAAAAATGGTGGTGACTAAAAATCAGAGCTATTCCATTTATTATAGGAGAAAAATAGTTGAAAGATAAGCAAACTTTAAATATTCAAAGCATAGTTTTAAAAATAAACATATTCTTCAGAAGAAATCATTTAAGATTTTACATATCTGTCAAGGCATACTGCTTTTTTTGCACCTGAGCTATAACAGAAACCTGATTCTGTTAACAATTAGTTGTGAGATTTTAACTACCACTTACCATTGGCTAATGTACAGTAAAAAGGATGTCTACGCTGGGTAGTTTTCTAATGATGGTGAGGACATAATTATTCTGCTTCTATTGTCATGGTGCAAATCCCAGAGCTCAGGTAAAGACTAAAATGAATTTACGCTACCTTGTAGTTAAAGTTAAGTTAATATACCTAGCAATTAAGATAACAAACCACTGCAGATTTACATACAGAATATGATTCCTTTTGTTTAAGCTTTTAGCACCATGTGGAAAAGAGCTGGCATGTAAGACATCTGCAAGTCAATCCCAACGTGCCTCTGTTTTGATACAGCAGATTTATTTATATAAAACATAACTCCTTATTCACTAGAAAAAATTTTGGATATAATCAACATTTCAAGGATTTTATGCAAAAGCAAAATATTTGTAATCAAAGATTACATAATAAAAAAGACAAGAGCAGATGATTAGAAGACTTCAGGTGTTTACATATCCCTATCTACATAAGTTGTCACACATTAATTGACCTCACCTGATATAGAGCAGTTCAGAACACTAACCAAGAAAGACTATCATCAAATAGGAAGGAACGGGAGAAAAAAAAGCCATACTCTATGAAAAACAAGTGCTAATTTTATAATTTTGATCTCAAACTTGTCCAAGAGAACACAAAGAGATGGTAAACCAAAATCTACAGAAAAATAAATTAACTGTAGTTATCTCAAAAGCTAAGCTCCAGAGAAATGAAGACATAATGGTAGAAAATTATCACAAAGGTCTTCAGTTCCTGCTGGAGTGCAAAAGATTGACCTTGCCTTACAAGTCATTTTTTCCTATGTTAAAATCAAAGCAAAACAAAAAACCATTGATATTAAGATAATAACCAGAAAGCAACTGAATACAGGAGAACGAATGGACAAATGTGAAAAACATGCTTCCCTTAGGTAAGTGTAGACTTGAATGGACATGCACATTAGCCAAAGGCCTGGTAAGAGAAAAGACTAACTCAGAGCATAAAGGTCTAATAATGTAAATGACAGTAAGAAATCACATTAAAAGTTGGTGCTTTCATCCCACATGCTTGGTTTAAACCCAAATGAATCATATCTGCTAAACAACTAACCTGAAGAAACATTTGGTCATCTTTATTTTAATATTAACAGTTTTCCTCAGCAAAAGCAAAAATGACCCACTGTTCAAAGTAAAATGTAGGAACTTGTGGAAGAAAGAGATCTAAAGTAATAAGATGTTCAAACCTAACAGAAGACCTATAAGAATAAAGATCCAGGACTGATGGCCCATGAAGGGATAACAATATTCAGTAAAAGTGCAGTTAGAGCCTTGTTTTAACAAAATATTCAGAAAAGTTTAGCTCAAAAAAAACCCACCCAAACTGATCCAGGCTGTGATTTGCCTGTCAGTATTCTGGTTTAGTAAGTAGAAAAAATTGCACAGTAGGATTAATATCCTATTGAGCATACTACAGGAGGATCATAATATCAGAAATAATTGCCTGCCACTATTTGACTACCAAGTTTGCAGATTAGTTTGCTTTATTTGCCTCTCTATATTATGAGTCTTTTCTGCATTCAATTTCATCCACAAGTGTAAGCTAACACTAAAACAACTTTCACATGCTGATGATGTCCACGTTACCGAGTCAAAAGAAACTGCATCTAATTTCATAATCAAGCATAGACTTTGGTCCTATAATTTATTTTGGAACTACATCCATTTTGTTACTTCACTTTAAGGAAATTCACCAGTTGGAAAAGTCAAAACTGTGAGGTCTTCACAAGACTTAAGGTGGAGAAATGACAATATTGTATTATTTCTTTAAGTCAACAGTTTTAGGTGAGGAAAAGTTCCACATCATTATATCACAGGCTTTTTTACCACTTGTACAAATTATTTTAATTTACAAACCTGAAGATTTTTTATTGTTTTGTTGAGACAGTTTGTCCGAATTCAATAAAAGAACAGGACAACTGAAATTTCAAAAAGGCAGTTTTTAAAAACACAAACAAATCACTTCACTTATAATATTCATTGCTGTCAATCCAAGTACTTATATAATATTAAACACATGGGTAACAATTAAGTATAACATAATAGCAATTTTACCATTTTCTAAATAGTTGCAATCAATCTGTGAACTGCTTTATTAACAGATCATTGATAAAAACAAGTAATTAATATCATAAATTATCTGGTTTTCTTCATTTCAAAAAATCAGTTTTCTACTCCCTCTGAAAACTTTGGCCCGATCACCTACTTCACAATAAAACACACTAATACCAGGGCCAAAACAGAGAGAATCAGTCCCTTTCGTCTCTTCCTGTCTTTCCACCCTCCTTATAAGCTTTTGATTTCATACTGGTTGTGAACATCTATTAATACTTTCCATCAAACAGTACCAAGCACCTGCCACCTGAATATCCAGGTTCCTTTATGCATAAAACGTACATGAGAAGTCGTGTAACTAATTATTCAAACATATCCAAAATGTTTACACCTTCTCAGTGTTCCTTGGACGTTATGACAATGTATTACATTCACCCAGCTCAGCTCACAAGTTGACAGACAAGTCCCATCAGACTACATGTTTGCTAAGAAAATCTGCTTTCATCTGTCAAATCTGAATACTGCACAATGGCAACGCTGTTATGTTCCATTGTTCAATAACTTAAATATTTCAATTGATAGTTTGTAATCTCACAAATTCTATTTTGTCAGATAAAAATAAATTCCAATAAAATTACTCTTCAGATATTAGTTTCTCTCTATAATACTACTTATTGGTTTTTTAAACAGAAACTTGTAGACAAACATATTACTCATCTCTTTCATGAAAGCAAGTGCGTAAAAATGTGGTGGTCCTTACATAGAAGATTACATTTTATAATATCCTATTTTATTTCAAAATCTAGAATCAAATTCTAGCAGAACAGTAGGTTTTTCCATAAACAGAATTTATATCAAAGCATATAAGTATGTACGTACCATTTTACTGAATATAAATGCATCCAATAAATAGTCTTGCATGTATTATTCAAAGGATGCAATATGTTTACCTTCACCACACAAAGGTCAAATATAAAAAGTAAAGCATGTTTTCATTTTGTCACTTTATTTTAATCAGCTCATTAGTATTTAGCTAGAGTGCTGAGAAAAAAATGTAGATTTCCCCTGAAGCTGTTTGACATATTACTATCTTGCTTCACCCATTTTTCTTATTCCTTCATTCCTTATTCCTTATTCATTCTTCAATTCCTTCCTTAAGTTAGAAGGAGAAAAACCTGTGACTTGCATGTTACGGAATTTTCTAGGAAACTCCAGCAATCTGCATTTGCTCTAGCTTTCAGTCTATTTCTGCCATATCTGACACGCATCTGGATTACCAACCAAAAAAACCATCCAGATAGACTCCTGATGAGATGACAGTCAGACTTTAGCTCTGCCAAGCAATCATTAAACTGACCCAAATGACAGGCTTTCACAAACACACCAGCCTCTGCTTTTAAAACACGTGACTGAGACCAAAATGGACAGAACATTTTAGCTAAGAGCAATTAATGAGAGCAGTATGAGAATACTCAAGAAGTCCCTTCCTAGTACCACCAGAGATCTCCAAATTCAGCAAAATCTTTGCTGCCCTAGTAAAGCTGCATCAATTATTGAATTTTAGTTCGGTCAAGAGAAAATGTTTTGAATTCAACAGATATATTTGTTCTTGTTTTTCTTTACAGGATCACCAAAAAAAAACTCTCCAACTACAATCTTCCATTTGGAGCAAAACACAGTATTTCAGAGACTATCAAGGTTATAAGCTCTTATAGAGTTTATATTCATTGGGTATATTGTTATATTCATTGGGTACAGTACAGATGTTGGAGTTTTAATTTGAATTCTCTTCTCTGCAAGGGATGGGGTCCACATCACCTCACATCCCCATGATTGTCCCAGAGCTCTATAGGGATACAGGGAACTCTGGGGAATACAATGTTCTCTGTTAATTTATACTGACTCTGTCCTGTGTTCATACAAATGCAAATGAAGGAGTCTCGCTCACTAAGGGAGTACATAAGCACCACAACTATTATTTGCCATTTTAATTATGTATATGTCTATATAAAGTGCCTCAAGCAGTGGAACGTGGGGAGATTGAGTTGTTGACAGGTTTTTTTTGGAACAGGATTCTCTGCAAAGGTGAGAAAGATCCAAGACCTCATTCACAACATATGTTTAAGTGTTCTTCCTTAAAGACCGTGCTGACTTCCCCTCATTTTTTTTTGCAAGTGTACAAATTCCTGTGGAATACTTGCACTCAAAGTTATCTCTAATTGGTAAACTCTGGTGTCTTCCTGGGAGGTGAGCTGATATTCCCAAGATAGAACAGAGTCTCCAAGTTCCACATTTTAGTTGAATGACATGGCACCATCCAGTTAGCCTCAGCTGCTAAAAGGAAAAGGGTAAACATTCCCAAAAAAATTCTGCAACAAATTCAAACTAAGTTGACTGAGTAGTTTTGATGTTACCAGAAACAACTTTTTAGCAATTTTCAGCAGATCTATCATTCATTACAATATTTTTGCCCAGTTCTAATATTCAGCAGAACCATATTTTCCAGCCTGCACTTCCTTCTATCTCCGATCATCAATAATTACATGAAGTGACAGTTTTACATGATATATTGCATATCCTACTACAAGCTTTTATGCAGTTTATACATAAATCCTTCCAAATCTAGCTGTTAACATTGACGTCTTGTTTAATCACTCTATCTTTGTTCTAGCTGTGGTACAATACCATGCCGATTATTTAAAAATAGTGTTTAATGAGTTCTCTGCTGAGCTCTGTTTCAAACATTTAGCATAGCTAATATACTGTGTCAAGTGGTTAGCAGCAGCTGTAGGTAACACGCTTCTATATCTACTTTATGCCCTGGATTGGAAAGCAAAATAAAAACATGTCCTTTTCTTCAGAAGATAATTTTATTTAGAAATTAGTCCATACTCATAAATGTGTACTGAGAAAACTACAGAGCTGATTTCATTTTATTCATATGTCAGTACACGACCTCCAGATCTAGTACCTGCCCCTTGCTGCTTATGGCTTTTGCTAGGCAGTAGCAGACTGAAGCTGACATGAGTCTTACCAATTTCCACTTTCCCGTGTGGTACATCCTTAGGGCTTCATGTTGGAAGCAGTGCTTTGTATGAGGAGAGTCCTTTCGTCTGTTCGGTAGTAATTATGACTGAGACCCTGAGTGGGATATACCCCAATATTAACAGCAATTGCTTGTCCACCATTCAAAAATCCATTCCTCCTGTCAGCTTCAACAAAGAAGCAAAGAACCATTTGAGTACATAGATTAAAGTAGTCTCTGGCATCCATAGGTGATCTTTTCAGGAGAAGTTTAAGACAATGAGGAGACTGTTCAACTTGTCACAGTTTGAAATCATAGAAGGACAAAAATCAGAACTGGTTTCCAAAGCATCAGCTTTGGACCAACAATAAATCCACTTTAAAAAGACTATATTATAGTGAAGTTAATCCTTTAAGTGCTTTATATTTACTTGTAAGGCAACCTGATATAATTTACTCTGAGTTCAATGATATTAGGTTATATATAGAAAAAAGTATAAGTATACACAGAAGTACTAAGGTCATTTTACACAAAACGGTTTAGCTACTGAAAGAAAGACACTAGATATTAAGACCTTGTATAAAACAATCTATGACATTATGGGGGAGTGGGGAAAAATCACCAAATTAAATAATTTATGCCTAAAAACAATTTCTGATCTGAATTACCATTGACAATTGTCCTCCATATTCCAGGGTATTTTGAGGGGAAGTTATGAGGGATTAACTGAGAGATAAAAAAACCCTAATATCGTCTTTTAACCAGTTTTCATCTCAGATATTCTTATTTCCATATGACCTTTAAAGCAATAAAGGAAATATTACCAAAAACAGACACCAATATTGGATGTATTAGAAAACCTTGTTCAAAAGGATTCAATTTTAATAAGTTAACTGAATTCAATACAAATTCAGTTTTCAACAACAAATGAGCTTTACTTGGACAAGTACAAAATTAAGTAAAATTAGTCCCTTGTCTTGGGGAACTACTGTTAAATTTGACTTACTGTCCTACAAGCAACTTTTTCATAAACTCTGTATCAATATGCATTAATAAATCAGTAACAAAGCTCAAAAACCAGCAACTTCAATGGAACAAATAGGGTCATTCGTTAGTTAATGAATGGACAAGCTCATCTCATTTGAAGATTGACTTTATCACCTACAAGTGATACTTGATATATACACTGTAAATACGCAAGCATACTGTTCATTATTTTTGCTTCTATCCTATATACAGAGCATCATACTACACTAACTATGCGTTAATGATGGTATTATCACCGGATGATCTCGCACTTTTAATAAGATTTTGTGCTCATTAATGTTGCCTGTAGAAATTTTTCAGTGAAAAGTGTATCTCAGCAATTCGACACAGCAGCGCACTTATTTCCAAGGATTTCCCAATTAAAATGACATCAGTTTTTTATTAATGTGTTCAGCAGAGAGTTCTGTAAAAAACCCAAACAGCTATACTGCTTTTAATTTAGAGTAAACATTCTACAGCCAACATAAAATAAATTTCGTACTGATAGAAAAACTTGGTTCAGAGACTTAACAAAGACTTTCCTGCAAGAGTACTATTATGTTTGAATGGTAATCTTACACAGCTAGTGTTTTCTTAATGTCCTGGGGAGCCTGATCATTGCAAATTACCTGTGACATCTCATTAATCCTTTTTTTCCTCACAAACGCATAATTAATGGTAACATTGACAATAATACACAAATTAGCTAAGTGACGCTTTATGGTGTTGGTTTTGATTAACGTCAGGAACCCAAAAATGACATTAATGTAATGCAGATCCCAAAAGGCAACCCACACTTTGACCTCAGACATACATTTTGTTTGCACCATCACAAAGATTAATCCTTCCCTGGATGAAGACAAGACAAAACTCTGGCCACTGGCATTGCGTTGCTGGGCTGTCGCTGAAAAACAAACTGCCTCAATTGCATTTGTTTAAGGAGGAAATCTTAATGCATAGAAAACAACGACTTAGTGTCATTTCCTATTGTCTCGTTAGGACAAAGATAAATGAGCTACTGTCATGATTTAGATCAACTGCTTCTCTGCTAACTTCTATTATTTGCTTATTTATGGACTAGAGTTTAATTAAAAGCATAACTAGATATAGAACTGCACAATAAAGTTATTACAAATGCTTTCTCACTTAATACATGCTTCTTTAGGGGATCGACCTGTGTTTAAACTATCCATGTGTTGTGGCAGACAAAATACTGATTTTATAAGTACAAATAGGTGGTACAAGAATACTAAAATGAAGCAATGTCTTTATCCTAGCTTGAACTAACAGGATAAAAGGTATACTTTATCCTAATAAATAAAAAAGACCAACTGGTTTCAGAATATATATTTATATTTTTCAGAACATATATTTTCAGAATATGTATTTATATATACATGTATGTATAACCGAAGGCATCTGGCTCAAAACAGTTAAAAGCTCCGTTCCCCAATTTAACAGCACTGTTTGCAGCTACATCATCATCTTTGAAAGTAAGGTTAATTATGGTTATATACTAATATACTCTTTTTAATAATTTCGAAAAATTAAATCATGTTACAGAATGCACTAAACCACAAAGAAAGCCATAATTATTGTGTAAGGTATAGCAGTCTTGTTTTCTTCTAATAAAGAAAATCCTCTTATCACTCCTCTCTCATTAAACTTCTTCCTGAAAAAGCTTATCTGTAAAAAGCAACGAGTGATTTAGGTAGAGCTAACATTTTTACATGCATTAGATTTTGTTAGTCAAAAAACTATAAGCAGACTTTCCTAAAAAGTGTGGAACAGTATTTAGCTTTCCCATTGCAATAAAATACAAGACTGTCTTCAATTAATGGAATGATTATTCTTTAATATCTCTACTTTCGTACTGGTTCATTAATATAGACTGATTAATACGTGTGGGTTTATCATGAACATGACAGGAAGGAGGAAAGAAAAATTATGCAACACTATAAATCACAAAAAGATTTTAACACCACAAATAAAAACAGAAATTAGTAGTGCAAAACTGAATAATAAATGATGTACCAGGTAGATAAAATATTTTCAAGACCTTAAATGTTTTGATTATAATAATACGTGTATAATGTATATAACATACTGATTGTGAACCTTTTAGCTTTGAAATGTCTTATCAGACAATCCTAACCCTGCTGAATTTAAAACTGCAGTGGATACTTGAAATAACTTGTGTAGTTAGTTAGTCAACATTATTTTTAAGTTTAATTTCTCAATAGTGTAAATTTTAAAGCATTTTATGCAAAACATACTAAACTTTCTCTAACTCACAAGTATATGTTAAAGTGCTGTGGAATTTAAGGGGCAAAAGGGAATCCCATAGAGGCCATATATTTACTCCAACTAACCAAGACATAAATCCAGACTACTGCAATATATTATTTTTATTATTTGAACAGAGTAAGTACAATATCACATTTGAAAGACATTTGAGTTTAATTCATATCTTAAAATTGACAAAGATAAACAATCACAGCTACACCAACTGAAATGCACTAATGTATACAGGATATACAAGCTAGACCCAGAAGCACAGACAAATCTGTTCTTTATGTCATCATCGTGGCATAAGGTCATTCAAAATGTAATTGTACTTCTTTGTAAAACATAAAAAATTGTCTGGTTAGAGCTGCAAATTTTAAATGGCTTTGTCTGTGTAGTAATCCTTTATCAGCTTGCATGAACCTAGTAATTCTTTGTTTCATAGACAATTTTCTGGCAGACTGCAGTAACCATTTGCTACTTTTACTTTGCTGACTTAATATTCAGCCAGATATAACAAAAACCTCCTAAATATATGTCTAGAAAGCAACCAGCCCACTTTCAACCCTTCCAAGTTATCTCAATTTCCTTTTCACCATACATATGATTAATATTACCCTATTAGCCTGACCACGTCATTTTAGTCTCCCAATTACATGCCAGCCTTGTAGAAAGCAATCTTTCCAGAGATACATTTATAGAAATTAATTTTTTCAATGTTTAAATGCTGCACATTTGCTTTTAATACTTAAAAATGGTTACAGCAAACTGATTTTTGAAAGCCTACAGAATTCTCTGCACATGTGTGCATATGAAAAGAAGTTAGTCTGTAAGGAAACATAATTTTCTCACAATTCACCTAACACTAGTGCTCTAGCACTTTCAAGAAATCTTATTCTAAAACACAATCTTTTCCAAGCTGTCTATCTAAACTTCCTTTTTGTTGTCATACCTTGAAATTTAAGTTCTATTTGAATTCTACAGTTGAATGATATCTATGGTTAAGGCATTTCCTTATTCCACAGTTTCACAGTAACCTGATTAATATGACAGGTCCAGAAGGCAAAAAATAGCAATGTCAGTTTAGGTTTCCTTTATATTTTAACATTATCAAAATATTTCCATAAATATGAAAGAACACGTAAATTGATTAAATATGGATTCAGTTTTATCTCCTCAATATTCTGCAGTTCATATAAAAGCTTGCAAAAATTAAATACAGAAGCTATATGCTATTAAACATACACATACACAGAGGCACTTTTCCTCAGCTGGATTTAACATATATGTCTATAACTCTGTATTTCATCACAGAGCACAAAATTGTATATTCAGAAAAGATACTCAGCATCACGTTGGCATCGTATGCAACCTTTTATATATAGATAATTCACAGAAGAATGGCTTTCAGATGTATTCTGAAACTACATTCCACATTTCAAGAACTAAATACTTATTTTACTTCAATAAACAATTTTTTCTTACATTGATGGAAGAAAATAATTACCATTTTAGACATGTCAGCATTTACCTGTTGCTCTGTGAAATACTGCACAGTGACAAAACGCTTAGTTACATAGCCTAGTTATGAGTTGAGCAACTATTTATGTAAACATTCTTTATGCATTCATCTGCAGGCATTTCAAATTTTCTTTAAATAGTAATTAAAAAAAATTAACATCAAATCCAAACCACATGATGCGCACATGCATGCTTTGGGTCTTTTCCCCATTTTTGGGGGGAGAGGTAACAACCCTATTGAGACTGTTCTTTATAAAGGACTTTAATGAGATTTCTGACTATATTTTTTTACCAAGAATGTCAAATAAGCTTCAAAAGCAAATGTAAACTGTAATGCAAGTGACACATAGTAAAAATAAACCTATAAATCTGTACATTCTGTTTAGATAGTCTCCTGAGTTGTAAAAAGTGAGACTGCTTAGCTTTATTAGATGTTTCGAAGAAAACTAATTTTGGGGAAGTAGGCCACTGATAGTGTTATACTGGTCTTGTGATTTACAGTGAAGCCATTTGTTTTCTAATCTTCTGTAGTATCTTAGTAACAATTAGGCAAACTTATACCAAGCCTTTTTCAGGAAATTCTTTAGACACCCATAACCATATAACCTCCTAATAAGAAGGATTTAGATAATTTTGTCTTTTAAACTAAGGCTATGAACAGGCTATGTTTTCCTAAAACAAAGCTACGCAACATTTCAGAGAAAAAATTCCATTCCCTTTTAACCTGTCAAAGCAGTTCCAGTGTTTCCCATAACACAGCAGCTGTATCTTAATACAAATCTGCTTACAGAAGGAATATTTTAAAAAAATTCAAGAATAAAAAAATTTGTGAGAAAGCAAGCTGTAAATGTTCTACCTTTCAATTTAAGATGTTACTGCTTGAAATAAATAAAATCAAAGCAGCAATTTTGAAAGCTGCACCACATATATGAAAAGCTACGAATAAAGAGGAACAGACTTTAAGCCTTCTTGTGTAATCCGAGAGCTTTAAAATCTCTTCTTTCCACATCTGAAAAATGATATTAAGCAGAATGTTAACATCGATTGCATTTTTGTGGGTTGGTGCCCAAAGCGACTGCACTCTAGGGCTTTGTTTTGGAATATCTTAATCAAACCTAAGGATGGATAAGCAGATCTACACAGAATTGCAATATGACTACTGAAGACAGGCAAGGCTCAAAAGCTAGCACCAGTCCTTCTCGTCTCTTTAAGAATATATATCGTAAAAATTGTCATACCATGTTCTTTCTTTTTTTCAAACTAAGGCATACAGCATATAATGAACCATTTTAAGAAAACATGATGGCTGAAGGGTTTCTATCTTCACTCCAGTTCAAGACAAAAGTGTAAAACAGCAGTTTTAGTGTGATAGCTGTTATAACCATAATACTCTAGTAGACAGTGCCAAGAAGTCATTAATGCAATATATATCTCTTTGATTCCTAAAATGTTGAGTTAATGGGCCAAATTTCACTATACCTCGCACTTGCAGTGCTGTCATTTTTTATAGTTATCAACTAAAAGTAGTCTGGTACATACTAAACAGGCATTTTTTATATTGACCTCTATTTTGTTAACCTTATAGAGAGTTTAAGAAAAAAATAACAGCTTACAGAATTTCTTATTCTTATAATTCTGAATGTAAGCGTGTGTGCATCTACAGTTTTTGGAAAAAAAAAAAGTAGTTTTGTGCACCTTCATTGAAAATGTCATTGGTTACTCTGAATGAATTCTCAGTTATCTTATTGAGATTTTACAAATCTGGAGAAGAACTTAACTCCTGTGTTAAATGTGACTCATCAGTACAAAATTATGGCAATCTGTACTATCCAGTCTTTTTTTATATACCTACATATACAAAATCAGATAAAGAAATATTCCAATATTTAGTGTAAAATGAAAGCGATGATCAGCATAGGAGAACTAATCACTGAAGCCCATGGCAGCAGGGACTGTAATAGTCTGCTTCTGGTTGCATACAAAATGAAAAAAAAAACCCAGCATATCCAAATCAAAAACTAGATAAATTGAGAACATGTGTGTGACTTACTGAATGTGAAGAAAGGAGATATACACATGCGCACCCACAAGAAAGAAAAGGCAATTATGCATTTCAGACTGTAAAAGCTATCAATTGTGTGTATCTGTACGGAACACATGGAAAACTTAAGAAGTCCATTTTCAATAGCTATCAGTTGAGATAGCTACTAACACGGTACTTGTCTGTAATACAGTTAATATTTGATGAAAAAGTGACACTGTGGGGTATAGTAAATTTACTAACAATCAAAAGGAAATGCAGTGTGAGTTTAAAGGGAAGAAAATAAAAGGAATAGCTGGAATGCATGCTCTAAGATTACTGACAATAATTCTCTAACCTGTCACAAATTACATTTTAGCTACTGTAGGGTATGTATAGACTTGTCAAAACTAATAACATTTTTCTTTCATCAGGTCTGCGTTAACATTCTGCAAATCTGAAATGTTTACTATAATGAAGTAATGCATTATATAGATAGCATATGGTTGCTGGCTTTGTTTACATCATTTTAAAATATCTGAAAGAACCGCTTGGGCTAAAGAGCAATGCTATTGCTTCCACAGTCAGTTGATGGGTTGTTTAATAGTATTTTAAATGTTTGTTAATGATAGTCTCAAGGAAACAGAAAAGCACAGAAGAAATGCAGAATGGCAGTATCACAACACTTACAAAGATTAAAATGCCACTAGGGGACAGTAGAAAGTCACAAAATGAGGTTCTGTTGAAGAAACCAGAACAAAAGGCCTTTCTTTGTCAAAAAAGAAATCACAAATACGCTTTTCTAAATAAAAATCATTTCACATGTGAGGGTTTTAAAATTCTGCATTAAATAGCAAGGTGGAAACAGGGAGACACTTGCATGAGTCTATTTTTAGGTGTTTTATATTTATATCCGTGTATTTTAAAATATGCAGCACTTTCCCTTTAATAAGAATAAATTCAAGTGTGAAATATTTTTTTTGCAGCAATTTTACAGTACTGGGAAGCTTTTAAAATCCAAAATGTATTCACCATTACACATTAATGCAAACACACAAATTGGCCTTTGTAATACTGGTAGTTTACCTGGCAATAAAATGCTTAGATAATGTATGACATTGTGATATCTATTAAGCAATACAAATCAATGTCTAGCATTTAAGGACCAATATACTTTAAAAAATGGTTAGGAGAGATCAGCTTTGTTATGGCCTACTATCAGTGTATGGGCATATTCCTTTTTGATGACATCAAATGTAGTATTCACTCAAGAGCAGGGCAATGCTCTTCAAAAGTTCATATTTGATTCCAGTACTCCTATGCTGAATCCCTGCAAAACAAAGCCAAGTACAGCACTACTTTATCTGGGAAAGAGTCTGAAAATCCTGTAGTTAGTAATTATCCATTCTTTTTCTTCACTCAGAAGATCAGCCATGAACTCCAAATAGTATCTCACAGACTAGAAAGTTTTGTTCAGATATTTGTAGTTACAGAACTTTCATAGCTTATATGAAAACATTCAAAGGTAATAAAATTAGAGGAATATGATGGGCTGATAGGTCCTTCAGCTCACACAAGTATGGGAAGTAAATGTATATTTCAGAAGTACTTCAAAATTTTTTATTTCCAAAGAAATGCATTTTGGCCTAGAAATTATGTAGGTACTGGGAGCATCTAATCCACAGCCATGTATTTCACAATACACAGGAGATTATCTGATAGCTATGTAGCACATTGTGAATTATTTTTTGTTTCTCTTGCACGTAAAAACACACAAGGAGGTTGCAATTGCTCAAAGAATATTCCCATTCCAGAGTGCTAAAAAGCAGATTCAAAACAGCAATGCAACTCTGTCTCTTCATAGCCTTTTAACTGCAGTCATTTCATAGCAGTGTCATGAGCTTGAGTACATGACAGACCTCGGACAATGATATAATTAAGCATTTGAGTGAAAACAGTAAGTCTAAGAGTCTAAGAAGTGTTCTTCTATAATAAGGGATGGGACTGTTTTCAAATGGAAAACTTAACTGACATAACCTTACTTGTGTGCGAGAGAGAGCAGGGAAGTCTAAAGAAGCAATATATGTGGAACAAATACGCAGAACAGGTACACAAACAAACACCCTGTGCTTGAAAAGACAACTCTTGTACCGTAACACAGAAGGAAAGAAGAAAGAGAGAGAGAAGGGGGAGGGGTGGAAGAGGAGGAGAGGGAAATGAAAGAGAGGATGAAAGGGAGAGAGGAGGGAAGAGAGAAGGGAGTAGGGGAGACAGGGAAGGAAGAAGGGAGAGAGGGAAAGAGAAGAAGAGAGAGAAAAAGGAGACTCATCTAAATTAATTCTAAATCTCTATAATAATTTGTATCAGACACCATATGCACAGAGAAGACAAAAACTCCAACAAACGCTAAAATTCATAGGCCAGTGGTGTAGGCAATGGACAGTCTAGAGCTACAAGCCCATTTCTCTGACAGTAGTGTAAAAAGTTTTTAATTGGTGTTGCATTTTAGTAACTGGTTTAACGAAGTGTCCCTCAAGGTAAGTATGTATATCATGTGACTGAAAAGTAAGATACTACCTTAAGTTGTGATACTTCCTGATAGCAATGTTTCATATGAGATGGGATGTTTTTCCTTTGAAAATTTGAAAAACTGTTTCAAATTACCTGGGTGACAGATATTATAAAAATAGGCAGGGATGGAGGGATACACTTCCATGAATGCAACAGGGGATATTACCTTCTCAATCATTATTACGTCTTTGGAAACCCAGCTAAGATGTTTACTCTCAGGAAAAAAATGTATTTGGAGGTCAAAAGGACTTCTAGGAAATGACCCAGGCAAAACACTTCAGCCAACAGTGGATTTCTTCAAGCACTTTCTCAAACCCTCTAAACTGCGGTAGTATATAAACATGCTCTTAAATGCTTTGCTGAACAGCATACATTTATGACGCATCTTTAAATTAAAACTCAAATCCTAAAAGGTAAAATATGCTCAGAAGCAACTGATGTCACTGAAATCAGTCCCTAAATAGATAAAACACCATAAATAGAATAAAGCCTGAAACTCTGAGTTGCTCAACACCAAACCACTCAGAAGTTCTTAAAGTTTTGTGTTGCAGTTCTCAGAATTTTAGGGACTTTTCACAGAAGTGATAGCTTAGCAGTACAAAGGATCAAACTACCAGCATCTTGTAAAATGAACTAGTATTTGGGGAAAGAGTGAAATCACTAATTCAAGGTTAATAAATATTTTTATACTTGGTTTATTTAAAAAAAAAAATCAGATTCACAGATGTTTCAGACAGGCTGATAGTTGGATCCTGCTATAACACTATCTTTGCAGCTTTACTTTGTGTTTTCAGCATTTTTTTTCACTCTATTTGACTTCATGTCTTTAATTAGTACATGATTTGTGCTCACTTTCCCCTTAGCTTCCCACAGTCATTTTATCAAATGCTCTACCCAGAAGGAATACTTCTTCCAATTGTTTCTCAAATAAGACTTCAGTTTGCAGCACTACTTTCTTCCTGCTATTCTCAAAATTCATCCTCACACTGTTGTGGCCCTCCTCTACTTTCCTATCTCCAGATTCTCACTTAACCAATTGCTGGTTTTATTTTCAGTGTCACATGGCGCTGTGACATAATTTATTTCCTTGCTCTTCATCTCTTGTTTTTCCGTGCTGGCATAATCACAGAAAAACACATAACAATGTAATGACTTGTGATTTGGTATTCCCCTATAAGTCAAATTTAGGTTTTCCTAAATCAGCATCCACATTTGTAACAACTTAGAATTCTGTGCTTTCATGTGTTCAACTGTAAGCTAATTCTCTCAGAAGCATTATTCCCTTACACATCCATTTAACTGTAGGCTGTAGTTTCTTTTAACTGAGCTCTGAAATCTTGATTTAGTTGTGAAAAATAAAGGTCTATCCCTATAAGATGCACTTCGAGTGAGATGCTGTTATGTTAGTATACAAAAAAGCAAATGGATTTACAGACAATTATCAGAAAGACACGGTTTGCAAAAATATTTTGAAAATTATGGCAATATCATATGTTAAATAGAAACTAATATTCAATGTGCTGTAACAAATTAAGGAACCTAGGATAGTTTTCTTTAAAAAAAAAAAAAAAACACCCTTTGTTAGTGTTTTATTTCATGGAAAATATCTTTTTGAAAGAATAACTTCTTTCTGTGTACTAAATAAAGAAAGTAATCTGGAAAAAATAGTGTAAACATGCAAAAACTTAAATCTACTGATCTCCCATTTAATTCTAAGTACACAGAATACAATGGATAGTTCTGATACAGCACCTGATTGATATTTCCAGGGTGTGAAAACCTCCACCATGAGATTAGGCTGATATTGCATATTCAAACACATACAATGATATATTTGTCATTGCTATTGACCTTTATCTCTCCAGTTTCCTGACAACCTTCTACAGTTATTGACATTACAAATACCAGGGACAACGTGCAGGGCAAAGTATAACCTTTCATTTACCTTCATGTCCCTCAAATGACTCATGTATGTAGTTTCAACAAAAGCTGCAAACAATGATACTGTTGATTTTTTTTTCTTAACTTGCTAAAATGTTTTCCATTTTCCTCTTGTTCTCTGAAAATCATGCCAATAACTCACTACAAAGGAAACGATTTCAAATGAATACAGGTAATTAGAAGTGTCAAGAAATCAGCAGAGAGTAGGGTGTCTGCCATCATTTCTGTGGAAAGAATGCCAGATTCCCTTTCAAAAAGGTCTTTGTCATTTTTTTAATAGAAGGTAATTAATGTAGACTACAGTAAAGTGTACAGGATCCCAGTCACTTGTCTTTCTTTCCTTAGAAATGGGACCATAAAGACGTTTTGATTTCTAGAAACAATCTTCTGAGGTTATTTTAAAATGACTTTTAATTACAAGCATAGGTTTTTTTAGAATTTTCATTATTTTAAAAGCAAGAAGAGGAAGAATTTGGAAAGGGCACATTTCTAAGTGTGAAAAGAAAAAAAGTTTTATTTTAAAAATTCCAGAGCAAAGTAGCTTGTTTCAAAAATGACATAAGATTTCACATAACAGATAGTATCCACTGAGGACAATGCTAAAAATAGATTTGAACATGGAAATCTATTCACTAGTAGCTCAACATTCAACTATCTGAATACAGAAAGGTGAAACAGCAATGCTTTTGCAATTAAAATTACAGAAAATCAGTTTGCAAAATGGTACATACTAGTGGTAACCAAAATAATTATCTTGTTATTTTGATAACCATACCTCTGACAAACTCAAATCATCTTAGATAGACCTGTACAAAATTTAAGATTTCAAAGAGAATTGTGCACTTTATGGAAAACTATTTATTCTGAAATCTAGCAGTAACAGGGTTTATGATGTTTTTTAAAACGTGTACAGAAAACCATAAAGTCAAATCTTTAAGTCATTAGTGCACTAAGATCAGTAACTTCCCTTCACGAGGCGTTAATGTCTCACGATGAAACAAAACAATCAACCCTAATAAAAAGTATCTATGAACACATCTAATCAACTCGGTAGTCCTAGTATGCTATAGCACGAATAACTACACACGTTCTTTCCAGTCATAAAATTATCCAGAACTTTTCTGATTATAATTACAATATTTCCCCTTTTTCCCTTCATAATTCCTACAATATGTCTGCCCTCCCTGACCCTTGATGACATAGAGAAATAACCATTTCATTAAGAGATGAAAATGTTTCATCTCTTTTCTGTTTCATTATGGTGGACAGCTAGAAGGCCTCAAAATTACATTTGTATTGATACAATGAGGTATACCAATACAGAAATTTTATTTTAATCAAAAGGCCAAGTTGAGTGAATGTGGTTAAGCATTGTGAAATGCAGACAACAAAACTTTTCTAATAATGGAAAGAAGGTCTCAAAAATATGGAAGACATAACAATGCATAGTGTATGTAAGAAAGAATATCACAAATTTTAACTTTGCATTTCCATCTGTATGTTCAGTAATAGAAGAAATTTATAATAACATTTACCAACACTATTTATTTGTGTTACAATGAGGTCATCAGTTTGGATTTTAAGGCAACATAGACATCGAAAAGGAAGAAGCTGACAACCTTCTGATTTATGTAAATCAAGCCTAACACATTTCATAGTCTGCATGTCACTGCCAACAGGAATTAAAAAGTAGTAGCAAACATAAACAGCTCTCCGTTTTGTGGTTCAGAAAATAGTTGAAAGATCTTAGGGCAGAAATTCCCAAAATCTTCAGTTCACGTCTTTTCTTCTGGATGTGCAAGCTGACATTTCCTACTGCACACGTAGGTTCATAGATGCAGGTGCTCTTTCATTTGGTTTTGCTTCTGCTGTATGCTAAAATCAATGGAAAGACTTTCACAAATTCCAGTGGGCATTATACTATTTTCTACAGTGATAAAATCCAGAAAAAGTACTACAAGAAATCATAAAGGTTCATTGCCTACTCTACAGCTCTGAAGAATGAGAGTTGGAGAACCAGCGTTCTTCATCAGGCTTCATATTCTTTTCTAACTCCCTTAAGCAAGAGTGGTAAAGGTTGGAAAGAGCAGACCCATGTATATATTTTAACATTAAGAGGCAGTTCAAACCTTTGATCTTGAGACAAATCCGACAAAGCAGCAAGAGTACTATTTCAGATCAATAAGCTGTAAAGCACTGTACTAGAGTATTAAATTTACTGAAACAAAATGCTGCTAGAAGTTGTGGCAAAACAGCTGTAAGCCTATAAATAAGAAAGAGGTTTTGTCCTAAGAAGCCATGAAATTAAGTAGTATAATCAGACAATACTTCTGAAAATTCACAATTATTGTACTTCTGTTTTATTTCTCAAAATAGGAAAAAAATTGTAGTTTATTACTGAGCTAAAATCAACAGCATGGTAAAATTGTCACAGAAAATATAGTAAAACCCAAATAGCTATTGCAGTGATACTATATAATTTCTTAAAAGAGCATTGAAATGAGCAGGTAGGCTGGCATGTTCTCTGTTATAGTCATAGCTTTGTGATGAGCCAGTGGCATTAAGTGATCCTAATCACAGCATAGCTGTCAAAGGTGTTAACTGATGTCAATCAGTAATAGTCTGATGTATAAATTTAGAACACTCTTCTAGCACTTATAAGACCAGCTGCAAGTTTAGGTCACTATTTTTCAATATCCTAAATATGTTACCTAACACTAAGCAATTGCTTATCCTGAGCAACTGTCTCAAGTTCACTGTGCTTGAACTATCCTACTGTGTGTAAGACAGCAGCTCCCCAAATGTAATAAATTAGCAGTAGTATTAAGACATTCAAAACTGCACATAGCTGGACACAAGAGCTGGAAGCTGCTACTTCAGGGAACAGGAATCACTGCTGGCAATATAACAGATAACTGTGGTATGTAGCCAGAAATTCAAGTTAGGTTTCTGACACTTCAGGTGAACATCTATAATGATGAACTCTTTAATCTCTCTGCTGGACTAATTAAAAGTCAAATAGCTCACAGAGGAGCAAAAAGCTATCCCTCACTCATGTCACTAGCTGGGAAGTTCAGCTTCCCACACTTGGGTGACGGGTGACATAGATTCAAGACCCACACTTAAACAGACAGCAGGGGAACACAAAACCCTGGCCAACAGACAACTCCTCTTTAAAGATCTTTGTCCATTTGGTAGAAAATTCTGCCCTGGGCCTAAAAAAAGAGTATTTGTCATAAATTACATTACAGAGAATATGCCTGAGAAGAATCCCATTTCCATTCCAGTAAGCTGGTTTGTTTTACAAAAACACTTTTAGGCCAAAAAAAACCCAAACACAACAAAACCCCATGAAAGTCAAAATTAGCTCCATTCCTATTGTTCCACTCATCTCCAAGTATAACGAAAAGCGTTACTGGAGCTAGGCTGAAATTTATACAGAGACAATAGGCTCTGCATCTTTTGACATTCACTCATATTCTTGTCCACTCCTTACTTATAGCAGAGAATACAAAGATATTTTCTAATTGAATTGGGAACTTTTTAATATAATAAAACAATTCTACTTTGAAAACAAGGATACATGATGAGTCAAGTATTTCATAATTACAATAAAGCATATGAATTTTTGCTTCCAATTAGTTTGCTAAGCTAAATGTTTCAAACAAATGCCATACAAATATTATATGGAATATGTACAACTTTATGTATAATCAAATACATTGAATAATATACTAAGATTTATACTTCTAGTAGGTTTTTTTCCCCTTAACAGATTCCATAAATTACTAGCAAAGATATCAGTGGTTGTATTTTGCCATCTGCTAGCATAGAGAAAGAAACATGACAGAGCTGGAATTGTGTGTTGAGCATGTAACTTTTGTTTTCAATTATAGTACCGTACCAGATCATCAGAAAGGGAAAGGTCTGTATTTTATGTTAAAAAGTAAACACCGTGAACATTTACCTAAGATTATTTCCCTGCCAAGTTATTTTAAAAAGCCTCATCCACGTGCAAAAATCAGTGAGTTTTGAAATAATAAGCCAACTTCTTTCACCAAAAAAGTGCTTTTTCATGAAATCTACATCAATATTTTGCAGCCCAAGCATATTAAAACTCATCAATGTTTTGAACACGCATGATATAAAAAAAGTAGTTGGTCACAAAGACGTGAGTGTCCTATGAACTACTCACACTCATGCATCTCAGTGGGACTGTTACTTGTGGAAGGATGACAAATAAATGAAACAGGAAGCTGTTTTAAATTGGTATTGGATGTTGCCTCAAAACTTTTCCTAATTTGCTCGCTATAGAAGTACAGCTTTCACCACAGCACAGTTCAGCACAGTAGGAAATACAGTCTGTTTCTTCCTGTGTGTATGTGTGCACACACATGTAGGCACGTAAATACCTTGTTGGTGGAACAAAAATTCCAATATTAACAACAATATAAGCAACTACAGCTTAGTATTATTTATTCCATTTGCCCTTTGTGCAAGATGCAGGAGCACTTGGAATATCAATATAGTTGAAATACACCCTGCAACCTATTGCATTTCTACTCTTATCGAGCCAATTTTCTGAAGACAAGAGAATGAAGCAATCCTTGCAGTGGCCAGCAAGTTCTATAGATTCACCTGGCTTAGGTCAATGTGGAATGATTCAAGCATTTTTAACTGTTTGGTGAGGACATCTCTTTTTTGATATTTACATTAACTTATGTGGGTATTCTTCACTTCAATAACAAGAAACAACATCTAATAATAAGATGATTAATAACATCTAATAATATATAGCATTTAATAATGAGATTGATATCTAATAATAGAATAAAATAAAAATCTATTTTTAAATAATAAGAAATAACACCTAATACATGAGTTAATGTCTTAAAATGAATTTTGAAAAGGAGTTAATAAAGCAGTGCTAACAACTTCAGCTGTTGAGGTACCAAACTAAATGAATCTGAATACAAAACTATGTCAAAAGAATCCCCCTGCTTAGATCAGCAACAAAATTGGTCCCTGCTACAATATCCAAAATATACAGTTACAAAGTGTTACCACTTAGAATCACCAAGAAATTTTAATTTTACTAGATATAATATTTATTTCAGATTTAGTAACTTGCAACCATCCCTTGCTATAGATTTCACATCTCCTCAAAGCCACTGAAGTGTAAATGCCTGGGAAGAGAAACAAAATCCTTAACTAGGTAAAACTAGAGATACGAGCATCGAGTTTAGAATTAGCGGCAGAACAAGAATTAGAACAGTACTGGGACATCTGAATCAATGTGGAATCTAGGAATATCTTACCAATGGTCTCAGCTTCTTCATATGTAATAAGGAATTCTCTCTCCCATCTACCACAAACTGTGATAGAATAAATCACGCGATTAAGGGAGATCTGTGAATTGCCTAGTACATGTAAGTTCTAAGGATCTAAAGATATTTAAACAAGAAATTGGGAGGTTTGACTTCTTTAAGGTTTGCATTTTTGCTACCTAAAAAAATATTTTTAGGTTTTAGACTAGAATGAACTCGATCCTAGAGACTTTCATATACCATTTTAACAGACCATACCTAGAAACTCCTAAATTAAACTCAACTTCTCAATGGTATTCCAGTTTGATTACATTTTACTCAGGATCTATCCTTACAGGTTTGTTCAGAACAAAAAATGAACAGGCTTCTTTTCAGCTGGATAACTGAAATACAGTGGACACAGTCCAAAGCAATAGAATTACCAAAATAAAAATTGCTGTTGTTACATAACAGCAAAGTGAATCCAAGTTTCAGCTCTATTTTGGCCTCACACCTAAATTCTAAACTTTTCCACACTCAAATGCAGCTTTGTTGACTGTAAACAGACAGGCCAGATACACTTGTCTCTTTCTACACCCTCTTACTCCCCAAAAAAATCCATTTAATGTAACAAAAGGCACTAAACACATGTAGAACAAGGAAAGGGCAATGCAGAGAGAAGGAGGCAGTGTAAGATTTTCATTATGGACTAGTATAACAGAAAACCATCTTGGGAAATCCGTTACTCTTCTAGAAGTCTACAAGTTATAGCAATCTGGTATAATGGATCAGAAGGAGGAAGTTCTCCAAATTCTACATAAAAATAATAAACTAATAATTTGAAAAGTAGAAAAGGGAAACTCTGCCTCCTACAGAATTGATTGGTTTGGGTAAGCAGACCCTTGTGCCTTAGCATTTGTGTAATAAAGCCAAGAAATAATTTTCTCTACATTCTTTCAAAATTGACAAATAAGGTATTCTGGATCACATAACTTTTCTGCCACTTGAGATCTATGCAACAGTGATACTTTTTGCATTAACATAATTGCTATGCAGTGTACTAAATGTGACTCATTTTAATGCTATATCAATACACCTGACCTCATAATAAATATTATGGTCCCTGGTCTTTAAATGTTGAACAGTGGTGCTTGGGTCAAAGGCATATTAATAGGAGTCAACTACTTTCATGAATTGTTAATTAATTACTTTTGCTGATTTGCACATTACACTGGGCATCAAAGAAATAACAATAGTGCTTTTTTCCACAACAGAGAAGAATAACATGCAATTGCTGAGCCCAGTCAAAGAGGTAAATCCATATTGTTTCAATTGCACAGATGCTGATAGGAGACTTCTTAAATATTACTTAATATTTGGATTAACTTACTGCTCTGTTTTGAATTATCCCCCCCCGAAAGATAATTTGGCTAAGATGCAATGTCATGAATGTTTTGTAGTATGGTGAAGCAGCTGTAGAGTTGACACAAAAATAAGCAAGTTTGATTCAAGCTCTTTCACTTCAGAACTTTTCAATGTCAGCAGAGCTCTCTACAGTAGCTAGTCCTCTGTGTGTACCTTCAAAACTTCCATTACTGAAAGATAAAATCATATTTAAAAGTATGCAGGCTAAAGTGTAGTAGCACTTGTTGACACTGAAGATTACTTGATAATCATAACTATGTATCACACAAACAGAAAAAAATTACAGACTGTGCTCCTGTACAAAAATCACCACATTCTGTATTTCACTGCAACCTATCTAAAGTGGTATAATTGTCTGGGTAGAGTGAGGTTATGTTGGACTAAAATTCTACAGACTGAAGACTCAGAACTACAAATCTAATTGTACTTCTAAAATGAAAAGGTTACCAAGGAAAACTACTTTAAATCCTCAGGACTTCTTAATTTAGTCTTTTTCAGGAAATAACACCAAGAATGTGTTGAAGTTAACTATTTGGGAGTCAGGAATCACCAAAACTGAAGTTAGCCAAGCAACATTAAATATGCAGTGGTATATTTCATAGAATCATTTAGGCTGGAAAAGGCCCTTAAGTTCGAGTATAACCGTAAACCTAGCACTGCCAAGTCCCACAAAACCATGTCCCTAAGTGCTATGTCTACAAGTTTTTTGAACACCTCTAGGGATGGTGACTCCACCACTGCCCTGGACAGCCTGTTCCAATACTTGAGAACCCTTTCAGTGAAAAAATTTTTCCTAATATCCAGTCTAAACCTTCCTTGATACAACTTGAGGCCATTGCCTCTCGTCCTATTGCTAGTTACCTGGGAGAACAGACTGACACCCACCTCGCTACAACCTCCTGTCAGGGAGTTCTAGAGAGCAATAAGGTCTCCCCTCAGCCTCCTCTTCTCCAGACTAAACAACCCCAGTTCCTTCAGCTGCTCCTCATAAGGCTTGTTCTCTAGACCCCTCACCAGCCTCGTTGCCCTTCTCTGGACACGCTCCAGCAACTCAATGTCTTTCCATTGAAGGGCCCAAAACTGAACACAGTACTCCAGGTGCGGCCTCACCAGTGCCGAGTACAGGGGCACGATCCCCTCCCTACTCCTGCTGGCCACACTATTCCTGCTACAAGCAAGGATGCCATTGGCCTTCTTGGCCACCTGGGCACGCTGCTGGCTCATGTTCTGCGAGCTGCCAACCAACACCCCCAGGTCCTTGTCCACCGGGCAGCTTTCCAGCCACTCCTCCCCAGGCCTGTAGCGTTGCATGGGGTTGTTGTGACTGAAGTGCAGGACCCGGCATTTGGCCTTGTTGAACCTCACACAGTTGGCCTCGGCCCATTGATCCAGCCTGTCCAGATCCCTCTGCAGAGCCTTCCTACCCTCAAGCAGATCGACACTC
>Ga0065711_1030808_pt1 | contig 31355 bp, 11 predicted proteins | sample Hoacrofraction12_FD_59098 | JGI IMG/M metagenome (GOLD analysis project Ga0065711, IMG submission 59098) | Hoatzin crop microbial communities from Cojedes, Venezuela - Epithelial fraction 12 v2 (version 2) | ecosystem: Host-associated > Birds > Digestive system > Esophagus > Crop | place... | reverse complement strand
TTCTTGCCCTTTTTGAAGACTGGAGTGACACTGGCTTTTCTCCAGTCCTCGGGCACCTCTCCTGTCCTCCAGGACCTCTCAAAGATGATGGAGAGTGGCTCAGCAATGACATCTGCCAGCTCCCTCTGCACTTGTGGGTGTATTCCATCGAGGCCCATGGATTTGTGGGTCTTCGGATCACTGAAGCGATCCCTCACACAGTCGTAAGCGATCCCTCACACAGTCTTCTGACTGCCCACCTGGATAGCCAGCTACCCCCAGTTTTGAGTTACACTATTATTTCAGCCACTGCACGCTGGCGTGTCCTGGCTCTGTCAAGTGAACTTAGTTCAGTGATGTAGGTGGAAGCACAGATGGGCTGCTTGTCCTTCTGTGACCTAGTCCCCCTTCTAGAGAGCAGCAGTCTTTCCATCACACAAAGAAGCAAAAGAAGAATAATGCACTGAATTTAACCCCTCACCCCACCCCCGATATTCTACTGGAAAGACTGTCAGCAGGGTTCCTCTGAGGGTCCAGTTCCCCTGAAACAGATGATGACATAGGGCTAAACTAGTACCATGCCGTGGTGCAGAGGTTTCAGCCAGTGTTGCAGGCCACAAGGTAGCTCCATGGAAATTATAATAATTCAGACAAGCCCAAAAGGATGTCGAAGTTAAGCTGAATTATAATAATTCAGACAAGCCCAGAAGGATGTCGAAGTTAAGCTCAAGGCCTCTGCTCCTCTCTGTGTGGCCCTGAATTGAGAGGACACAGTGGTATTGTCAGTCAGTTAGCATCCTCCTTTTTTTCTTTCCCTCTACCTGTTACACTTACTCTGTGGTTATCAAGCAGATGTAAAGCACTAACCTACAATTTTTCTTGTGGTTCGTCTGTACTGACATTATGGTTTTCCCTCTAGAGATACCAAAACCACTTTGAAATTAAAAGTTCCTTTTGATTCTATTTATGGGTTACTTGGGGTTGTTTTGATTTTGTTTCTGCTTGTTTGCCTTAGTATATTTATAATGTTTTTACCTGAAGCAAGATTTTGTGGTGTGCTGCTATGCCACAGAATGCAGAATGGGGTAAATTTATTACCTTTTAATCTGAAGACGAGAACTGAAGGCACTATTGGACAAGCACAATAGTGCTACAGTACAAATCCACATGCTGGACCTTTTAATTGGAAACAAAACGCAATGTATTCATAAAGCTCCATTTTTTACTTTAGAGGTAAGGTCTGTGGTTTTGGTGCACCATACCACCAGAAATGGTATGGTCCACCATTTCTGCTTTGGCAGGGGTGTTGGACTACATGACCCACAGAGGTCCCTTTCCAACCCCGTCTGTGATTCTGTGATACACTCGTGGTGCAAGTTCAATATTACAGCATACTGTATGTGCAGAGAGATAAGTGTATTTAGCCTCATGTGAAAATCCAATGCCTCTCATATTTTCATTATAAGTAACACATTTAGTAAAAAACTGGTGGAAATCTGTTAGCTGCCTAAAAGAAGTAGAAATGTTACAATGGAGAAAGAGATGTAACTAAACAGAGAAGAAAGGGAAGTGATAGTGGGTAGTAGAGATGTGCTTGTAGGCAGGTTGATGAAGGCTGCTGCTTCTGTTGCTGAAGTCATTTGCATTGTAAAATTGAATGAACATCAGAAAGAAGAAGGTTCAAAAAATAAGGAGTCATTGTTCTTTCTACTGTGAATCTTACTTAGGAGTTTCTCTCTCTATTGTGATCTGTCCATATGTTGCATGCTCTTAATATTATTGAAGGTTTATATATCTCAGAAATGTTTGAAAACTAATTCCTGGTTGTAAATAACTTTCTTTTAGCATGACTTAATATTTAGATAGCTTTCCTTTACTGAACATGAGCAACTATTCTGGGAAGGATGAGCAAAATCCTTGTATGTTTTTAAAAATATTTAAACATGTATGTTTTCATCTTATTCGTAAGTAACTGGGATTTTATGGGGTTTTTTTTCTTCATGGAGCCTTTGATGACATCATTTATTGAGCTCCTTTGATGACATCATTTATTGAGCTCCTTTGCAAGCGGAGTAAGAGCAAGGTTTAATAATTCCATCGTTCTGTTCTTTGTGTCTTTTATAGATGTTTGAAGCTCTGTTAGCTTTTTCTGAAGTCTGTATATTCATGGAGCCAGACTTTTTGACTCAAACAATTGAATACAATATCAAGAGTGTCTGTAGAGTCTGTAGGTTGCATAGATCGCAACTGCTGGTACAAATAGGCTACAGAAACTTGATTTTGTCCAGCTGACATAAGGAATAGATTTCAGTCCCAGAGTAAGTGTATACATGTGTTCTGTGTGTCTCTGCCATTGTATGAAACAAAGAGCTGATACAGCTCTCCAGCTTATCAGCTGAAGTAGTTACGTGCCCTTGATCAGTTGAATAGTCTCTAGATCCCAGGGACTGTACTGACAATCTCTTATTTAGCTGTGAGAGGAACTTTATCCTGCTGACAGGTAAATACCTGCATGTATCTAGTTAAATGTAGTTGTTTTAATCCGCAAGACGAATGGCAAGCAACCTTCCTAGACTTCTGTTATTATTATATCTATAGTTTAGACAGCCTCAAAACTCAGTTGTATATGGGAATCACCAGGTTCTGCACTTCTCGTTTCCCCAAATCCATTACTGGATATACAAAGTAACCAATGCTTAAAACAGAGTAAACTTATTATTTCTCCTTGTTCCTTTTTCAAATTAATCTAATATACTGCATGTTATAGAAATTATTTCAGTGTACAATCGTAGCTTTTGTTTTGGAGACAGGGAAAGAAACCTTACGTTCTTTTAGAAAGGTGATTTTTTTCTGTCACTTCTTTTTTCCTGCCAAGTGTCTAGAGGTATGTCATATGATTCTTTGTACAAGTCTGTCTTCATCAGGCTGTGACCAGTCTTGGCCACAGAAAGCTGTTTTGGAAACTAGTGTGTGTTCTCTTTATTACTGTGACAAAGTCACCTTGAAAAAAACTTTTTTTTTTTCCTTTCTTTTAAGCTTGAGAATTGTTCTCTTTTATCTTTGTGAAGTCTAGTTTTCTCTTCCTGGTAAGTAAAATGTCCCCCACTGACCTGAAACTCATGAAGTAATAAAGTATTAAACTTATGTCTGTTGCAGAGAAACTCAGAGCCAAATAGTAAGCTTTTAATAAGATCTTGGGAACTATTTTGTCAAGCTGAAATGATATGAAACTTCTATGTTTAAACAGTTCTGTAACTTGGTTAAAATCTGCGAGAATGTTACCGATCTCCATAGGAACTCTATGGATGAGATTTCCAAACCTTATCAGTAAACTACAGAAACCCATCATCTGGATGGCTTTGCAGATCACAGTCTGTACAATCCCAGGGTAATTTCTAAAGCTATTAACTTAAATATGAGAACAGTTCTTCAAAGGACATCAGGCTTATCTCTGTTTTTTAGGATAAGTTCTCAATACTTCAGTCTTTCACCTTCCCTTCTTCAAAGGTCTAAGCAACACTATTTCTTCCTGAATAAAAGAAACCAGCAGACTTACCTTCTAGTGTCTCACATTGTGCTAAATTGACATAGTCTGCACTTGTCAAGATGCCGGCTTTGAACCCTCGGACCAGACCTTCCAAGTAGCCATGGTCAACATTGAAGTAAAACTCTGAGTATCCTGGCATGGAGAAAAGGAGATTTAATCTCTCTGCGGGATACTTGATGGTACTGAGTATGTGCCACCAACTGTTTTCCTTCTCTTTGGAAGGAGTGACAAATAGTCACTGATTTCCTGCCAGCCTATGATTGTGTTTTACCAACTGGTTTCTTCCTGTTTCTTGCTCCTGGTGTAGTTCCAGTACAGTTGATGCTTACACAATAGCCAGCCAGCAAATCCAACTCCCTCCTGTCAGAGCCAGAAAATGGACCCATTCTTGCTGAAAGAGAAGCCAAAAAGGAAGTGTAAGATTTAACTGTTGCTTACAAGAATGCTCTGTACTGACTGGAGAATGAGAAGGCATATTACAAAGCTTGACAGGATTTTCTCATTTCTTAAATATATGATAAGCAGGAAGTTATCTGTGAATACCTATTGAAAAAATATTTCTGCACTAAAGTGGTGGGCTGTGGTACAATATGGCTCTTTCAAGCAACTTAGGTGTTTTTTTTAGTGTTTCTGTATATGGGTATTTTTAATGTTTTTGACTGCTGGAAATTTTCTGCTGCTCATCTTTATCAGTATATATGTATATGAATTATAAGATTCTTCTAATAATACAGTGAATGTTAGATCATGCCTGTAGGTCTTTGAAGGGTTGGACTTTCATTAGCCTTTAAAATGAGTATTCAAAACTTACCACAAAACTAGAATTTGCCCAAGTTCCAATCAAAATACTCTGATTATAGTCACTAAGATGTGGAAATAACTCATATATTTCCTCTTAGAAAATGAAGACTATAAAAATAGCATTCTTGATGTGAATAACACAGATTTAGAGCCTTTTTAGACTTCCTGATTTTGATTCAATTTAAACTCAAAACTGCTAAATCTATTTTATCTCTTAGTGACTTTTATACTGAACTGTGAAGTCTGCTGCCTTGGAGATTTAGGTACCCCAAAGCTGACAGTTCAAAGTGGCTATGCGTCTGTAATCAACACAGAAAGCCCTTTTTCTCACTAAATTCACTAGTGTATGCAACACGCCTGTGCAACACATGTCTGCAAGCCTTGCTGGAAGGGAAAGTCTTATTGCACACTAGATGATCTTTAGATATGTTGTTAACTGGAGCTCAGGAACGTTGCAATCAGGTGCCTGAAGACTACTGTGTGGTTGGAGGGTTAACACCAGCAACAGAATCTACAACAGCTCTCTGCCATCCACATCTCAACACTTAGACTCAGTTTTCAGTGCTTTGAATGCATTTGGGGCATTGTGTCAGCAGAAGACGCGCGACTTGGTGTTTTCCATTGATCCCTTGTGCTGAAATGGGGCTGCAGCGAGAGTTGCAAGTTGTCAGCCATGGGACAAAGCTGTGACTATGCGACTTTCACTGCCATGCTGAGAGGTGAGAGACTGATGACAGCTTGATACTCACCAAGCGATTCCTGTCTATACCGCCTTGCTCCTGGCCCAGCATTAGCTGGCCGGATTCTTGGCTGGTCGGCCAGGAGTCTGCGAGGGGCAAGAAGTGGCCACGAGCTGCAGCCAAGGGAGTAATGCTGCTGCACCTGGAGGGTCAAGTTAAAATTGTCTCAGGCTGGTTATTACCATGCCTCGAACCAACTGCAAGGGAAATAACAACAGCATTTAGACATTTAAAAAATCACATGCTCAGATATGCAGACTGTAATTAGTTGGGAGTTTAAATGGTGCCTAGAGTATTGAAGTTGACTCCTCATAAATGAGGCTTTAAAACCGAGTTTTAAATCAATCAGCTGATAGCATTACAGAAGTAACCCAGCAGAAGAAAAATGAGACAGACTAGGCCTATTAGACCATAGAAGTAAAACAGCTCCCTCCCCCACGCCAACAACTTGGTTCTGTCTCCCAGGTCTGCATGCCAGCAGCGCTCCAGACCAGCAGAAGAATTTTCTTGGTGATGTTTCAAAAGCCAGGGAGATTTTTCAGGATACGTGACCACTGTCAGTACTTCCTTACCGACAGGTGAAGATAACCACATTTTGACTTAAACTTACTTTTTTGTTGTTGTCATCATCATTGTTCTAGCGTGTTTCGCTCAACAGCCTCTGTTATTAATTTTTTTCAAGGAAAAGAAACAAGGAGAATTAATAATACGAGGGACTCATTATTGTGTACACTAAGAACAATGTTTGATTTTAACCCACACGCCTCTAAAGTGTGTGTTACATAAACAAGTAATATCTTGCAGCAACTGAATTCAGGCCTCCCCCAGCTGCAAACACAGCGTATCAGAAAGTGGCACATATCCAGCTGGTAGCAATCCAAGATTACACTGCCAACGAGCTTCCAAAATGACAGACAGCAGAGCCAGTGCAGAGATGGCTTTGCAATAGGTCCTAAACTTAGTAAGGTTCGGGGTCATGTCAAGACTGCCTGGCAGGTGCAAATACCACCACCACGGGTGATCCTCCAGTGAGAAAGTGCTGCCACAAGATCCATAAAGACTATCAGGACCATCACTGGAAGTACTATCACTCAGCAAAGTTGTTTCATGAAATATGTGTATTTTGGAATGATTTCAGGAAATGGCAAAATTAGGCTAAAATCCTGAGTGATTTTGTCTGTTAGGGGACAAGGTCTCAGATGATATGAACCAGGTTAATCGACTGCATTCAATGACATCAGGAAATGCTTGGTTCTCTGATTTTTTGTTACAAGAAAAATTGATGGAAGAAAACAGTTTTAGCACCTATTTAGACACGATGCATATATTTAGCTAATGCGCTAAATTTTTCTATGAAAAATATATATAAAAGAGCAGGTTCGGTATGTTTTTTTGTAATTTCTTATAATGAGTGGCTAGTACCATATGATTTCTTTGCATTTTGTAGTGGGTAAGATTTGATTAAAAAAATATAGCTCTTTATATTAATGAACTTATTTATATAGAGCTGTGAATTGTCTTCAACAAATTACCATGTGAGAAAATACGATACTCTCACCTGTTAAGTTTGTGGACTGCAAAGGTTGAGAGATTTTTAAAATAATTTTTTAGCACTAAGATAAACAAATACTGACAGTGTGTTTGGGAGGAGAAGTTAATTCAGGTTAAACAGAATTAGCAACACAAAACTATTCTGATCTAAGAGCAGAATTTAATCTGCAATACTGAAAGTTTTATGAGAAACTGTGAAACAAAATGCTTATATTATTTAACCACAAGAGGTCATCATAGCACTGCTGTAAATCCCCTTTCTTCTTTTTTTTTTTATCACCTACACTGAAAAAAATAAACTTGGAAAGAAACATGAAAATGTTCGAGAGTTTTTTATTGGTTTTCAGCTAATCTAAAGTTGACAATAAAAACCACATATACTGATTATATACTCACAAGTCACATAATATTTCCATTTTACCTGTATTTTTGGTGTATCCACAGATTTTTCTCAGAGCTTCCTCTTTTTTTTCTTTTTTTAACAATGTTGACAGCTCCTATCCACGAGATTAATACTGAAGAACAAATGACAAAGAATCAGCAGAAGAGTGAGTAAGTGGTGTTATATCAGTGGAATGTTGACTAAATCACATGAGTTCAAGGTTACTTTTTTTCATTAGAAATATTTAAAGATGCTATTTTTTTATCTTGGAATTTAATTTAGAAGTCGATTTATAACAGCTTTAGCCAGGCAGCTCTCTGCTTAAATTGTGGTTTTTCTTATCCAGAAATAAAATTCACTCAGGTCTTGACTGTGCAATTACTTATACAGATAATTAGCATTATGTGTGCCAGACTCACTGTTATCAGTAGACAGTGATGCTTTAATGTGTGGGCGAAACAGATTTCTTCATTTGTATGTATATTAACTCTTTTTGTTTGGATATGGGAGATTTTTGACCTGACACTGGCTCTATACTTCATATCCTGTCAGTGGAAGATGCACCTTCCTTAATTATAAACCAGAAGTCTTTTTAAAAACATAACCTGTTCTTTTGACATTTCCCCCCAGAAAAAAAGCCTGGATATTTTTTAGATGAGCTAGGTAAAATTTATGAGCTGTGCGCTCTTCAGATTGAAACTATTTTCATTTTCTAATGCAACTTAATAGTATCTAAACTGATATAGAGACTTCTGGAATGCAGTGTTTCCAGTGATTTTTTTGTTACGGATCTTTGCACTGGCATTCAAAGCAATTACATCAAATCTCCTTAAACTTTGTAAATTCTGTAATGTTCTGCTGTAAATTTCTGATGGGTGTGACCCTTTCCTAAAAATCCTTCCAAAATAGGATCTGTTGAAATTTTCTGAAATAATTGTAGGACAATTCTGAATGCAATAGGTAAACCGATATTCAGCCTTTCTGAGGTGTAGAGTGCCTGCAGCTCTTGTAAGATGAATATCAAACACAATTAGATACTGCATGGACTCTAGCATTCTAAGTAGCTAGAATTGTGCTAGCATGGGTAGCAGAAGTGTAGCTCAACTACAGCTAACACAGTTATGTTTGTCCTAGTTTCTGAGCTTTGGTGAAATGTTCTCAGCCATGAATAAACAGCCCAAATGCAGTTATATCTGAGACTGCTTAAAATATTTTCATAAAATATATGAAAATTGAGAATGATAATAGGCTATACCTGTATAGACACAATCCAGCTACCATGCTTTCTAGCTATTTTTAAAGCATGATTAAGATGCATTCCCATGCAGATCTTACTGATAGCTAAGCCCACTTGTGCCAACAAAAATGTTGTACCTAGCCGACACACCCAGGACTAACACGCACCCCAGCCAATTCACACCCTCTTTCTGAGAGTCTTCATATCAATTATGTGCCCTCAACTTTCCTATCACTTGGTTAGCTTTTGATTGAATTTGCATAAAATATGCCTTTTTTTCCTGTTCCTTGTTAGAGGTGTTATTTTGATATTGGGTTTGCAAACATCACTCACTGATGTTATAAAATATCAAAGAACTTCCTTTTTCCCTCCTTTGCCTTCAGAAGATTATCTAGCAGCTTTGTAGGTCAGCAAGCCTTTTGTTTTTTTGGTCTTCGTTCAAGAAATTACATGCCAGTGTAATAAGAAGGATTTTATCAGAGACTTAAAGTGGTAAGTCTGTGGAGAGGAGCCAGGAGAAAATCATTATCGGTAGATGTAAACCTAGAGAAAAGCAGATTTGAGAGAATTAACAAACCTCTGGAAGGCTTTCAGAAGTGAAGCTGGAATTTTACAAAATTTATACACTGGCAAAATTGGGCTACTTTGGTGTGAATAATTTGTACTTTTGGGCACTGACATTCACATGAACTTGGCAGCCTTCTTCTCAGGGCTCTTGTTCTGGCTAATTCTAATGAGGATTGCAAGAATTCAGATCCTGTGTTTATCTTTAAGGCCCTTAAGTCTTTTGTGGCACAGTGTCAGGGTTTTTTCCGTTGTCCTAATTTGTAGTTCTCTTCCTGAGAAGTTTTTATTCAGATGAGCACCTATTTCATCATGGATCAGTTATTTATTAACTGTCACAAAATTCACAGTCAACAAGTAGTATCTTTAGATTCCTTTGGGTATCTTCAAGGCTTTATCCTGAAAGCAAAACAAGGATGATAAAACTTTGAGATAAAAAGTACAGACAACTCAATATGAAGTGCAAGTGGTCCATTAATTCTGCACAGTTACACTTTTGTGCTGTACCAACTCCCCCACTCTGAGCAGCATAACTTGGTTTCCACATCACCGTATTGATTTCTAACACAGATGCAAATTCTGACAGCTTTTTTTTACTGATAGACCAATTGCCCATTAATATCTCTTTTTGACCCTCAATGTTATCTACTTCAAAAAAAGAAAACCAGAAGATGTACATGGCTGCAAAATGTAGCATGCTGTTAACATGACATTAAGTTGATTGTTGATTACAGAAGGATCCTTTGTTTCTTGCTCTATAAACACAGAAGTTAAGCACTCTGAAGCAACAAACATGACTGTGAGTGGCCTGGTGTTTCCCTGTGTGTCATATCAGATGTTGGCTAGCTGTCTTTTTATGGCAGATAACTACAAACCTCATTGGAAGATAAATGGAATTGGAAAACTAGATGTTACTGTACTGTGAAATGGTAGTTCCTCAAAGGGTAGAGTTGCAAGATATTAACTTTGTGTATTATTTAATAAATTATATCACAAATACATTGTTTTAAGTAAAATAGTAACAGGTATTGTCAAAATTCAAGTCTAAACGTGGAACAAATTACTTTTAGTGACTTAATGGTCTTTGGTGTTTCTGAGCTCCTTTAGTTTTAAACATCGATATAAGGAATTTACTAAATGCAAGACATTCTTACTGTTATTATGATTTGTTGTTTTCCTTTTGCTAGCTGCCACCACACCTGTCTTAATTCATATTCTTGAAAATGGATTTCAGAAAGCAGGATAAAATCTCAAATTATAATATGGATTGGATCTGATTACAACTTGAGAGAAAATCTGCAAGTGTGAAACCTATTAAATATTCAGCTCCAGAATGAAAGAGAATAAAATGAGAAGCATTAAATTCTTACTTTTGGCTGTCTTCATATCAAGCTGTCACTTTAAACTTGGTTTCAAGTCTATTGGATAATAACATGTTCCTAACTACACCAGGTCTTGTTAAATAACTATTAAATGGGAAAGAGCAGCTCTATATTCCAGACAGTGAAAAGAGACCTCCTGTTACTTCTTCTTTCATGAAACCTAGGCTGTTGCACCAGTTTTCAAAGCATTTTATGTTATTTTACATTCTACAAATGTTATATACAAACGGACAAAGTACAATGCATCATGCAGAAATAATATGCACACATGCAAGATAAGTCTCTTCACATGCACTAGAAAGGGCTGCGATTTAACTTGTGAAATCCAAAAAAACCTTCTGTTAATAGCAGATACTAGATAGGTTCCAGAATGAATGTGTTGGGCTTTTTTCATTTCACTATTCCATGTAGAACAAACACTACAAAAAGGAATTTGAAAATCAATGAGCCATGGAGCTATTTTTTCCACTTCCTGACCTGACTGGAAAGGGAGCACCTGGGAAAGACAAAACCCCATCTTTCTGGAGGGCATGGTTTTCTAGCATTTTTCGCTCTGTTGCCTTTCCCACCGCTTAGTAAGTGAAGGTGCTATGGATGCGTACCGCTGAAAATGAAAAAGCACAATTTAAGAAAATGATTGTGGGGAAGAGGACATTGAGATAGATCGCTGTTACTGGAAATTGTGAGGATAGCTTGAACAGGGTTTGAAAAGAAGGAAGGGTTCTACTAAAGGATAGAAAGGTCATAAAAATTCTCAAGAGCAACTGCAAGAATAAGGTAGAAAAACTACGCGAACAGTAGTGATCACAGAGGATTTTATTGCAAGAGGAAGCAACCAGGTATGGGATGGACACTGGGATGACTTCAGTCATTTGGGAAGGAGAGCATCTCCTACATTCTATTTGTTCTGATCTTTATTACAGCATTATTTTCAATGTGCGGCTTCTGTCTGAAAAGATCGTGAATTGTATTAAACCAGTGATGTGCTGAAAAATCAGAACAGAGGGGTGAATAGAATTTGACTCGAGGATGACTATAATTTTTTTGGCTACACGAGTTGGGTAGATTCAGAAAGTACGTTGTTCACCTTCAGACTTGAAGCCTGATATGTTACAAATCTGTCAATAGATGGAGCAATAGCATCCTTCTTAAAATGCCAGCCGTTCCCTGAGCTGCTGTGCCGGGAACTTCAAATACGCGAGGACATTCTGAGCTAAACCAGTCTATGCTGGAAATGGGGCATTTAAAATTGCGAATATATTTATTAAATTTGAATATTTATTTTCAATTTCTGATAAGTATTTTGCTAGCCCTGATACTTGTTAATAATTATTCAAATGCATGACTACTAATTTTAGTTCTGTTTTATCCTCATCTTCATGAGTGGTATATAACTGATGGAAAAAGTAACAGACAACAGTGCAGATAACAACTTAGTATTTACATTTTTGTTTTGTTTAACACATGTAATAAAGAAAGACAAATTCTGGCTCATTTGTTACACATATTTCTGTAGTTACAATTCTTCAATTAAGTCATTTTACATAAATGCAAAGTTTTGCAAGCATTTATTTACATTTTGTTCGAAAATCTCTTTTCAACACAGACCACTTTAAAAGACAGTGATATTCAAATTAAAAAAATAAATTAAGAAGCCTTTCAATCACAGTCTATCTTCTCAAGATTTTTGATTCCAGAAATATCGGTAAGGTTTAGAATTTTTCAAGAAATGTCATGAATAATGATTCTTTATCAAAAGATGAATTAATCTGTTCTACAGGACTATATTTTCAGAAAAGAGGTGACAACACCATTTTACCAGAAAATGTCAAGGTTATGGATTTTTAATTTTTATTCAGTGCTCAATAATATTTATTTGTTTCACATTTTAATACATACATTTCAGTTCACAGCTTGATTTGCTCCTGTTATGTTGTCCCAGTTCTTTGACTTCAGGCCTAGAAAGTAATACCTGAACATGTGTTATTCTGATGATTTCGGAAATGACTGTTATTTTTTCAATCTGGCATTTGTTCAGTATCTGATGTTTTTTGAAAGAGCAATTGGATACAGTAATGGCCAGAATTAATTTATAAAATTAGATCAATATATCAAATATTGATTCACACCGAGGAAGGAATTTAGTCTGATAATGCATTTGTTTACTTCATTTCCTCCACCAGTAGCAGATTTCAAATGGTGTTTGTTTAATTATATAAAAGGAATAGAAAATAAATAACCATCAGATACAATAAAGACAGCTCAGGACTGCTGCTGGAAAGGCTGATAAAAGAAGTCCTAAATTTAGAAAGAAAGCACATAGAAATTACCATCTGTTACATTTTATTAAGTGCTTTGCTGGCTGTTTAAGCTATTTTTTTGATGGATTGCTCTTTCTCTGACACATTGGAATCTCATTCATAAATTAATCTCAGGCTTCAGTAAAATGGCAGGGTTGTTTTAAACAGTTACTGTGTATTTTTGAAATCTGGAGGTCGAGTTCTTTGAGCCCCAGTATTCACTCCTGGTTAAAAGTGAACATCAGCACTCTGCAGTACAATGGGGGACTGAGCTGCCACAACACACGTTGCAAGGACTTAAAGCACTAGGCGAAACGCAAGCACTATTCAGGATAAAAGTTCTTAATGCCACATTTTCCTACGAACCTAAATGAGCACATGAATCATGGGAGAGGTTATTTCAGGACACTGGTTTCATTTTTATGTTTTCCAGAGAGTCATATACTTCAGTCAAACAATGCAAAACTATTGAATAGTAATAGTAATGCAAGTGCAGTAAATATCCTGTCGCTGCCTCCTTTGGTGAAAAATAGATGCTAAACCTTTTTTTTAATGCCAGGGCCTAATTATCCGTCTGTAGAAGGATCCATGGGACAGGTGGGAGAAGCAGTACAAAAATTTTTTACCCTGTTACTTGGGCAGATAGGATCTGATTTAGAATTAAAAAGTACAAACATGGATTTCTGTGTCTCCAGTGCCAGGAATATTGAATGAAACATCCAGAAGTTTTGCATCTCTGGCCCTCTCAGTCCCAGACCCAGTCAGAAAATGAGACATAACGAGTTATCAAACTTTTCACAGCCTTATGGACAGGATAAATGCCAGCAAACAGATCAGAGTTTTGTCTGACTTCGAGTAGAGAAAGAAACTGTGAAACTGAAAGGTACTTGTCTCTTTCTAAATATCATTGTTTTCTTACTTAAATGAGTCAAGTAACTGATGTTGTCACAACAGTAATTTGTAATAAATCTGTATGAAAAGCTTAAAATACTTTGAGAGTAAAGCATCTGGTCCACAATATGAATAACCAGCACGTTCCTGCCTGCATGTATGAAAGCAGATTCCCTAAACTCAGACTTTAAACTTTATAACAAAATGTGATGATTTTATGCAAACAATCATAGAAGACAGGTATAGAAGTTGTTTAAAAATAATACTGTGAAATGCCTGGTTAGTTCCCTAATCTCCAAGTGCTCTAAATGTTATCTTAAGCGAATTACATTTACAGTTCCTTGCCTTTGATACTGTGAGCAAAAGCAAAATACTGCAAAGGTTCAAGCTGGTACTGTACATACAGTCTAGTCACTCTGATTGGTACGTGAGAACAGATGATTAGATATGGAAAGAACTCCAATTATAGAAAAGATAATTTACTGGGAAAAAAGTTTGGTTGTCCTTCTCACAGTGCTTTTACTTATACTTCTCTACATCTTCTGCTACTGCAATTTCAGATAAAACTACTGATTCCCAAGGAATCACATAGAGTGCGTAAATATGAAACAAGAATGACCAAAAGGCGCTGCTGAACAGAAGGTGGTTGTTGTCTTGAATTAAAATTAAATTAATAGAAAATATTCTTTTTTAAGCATAGTTTGTTAAGTGGCATAATAGTTAGGTACATTAATTTTGCTACTAGATTTTTGATTCAAGGAATTTAATTTGACTATGACCCAGAGAATTTCCAAGTGATATTAGTCCTGTTCATTTTTAAGTGAGTCTCCTTGGACATAACAATGCAGATTGGTCTCCCTGCCAGTTCACCGACTTCTTAGCTCAGATTCAGTTTGAAATTCCCAACATCAGTGTAACTCAGAAGGCAAGCTGACAGAATATCCTTAACTATAAAAATATTTCTTTGTGCTTGGACTAAAATTCTGGGTAGATTTTTCTGCTGGGCTGAGACTTCAGATCAGAATCATCTGCTCACAGACTGTTTAAAAGCTAAATTTTTCTCTTAGAAGTTTCCATGAATGACAACTGTCAAGGAATGTACAATTCTGCAGGTAAGTGTGGTATTAATTAGAATAAAACCACACCTTTCCGTAAGAGAGTTTTAGCATAACTATATGTTTTGAATGAGTTACTTCATAATTTCATAGTTTTGCTTTGCAATTAAAAGAAAGAACTTATTTACATTAAAGATACAAATGAGCATTTGAAGTAATCCCTCTGAAGTCAGTGAGTCTGTTCACTGGTAGTGAACAGCAGTCAATTATTTGAACCTGATTATTTAGACATTAAAAGAATGAATTTCAACTTTATGAGTTGAACATATTTTTTTGTTTTATTTATTAAACAATTAACAATTGAGCTATTGAAAGTAAAGGTGAGGATTTAAAATTGCAAATAGAAAGTGGCTTCTAGAAATTCTGGTGGGAGAAACACAGCCCTTTCTAACCTGTTCTTTAGAAAAACAAACCATGGACTATACAACTATTTCAGAATTATTTCAGGTGCCCATTTCAGATGCCCTAACGAAAAGCAGCGAATCAAAACTTTGGAGAAGATGAACTGAATAATTCATTAAATACTTTACAACTCTAATATATATAACCCAGTTTTTCCAAAATGGTTGCTCATTTTTCTATTTCACAACCCTAGCTTATCTGTAGGTATTGAAAGCTATAAATGCTAAATGTCTTTGAAAATCTGATCCGTGGAGGACAGTTCCTGGGCTAAAGGAGGCTGTAATGCAACTGAGTCCCAAATGACATTGGTGTGACTGGTGTCCTAATTTCCACTTGTTTCTGGAAACTGTGCCTCAGGGCGTCTGGGATGGAGTGACCTCAAATCAGTGGCCTTTTCTGGAAATTTTTGTGTATGATTTTATGGCTACATGTGCCTCATGAATCAAATCAAAATACAAACTACTGGGTAAAACATAGAAGAAAGACTATATTCAATTGGCAGCATTTCACATTGCTTAAGATACTGCTAGTAGTATTGCCAGAAGTGCCACTAAGGATAAACATCAAAAAATGAGACGAGAAGAAATGTTAATTTTCGTATCAGTGCTGTGTGTTTGAGAATTAGCTGAATCATTTCCTGAAAAGAGAATTACTGTTACAATAGCAGCACAATCGTTGTACAGAGGTCCAGCGTGCCTTCCACGATCTAACGTCTGTATACAAACACACAAATACATACATCAAGTAGTTCTGTAGAGGGAATCTATACAAGTCCTGCAGGACTAGCTCAGAGGAAAGAATGGTTAATTTCTTATTCTTCGAGCTCTGGAGATGATGTCACATTCTCCCCCTTTCTGTTAAGAGATAGAAAAATGTTGCCTTCAGTTAGCAAAAACACCAGCAAGTTTCTTGTGTAAAATCTTTAGTTGTTATTATAAAAACAGTTATGGTTTTTTTTAAGATTTTAGCTTTTTATGGGAAAGTTAGCTTTTCAAAGGGGATAAGCACAGGTTCGTTGTGCAGAATTATGCAGAATAAAAAAGCATCTAAGCTCAGGTATACCTAACCTGGACTGTCATATCTACTTGTCTGCCTTTTAGCTAATTTATAATATTTCACCTTTTCATTAAATCTACAGAATGTTTACAAGGTGCTCCAAAACTGTATGACAGAATATCTAATAAATCTACGCCACCATAATATCCCTTGCAAAGGCATTCCTTCTTCTGAAATCCAAAGAATCACCTTTGATTAAAACACCAGAATCTATAAAAACATTTGAAATTTAATGTCCATTTTTTGTTTAGTCAAGCCTTAGTTGGTAAAGTACTTTCATTTTACTCCAGAAAACACATGAGCTCATACCTGCATCCTCACAAAATTCTCTTCTGTAATAGTGCAGCAGAGCTGGAAGGAACCTGGAAAGAACATCTGGACCCCTCCCTGTCTGTGGTAGGATCAGCTACTTGTGACTTCTGACAGGTATTTGTCAGCTTTATTCCTAAAAATTTCATAAGCATTTGGCTGCTGTGTTCCGCTGTCCATAGTGAAATTGTCCATAGAAACCTCGTCTTAATACCTAACGTGAATTTTCCTTATTGCAATTTGAATTTATGTCTCGTTTACCTTATCCGGTATAGACATGTAGAATATGGCTGGACGGTTGGACTTCATGATCTTAGAGGTCTTTTCCAACCTTAACAATTCTATGATTCTATAATATATATTACTATTACTGTTATGTAATTATGTGTATATTGTTACAATAAATGTTTCTTAGACCTGTGATCATTCTATTTATTCTTCTTTGTATTCTCTCCAGTTGTTTCATATTTCTCTTGAAGTGCAGCAGAACTTAAGTAAACGCTTTGCCTGTGTCTGAGCTAAGATGGATTAAGGTATGATTAAGTGCACTCCAAAGTGAAGTTCTGGATTTTATAAATGGTAACCTGCTGATAACACTGTTTTTATGATGCTGTTATACACTCACGTTGTCTCAAGACTTTTATTGTCTCAAGCCTTTGGAGAGTATTCAGGCTCCAAAAATTTACCTTCAGCCAATTACAATATCCACAAGATAAATTAATGTTATCTCTGCTTCTCCTTTCCAGAGCTGTGCTACAGTTCATGTAGACGTAAATGAGCTAGTTTAGCTAACAGATAATACCTTCAGTAGAACACGAGCAGCATAGGCTTCAGCTGCAACAAAACTCCATGTCATCAAAGCTACTTTGCTTTTAGTACCTGATCTAAATAGTTGTTTGTCCTCCTTGTATTGTGTTGGGGAAATGCTCTAATGTCAGGTTCCAAGGCATAGTAAACTAAGAAGATATCTAGCTCAGCAGGACAGGACTCCACAATCAACTCTGCAAATTTTTTATATGATTTGGAGATTGAGGATTTTTTTTTTAATATATTCCATTGTAATCAGAGATGAGAAACCTGTGGAAATCTGTACAAGCATTTTTGTGATCCTGCATGTATGGTATGATTATTTTTTTCAGCAAACAATGATTACTTCACCATTTACACTGAATTATGTCTATTTAAAGTGAATTGCAATGAGAATCTTAAAATCTTTTTTCTGCCTTCTAAATGTAGATTGTCCGTTGGGGTGTCTATTCTCTGTCATTTAGACAAACAACACACAAACTGAAGTTTCAGTTTGCTGTAGAGTGAAATGAATCCCATATTAGGCTACTTACAGCCTAAAATAAAAGAAGGAAATAACTGCTACTAGAATTGATAATGATTTCTTCTGTAAAATCTAAATCAAATCAAAATCTATATGCCTTGCTTCAGATTACAAGTTACAAAGAGTCTGATACTATCCCCTGCCAGGGGGCATTACAAACGTTTTGCATAGTCAGATTCTGGCACTGATGGAGGACTAGGCAGACCACAGATCTCATTCAGTTGCCATGTTCCTGGAGAAATAAAAATAATTCTCTGAAATGTCATCTTTCTATTTCCAAAAGTTGGATAGATGATATTTCATAATTAATTTAAAGGTATTTCAGGTTAGCTTGTTTGCTTAACTCTCTCCAGGTAATTATGGTCTTAATCATTGTCCGCACACTCAAGCATACATTACAGCACAAGTTCATTTAAAATATAAAATGTTATTGCTTTAATTTATTGTAGCTACCAAACATGTTGATTCAAGACATAACTGCTTAGGTATAGCACTTCTGATCCATTGTAAAACTTCTCTAGTGAAGCATATTTTCCCATGATCTTCTTGTGGAAATCTTGTGGCTTGTTGTGACTTGCCTTCAGAACTGTCTTTCCAGGTTAACTTGACACAAAAACTTGGCTTCATTAACTCAAGCAGAAGAAAATTGTATTATTTCTTGCTGTCAGCCTTGCGGTTTAATACGACAGATGGGGGAACATTAGTGGATTTTGCCTATACATTTATACAGAGATGAACTTTACTTCAGTGCTAAGGGACTGAAAATGATGATCATATACTTCAAACTTAAATGGCAACTTATGTTTTCAAAACTAGTAAATGAACTTAATCATTTATTTCTCACAGTACCACAGTAAAGTAAGTAACTTTTAGCAACTTTTTTTTAATGAGAGAAAATGTTTTGTAGAAAGCTAAAGCACTGGATGAGGTCACATGGGAATGGTTATCGTATTTGGTGTATATATAAGACTTCCCACATGTAACCAAATGCCTGTTTTACCACCACTATTGAAGGTATGCTTTAGTAATTCAAGTAAGTTCGATTAAACAGCAAACTTTGAGAACATCTGAAAAACATGAGGGTTCCCGTATTCTACATTTCTGACTCTAATTGACTGTTTCAGGCATATGTGTCTGGTTTAATAATCCTTCATATTGAAATTTCAGCTCTGCACTATAGCAGCTGCTAAAATGAAATTGCCTCTTAGCCAGTCTTTACTGGAAATTTTTGTATAAAGGCTGTAGATGTCCTCTTCTCATGTACTGAATGATTTTTGGATGGATTCAATGGAATTAATACATCTGAGAACATTCATACTCGTTCTTATTCTTGGAAGGCTTCTTAATGGCCTCTCATAGACTTCTGAGAATTTGACAATCATCTCACGAATGTACTGAGCAATTACGTGTAAGAAAGATGAACAACAAAGAAGTCAAAAGAAACCTAATCCCTAAATTAAAGTTTTCTTTTTCATATGTTTTTCTAAGATCAAATTTTGCTATGTGCACAAATTGCTATTTTATCTCTGGAGAATGCAGAATGCTTTTTTATGCCATCTTTGGTTATTTGCTTTTACTTTCTTTTCTTTTTAAGCAGAATGATCATGAGTCAGCAGAAGGCCGACATGGTAAAGGGAATCTATTTGCTGTCCTCTACTGTATAATGGCAATTTATAGAGAAAATAAAACCAGTCACCTCTCAGAGATGCACAACAGAAGACAAGAAACAATGCTACATATTACAACAAGAGAAATTCTGACTGATATAAGGAGAAAAAAACCCCAAAACATCAATTCATAAGTATAATCAAAAGCACTGCAAATGAGACCTTGACTGCATCTGCCCGGCTTGCCTGGGTAACAGAATCCCTAGGGACAATCAGTAACTGGTCTTAGATAAGGAGAAAGTCAAAGAGACTGGCCTGAGGCTGTGTGATTAGCAAGGCCGTTGACAGCTTATGTTTGCAAGCTAATTTAGAAAGCAATAAATAATGAAGACAATAGTCCTAGCAGCTGGGAAGAGAGAGAAACACCATGAAAACATGTCCAGACATGTAAAAGGCAGAGCCTGAGGCAGAATAGTTCTGTTTTAGGACCAAGCTGCCAGCCAAGACCCCACACATGGATCGGTTAGGGCGTTCCCCCTGGCAGGTGGTGCAGGGCTATGCCGACTGGTCCAGAGGAGCTGGGTTCTGACCTGTGAGTGTGTGAGGTGCGTGTATGCGGCTGAATAGAAATCCTGGAGCAGAAATCATTGCTCAGCTACTATGTCCATCCTATTAATCAGAAAGTTAAGAACTTTTGGATTATATGAGATGTATGGCTCTGTTTTTGTGGTTACCCCACCCAATTCCCCTGTAACACCATCCTTGGAGATTTTAAAAACTTAGCTGGAGCATCTTGATCTAATGTCAGGACTGGCTCTGCTTTAAACAGGTTTTCCAAATAGATAGTCTCCAGAAGTCTATTCCAACCTAAAGGATTCTGTGATGTAATGACTACAACTTCCAGCTAAAACTTCAAGAAGTTTTTTTTTCATTATTTCTTAAAATATTTGGCTTTATTTGTTATTACAGCAGCAGAAACTACAATTTCAAATGTCATAATTGTATGATGTATGGGTATGTGATGACCATGTACCATCACAGTCTGTGACTGTCATTTTCTGTGATGTGGAGGGTTAAAAATACAACGTAATTGCTATTTTCTGTAAGTGTTCAAATGTTATTCACTGAGGAAGATCACTAAATACTAAAATTTATGTAATTTATATGAAATCAGTTTAACCTTCGACTAGCACAACCTGTATATGTCAGACAAACTGCACGTAAACTTCCAGCAGAATCTGATACATCTGACATGTGTCGGACTTAGTGCTTATATACGAGTGACATATGCTCAGTTAGTCCAGAGAAATCTGAGCCTGGGATGCAGAGTCAACACAGGTCTATGAGTGGCTGTTCATCTAAGATTTCTGGTAATTTTATAGCACCATCAGAGAAACTGCTCCAATCTGGAGTGTCTGGGTTTCCCAGCAAACAGTGTCCTCTTTTTTTCTCTGCTCAGACAGATTTTCCAGGTGGAACAAAAAAAGAACAATCTGAAAAAAAATGGTTGCATGTTGCTGATCTTCTGCTTATTTCATATTCTGGGAGTGAGTAAAGGGTATGTATTCACCCGGACAACTTGAAAATAACATGGTTCTTGTGACGTACACAGATCTATTGAGTACTGGTCCAGGCACTACCATCTGATCTGTTCCAGAGCTTCCAGTAATTCATTAATTTTGCTGAATGTGGACAAGCAGCTTGAATTAAGGCCTGTGCATTCCTAACACAATATTTGATATTCTTTATTAATTAATCCTCTTGATTGTTTTTAGACAAATTTTGACTTGGTTGGTGTATCATCTAGAGTAACTCTAAAGCAATGATGAAATGCAACTGTCATGTAGTTATTCTTTGCGGTTTGTTTTTGTTTCACCTGAACTTGCTACCATGCTCCACACTCTGCTTTGGAACAAAACAAGTAGCCTTCTTTGTTTTATCTATATGTATAATAGTGAGTTAAAAGACAGTAAATATCTGGCAAAGAAAAATAACTAGGAAAGGAAAAATAGTTGATTACTGTTCATTTTTTGTTATAGCTGATCAGAAGATAAAGCAAGACATAAAACACTAGGAAACAGGAGTAATATGGATGATATAATTTTATTGTTAAGCCAGTCTCTCACTGTGTGAGGAGATCAGGAAACTCTTCAGGAGGCAATGTCCAGAAAATTGCATGAATGACAATAAAAAAGACGTGAAAGAGCATCTGTGCAGATCAGGGTTTAAGCCAACAGTGACCCTGTGTTTCCTTCATCTTTAAAAGAAGGACTATAAGACACATACATTTGAGAGGGAAATGCTGAATTAGTGTTGCTTTGAAGTTTCTTACTTTAAAATGTTTATCTTGTCTATGAGCTTCCTATCACTTAATATATTTTGCTTGTTATGTTTTGTCCACATTCCTATGCACTTTCTATGGTACTCAGTTATTTTACTAAAAATACTAGCTTCCCACACTACCCTCCCCTACAGTTTAGGTGAAGATAATATTATGTTTTGTATTAAAGATTACATTAGGTGATTACATTTTCCAAAATCCCAGACGATAAATTTGCTTCCACCACTAGTCAACTAAGGGGATGTGAAGAACTGTGGATCCGAAATCCAAAGACAAAGTGACCTGTTGGAAAAGGAGACTTACCTGTGCATGTTAATAATTAGCAAAGCAAAATGTCACGTAGCTGTGTGGAAGTTTTCAAGTAAACAATCTGAGTCAATATTAAAGTTTTTAACTAAAGTGTGTTTTAAATAGTCTCTATTGTTCAGTCAGCTGCTTTACAGTAAAATTACCAATTTCTAGTCCTATGCCCAATTACTGACAACACTGCTGCCTGTGAGATAGAAGAGTCGTGTTGTTAGAAGATCTATCCACTGTGAATGATTTAATTTTCTGCTCCTGAAATCATCTTAAATTATCTTGTTCATAAGAAAGTGACTGCAGACAGAGGGTTATTATTTGGACAAGCCTCTATGAATGAAAATTCAATGGCCAGACTCTCATTTGTCTGCCTAAAGATGCTGTTATACTTTAGGTTCACTTCATTTTGTAAAGTTTGATGCTAACGAAGGATGACAGTCTTTGCTGGATCTTGTCTAGTGTAGTGAGGTCCAACTTCCATCTCCTTCATCTAGCCTAAGACAGAAAAATGTTATATTCTGCTGAACAATGGCAATATTTGGCTTCCTTGCAGACAGACTTTAAATACAGTCTTCACAATGTTTTAATGGAAGTTCCTTATGCCTGACCGGTGTTCAACTGCAGTTCTAGCTGCTGGCAGGCCTTTCACTAACATACATCTGAATTTGGTTCCTACATGTTCTTTTTCTACTGTGGCAAGGAAACCTTTAGGATAGGCTTAGCCTGTGGCTGGTTCTGCAGTAGCAAGTGCAAAACTCAGCTTTGCACAGAAGGACATCTCTGGAAGCAGAGGAGGTGCTTTCAGAAACAGTTTGCTAGGTTGCGTGTGAAGAAGCAGTAGTGAATGTTTCTCTGCTGGCGAAAAACATGGCATTGCAAAGGGATGGTGCTGGGAAAATATAGTTGAGACTGGAGCTGTGCAGGCACCGGTTCTGCAAGGTGTATGGGAGCTTATTAGGAAACATGACATTTGTGCATTTTGTTATATAAAACAACGATGCAATGTTTTGAGCTACTGTTACAGCTAGAAACTAATGGCTGGAGACTAGTTCTTCCCGGATCTGCTATATGTGTGCTTGGTCTGTGTGTCATAGGATACCATTTTTCTGCTAAAGGAGAAGAAGAAAAGAAACCAAGTGCTCCTCAAATGCTTGTCACAGAACACTTTCAAATGTGATTTATTGGAAAGTGTTAAGAAATGAGGAAATTATAACCTACTTTTCATGTTTTACACAAAAAAAATATAATTTGGAAAGCGTGGATGAAATTAACACCAAGAGGCAGCATGTGTTTAGGCAGAAGAAACACATGTAGAATAGCAATAACTTCTGGCTGTCTTTAACACACTCAACCAGTTAAACAGAGTAGAAAGGATTAGAACTAACAATTCAATTTCTGGACGTCTTCAGACAGCAGACTTCTTTTTCTGGTCTTCTAGATTGCTCCAAAAAGGCAGATTGCTGCCTGAACAAGAACAGTAGGAAATTAGTGCTAGCAGGGTATAAGTTGCTGCTGAAAACAGAGGAAGTGTACCATCAATGTGACTTTTTATTAAAAGCTATGGGTAGTACTGAAGTATTTTTTGACAAACAGTAATTCAGAATATTCTGCCCAAGAAACAACGCTCTTCCTGCATAACGCTGTTAACAGATTTGAGCTGCGTGGCACGAGGATGTTGCTGTTCCTTTTGTGTGTTAAAGAGTGCACAGCTGTGTTTTTCCAATATATGAGACAGTCAATGTACACTTACTTAATGGCAATGTTCTATTCCCTGTCTTTTTTTAAGAGACGTTTTAAATCTTTCAGTCTTCTGTATTAATTAATTTATTTCTATTAAACATTACTGAGACATCATCATTTGTTTTTTATTGAACAGAAGCTTACAAACGAATCATACGTAGTTTAAAACAGAAAACAAGATCATTCATTCTTAGTGTGGCATCAGTTTCAGAAGTTTCATCAAATTTCCTTTGTTCAGATATACTGACACTCCAAAGCAGATCCTAATTGGGAATGTACGTGCTGTTCATCACACAGTGATGCAGATGCAGTATCTAGGTCTCCAAAACATGTGACTCCAGTGAACACGGTACGGGTCAGTTGCCATTTAATTTCTATTTCACTAATAATCATAAAGAATGCCACAGGGGCTTTTAACAGGCAGTAGCAAAACAGTGGGTTTTGAAATACCACTCTCAAATGTGAATGAAAATGTCTAATAATTGAATTTAGCTATCTCAAATCTTGGCTTGGGATTCCTGTGTTTTCCTAGTGACATTCCTCCATGCTTCCAATAACATGGCAATTTCTATAGAGTGTGTTTGTCTGTGCAGACAAGCAGCTCTCTGATGACACTTCTCTTTTGTCTCTGCAATACAAAGAGGGTTATATTACTCTACTGAATAAGAAGGACTAATTCTACTAAATCAGCTTGTGGTCTCATTCATGGACATAACAGTTTGCAAAATTCAATTAACAAAGATTTAAAATCGCTTTTTCTAAATATCATTGTTTATTAGTTTTCTGTATTATAAGCCATTCTATGTAATCTAACTGCTGTAGGTGTACACGTTTAAAAAATATATTATTTTCATTATGATTCCTTTAATACGAACGACACAGTGATGGCAGATCTTATGAGTAACTTTTCAGAATTGTTTCCTTGCGTATGAATTCAAAAGGTTTGTTGTCACAATTCAGTGGGATTCTTTTTATTTGCACAACACATGGTTTTAGGGACATAAGCATATACACATTTTTAACACATCATCCTCATTTAAGAATATTAATAGCTAATATTAATAACTAATTCATTACAAATGTGTGAAGAGGAAGCAGACATGATAATAAAATAAGTATGATATCTCTAGTCCAACTAGTGAATTGATAAACTATTTAGGTTTCAGGATACACTGATTCCAGTTACTGTTTGGTACTTCAAAGCACTGGTGTACAAACTAAATTGCATAGAAGTGTTATTTGCTCTTCCATCAAAACTGAGATAAAAGCTACTAAACATGTTGCTATGCAGCATACCAGTGTTCTCAGCTCTGTAAAAAGCAAAGTACTTCAGATGTTCTGAATATTTGAAAAAGCCTGTTTGCAAGTGTCTAAAACCTGCACCTGAGACAAACATGGGATAGGCAAGGCAGAGCATCACTTTGAGATGGAGAAAAGTTCAAAACATAAATGTATTTGCAGTGTGTATCAAAAGGTTTTCATGTTTGTTAATTGCAAAATCCCCAGGGAGAGCTCTCGCACTCCACTGTACATATCCCATTTTGGAAACAGCCTTTTACTTGAATCAGAACTGGAGCTTCTAAGTAAGTTTTGGAATGGAAGCCCAGACAGATTGTATAACATGAGCACCTCACCAAGGTGTCTTCAGGACTTTCCTGTCTACAGCACGATGTTGCAGCTCATGCTCTCGGTTGAGTGTCTGGCTTGATGCCTAGACATAGGCAGAATATACAGTTAGTATTTGTTTGTTTTCATAATTAATGTAGTTTAGAGTAAACACCTTCGAAACTGTGATGGTTGATGATAAAATTCTTGACTGAATTTTGAATATGTGCATTCTTTTGAATATAATCTCTTATCTGTCAGTCTTTTTTATTTCTCATTTTATCCTCTGTGTTAATTCATATCTCCTAAAATGGTTTTCCATTAAGCTAGCTGTATGTCATTGCTTGCCTGATCATGCTGTTCAAAGTGTAAACAGATCACTTTCGTTAGAGTAAGGCCCCCAATGTAGGCAGCAGGATTAGTAACTGTGCCTGAAGGCTCAATGTTACAATTTATGGCTCAAAGCAGAGGGCACAGATGTGCAGAACCACTGAAGTCTGCACCTGGACAGTGTCAGTTCCCAAATGTACATGAAAGTCAAGATCCATGTCTAAATTGTTTTGATAAAAATAATTTTATCAAAATTCTTTTACCTCCTAATTAATATTTACTTAAGTATGATAAATGTCCTTCATTCACAGAGTAGGCTTTAGGGCATACTCATGTTACTACAATCAAATAATTTGGCATAATCCCAGCTCCAGTTTCTTGCTGCTGGTATTTCCCATACTGCTCTGAACATAGTAGACTGTATTTTTCCATTATGGAAACATTATTGCAACTTTCAAAATTTCTTCTTTGTGTTGAAGTAAGTTTGTATAAAAGTAGAAGGCCTTCTCAGTGGCCTTTTGTTTATAGGAAATGTTATTTTGCTGTAGCAAGAAAAATGGGTTTTTACACTCAGGGTTATTCTTCATGTTCACAATGTTTTTATTTAAATTTGTTTTCAATATTATTATTATATTAAAATTGTATTTCCTGTTAAAATATTATAAGTTCATACATGCTCAGCATTTCATTTAGTGTCCTTTCCACAGTGAAATAAGTCAACTAAACATGAATTCAAACTGAAATAAAATAAGACCACTGCTGAAAATATTTTAAAACCTCAGCTAAAATGTCTGAACACATTTATCTTTCAAATTTGAGTAACTGTGTTAACTGACAGAACATGAACGAGTGGCCAAAGACCCAAAATTTGTTTACATTTCTCCTGTTCAGATCCAAACTGACTAGATTTCCGAAGTACCAGTGGAGTTTTTATCTGTGGTTTTATTTTATATTAGTATCTCCGGATTCCTCTCCTCTGCTTCTCTTACCTGGCCTACAAACTGTGATTATAGTTCTTGGTACAAAGTTAGCACAAAGATTTACTGTTGTGGGAACGGCAGCAAGATGATGCTGGGGAGTACATTCCAATCAAATTCATTTAGTGAATCTAAAAGATAAAATACGTGTGGAGGGAGGATAAAGACTGAGAATTTGTCTGAACCTCCCATCCTACAGAAGTCCAGCCAGATGCTTGTGGTTAGTGCAAAATCACGGAGTTAGCTGTGCCACATCTTTTTTTTTTGCTATTGGGAGTGTTGTGCATTTGAATGTAATGCATTCCAAGACTTGCTAACATATCTGCTGAAAAAAAAAATAGATTCTGTAAAAATACATCTTCCAGTTCTGACTTCACACTCTTAGGCAAAAAAGCACATTGAAGGGATCCAGTAAAATTGGAAGAGGTGGGAATGTAAGTTTACCCTGTGGTTTTATGTTTCATTACATTAAAAAAAAGGTCATTTGTAAGCAAGTCATTAATGTTTTAGCATGTTGCATTAATATTGTAATGTGTAATTTCCATTAATTATAATGTACTTAGTAACATAACAAATTAAACATGTATTCCTGTGAAAGTTATTTTGCATGCATAGTATAAAGTACTTATCATGCAAATAAGAATGTAGAGTCTGTGTTCCTGGTTTTTCAACAGCAGAATAGCAGCACCTTCTTTAACAATCATAGGGATGTACAGTATGTCATATTAAGTTATTAAAAGTTCACAATAACATAAATTAACACAATTTTCTCATTCATAGTTACTAATACAATCACTCACCAGAAGAAATTAAATTTTAGGAAAAGACAAAATTATTGCAATAATATTTCAAAACATTCACTCATTAAGACCAGGACTCACTAAGAAATATATGTAGCCTTTTTGATGCATGTGAAATTCCTGACTGAGATTCACTGCTCCTGAAGTATGAATTGTTCCTGGTTTGGAGGACCGGACTAGTAAAGAGCTCTGCCCATTTGTATTGGGGTAGAATTAGGACTTTACCTCTCCAGCCCAGTGCTCTGCTGTGGAGGATACACTTCTAGCAGAGTGGAGCCTCCTTGGGATGTCCTCTTTCAGGTAGCTCGCCTAACAGCATTTGTCAGATGAGGGTTTTATTCCCTGGGCTCCAATAAAAAGTACTTTTAGGCATTGGTGACAAAAGCTGACTCTATAGCCTGATAGATAAACCAGTCGCTTGGCTGAGAAGCAACCAACATCTGGGTTTGTTCCTTGATAAATACTTTTACCTTTCTCACTTCTGTCAAAAAGACTTTGAGCTTATGTTTTTGAAGTCAGCTATGCGGGCATGGTTCAGTTCAGAACTTGTCTGCAAGTGGGAAATAACAAAATAAATTTTGGACAAATTTGAAGGTATTTGAAAGGGTTCATATCAGCTTTTAAACTTATTTTTGAGAAAACATGGGGAATGAAATGTGAGGGAGAGTATGACTTTTTTGGTATAATATTGTGATTGCTTTGATGTGCTATATCAGTGACTGTCTTTTCCTCTGTACGATTTATAGAAAAATTGTGCCCAAACCATGAATGTTTCATCATGAACAGAAAACTGATGAAAATACAGTTCCCCGCAGTACCAAGTCTCGTCGATCCCAGAAGCGCAACCGGAGTGTTGCGAAGGAGGAAGACACCGTGTAGGGGTATATAGGCACGGATCCTCCTGGACGCTGCTCTGCAACTATTGGCATTACTGCTCCCGCAGGGGGCTGGCTGGTGGGACCACCAGCCTGTGTCTGTGCTCACAAGGGAGCACGCAGGGGAAAGTTGCTCACGCCTGAAAGGCGGTGACGCAGGCTCCCATGGGCATGACGCACTACTGCTCTGCGTCTTTGCTCATTAACCAAACCTAGGTAGAATGCTTTTGCTTTGATTGGATATGATTTTGGGTCCTCCCTCCACCCCATTGAATGACCATATGATATCACTCAGCTGTAAAAATGTTATTTCTACATGAAGTTTGCAATGAATAGGCTATTCCACAAGTCATGCTAGTGAAAAACTGTTGAAACGTAATTAAATAGCAGTATTGAACAGTATTGTTTAAATTGTAGGCATACTGCAAAATAGCTTTGTGTCCAGGCAACTTTTTGTTCAAAGGAAATAATCCATCTGAACCAAATTTTTAACTCAGAGCTCTGTCTTTAATCAACAGCAAACAGTGTCACTAGCATGAGACCTATTATTACAATGAAGTTAAAATGAAGTAATAAAAGTCATGGAGAAAAATACCTGCGTGTCAGTTGCAATGGTAGTAGGTGGGATGAGCTAAGTTGTAGAACGTGGATGGTACTGAGAAGTTCTGTCTGTGTAGGACAAGTGCGGTGGTGGCTTTGATGACAAATATTTTTGTTTTGTTGGTCTTGTGGTTTTTTTATACCATTCTTTTTTCTTCCACAATGGAAAAAAAAAAAACGTTATTCTGGTGGTACACTTCTGTAGTACTATGTTTGTGCCACACTAATGGAAGAGTGTGTTGCATGTGCATTCTGTTTTTTGTGTCTTAGTTTTAAGTTCATGGACAAATACAAGAAGAAATCAGACCGCAGGGCAAAACATCTATCAAGGTGATCAGACATGTGAGTTCTGCGTTTGCTGCTGAAACAGGGGCTGCTCAGATCAGTCACAATAACCCTGTTGTGCAGTGAAATTCTCTCACACTGTATTTGTATTTCAAATCGATAGCTGCCCTGTAGCCAGGGTTACCATGACTCATCACCAAAGCCAGGGGAGAAACAGACTCTCAGAGCTGATGTTGGTTAGCAACTGGATAGATGGTGCATCGCCTACCATGGGATATGATCAACAACACGATGGACCACTCACTTTCTTGTGTGTGTGTCTGTGAAGGGAAATAGGGATGAAAAAGTGTTAGATTCAGACATAGATAGGAAAGCGTAGGGCTAATCACACTGCTAGTTATGATTTGTTTTTTCTTTTCAAATTTTTTTTTCCTACTCATTTTTTTCCCCTGCCATTCTCTTCATCTTCCATTTTTTTGTCCCTTCTTCCTTGCAGACACTCCAGGCTACCTGAGGCTTTACTGCTTTCAGTGTGACGTAGCTGAACCTCTCAGGACATTGTATCTCTCATGCCTTTTTTAGCAACTGAAACAAGAGCCAATGTTCAGATCAACAGCTTTGTGTTGATGACACCATGTAGTTGTGCAACTCTTTGGTTGCCAGACTTCCAGAGTGGACCCCTAAGTGGTCCTATTACTCTTCCAGTCTTGAGACCATAAGAGCCAATGGTGGCATTCTTGTTAAAAAAATTACCTACCATAAATTCTAGAAAATTTTCCACTTGTATTTCTGCCTTCTCAGGAGGAAGGACTGGAGTCTTTTGTGAAATCACTGAAACACGCTTTCCACAGATTTCATTTTATGTTGAACACAGACTCAACAAATACTGCACCGCTTTTTGGGCTGGGATGTTTAAAATAGTTCTCAGTAACTTTTCAATGTGACATTTCAGTTCAGTATTTATTTTTTCAAAAGCAGAAGCAGATTTCTCTGGGGGTAGAACGTTATGTGTTAGAAGAGATTGGAAAACACTTTTTTCTACCAGAGAGGAACATGTGGTGCAAAACTATTCAGCAGCTTTTTAGAAACATCATGAAGATAGTTTTGCCTCTCCTTTTTCATTGGAGTTATTGGAAGAACATCTTGTTTTCTATGAGACCACTACTACAGTAATTTCATACTAATTTTTTCCAGTCACCAATGTTCTCTTGCACTTACAACATATTTTGTGATTACTGGGGGATGCTGAGGGAAGAATAATGCAAAAAGACCAATGTAGTTGTGTACCACAACAGCATACAAGGCAGAAAACAAGAATATATAAAATGACTGTGTCTTTGTGCTTGACTGAATAGAGACTGTCACCCAAACTTTTCTAAATCATTACTTCAATTCCAGATGTAGGCAGTAGAAATAACCAGTCTTTGATCTAATGAATTTCTGACTCTGAGACATGGTTTTCAGAAGTAGTCATTTCTACCTGACTTTTGGCAGATGTCAAGGGACAATACTGAGGACTCCTGTCTGACTTTTATTTCTGTTATTTTGTTAGCTACTGAAAAGCAGTGAGATCCTGTATCATGGATGTGGGGAACGCAGTGTTTTTTGGGGGGTGTTTCCTGCTTTTTTTTTCGGTTTAATGTCTTCATTTTACTGAAGAACTTAGATATGTGCATGAGAAGAACATATCTATATCTGAACCAAAATAAACATAGAGCTCCTAGTTACCTCCGTAATCCTTCTGAAAGGCTGTAGGATTCAACCAGCCTGTAAAGGCTTTGATATACTGGGAGAAAAGACCCAACAAAGGGCTGTATGCTTTTGACTGTGGGAATGGAATGATAGTGATGCTGGTTGCTTCAGTTCATCTGCAAAGGACATTTTTTTAGAAATGCTAGTTTATAAGTCTCCCAAGTTTTCAAAACTATCACTGTCACAGGATATGCAATCCATAGCTTTGTTGGTAGGCAACATTTGAAGGTGCATATTGCTGATTTAGACAGATATTTTTGTAAGTGAACATTTCTTTATTATTTTTGCCTTTGAATAAAGGGAATACGTAGCATCTCATAGATTAATTGTGATCTTATACAAGCTAGACCTGGAAATCAACAGAAAGACAGACATTAATTATAGTGTTCTCCGAGGTATAACAATGCACTTATTCTTTCTGTCTGCTATGACACAGTTGTTCCCAGCCCTGGGGTTGTGTGACTCCAGAATAACCTGTTCTGGCATTGTGGAAAGCACACTAAATATTCCTTCCCTTACTGGTGAGGGATGACATTTAAAAAAAAAAAAAAAAAAAA
>Ga0065711_1030809_pt1 | contig 31359 bp, 17 predicted proteins | sample Hoacrofraction12_FD_59098 | JGI IMG/M metagenome (GOLD analysis project Ga0065711, IMG submission 59098) | Hoatzin crop microbial communities from Cojedes, Venezuela - Epithelial fraction 12 v2 (version 2) | ecosystem: Host-associated > Birds > Digestive system > Esophagus > Crop | place... | reverse complement strand
CAGCCTGCTGTAGGTGACCCTGCTTCGGCAGGAGGGTTGGACTAGATGACCCACAGAGGTCCCTTCCAACCCCTACTATTCTGTGATTCTGTGATTCTGTGATTCTTTTTCTTTTGCACGTTAAGATATTGTTCAAACCCAGCCCTTTATAAAATGACACCCTGATGCTGCCATCAGGCTTTCCTTGCAAACTAAGTGACTTTCATACAAGCTCCCTTTCAACTTCAAAAGTAAGACATTTTTGTAGTTATTAATGGTCCATTCTTGTGACTATCCATGGGTGAAGGGCATTTGCCTCACTCACAACTTCAATGGCAAATAATTAATGAGGTGCTGGAAATTGACAACAATTAACAATGCCTGGGAAAAACAGCAGAAGGTGTTTGATCCTTTCTAGATGAAGTCAAGAGGATTTGCTTCTCAGGCAAGGGCTTGTGCCTGCAAGGAGGGCAAAATGGAGGGGGATTTCTAATGCAATCTTCCTTCTTCTGAATTACCTTGCTGAAAGTCATCCAAGTGAGCTGTGAAGTTCAAAAGAGAACAGGAAGGCCTGTGTCTCTATGACACAAGTACATCGATTCTAACTTCCACAGGGACTTTGAACCTTAAGTTCAGAGCCTTCAAAGAGACAAATCAGAACTTTCTAACTGGGATCATAATTCAGAACTATATTGCGTTGAAAGCCCAGACTTTCTACAGTAACTAAGTAATTTCTGTAGTAAACACAACGTTCTGGTCTTTTCTAAGCAGTTATTTATAGAATTATAGAATGGTTTGGGCTGGAAGGGACCTTAAAGATCATCTGGCTCCAACCTAGGAGCCATGGGCAAGGACACCTGCCACTAGGCCAGGTTGCTCAAAGCCCCATCCAACCTGGCCTCGAACACTTCCAGGGAGGGGGCAGCCACAGCTTCTCTGGGCAACCTGTGCCAGCGCCTCACCACCCTCACAGTAAAGAATTTCTTCCTTAGATCTAATCTAAATCTACCCTCTTTCAGCTTAAGGCCATTACCCCTTGTCCTATGACTACATGTCCTTGTAAAAAGTCCCTCTCCAGCTTTCTCGTAGGCCCCTTCAGGCACTGGAAGACTGCCATAAGGTCACCCTGGAGCCTTCTGTTCTCCAGGCTGAACAGCCCCAACTCTCTCAGCCTGTCGTCATAGGAGAGGTGCTCCAGCCCTCTGATCACTTTTGTGGCCTTCTCTTGACCCGCTCCAAGAGATCCATGTCTTTCCTGTGCTGAGGGCTCCAGAGCTGGATGCAGGACTCCAGGTGGGGTCTCACCAGAGCGGAGCAGAGGGGCAGAATCCCTTCCCTTGCCCTGCTGGCCACGCTGCTTTTGATGTAGCCCAGAAAACGGTTGGCCGCCTGGGCTGTGAGCGCACATTGCTGGGTCATGTTGAGCTTCTTGTCAACCAGCACCCCGAAGTCCTTCTCATCAGGGCTACGCTCAATCCATTCTCTGATGGCCTGTATTTATGCTTGGGATTGCCCCAACGTATGTGCAGCACCTTGTACTTGGCCTTGTTGAACTTTGTAAGGTTCGCACCTGCCCACCTCTCCAGCCTAACTCCTGGTGACATCATGACTGCAGAACGTTTCCATGAGTTCAGAAAGTATAGACATGCTCATGGAAGATGTTGAGCTACAGGTTAGGGAATATTCACTGCATGCTTGACTTGTCCTTTTGGTCTTTCCCAGGCACAGGCAAGATATCGGGCAAAACAGACCCTTGATCTAATGTAGCACAGACAGTCCTTTTCCTCCTATGGTATATGTAAATAAATCACACTGATAAACATGCAAAATAGTCACTAAAATGTGCAAGATAGTCGTAATCACACATAGGAAGAAGAACAGGACTGTTCCCCTCCAAGTGATATATTTTCCGTGTTCCACAGAAATGAAAAGCTGATGAAGAAATTCAGTTATGCTTTTTCCCTAGCTGCCCACACTCCACTTAATGCAGCATACAGGAGAAAAGGAACTTTAACATAAGCAGTAAAGTCCCCACTCCAACTCCTCATCAGGATCTTCCAGAAAGCTCTACTGTAATTGACCTGAAGAACATAACTGTGTCTGTTTACTCCCTTTGTAAATTTGAACAAACAGCTGTGGAAACAGCTAGGGCTGACCTTTTCTTTTACTGGAAAGCAGTGGAAGTGTAGAAATTTGTCAGGAACTTGCCCAAAACAAGCAAAGTTTCTTCAGCCTTCTAGCTTGGAATCCCTTACTTTTAGCTCGTGGGATGTAGGTCAAAGTGCTGCCCAATGCCCAGGAAAGATCTACAGCATACAGCAAGACAACAGATCTAGAGAAAAAAATACTTTCTCCTGAATAAATGTAAGAAAGGCAACAACATCTAATCTCTTCATTTAAACATGAAATTGGGAGTGTCTCATTTCTAAGAATGAAATTATACAGTAGAACTGAATGAGAACATTACATCACACTCCTCCCCTCTCCTTGACCCAGGCAAACAGAAAATATTTGGATAAATAATGTTCTAGATGTAAACCACTGATTTGCTCCTAGCATGACTTCCGTCAATGATCGCAATTACAAAGGATCATCTGTGTATCATCCCTGAATTTCCACATTCTAGGAACATGGTGTAACAACTGGCATTTCTATACACAATGGGGAGTTTCAGTAAGCATAAGGAGAAATAATATCTCTTTTTTGCAAATATTTAAGGTTAGAGGTTTAAGACACTGACTCCAGAAGTGGTTTTTTGTATTTTCCTTCAGTTCAGTATAAAGCAAAGACTAGAGATGATAACCTGCTAATTCCATATGCGGGAAGTTTAATAGAATGCCCATCAATTGTTTTTCACCTTTGGATTCACACTGTGGAGGTGGTTTCTTGTACCTCTGTGTGGATCTCATGATCAGTGAAAGAGAATTTGTGTACATACTACTTCTAAATATTATTCTCACAACTTTGTAGTTCGATCAAGCACTACTAGGTAATACAATTCATTACCTATATTACTCAGATTTGTGATGGGAAAACCTTAAAGAACTGCAACAATGCAAATACTGTGGCATGATAAAAAATATGCATAGAATGCATATGCTGAAATTATATTTTTAAAAAATGAGTTTGTTTGACTCAAGAAAAGAGTAGCACAAACCCAAGCAAAGTACAGTGGATGTTACTCCATCATTTATCTCCAGAGCTACATAATGGGAAAAACACAAAAGCAAGAGGTGTGTAACAGAATATAAAATTCAGGAAACAGGTCTGCAACCATAGTGTCCCAGGAGCATCGTCTGTAATGAATAAGATGGGGAAAGATTGCAGAATGTTTACAGAGATAAAGCAGATGCAAGAAACTTCAGAGGCTTCCATGTAAGGTTAAGCCTCCACTCTTCAGGTCAGCTGCTGTAGACTAATTTGCCATTCAGTGCATTGTGACTAAGTGATGGGAGCTCTATTTCATTTATATCTACAAGTAAGGGTCAAACACCGTACACCCAAACTGAGAGCAGACAGTTTCATCTGAGTGAACCAGGTAGAGAAGGAATGCACTTCAACTGTTTTTAACATCCCATTGGCTTTATCTGCACTTATAGGCATGACAGTATGCATGGTATTTATGGCTTAAAAGAATTTCCGTCTGTAAGTTTATCATCTTGTAAAAATCAGTGACCAAACAACATAAATATACCAAACCCAGCTTACAACAGGGCAGACAGATTTTATTCTCGCTTTGTATACCAGAAAACCTATTAGCTTGTTGCTGTTTCAAGGTTTAACTATTAGAGCTTCGCTGTGTTTCAGAACAGCCATACTGCTTCAGCTCAGCAGGTCCAACTAGTGTTTTACTCTGCCTCCAAGCTCGTACGCAGATGCCTGTGGAAGAATAAGAAGAGGGCAAACATACTTCGCTCTCATATTCTCCAGCCTCCTCCTATTTTTCAGCTTGGGGACATTCTGAAGCAGAGGTGGTTCTTACACGTTTACTAACATTTAGGCATACAAACACTGTGACACTCTGGAAGTAAATGCAAAGATTATGAACACACACCTGAAATTTATAGAATCTTTTCCTCCTGTCCATGGGCATCCAAAACATCTATTTCCAGAGCAACTATCCACAGCAACCTCTGCCAGAACCACTAGACTTCAGCATACCATATGGCCTTAAAACCTTAGTGATGGGCAGACCTCAGGCATATATTCTTCACAGGAAAGGTTCCAGCACTACTTGCACCATGAGATCATACAGGTTGCAAGGTGTTCTCTGAGTGCCAAAATTACCTATAAATTACAAGCTAAGTTAAAAATTATTTGGACATTAAACTGGCAAAAGAATAGAGAACAAAATACCTTCCCATCCTAGTCATCCAAGTTCTAAAAAGTGGAAATGAGGGAAATCAGCAAGTTATTGCAAAATTACAAATGACAGCACAGTACGAGGCACAGCCATAATGATGAATTTATAAACCATTACAAATTACTTTATAAAGGTGCTAACAGGAGGATGAGTCAAACAGTAATAAAATAATAGGTCTAGGAGTCTGCTTTTTGAAACAATTAATGTTAGTATCCTAAGCCTACATTAAGTGCCTAGGTGGTCTTATTTTCAGATCCCCATTTTGGATACTAAAAAAGACACAGCTTGCCATAAGCTTTTATTTTAAGAAGAATCAAGTTCTCAGATATGTATTTGGCAAGTGGAGTAGATGATGACTATACAACTTCTACCTTCAAGAGGTTCAGCAACATTTTAACCCTCCAGTTGGTTACTAATCAGGACTAGCTAAGGAAGAAGCATGCTAACACAGCTCCATCCTGTAGGCTGCATGACTTATTGCAGGTCTAAACATCTGTCAGGGAAAACAAAATTTAAACGAAGCAAAAAAGAAAACCTGCTAGGAACTAGACTGAAACATGATCAAAAAATCAAAAGCATTAGAGGCACTACCTAGAATTCTGATACATGCGCCATCAATCTGCACTTCTCCGTACAGCTCCTCAGGGCTGGCATTCCAGCTTCTTTGGCTTCTATTAAAGTGGGGGGTTTGTTCTGAACTAATCAACATGTAGTCCTCTCAATCTATCTAATTAAATTTTACAAGGGAAATGCAGTCATCTGAGTACTGAAAAAAACTTCCTCTGTTAACTCCAGATATTTTCTTACTTAGGAGGACCATATGCCATTAAATCCAGCAACATGTCAAGAAGTTCTGACGAATATATTGGTTTAGTTTTTGCATTATGTCAGCATTTCATTCACTGGAATATCTAGGGATTGTAGTAAAGAAAACAATGCAGTATTCTTAATCTGAGTTCACAATTTGTAATTTAGGGATTCTGTGCATTTTCCGCAACTCTATGGATACCTAAATTTCCCTTTAAACATTCTACATTCAATCTGGCTCCTTTATGTCCACTGCTTCCAGATTATGCACTCTGACCTGGTTTCCAGCATCCCACATATCACCAAGAATTCCTTGGCTAAGAGGATAGTATGGTACTATCAAGCTCACTGTACAGGTGTCCCATTTACAGCCATAACCCGCAGATCTTTGTTAACTAGGCTTATGAATTTGTACCTAGGCTGTTTCTACATATACAGTTTTCATTCATTCACCAATTTAGATGACTAGAGGACTCTCCATAACTGCACTTTAAACACATCCTATCTGAGCTCCACCAATACCTTGGCAAAGCTGCACGCCCTGAAATCACCATCACCCTTAGCTGCTTCACCATTAGTGGCCTGGGCAGATTTACAAGGGAGAAAGGATGGACTTAGCAGGGCTTTAGCTCATTCATTAGCACACCATGAAGTGGCATGGTCTTCTTTTCCCCACTTCAGTTGGAACTGCGTTCAAAACAAGAGACATCCTTTCCTTTCTAGAAGACTGAAAAAGTAAACGGAAAATAAATGAACAAATAAATTCAAAACATGTTAATTCACTTTCTTCATTAACTAGTTAGTGAAATGTTATCCAAGTTTTGTTGATTGCCTTATGGCCAACTGACAGCTACATAGGATTCCCAGTTAAATGTATTCTTACACAAGTTCCTCCAGGTAAAATACACTACAGAAAGCAGGTAATAATAACCTCATGTGCTGGGTACCATACTGGAAACAGTACGAAGCCATCTGTTAGTGAACTCTTCTTCCATCTGATAGTATTGATGATGTCATTCACAATAAAAAAGAAATGAGAGGATTGTCAACAAAGCAGTAAAATGAAATGATAGTCCCCTAATGTGAAGCAGAATCTCATTGCACCCATCTCCTGCTTGTCCTCCCCAACAGCTGTTTGCTTACCTGCACTTGCAGATGTTTCAGATCGTCTTGTCTCGTCCAAGGCCTCTCCAATTCCTATTCACTCTGCATCACCCCTTTTCATTCCAGACTCTTATTCTAAGGACACTGAGGCTGTTGTACAGCTTTTGCATGAAGAGAATGTGTTGTCAAAGCTCAAAGCTGATATATGGCACAAAAAGTAGTTTGCATGAGCCAGTCTTCAGGATAGAAGTACTGCCTCACACTTCACTCTTACATCTACTTGACGCAAGAGATAGTGTGATGCCAGGGCTTGAGGACTGAGACGCTCTTACTGCAACCTTCTTTCTACTCATCGAGCCCAGTACTGTCACAGATCAGAACATTTGTTCAGGGATGCACGGGACAGAAGCCCCAAATACATACACTTGTGTAAACATGGACAGAGTCCATGTTTCATGCATCAGAAAAGGGGTTTTTTTTATATCTATGAGGAAAACTTACAATAGTCTGCAATTACAACACGGATATTTGTTGCCCAAGGCACATTGGTCAAAAAGAAGGCAAACCAGCATCTTGCATTGGTTTAAACGCTTTGGTGTATCGCCTTCCCAACTGTCCCATTCAATAGGAGAGTTCTCAGTAACAGCTTGCTTTCTGAATGTAATCTTGTATTATAAATATTGTCTGAACCCTTCCAAGAGAAGCCCGTTTTACTATCATTTCATATCAGAATGAAACTGGACCGGTTTGTAAAATGTGCAGTTTCTACATAGTAACTTCAAGTTCTACTAAGCGAAGATAAACACAATCACTGGCTCAGTGGGTCTGACACTTTCATCCACAAATTTAAGCTCAAAAAGCATGTAAATCCCAAGTCAAAACTGCTATTGAAATTTTGTTACTGAAAAGGTCAACCCAAAATGATCAACCCAAAAATCAATAGTAATATGAACCAAATACATAACATTAGACTGATGGTCAAATTTTGAGCTAGATTTGGTCTCCAATTGATATGAATATCATTATAGTCTTTCCAAATTTACACTGGAATCTGGTGAAAAAATAGGCCACATAGAGCTGTAATGTGGTAAGGCACTTCAACATTGTTTAGGTTTTTATAGTCCTCTATTTCTTGATCAGGAAATACTGCATCCATTATTAAAGATTTGAGTAAATACTAGACTTCAGAGATGCTAGCAGTGCATTCAGATGCACACCATATTCTCACACTAAAGCTGTTCTCACTACTACTACTAATTTCTTCCTATGTTGAGCAAGAGATTGTAACAGCAAAAAATATCTGTGCTCTAAAATACATTATGGACACACCAAAAGATTAATATTTAAACTCCTAGCCATGATTCCTAGACTGGATCAGAAAAGATTTTCAAAACAGTTCGTAGCATCTTATCCACAGCGGGCTAAACACTAGACAGGGACTTGGATTCTGAGCAAGTCTGAGCAAACCTAATTGACTTAACTCTTTAAAAAGGGTTGACAATAAGGGATCGGTGTGCCACGATCCTCACAGCATCTATGTGGGGGTGCTAAAGAATTCTAAATTATCCTGAATATTCTAAGCAACAGGGAGGACGATCTCAGGGGAAAGAGAAGGAAGTACATTCATTCTCCATGAATTGGAGTACTCCACGACTAAGGAACTGACTGGGCAGCAAACAGAAATGAGACAGCACCCTTGCACCTGTCAATCATAAATCAGCAACTCAGTGTGACCTGCTTGTCTCCCGTTACCTACAAGTACAGCTACCTACTGCAACTGCAGCGTGATCTTCCTTCCTAGTTACTTCCATTGCATCCGGCAGTACGTGGTGTGGTTTGGTATCTAGCACAGAAAAGCAGGTGAGTAGGGGATCAGCCTACACTGGAAAAGATAGCTGGGGGAAATGGCATTTTCCAGTCCTCTCCTGTTTAAATGCAAAAGGGAGGGAAAGAGACAAGTTAGGTGTCTCTCTTCAGTGTAATTTAAAATACTTAGCACTAATACCAATTATAAATGTTTATTCTAATTTATGAACACCTGCTTGACATCCACAGAACTGACACGCCCCTCCAATTACTGTTCTCATACGATGGCATATTTATTTCACTCTGATGAGATGAGGCTTTTCTAATTTCCTGTATAACCACCCCCAGCTCTCTGTATATCTCCCATTAAATTGTGAACAGGCTTCACACATATTTTTAGATGTTTGAAAACGGCAGGAAGAGCTTTTTGATGTTTCAGAACATGTTCAGTCCCAGTGTCTCAATATTGTTTGCTTGCTAACTCCTCAAGCTTATGTGATCCATATGAATGGACTTCAGGCTTTTGAGAAAGTTTACCATATTATGAACATCTGCCTGAAATGCTGCCATCAGAGGTCGTTTCTTCTAATGTGATTGCCACTTGGAAAACAAAGTTGCAGGATTCCTCCGCGTCTTAGAACATATTTAGAAGTCAATATCTTATTTTCTACGATTAGTCTGTAACAATATCAAGTGTGAAATTTAAATTAATGAGCACTTATTGAAATGACTTCAGCATTTTTGCTACTTTCATTGATTTCTATTTACTTTGGCAACCACAAATATGAAGAACATATTTCTAGATGTGTCTAAACAGACTAATAATATGCTAGCACAGATACACCTAGTGACTGAACATTGCACTTAACTCTAAGCTTATTTTGAAAAATTAACATAGTAGGAGAACTAATTTATAAAGCGCTGTTGGTTTCCTACATTTCAGACAGTGTCACCTTTAAGTTATTTTCTTCCCACTCTCTCCACACTAATGATTGGCCAACAGTACTGAAATGCAGCAGTAAATATGGTATCAACATTACTCCTCCACAGAATCAATTTAATTTGAACTAATATATTAATCATCCAGTAAATACCATCTCAGCAGCAGATAGTGCTGTAGCTAACCTTCAGGGTATTTTAGCCTCCTGATAGAGGCCCGTTTGAAGGAAGAAGCCGTATTTGATTCATAAGAGGTAGAGGCACATGTGAAAATCTTTCCTCTCCTCAGCCCTTCCCCACACATCAAAAAGTTATTTAATTTATCTGTTAAAAATCTTAAACCACTTGCATGTCTTGCTAGTATCTAACAGAGTGCTAACCAGCGGAAAAAGTTAAAGGGATACCTGCTCAGAAGAGCAAGCCAAGGCCGTGATTCCCTGCCTATAGATTGGTTTAGGTTTTTTTAAAGAAAAAAAAAATAGAGAAGAAAAGTGGAAAAGAGAAAGTAAGTGTCCCCAAAGGCTACTCAGTGTGTTTGTAATGCAGCAGGCAGCTCAGAGACAGCATTGTGCCTGCTGGAAGTCTGCACACCCTCCACGACATAGGGTTACCCTCGCCCTTCTCAAAAACACATGTTTTTATATAGCACAGCCAAATCCACAGCTATTAAAGCTACATTCTCATGTCAAACAAACAAAAAAAAGTAACTAAGGATGGAATCTGGCCTTCAAACAACAGAATAATCACCAAAGCAAATCCCCACTCTGTGAAATGGAAGCTATATGCAAAGAGGGATTTAAAACAAAACAAAACAAAACAAACCCTAAAAGTATATGTAGGGGTTGAACTTTTATTTTTTTCTGAAGCCAGATACTGCAAGCCCTGAAATTTCCCTAAGCAGCTGTAGTTAAACAGATCCTTGCAGAATCAGTTATTCAGTCTCTCAAAACATTTGTCTACTAATACAGAAACTCGGATAATGACCAGTGTGCCTGTGACTCTAAACGTGAAGCCACTTGCTTCTGTCGAATTGCATGTGCAAATCCCATGGGCGTCACTGGAAGGTGAAGAGTGCAGCACCACGTATAGCTGAGAAACTTCAACGTGGCAGTCTGTTGATACAGGAGATTTATGAATTCTTTCACATACAGAAAATTGTGCTAGCATGTTGTTACTTGCTCCATTTTAAGTCTGAAGATTTACTGATCTCTCTTCTTCTTTTGATTCCATTTTGCCGCAAAACCTGTTGCCCCTGGAGAACTGCCCCTGGGGATGCTTGACCAGTAAATGTGACAGCTGTGGAAACAGAAAGGTGTCAACCTTCATAATTTCTGTATCTCAGCTTCTCTTTTGTGTTTCATTAATTTCTACCAATTTAGTAGACCAAAGCCTTCATTTTTGTAAAGGATCAAATCTCAAATATTTCCTATTTAAATTCCCAAATAAGCCTCCTTCCCCCAGCCCCTACCTGTGATCCAAACCCCTCAGTTATTCTCAGGTAGAGTGCTGCAGCATGACACCGGCGTATGAGGGGCTTCAACACAGATAGCAAGTTACTTTTTAAAATGTTATATTTAAGAGCAAAAAGGCCATTAATTACTTCAGAAAAGATTGTCCATATAGCTATGATTGCACAGGAAGAATGATGTGTTCTTATCAGAATAGGTGACAGTACTTTTAATGTAGAAAAAGCTTCTTAGAGCATGTGACAGAGACAAAATCAGAATTTTTCTAGCAAATATCCCAGACATGCACATCTGCAAGTGTTCCTGCTTCTTCCTTTGCAACCACTACTATACGTGACTGTTTCTGCTGAAATGAGAAAAGCATGTGAGTGAATTTTGACTTCATGTTTGCACCTTAGTCTGACTAAGCAATTACAGATGAACAGCAGAAGACTCACAGAGCTTTCACTCATGCAAAGATCCCCAAAGATCCAAATTAAATGCAAAACCTTTCTTGACATTTGGATACAGATTGCAATTTATTTCTTGGTTTTCACTCAGTTATGAAGACATTCTGAGGCTCTACAGAAATTCTGAATTAATATGCCTACACAGTAGCCTTTTTATTTAGGGAAGAGAAGGACATGTCTGAGTCTATGAAGAGGGGCAAGAGGCTTGTACACTGAAGCCAGTTGAGATGGTTATAGAAAAATATAGTTTTGTGAAGGATGACAAAAGCTCTTTAATGAGCTTGTAAAGAATTCTGGAATCACTATTTGTGGACAGTGTGACCGAAACAAAGGTGAGATTCAGATCTGACTTCTAATTAATTTCCCCTATAAAGGTAACACTCACTCTTTTTCTGTATTGGTCTCCTAGGTCAATATTAGAAAAACAGTTAAAATAACTCATTCCCTTGATCAAGCAAGCAAGTAAAATCAAACATGTAGTTTAATGGAGGAATGCTTTCTCTCCGTGTGATACATACACTCTCACCTGAACAAGCCACGTCATCAGAAATAGGTGGCAGGACAAGACTAGGGGCAGTTTCAGCAAACAGCAGAATGCTCAACAGTGTAACTACCAACATAGCTTTGGGGCAAGCACTCATTTTCAAGCAACGAGAAAGCAATTTCTTTGTTATTTCATATGCAGGGATGTGGAGAACCAAATGACTGTACAGAAAACAGGCAAACTGGCTGTAATGTCATTTTATTGGCATACAAGGCCAAAATCAGTCCTCAGCTACAGAAGTCTGAAGTAACTAAAGGCATAAAAGCTATAGCTATAGCTTTCTGGGTTTCATACTGCATTACAAAAGTCTGTCAAAATCTGCCAGAAGAGCTGTACGCTTTAACGAGCAGAGCGAGTGAGACAGAATTTCCCAAATTTGATTCTCCTGTTATGTTTGATGGTGAAGCCCAGTATGTTGCCCAATATGCCATGCTGTTGCCTTCACCCCTGCTGCTCTCTCCAGCACGTAGTTGTATCGGGGCACCCCTCCTGCTGTCTCCCTGGCATAGTGGTAACACTAAACACATGAGAGTTTGGGGAGCACCAAGGCAGATAGCATTGAAGTATAGGCACTCTGCATTTTCCACCTTACACCATCAAACATAAGACCCTGCAATTCATAGAAATACAGAGAGTAGGTACTGCAGCTGCCCAAAGTTTAAAGAACAATTTGGTACTAAAATGGTATTAGTCCACCATTATTTTTACCTCTTTCACTGTGCTATTTATTTGAAAATATACACATTGATTGCTGTCGTTAAATAACTGTTTTGCCCCACACAATGCAGTGTTTTGCATATTTGCTGATGTTTCCCCAAAAGCACTGGGGGATGAATCATTACTGAAACAATTTACTTTCAGTTAGTGCATGAACGCCTTCCCATGATGCTTTGATGCTTTGTTTGTCCTCCTATAAAAATTATTTATGACCCAAGTGTGATCTTTTAAATCAGAATACTTATTCAGAAATCAAAGCTCCAGCATGTTAATGCAAGTAGAAGCCCTGACTAATTTTTCAAAGCCACGTTGAATATTCAAAAGCTAGAACTGAAGGAAAGGAGTTAACATTAATTAATATTTGAAGCAGTAAAATAAAAGCAACAGTGAAGCTAATTTTGCAGGACAATTAATCATGAGTCTTGCTAATTACACATGGGATTTTGCAAATGATTTTTTTCTCAGGTAGCAGAGTAAAAATGATAATCCACTACCCGTCAAAATCATTGGCTCCTCACCAATGTCCCCAGCAAGAGCAATTAGTGGGAACAGCAGAGCCCTAGTAATTGCATGTCAAGAGAGGAGAATGTTAGAATTTTAATTGGTCCAAATAAAGACCACTTGCTCACACATACACCTGACTGTCCAAAACCAGTCTGCAAGCCTGAGCAAGTATGTAACCACTTCCAGGTGTGTGCACAAAAATAACTCTGTGGGAGAAGCAGTCTCTAAGCAACACATGCAGTTTCTGGAAGAAAATATCAATATGTACTTATATTCTGAACTGCAGTGTCATCACTTGACTATAAGAACTGGGAAAAAAATATATCACCCACTTGGGAAAAATGTGCATATTCTTTATATTTGCCAAATATTTATTGCTGACATTTTTTGAAGAACTTTAACTATCTTCAGGGTGCCAAGGGCTTCAAATTTACTGAATTTTAGGATCACCAATAAAATGTTTTTAACAAGACATCTCAAGAGGGCATAAAATAAAAAATTACCATATTCATGAGAGCAAGCCTGTAAGATTGCAATGCTATAAACTGGATGCCTATAATTTGCTTGTGGCTTTCTTAATTAAAAAAAAAAACCAAAAAACAAACAACTAGTAATTAGAGACTCCAGTTCCATTTTTGCACTTTATCCCAATCACTGACATGCTACCATTACATTTTCGTTGAATATACCTACACATGGATGCACACAATTGCAAATAATCAATAATATTTAAGTATGTGTCCAAGATCTAAATGATGATGGATATATTTAAATATTGCTTTCCAGGAAATTATTACTTTACTGGTCATGTAGTAACTTTAAAAATGTATAGGTTAAAAGAAACCTTTGCTCATCCCCTGTTTCTCTTTAAGGTATTTACCATTTACTCTCATTTTTAAACCAAAAGACTGAATATATCTGTCCAAGTACCACTAGCTCCTATTGTCTTTTGCTCTCTCCTTCCATTTCTGTATGTATACCGTATTGAGGTGCTAAATAAACCACTTATTTTCTGCTGTTAGCTTTGTTAAGCATTAAACCAAGAGTAGCAGCCTTAACTTGTCTAAATATATTCTTCGCATGCTCAAAATCACTGTACACTGTTTATTATGCTATGACTGCTTGAGAGAAAAAAAAGCAGGTCATGCAGAGTGCTGCTTCCTTTCCTGAATTACCAGCAGATCACAGGTGTTTATCAGACTCCCGGAGGTGATTCAGGTAATAAACATCAGGATGGCAGCTTAAATGGTTAGAAGCTTTTCCATCAAATACAGTCCTTGCAGTCCTATCGTTTTGCATATATTGCTCACAAATGGCAAATTATTTATGCAGCCTCCTTAAGTGGTTCCTTATGGTTTTTACTTTATTTTTCCAAAGCAGGAACCTTTTGAAGATGTGTGTTCTCATGACAAGGCAAACTAACATTCCATCTGTAAGTCTGACTCATTTCTTAAAGCTCACTGTAGATATATAATGCCAATGACCTTGTTTTGCCCTTCTCTTTAGCTCATATGTCTTTTCTAAGAAAGCACCAGTGTCATAGCAGAAGTTACTATTCTGTGCTTGTACAAGGGGACCAAGAATAAACTGTACGCCGTAGAAACTGGGAACAGCTTTTTCAGAGATTTTCTTGTGAAAATACGATGACAATAGGCATTGACTAATGATTGCTACCTCTAACACAGGTGTAAGAAGGATTTGCTGTAAATTATAATAGGAAGAGTTTTTGGAAACAAAATGTTTAAATGGAGTTTATTTTTATCATGTAAGCTGAGCAACTTCAAGATGAACTTATGTAAGTTTATGCTACTACAGAAAGTTACTGACCAAGACTTACCTCTAGAAATTGCCCATACCTATTCATAACTGATATTTGTTTCATGGGCTGAATCACCAAGCCCATATTTAATGCCAGGGTTGTCACACGAACCAACTTATTGCTATGCAGATCACCTGCTTCCTCCCTTCTTGACAAGGAGCTCTGCAATAGTCACTCAGAAATTCCTTATATACAGAAATGATTTCAGGAAAGAGTTTATGATTATTGAACATAGTTCAGCACCAGGAAAGAAAGAGGAAAAGCCAGCACAGTATGAAGTTTCTAAGAATCACCAGATCAAAATTACTGCACCGTTGATACAATTTCTATGGATCTCTTAAAATTTTATCAGTTATGTTCTCATCTTTTGAGATAACACCGATTACCATAGTAGTGATACGGACTTGAAGGTGCTAGGAAACACTCAGATTTTCCAAAATTAGTTTCTGCTATTTTTCTACAGTTTGACAGATAACCTCAAGCCATAGACTAAACATTACAGCTGCATCATATGTACAGGGTAAGTAATAGAATATCACCAGTTTGATCATGGTGGGTAAGAGTAAATAGAAAAGAAATATTCCCGTTTCTACTTTTTTACAATAAGAAAATTATTCACACAGAAAATAAGCAACTTATCCATGAACACACATTAAATCTACAGCAGAACCAAAACCTGAATCAAAGTCTACCAAGCACTAAAATCCTACTAATCTCACAACTCACCCAACCTTTATGACTGAATCTCATAAAGAAATGTACTATTTTATAATCCATACTTTTTACAGCCTAAAGAAAACTTATTCAGAAGATAATATCAGATATAATGAGGAATGTCAAGTATTGTGCTATCCACTATAAAATTGATTGAACTCTGTTCCTTTCCTGTTGACTACTAGAGGCCTAGGATGTAAGTTCTCTAGCACTGTCCATATTTTCGTGCCAATTCAGACTGTCACTGCAGCAATTCTGATCTTACCTCACAGGCTGTGACAAAGTTTATAGGACCATCACCAATGTATGTGAACAAAATGGAGGATGACGGAAAATGCCAGCAGGTTGAAAGCAGACAAGAAAGATTTTCTGTGACTTCCGTTTTGGAATTCCAGAGACTTCAGAGGAAAATCATTTTCAAAAAAAGAGAAAGTGGTTTTACATGCCAGCTCTGTTTTAATGGAAGACAAAAAATTTCAAAATGAACTCACATCACAGGAACGTCCCACGTGCATTAAATGAAGAGGATTCCAAAAGACTGGCCTGCCCAGTGAACTTGTCTTTTTCTAATTATTCTGAAAGTAAATCAAGAAGAATTCATTTCACTGTAGTAAGTCATGACCTAATCAAAGCCAACGAAGAAATAAGCTGAGAGGTGAAATATATTTTTAGACCAGAAAAGTGGGTTGGATTGTTGAAATGAAACATAAAGAAGTAAAAACTCTGTAAATCAAAAACTCAACCCTCATGTAATCTTCAACATACTGGTATCACAATCTTACTACAAGTTTCACTCTATTGCATCGACATTTCATAAAAACATAATATCCCAAAACAACCTAAGCAAAGCAACTTAAACAACTGGTAGTGCATACGGTATGCAAATTGCAGATGAGTTAAATAATACACGTATGGTGCAGCTGGTTTTTATCCGGCAATCAGGTGCTAGATTTTGGATTTGCTGACTAGCCACAACTCTAATGACTTTCAATGAGAGGTGAAACGGGGACCTAGGGAGTCTTCCATTCACGCTTGTCTAGCTATTTTGGTTTTGTTTGTTTGCTAAAAAGTTTCAAAAGAGCATAACATATGAATATATCACAATAACCTTTCTCAGAATATGTTACTCTGAGTAGAAAACTGGCAGTTAATAAGCCAGATAGATACTGGAGAAAAATACACAAGTGATGTGGCAGAAGATGTTTTAAACACTTCACACTGAAGCATCATGACATATAAAGTGCTGCATATCAGAGCAGATACTTTAAATTTCTAGCTAAGAGTCTGGCCCCGCATATTCCAATATATAAGAAGATAGCTAAGCAGGACAGACGTGAGGTTCTCTCTCGGGTTTGGAGGAACAACAACACAGTTTAGTTCCTGCATCTGCCCACAGGTTTCTCTTGTTCTTCTAATAGCTCTATCCCATGAACTCTCCAGCATGCTATGGAGCCATATTTTTTAGACACTTCAGGGTGGGAGGGTTTGAGGGCTTTTTGCCTGCAGAACAGAATGCTTACACAGACCCATAGTGATTACTGCATGGAGCACTGACACTTCCTCCCTCTCTACAAGTAAGACAACTGCATGTGCTGTCATGCTACAAATTGTGTTTTTTTAAATATTTTGACCCATGAAACATACATGTGAAATCTGGGGCACAACTGAAGATACATTAATATAAAATAAAGGTTATTATTTGGTTTGAATGTCCAACACTGAGGCTCAATCTAAAATGAGACACTCTCAGTAAATTCAGAGCTTAACTATGACCTTCCTTCTTCATGAGATGCAGAGTGTAGAAGTGAGTCCTATCAAAACCAACAACCAGAAAGGGCTATCAGAGTAGTAATCTAAACCAAATTAAACACCTGAACAGATACTAGAGAGCAGGATCATTAGCTAAATGATTAGACAAAGCTCTTGGGCATCCTACTTATCCTCTCAGTTATAAAGAATGGTAAAAATATTGCTCTATTGGGCACAATGCAAGAAGACAACATTGTGTTTTGGAACAGGAGAAAAGCTCTGACTGGAGAAGAAACTTGCCTAAGGTTATTACAATTGTCCAGTTTCAGGTACTCTGCAGTCCCTCTCCAATATATCACTGCACACTTGCACAAAATGCCATCACACAAGCACAGTACTCCAGCCCACTCATTACTTCTGCTATCAGTCACCTATCCTAAACACACTGTAGCTGAAAAGGAACTGCAAGATGCATTTTCTTTTCCTCAAGGCTCTTTACCTTGGCCCTGTGTCCGCTTTAAGTTTCCATCCACGTTCTGTCTCTCCTACAGTCTTTGACCTATTTAGCCTGTTATTTGGCATTCTTTCAAAAACAGAAATCTAAAAATGTACAGTGAGGGAGAGAGTAGAGAGACAGGGAAATAACCCCAGCTCCCAGAATCAACAGGATGTTCATATAAGAGATCCAGAAGTTCCTTCCCACCAGACAGATCAATGAACAATTATCTATAAAGCATAGGGCTAGGCAGCAGGGTTCAACACTGCTCAGAATTATTTACTTCTCCTGCAATTTTAAAAACTATACTCCTTGCCCTTCAGTGTGAAATACATGTACGGAGGGGCTCTGAAAGCTGAAAATTCATTACATGAACTAGGAATGAGCTAATAAAGCAAGCTCCCTGTAACACTAATAAGTTGGGGGGAAAAAACCACTCTCCTGTATAAAGAGCACCTGCGTGTAACTGTTCATCAGAGCAAATATTGGTACAGAAAGGATCAGTCAGAAGTCCCTTTTCACTAGGGGATAAATACTGCTTGTCTTTTCCAGGAATATGGGGCAACTGTGTGAAGAGTTCGCAAAGTCTGTACCCATACTGGACGATACTCACTCATGGAGTCTGGACGCTGCCGATTTCAACCCCAGCACCTCTCCCAGAAAATTTTGTGGCCTTGTTGTTCCACTGTGTCCTCATGTGCTGCGAAGCACTACCTCCAGTCTCCAGTGCTGCTTCAAAGGCATTACAGCCGAGAAAACACAGATGGCCATATTAAGATGGAAGCTACTCTAAGTTGCTTGCATCGTACCAGCAGCAGCTATCTGCAGAGTTGCCATCTGGGCCAGGGACGAGGCAACAACCTTCTTTGTATTTAGGCACTGGCACATGCATTCATGCTTTCAATAATCTGCCCCACAGCCACGATTGCTAAAATCCGCTATACCCAGATGCAGAGGTACAGGTGGAACTAGGATTGGCACCAGACGATAGTTAAATAGCAAAAGGAGACCTACAACAGTGAAGCCAAAGATTGAGGGGTAGGGAGGATGACAGCTGCAAGCTGCTGCAGGGAAGGAAGATGGCATATGGCCCTCTTGAGCAATGAATTCAAAAGACACAGAGCCCATCTGAGAGAAGACTGCTTCCTTTGCCCCCAGCTGCCCGCTGTACACACAGGAGCAAGCACAAGTCAAGAACCAGGGAGGTGGTTTTTGAAAATCTCTTCCTAAGCAAAGAGAAGGGAGAGGCACTCGGCCCTAGAGCAGACTATACCATGTAGTCTTTGGGCACCAGCTATACAAAGAGGGAAAAGGGAAGAATTTATTTTTGCTGTTACACGGACAACTTGGCATGAGCGCCCTTGTACTTGCTGCATGGGCACGAAGCACTCTTCCCTGAATGGCCTACAACACTGAACTCCTAACGCAAGCAATGAAGCAGCACAGGCAAATGCCATCTGCCAGACAAGCACCTCCCAGCAGGCCCTACACCCTTCCAGTGCTGAACCTGGAAAACAATGAAGGTCTTACATGATGTTTTCTCAATAGAATTATGTAAAATGAAGGCTGAGACTAGCACAGACCTGGAAATTTCCCACTATCCATTTAGTAGAGAATGAGGATGCAAAGGCAGGCACATGGCTGCTCTGGAAAGGACGTGGACTTGCAGCAAGCACTGAACACAGCTTCTCTTGAAACTGGGCAATGGGGCAGGCTGCTACATCAGTAAGTGTCCATGCCCCCTAAGAACACTTGTCTATGCTGGAAGCATAAGCAGCAGGACAATGAGCCGCTCCAGGTACTCCCATGGAGCTGACCTTGTGTTCCTAGCTACCAGCCACGAAAGAAGGCTCCCAGCATGGCTGCATTTGTTCCTACACCTCCTCCTGGCACTGGAAGGCAAAACATGCCCGGAGGTGCTGTGCAATCTAGCCAGCTGGGAGGCTGGCGGGGGTAGGCAGACCCCAGCTGAAGTAATTGGCCTGGCACTGGTGGGGTGAGAGAGAGACAGGATCAACTTGGCAGGAAGGCTGGTGAGTACTGCCTGCAGGAAGCTAAAATATATGTTTTCAAAAAGTATTCTTTGGACACAGCTTCTCCAATTCATGGGCAGACAGCCAGTAGTCTGGATCCAAGGTCTGAACTTCAACAGCTGAGAGTCTCAGGCCCCTTTATTTTTTTTTATATTATATTTAAAGATATAGCTGGTTCTACCAGGGCACTGTCAACTTCCTACTTAGTTGTCTGTGCCCAGCTAGAATACAGCCTCTTTTTGTGCTTCTTGTCTTTGTCAGGGTAAGATAGCCAAGGCTCTTTCGACGAGACTCGGAGGAATTCCAGATGGCCTCAGCAAGGGACCTCTCTTCTAGCTTCCTGTAAAAAAGCTCTGACTCATCTTTATGATTAATCATACATAGCTTGTTCGGAAATACTCAGTGGAAGTTGACCTAACTGGACCTAACTAATCACACAGAAAGGCTGGGCCCTGTGTCTCTGGGCTTTTTTTCTTCAGAGACACTGGTAAGACTGTCTCTGGTATTTTCTCTTCTGCTTGTCAGGCAGTCCCCGGGTGTTGTCTAAACCTGTACTAACTTTCAGGGTGTTCCCTTTGCCAGTAGCCTCTTTCTGTGAGGACAGCAAGAGATTTTATAATGTTTGACAAGTTTTTAGCCTTGAAACCTTTTTTTCAAAGATTTGTATCAGTAGCAAGTGTCTTCCTTCTTGACTCAATTCTCATTGTAAGATTCAGAGCTTTGCAGTCTCCTTTTGCTCTTTTCCCACACTGAATTGCTGTGTTGTAGCAATGTTGGGAAGTGTTCAGTATAGTTGCCTTCCCAAGAATGACACTTGTTTCTGTCAATTCATCATACAAAAATGTGAAACTAGTCTCCACATCTGGAAATTAGCAGCCCCCTTCTCACCTAGAGAACAAAGTAATCCCTTTAACGGGCTACACTGATGCAAGGCAGATTGGACTGACACAACAGAGTTCAAAGGCATCAGCCTCCAACACCTGTGCCACGCACACAGTGTATTGGAAAGCATTCAACCTGAGCCTGGTTGCGCAAGCATAGCACCTGCTCTGAACATCTCTGCCAGGATGCTTAACCGCGAGCCAATACCTTTTTCCAGAAGAGGTTTTAACTCACAGATTCACAGTCTAAACACCTCCCAGAAACAGAGAGGAGATGGAGAAGAAACGTGATTTATAAAGTAGATCTACCAAGTGGACCATCTCTCTTAAATCCTGTTTTGCTTGTCTACATAATGTAGAAAGTGTCTGCCAAACTGCTCTGCTTCTGTGTGCAAAACTCTGTTAGAAAGAGAGAGAATTTAGTCTTCATCTGTGTAAAGGTGACTGGAGATAATGGAGCAGGTTGTAATAAATTTCTTTCTTTAATTAATGCCTCTGAATCTCAGAAAGGGGAAATCTGCTCTGTAATTAGTTATGCGTTAAGCTCTACACTATATCAGTCAGGCTCTCCACTGCAAAGCAGCATATCTCATCTTAGTCTCAGAAAGAACAGGGTTTGTTTTGTACAAATATGCCTGCACCTAATGAACATCATTTATTACTGAGTCTGTGATGCAGGCTCAACCATACTCCCTAATACATAATTTTTCTCAAAGTATCAAAAGCTAAACGAGTGTTGGGGCTGTTCTAAAGCCATTCACAGCACCAAAACAGATTGACAATGCAGTATTTTAACACTATGAATGCACGGCTGCCCAGTTTTCCCAGGAGTAATTAAACAGGAGATTTGTCCAAGCTGCATCTTGAATTGGTGGAAGGGATGAAGCTGGAAGTAAGTAAACTTACTCAAGAAAACAGGCCATCATGTTCTCTGTAGACACTGATCAACAGGAATGAAGCCCAGCTGAGCAAATGCTTTGACACATCCACAGAGCTTCCTCCATTTTGCTAGAACGTTTCTTCTACTACTTCTTCACTACAGTCCTTATGACAGGCTTGCTTTTTGCACCACTAGCATAAGACCATCATTCTCCTAACTCAAGTCAGTCCCTTTTGAGATGATAGTTCATATTCAATCCCCTAAACTCAAAACATCTCTATAAAAAACCATGGGCAAGGAAACCTGCATTTAACGCAGACCAACTCTGCCTTCTAACGTAGATCTTCAGCGTTTACTCTCTTAAGTTCTTTTCTAACAGTGGTAGTAGCACAGCCCATTTTATCCCTGTAACATCCATGGTGCCACTCTAGAGATCTATCAGATTAAATGGCCAGCATGGAACCTATTCTAGCCCCCTTGTTTTGGGATTTTGGAGGTAATTTTAAAACTACAGTAATAGGCCAGTCTGATTCTTAACAAAAAGCAAACTTAAATGCTGAGAATATGGTGTACTGCACTGAGCAAATAAGGCCTAACACCGCCTTTTGGTAATAAATTGCATATTTAAGTGCTAAGTATAATTTACTATTAATAATTTATTGTTGTTATTTATGTTATTAAAGAACAGCATAAGCCTGGCCAGGAAAGGAGGCAGCATGTCCCACCACTTTCTTAAGTGAACAAGTTCCTTCCTCTGCATAAGTATTCCGGCCCTGAGGTGCTTTATGTCAGCTGAACTGTCCAGCGGACCTCTGCTTTCTGCAAGGGAAGGAAGCTTCCAGCTAAAGGAAAGAACAGTGTTAAACAGGAGATTCACAATGGTGGAGAACATAATGGCATCTAAAAGCATTTCCAGTAACATGGAAAAATCTTTATTGCTTTCTACATGCTTGTTAATTACATTAATCACGATGAACTTTAATATTATTATATACTAATAATCTTATATTGATACCTAGGTAGATGCAATATATAATACTCTAGCAACTCTATGCATGTCTGCATGAAGGACAAATGGAGTGCACTTTTTTCATTATAGTTTCTGTTGTATTTTCTTCCTACACCCTGGGTAAAGTCAATCACGCATTGCCATGAAAAGAAATCCATAACTCACACTGTTTTGAGGTCAACATTTCCTATTCTGGGAATGGAAAGGTTCAATTAAATATAGACATAGCATTTGTTATATAGCCCTGGTGAAAGGATAGCATAGTCAGAGATTTACGTACTTAAACCAAAAAAGCATTATAAATGTTAATATTCATTGCATAGAAGGGATTTGAACATGAAGATTAATTTGTCACCCATTGGCAAACAACTGTTTACATTGGAGTGCTGGAGAAGAAAGTTAACTCATTAAATGGACAGTGCTAATAAAAATGCTTAATCTTGCTTTATACAAAAAGTACTTATATTTGTCATCAGCAAAGAAAATTGACAGAGAGCTACCCAAAACTAGAATGCCAAGGAAATTGTCTGGAAAAAAAGGCACTGCAGAAGAGAAACAGCATTGACAGGGATGGAAAAAAGGACTCCTGAAACGCCTTAATAAAGAGATAAAGCCAATGCTGTGATAAGGAACTTTGCTTAAAAAAACAAAAACAAAAATGGCTTCATTGCGGGGGGTTTGCCACTGGATTTCTGTCTGGGTTTGGTATAGCACATAAGTACACTAAAGACCAAAGACATTACCTCTGTATTAGACAGCCAGCATGCAAGCAGATGCCAGATAACCAATTTCCCTCCATAACTAATACGTTGTGCTGTGGACAGCTAAGACCCAGCTCTGAAAATATGCCCCTCTTTCACATTGTCCTAGACAGCTAGGCAGCCCCAGGCCTGCAGGATAGTCTGAAGCTATTCCCATCATTGCCTCTTCACCTCTCCATCTGATTCTTGCTTCTTCACAACTTCTTAGTCATTCATCATAGCTGTCACAACTTCCTTCTGTAAAAGACCTTGACTGAATATCCACATTCTCTGCTCAGACAGCATCCCATAAGGGCTCAGGAAACAGTACTGACTGAGGGGAGGCACTCGCGTGTAGATGCTGAGCTATGGCCAGCAGGCAGTGATGGGAACCAAAGTGGACCAGAATGCCTGACTGAGGCTGCGAGGCCCATGACATCACCTCTGCCCTGGTTGCTCCCATCCTTCTGGTCTCAGCACAGCGGGAACAGAAGAGACACTCATTACTGCCCTCACAAAAATGGGCAAGAGCACCTAGAGGAATCAGTGCTCAGCATTCTAGACACAGAGGACACACATGGCTTCCCTACTCTTTAAAGGCACAGCCCAGGCAAATGGCACAGACTCAAGAATCCCAACACAAACTTTCCCAGCAATATCCAGACCACAAAATGTTTCTCTTCCTCCAGTGTCCAGTGAATGGTCAGAGGCAGAGAAACAGAGGCAGAGAAACACAGCTCTTTTCCAGAAGACTGTAGCCCTGAAACAGCTGGTATGACAAACAGGGGTGCGGGGAAGACATGCAGCTGCCTTGACTATCAGGGTCATGGTAATGAAAGATTGAATCATGGAAAAGCACGTGGGCACACACTAAGAGGTGTTGAGACAGTATTAAAACAGATTGTTGTGCTGACAGAGCTTTCTCAGACAGACCAGCAGCCTCTCCGTTTCTCTTCCTTCACTCCCATGCACAGACGTTCTCAAGCCACCCATCCACCAGTGACAGCCAGCTGGACGGCAGTCTTGCATGCCACCGCAGAACTGCCCTTCTGAACACGCATCTATGATACTTGCTAATCCAAAATCTTTACCAATGGAAAATTAAATCTTAAGAAAGAGTGGAGAAAGAGTAAGACTTATTTCTGATTCTGCAGAAATTTCTGCATTGTTTTTTCTCTTAACTCTCTGATTTATCAAGAGATTTCTACTAGTAACCCACACAAAGAGCTGTTGCAATGCCCTGCCTATAAATTCCAGCACTATTTCTCTTGTGAAAACATCTTTTGCACTCTTTTATCCCTTTGTTTTCTGTTAAGTTTGGGTACTGTCATACGGGAAAGCCTTTCATTTTTTCTGTCCCATTATATCTCAACTGAAGCAGCAGGAAAGGGCATTTAGCAGTCTTACACCTGACTGAAGAGAGTGGAGAGAAAGCCAGTTGCCAGAACATGGAGGAAACATCTCAGCCAAGACCTAGAGGCTCATACTGAGGAAGAAGCAGCTAGAAGTTCAAAGGGAACTCAGCCACATGAAGTCCCTGGCATAGAGAAAGCAAAATATCAGAATTAAAGGGTGGGACAGATCTCTGCAACACAGTTCAGGCAATACCACACCCAGTCTGCCATGGCAGCCAATTGATCAGAAGCAAGTTGGTAAAAGTGTCCCCTAGCGTCAGAGATACTGGATGTCCAGAAGATTTTGTGCTAAATCTTGCAGTAAAACCTGACACAAGAATTCCTAGCCTCAAACCTCCTAGATGGGAGAGTAGATGAATCCCTCACAGGAGGGTTTTACCACCAGGAAACTGTCACTGTGCATGCTGGAAGGGTGATCCCAACTTATACCAATAAAACTCTGCTTGTTAGTGGTAAAAAATACTACCCCATACAGACAAAATAAACCATGACAGTCAATAACTTTGTAGAAACACTAAGGATTACTGCTATCACTGTTACACGATTTAGAGATAAAAGCTATTCATACTGCTGAAGCCATTCTAAGAGAAGTCTCTTGCATAAAACACAACACGATAGCTAATGATGAGAATTAGTCATCTCTAGTCCTCCAGTCAGTAACTACTAGATTTAGCAGATTTTTCAAAAGCTCTCAAATAAATTTTTTGGGTTAGCTTTTGCCAGATTAGGAAAAACTTTCTGAAAAAATAGCAAAAAATACTCATGGCAATTAAGAAATCTGCATACTTTTGACCAACATTAGGGAAGAAATTTAATGCTGGTTGTTTCTCCAGGATATGGACATTTATACGAGATCCTTAACAGAAGGAGTTGATCTCTCCAACTAGTCTTTTTTTTTCTCCCTGAGACAAAGTGTTCAGTAGTTTGTGTTGTAACTAAGAGCATAAATACAGTAATACCAGAGTTCTGACTGGCTGCATTTCTGACAAACAAATCAAACTTAAAATGTAACGGCAGTACCGGGAAGGACAACATGCCAAAACTGGAAAGGAAAATTCCACTGAAGACAATGGAGCTGATTCTAGCTTTACTTAATAGCAATGGCTATCAGGAGTAATTGACGCTGAATTCAGAGAAGATACTCAAGGGGAGGGGAGGGGAGGGAAGGGGAAGGAGAAGCAGAGAGAACAGCAGCTCTCAGAATTCCAGGTCATAAACGATATCCAGAGCCAATAAAGAATTCCTTACTGACTTTCTATGGCATTCATATTTAGGAAACAATTTAATTTCTTTCCATACGATCTTTGCATATTTTAAGCTCCTTAAAGACAAAATATTTGGTCGAGTATGTTGATTTGCAGTAGTGAACAGAGCAGCCAGTAAGAAATGGCTGCAATGCAGAGTATCCACTGCAAGAAGTGCCACAGTAAGGAGAGGAACAAAACTGATCTGCCACATTCCTGTTCCAGAATGGAGGACAGTGCTGAGTGAAATTCAGTTTGGGTTCATTTTAACTGACCCGTGGGAATTCATTACACAGACTGTAAGATCCAGCTCTGAGAATTTTGCTCTCCTTCTCTAGGCCTCCATCTCCTGAGAATCCTACCCTCAGTTTCAACCTCTTCGGCATTCTCACTGAGCATAGCTGTCTCTGTGGGTCATGGAAAGTTTATATACGATGCTGGCCAAAGACTACAGGCAACCTAAGACTTTCTGCTGAGTATTTCACACACACATTTGTAGAGCTCATCAAGCTTCAAGAGCTGTCCCTTGGCTTTACTGCACTCACGGCTCGCAGTCCTGGCCTGCATTAGCACATCTAACATATAAAATACTTCTCCCTGTCCCAAACTCGGCACTTTGGCAGAGAGGCTCTCAGTACTGTGTCTGCGTTTCTCCGTCAGTGAATCATGAAGGGTACAGAAGGATATCTGTAATGACAGCAGACTCTCAACCCTTGTGTACTCGTGCTGCTGCTGCTGCTGTACGCCCACGGCTTGGCCTCCCTCTCAGCACACCATATTTTTACCTTGTCCTCACCGCTGAGCTGCTCTGATGACACAAAGGACTGGCAGCTTTTCACAGTTATCAGAATAGTGACATTCTCATTAAGTATGCCTGTTACATAAATAGTTCTCTGATCTCCTTTGTGACGATGTTTTTCAGAATTCAAGTATTTCCACAGTATTAGCATGTCCAAATGCAACCACCATCTCAATCTCATCTCTCATTTTTATTCAGATTTTTAAATTCAAATTTTCCTCAAAATTATTCAAAATTAGTCATAAGCCCTTCAGAAAGGACTGTCTCCTCCAGGTGAGCAGCAGGTTATCTGCATACTAACAGCAACTGCCACAGTGGCAAACCAAAATCACAGAACACTCTGCTCAGCCCATAGTGTGACCTAGACCAGAACCAAGTAACAGCTGACATGGCCACCCAGAAATAAAATGAAAACAGAGTCACTCCCAGACCTTTGTCTGTACAGTCTCTGAATACTAAAAAAAATGTTTGCATTTAGTAGAGGATTTTTTAAATGTACCAACAGGGCTACGTTCTTTTTCAGTCATCTGTGTGACAGGATCACAAAAATGATGTAACATTAGAGATCATTCTCATTACCCCAGAAAAGTTATACAGCCTTCCTCAGAGAAGAAGGTGGGTGGGTAGGGAAGGAAGCCTGTGTTTGAAACTGAAGGAAGGAAAGAGTGCAGCATTCTCATTTCTTCCTTGTAAATTAATTTTATTGCACCTAAATCAAAATGTCAGCATGTACTTTATTTCCAGTTACTTTTATATACTGTATATTATACCACTGCGATTTCATGTTGCATTTCAAAAATACATTTCCACAATGTGTATTTCTAAATAGCAGAAAATGTCACAATTCTTTCATCTAAGACACAGGCAACACCTATGGCCTAATATCTTTCTGAACCATTCTAGTACACAAATTGCTGTACCAATGGTGCAATTCTCCTGGATTTTGCCCATAACAGCAAGCAGTAACAGAAATTTCAGAAAAAGATCCAAGAAAGCCTGAAATGCTTTCTGGGTAGACTAAGGAGAGTTTCTTCCTTCTAATCAAATAAATATGTTCTAGAATATGAAAATCACCTTTTTTTGATTTACCCTATTTATATAAATGTTACTTTTAAAACCAGCTCTTGTCTGTTGCATTGTTGCTGCTGTTTCTTTAGCAAGGTCTTGGAGGCCTTGATCTCTTGTGGTTATGAATTTTCTCGAGTCAACCATGCGTTATCATAAATAGGACCTCACACAAGCCCATGGCATTGTGTGAAAGAAGTGATAGGTGTGAGATGCTGTAAGATTTCATTGGCATTGTATTTTAAAAACCCGCTTAACCTCATCTGTTTCATCAATAGTTACAAGTATATGAGGCCATTAAGCCTATATATCAATTAGAATACAATTAGAATAAGCAATCATGTTAGTTTTATATTTTTGCAGTATAAAAGATTAAAACAGTGTATATACATGCAATTATAGGTATACGGAGGCTAGCTATTTATGTCTGAAATTTGGTAGCTTGTAGATGCACAGTATTTTTGTTGTTGATGTACCAGAGAATGTTGGTCTATGTGACTAACACATCACTAAATTTATATTTACACTACAGAATGCAGCACGTTTGGGTAATTATGGTATCACATCAGATACCACTCTTTTTAAAAGTACTGTAGTATATATTTTCATGGCAAGGTCATCAATTTGCATTTAGAGAGCTTCTAAGTTAGGCATTACTGAGGTTTTAATTTTAACTGCTTGGGTGCTACTGGACACTGCAGGTGTTTTACAACCAGATCTCAGCCTCCCATGGAACCACCAAGCATTGCAAGGCACGATGAAGTTCCACTGGCTCCAGAGGAATCAGTCAGAGAACAAAGGCAGGTGCAACGGGGGAAGCACTAAAGGAGCTTATACAGTGCCTGCTTTAAAACCTCCATTGAGGTGAAAGATTGTGACACGAGGGCACAAAGGCATTTAAGGACCTGGCTGACTTTGTGTTTAAAAAATACGTGTAAATAGTCCCTAGCTAACAAAGAAAATGGACCTCAATGATTCAGACAAATTCTGAAACAAGCACTGCCTGCAGATCAACATGCACCATTACATCTGAAAGCAGCAGGCAGCTCTCCATCTTAAATTCATTCCCTAATCCTGTAAAAATGTTTCTTTACCATCTCAGTACTAAATGGGCAGCATTTAAGTTCTGCAGCCAGTTTCAAAGATTCCTGCTTTTACCTATGCCAAAGGTAACATTTCTAGAAGTCAAACGCTGTGACAGAGATATATCTAATGTAATGTTTATATTATGCAATGGCTAGATAAAGTTTATTAAAACTACCTCTCATGCTCCAAAAGAATGCCAGTCCATTATGCAGCTACCTTAATGTTCATCCTGTTATATCTCTGGTTGCCATAGCAATATCCTCCTAGGTATTTGTAAGGTCACAAAAAGAAGAGCTAACCCTCTTACTCCCAGAATAACTAATGCAGCTCTGTTACTGGCTTGATGTAAATAGTCTCAGGTGACAGCAAACTGTACATATAGTCAATTACAGCTGCTCAAAGGAAATGATTTGTTGTAAGAGCCACTGTTCAACCTCGGTGACATCAATGTTTCTATGGCAACAGTTGCCTCTTGCACTGCTTAGAATTGAGTATTGATCAAACTAGGGCTAGCACTATTTCAGAGACTTGCTACTTTTCTGTGTGGCAATTTACAATAGGAACTCATAACATCACTGTATATTTCAAGCCCCAAGGAACCAATTTAGCAGACAGTTACAGTAGAATATTAGCAGAGGTCAATAATGGAAGTCTGATTATAGTCCTAGGACAATTATTCAATGCTTTTGTTGTCTGCCCTTTCAGCATTCCACCAGCTATTAAAATTTTCATATAATAATATTCATCCCCGAAGAAACTGCTGAATTCATTCATCTTCTATTTTAAACTTTATTTTTCATTGTTATGTTATCTATCAATAAAATTATTCAGCTATATTAGCCAAGTTCTGACCTCTCAGAAGTAAATAACTATTGATCAAGAAGCGGAGCTCTGATGGCATACTAGAGGGTTCCCATTAATGGCCTCACTGGTGCAGCAGTTAAGGTGATTCTTGCTGGAGAGCAGCCAGGGTAGAAGCAGGGAACAGCACGGGGCCATGCCTGGTGGGGAGCAGGGAGGCACACCACTGCTCTGCGTAGCGGCGCGTGAGCTCCTCACCCGGATCTGCCAGCAGGGAAAGAGAAAAGCCTCTGTAAAATGCCTGTGTTCTAGAAACAGCACTAAGAGGTGGTTCACACCTCTCGCACACGATCCCTGCATCAGGGCGTTCTCCCATTTCAGAGAGGACGAGGAAAGTTTTCATGTCACCCTGCTTTCCTCTGTGAAAACAGATAAGGCATGAGTTTTGTGTGTTAAATGGCAAAACTGGCCAATCTCAGGATCAATTAAGAATTTGTAATGAGTAATACTGATGAGAATGTCAAGAGAATGATGTTTCTTTAAGAATGTTTCTTCTTCATTTCTTGTGAAGAGTTTCAGACTGAAGAGATTACTTGCTTCTTAATTTTAAAAACATCACATACAATAGCCTATGATTTGTCACTACTTTTGCTGCTACAGTAATTTTCCTTTATCCTTGAAATAGGGAAATGAAAGAAAACTCTTTGTGATGTTTACAATAATAAAGAATTCACTGTATTTGATTTGTCTAACTGTATCAATTCACAGGTATTTTGCAAAATCAGCCTATCTATTAACATAATGAACTTTAAAAAAATACTTACTGTCCTGTACCTCCCAGCTATTTGCCAAATGAGATCTTTCTGGGAAGCAAAGTTTGTCTCCTGTTCTTCCACCTAATTTAGTAGGTTATCCTAGAGATTTTAGTTCAGGCCCTTCTCCATGTAAGTTGTACCTCAGATGCACATACATTTTCATTCAAATCGATAGGAGTCAGACATATCAAAGGAGGAAATTATCCCCTTATTGAGTCTTCTTCTCCCAAGTAGATTTATGTAACTCCTACACAGAGATAATGCAGTTAATTACATTCCTCTTCTAGTACATCAGTGGGAAAATAGGATCCAACAATCAAGGATGTTAAATAGACAAATTCACCAGAAATTGAGAAAATTCCTTTTTTCACCTCCAAAAAGAAAGGGAGAAACTTCCAAGCTCAGTAAGACCTAAATGAAAGAGCTAGAGGGAATGAAGACAAAATTAATAGATCATTTAGGAAGACAGTAAGATTCTCAGTTTGTCACCATTCTCATTTAACTTATTTGTCATTGTCTCCCCGAAGAGGGTCAAAAAGATCAGGCTGTGATGTCACCAGGATACCCCCGGCTGCTTCCCCCTATTTTCTTCATTAGGTTCAGGCTGTGTCGCTTCCTGTCTGTCTCAATGTCTAGCCAAGATTGGGGCCTGGATGAAACTGGTTGGCTGATATACAGTCCAGAGCAGGAGATGTTATGCTGGAACCAGCAAAGTGAAAAGAGGTGGAACACACGCAACTACCTTTTCACTGGAGGACCAGTTGTAGCAACCTAGCAGCTTTTAGGGAATCATCTCTTTTTGCTTATTAAAGACAAGAAAAAAGAAGTCATAAGTGTGTTTCAAGTCTAGTACTGATCAAGCACAATGGGAACTTTCCATTGCAGCTGCAGAAGTCATTCATGTTCCTGTTTGATGGAAAACAGCCATATGAGTTGCATGAAAGTGTCTAAGGACACTCTAGAAAAAATGTGGTTCATAAAATGCAGAAATGTTACTGAACATATTGCAGAAAGTGTAGTGCAATGCCTGCCCCACTGTTTTCTAAAAAAGCAGTGTGAATGAAAAGGTTGTGTTTGACTGGTAAAACAGGTAGCTCTCCTACGGTTTGGGATTTTTTTTTTTTTTTTTTTTTTT
>Ga0065711_1030807_pt1 | contig 31361 bp, 17 predicted proteins | sample Hoacrofraction12_FD_59098 | JGI IMG/M metagenome (GOLD analysis project Ga0065711, IMG submission 59098) | Hoatzin crop microbial communities from Cojedes, Venezuela - Epithelial fraction 12 v2 (version 2) | ecosystem: Host-associated > Birds > Digestive system > Esophagus > Crop | place... | reverse complement strand
TTTTTTTTTTTTTTTTTTTTTTTGTCAGAAGACGCAAAGAAGAGGATTCAGCTTTCATTTCTTTTTCGTCACTTTGTTTTACAGAAGTTACCTCATTTGCCTAGACTGGATCAGAACTTCAGGTTTTTGAACTGCTGTGCCGTTTCTTTTACGGGTGCTTCTAGGTGTGTGTAGTGGTTACAACAAGCACTGCAAATGGTCCTGGTGAGAAGATAAGCTACACAGGCTGCATTTTCCCTTTTAATTTTTAGTGGCATGGCTTTGACAGCTTAGCTATGTAGAATAATATTAATGTATCTGAAAAATCCAAACAGCGCTTGGAGTTTTTAAATCTGTAGCTCTACATATTCTGAACAGTGAGAAGAGCCCGTATTAGGGTATTGCGGGAGCGACAGGAGGCTCCACACAGGCTAGGACAGAGGGAGGGAAGGCACAGGGTTATGCATGTGGTGTCTGCTTTCTTTCGTGTGTTAAATTGGAAGGACTACCACAGCGAGCTTCTGTGCTAGCTTTACCCAAATAAAAAAAACAGAATATCTGAGCTAAAGTTACGGTAAATAATAAACACACACTGAACACAACAGATTATTGATAATAAGGAAATCTATGGCAACACTATTTACAGGCTAACAGTACGGAGATCAGCAAAGGTGGGAAGAGGAATGTGACTATTGACTGGGCGTCCTAAATTTTGGGACAGGCAGCAACAAGTGTTTTTTGGAAGGTTTGCGTAGTCGAAGGAGATGTTGTTATCAAATATGGCCTAGATGAAATCTGGACTGAGGAGTAGTGCAAGAATCTACAATGCTACAGGGCATTTATAATTTCCAAATCTCTGATCTTTAAATTTGATAGTATCTTTGCAGGATAAAACCTTTAAAGTTCACCTTAAACTGCCACTGCTGGATCCTGGGATTTAAATATCTTTCTCTCTTTGGCTTCTACCAGACATTTGTTGGGTTGTATACCTTTTGCATCGTATGTAAGACAACTGGATGGCTGTGTCTAGGAGAGAACAAAGCTACTGCATGTATTGAAAAACAGCAGGGGATTGTGGCCAAGGCCTGCAGGGATGTCAAGGGGAACAGAGCTCAAGGTGGGGTAGTGTTTATTTACAGACTTCCAAAGACTTGGAGGCTGGGTGGCTTTAAACGTTGCCGACAGACCCTTTTAGGGCAGGCTGAGAGGTGGGGTTATGGGTTGTGGCCAAATGTCACAATTCCAAGTTTCCAGAGGTGTCTCTAAAGAAGGATGGTGAGCTCTGTTGGCCGCTTCATTTGATACACATTCTTGGAATGGTTTTTTGTTTAGTTTAGCTTTGCTAAATAATTGCCCTGTTCAAATCTGAAGCTGCATGCTTTATAACGTGTCATCAGATTTGTAACTTGTGGGTGAGCCTGGGTCTCTCTTTAGCTATACTGAACCTATGAATAAGGTTAGTTGCTTTTTTTGTCCTCGGTGCTATTGTGGTGTAACCAGAATTGGGGTCACAAAAAATGTGCACTTAGTCATTTGAGTAAGCATCCAGGCTTCAGTCATGCTTCTGCAGCCAATCCTTATTCCATCTTTCTCAAAAGGAAAGGGAATTTTTCTTTCTGATAGAGAGGCTGAAACACTCTTTATTAGAAATTGCCTTGGTAAGCAAGCTGCAGAGTTGTGAAAAGGCTTCGCTTTCATATTCCAGGTCCCAAGTTCATGTGGTCTTTTCACCTAAGGCTCCCAGGAATAAATGAGCGAAACGGGCATAGGTATTTATGAAACAGCCCTTTGGGAAATGAGCAATGTTTTTTCCAGTAGTGCTTGCTGTGTCAGTGTGTGTTCTAGAAACTAAATGCAGCTATTGCGTGGCATCCCCCAGAGACCCTGTGAGAGTCCTGGTGTGCAGTTTGCCAGTTTGCCAGCATTCATAAAATTTGTCTTAGAGGTATCCTGTTTTCTCAGACTCTGTCCTGAATCCCCCTCGTGCTGCATGCAATGAGTGCATGTGTCCCCAAGGAGGCTTTCTTTCTAGGGCTTCCCTTTTCCTTTCTTTTGTGACAATTGATTTTCGAAATACCTCCCTTAAAACTGAACAGGAAATTGTATTTTGACTGCACAAAAACTTTATCAGATAGAAAAATTTGTATTCCCCACATTTAGAAACACCCAGGAACTTTTAAAACTCCTTACGAGAAATGAGAATAGCCATACCCATCCGAAAACACAGTGGTTCCCACTCAGATGGGGTCTGAGAAATTCAGGGCTCTGTTCCTACTTTGCTAACTTGTGTTTCAGTAGTGGGAACTGGGAGGCATAGCACACTGTAGACATGCAAAGAGTTCTCCAAAAGAGCTGTAAGGACTCCGGTAGTGAAGTGGAAGACCCTGATCTAATTCAGGCAGAGCAAGGATCTGGAAGTGAATTTCTGCACCCAGACTTAACAGGCAAATCAGCTGTTGGTTATTTGGTATGTAAACGCAGGGTCTCTTGGTGGTTTTGAATGGCAGTTCTGTCCAGGACCTAAGAATGCTTTTCTACCAATCTGTTGTGTGTTTTTATGTGGAAGCCTTCAGTTTTGATTAAAATTGTTCTAATCTTGCAGTTGGAGATACAGCTAGTGATGGATAATTATGAATTCTGGCAGAGCACACCCCCATGTTCAAAATATCACAGCTTCTTAGTTTAGAATAGTCAATGCTGAGAAGAAACCGAGACTTCAGGAGCTTTAAGGTTTGGTAAGTTAAGGTTTGAAAAATGTCTTCAGATTCTGCAGTAGTTGGTATCATCATTTAGTATTAAGTGTTTTGAAAGTGGTCACGTTTGACCCGGTTGAGCATGTACTGCATAGTTGTGTGATGAGAACGATATATCATCTTGATGTTCTTTCACCGGGCCTTCAGGGATTCTCCTCCCTCACTCAGAGCAGGAGTCCAGAAGCTTGCGGTGCTGAGGTGCGCTTCAGAGCTGGTCTCTTGCTGGTTGTGAGTAGCCCTTATACCTTCCATTAGTAACGAATGGGGGGCAGGAGGGTCACAAGTGTGCCTGTGAATTTGGACAAATAGCTGGATAAGGAGGAGTCCTTCATCTTATCACACAGGATTATCAAATGGTGAAGACAAACCAAGAGATGGTTTCTAAAGATTTTCAAAGCGGCCAGTGCTTGGATAAGTGTTTTGTGGCCGTATTTTTGATGATAGGAGAAGGATTAACCCATGAAAGTTGAAATTACCATCACCTGACAGGTCTTGGACAAAATCCTGCATATTAAGCAGGTATCATCCAGGTCTTATGGAGTGCTGCATGATGTTCAAAATCTGCAAATTTCCCTTACCCTTCCTGTCTCCACTTGGGGATCTGCCTTCCCGACTGATAGGAAGAGCGTCATGGCTGAGTGCCTTCTCCCCTTGCCACTGCCTGCCGTGGAGTGTTGAATCAGCTCTGTTGAGAGACCAGCAGCTGCACAGCTCGGACAATCTGTTTCTCTGTTAACATGGCTTTAGCGCGAGTATGTTTTCCTGATTCCCTGATGTGTCACGTCTAGGAGAATGATACCAGATGGCACATGGCTTCCATGAAGTCATCACCTCAGAAGTCATTAGCACTTTCATGGGGCAGCTGTTTTCGTGGTACTAATGTTAGTTGGAATCGGGCAGGTGACTTTAGGCCAGAAAGATCTTCTGAGTTTCTTTTAACCGTTGCCCCAGCTTTCTCACTCCCTCCTCCTCCTTCCTCCAGCCCAGACTTCTCTCTTTCAGGCACACTGACTTGTGGAAATGAGCCAGCATTGCAGTGTACCACAAGCAGATACTGCTGCAGGGAGAGGGCGGGAAGGGACAGTGTCTTAAGAGAGGGAAATGGATGAATGGTTCAGTGTGGAAAGATGAAAAGGATTGAAATACCTGGAATTATTTTTGTGCAGCAGTGCTTTTGCTACGTCTCATTTTTCTGACCCCTGTGCAGTCCTCAGCATGGTGCTGTTTTAGCTGAGATATCAAAACATTAGGCTTCCAAATATTCTTGGGATCCTCCTCCTGTTCCTTTTGCATGTGTAGTCATGAGGCAGCCAACACAACGCAAGAGTGGAGAGGAAATCTATTCAGGATGTGAAAGAAATGCTCATGATTTGGGCAAAAAAATACTCTTTCATTTAAGCTGCTCTGTTCTACCTTTGTGCTGTCTGACTGCTTCTGTCATCTGGTCACAGGGAATTTGAAGCAGTTCTCTGACATCTATCAAAGAAATGGAACAGGGATGTTGAGGAGGGAGCCCTCTACTCCCACCTCTCACTCCACAGCATATCCTGGTATAGGGAAAATATTTAGAGGGAGGCAAGGTGGCTAAAAACTGAAAGAAAGTGGGCAGCAAAATGGAAAGATGTTCCCTGCCCTCTGGAGTTTAGGGGAAATAAGGTCTGCTTGCCTGGAGTGTCTGGGAGCAGTGCCTCGTTGGGGGCTAGCAGAAGTGCTCGGCTATTGAAGGGGAGCCTCCAGGGATCTGGTGCTCACCCAGGTGAGGTGGGAGGCTGGATGGGCTGGGCAGATAACTAAGCAGGTTTGGATGAAGAAGGGCAGCTGTGGCTCGGGCGGGGGTTGGATTAGAAGGATGGGGCATTTAAGTGGTGAGGGGATCTTCCTTAAAGGCAGCTTGCATGGTGTTTCTTGAAGGTTTCTGAAAGGAACTGTGAAGGACTGTTAGGCTGTGTATGAACTGGCAGCTCCCAGTTGTGTTCTGGGAAATGTGTGTTTTCCAGCGTCCTGGATGTTAAAGAGCACTTCAGGTAGTGAGTACTGTACGACATTAGCTGCTCCAGGAGTGTGCTGTGGGTCTCAGGAGAAAAGTCATGGTTTTGATTGCTAGATTCTGAAGCCGTTCTGGCGAAGCGGAGCTGTAACCCTGGGTGGCTAAGCTAGTGCACCGAGTAAAATGAATCAATGAGAATTGCAACATAAATAACAGTTTTACTGCACTGTCACTTGCTTATGTTGACTCCATCTGTTGAATTCCCCCTTCCCCCGATTTATTTCTTTTCTTTCCTTTCCTATGTAATAATTTACTTGGCTTTAGAATATATATTCAGGCAAAATAAGCACAAGAAGTCTTCGGAGAGCAATTTACTTTTCTCTTTCTCCTAATGGCTTCCTTTGCATTTCTAGGCTCTGCTGAATGCTGCAGGGTTTTGTTTCTATTCACAGTAACCCTATTCTCTGTCATCTCTTTGCTGTACACAATAAGCAGTTCTTCATGCCTGATGGACCTTTAATCCATCAGCCACTGAGGTATCTACGGAGTTATGACTGAGAAATAGATACAGATCTTTGCTTGAAAATGCCAACAGTAGAGCTTGCACAAACATGAGTGTGAAAACATATATAGCAGTGGTTTGAAGCACTAGAGAAATCTTACAGATGTCATTGCTGAAGTTTTTAGGGCTTTGTTTTATTTTGAAGACAAATCAAGTTGCCACAGGTGACAGCTTTCAGCAGTGAATGTTTCACATTACGCTGGCCAGAGCGACTCCAGTTGTAGCCCCAAGAACTGGGTGAAATCTCAGTAGCTCTTATGTGAGGCGTATATGGTACAGTGCCAATGATGCCTGGGATTTAGCAAGTCTGCCCCTAAGTTAATGCTTAAAAGAAGTAGATGAGCCCTGTGGAATGGGAGAAGGAAGATTTGAGAGTTCTCTTTATTTCTGGGTTCTTGTGTTTGGGTGATGTAGGAATATTTGAGAGAAATGGTGCTGCAGAAGAGAGAGACACTGCTTGGCCTGGTAGGTGATGTGAAAGCACAGATGTGGCTGTAGAGAAAGGCAAGGTGAAAGAAGAGGAAGAACAGCAATATATGAGAAAGAACTGGCCTGGGGTGGCATATTGCCAAGCTTTGCATGCATGAATGACAATGTTCAATTCATGTACAAGGGGAGGGGAAGTCAGCTAACAGGGAGTTTAGGTGTGTGGGCAGTGGTATGAGAGGACGGTATCTTCATTCTGAACTCTGCTGCCAAATGGTGGGGCAGTAGAGAAGAACATAGCTGCAGTTGCCGCAGGAAGCTCATTAAGGTATTAACTGTCAAAAAATGGGGCCGGGGTGCAGAGCAGAGTAAAAAGACAGGTAGGTGCGTGGAAAATGCCTACAGCATGAATCCAGCATGCACCACGAAGAGCCTCTGTGTATTGGGGACGGATGTCAAATGCTTGCTGGAGTTCTTGGGTGATTTAATGTTCATGACTGTAGTCATACATGCAAGAAATATAGAGAAAGGCCGGGGGGCAGCACAGGTTCCTCTTGGAGCTACTGTTGTCTGTGGTTAATGAGATTAAACATGTTGCTAGTGTTTGTTTTACCTTGTTCAGTATTATCACTTCTGTGTTAATTCTGATACCGCTTACTAGCATGAAGACTAGGAAGGGGAACATCAGACTTGGATCTTCTCAGTACTTCTTTTTTCTGATCTGTGCCTTCTGCCACATCCTGCTCCAACAGAGGCGTGCCATGCCTCACTAATGTTGTCCTGCTGTCCCACACAGCTGTGCAGATGGGTTTCATGGCGGTTAGCACTGAAATGGGCATTAAGCACTCTGAATAACATCCGTGATGTTTGCTCTTTCCCTTTCTTCCTATGGAAAAATGTGTGTAGGGTACAATGGCTATTCCTACTAGAGTAAATAGGTATGTTGTTTGGGAGTTTTGTGGTTGCAGTGTTTTTTGAAGAAAAACAAATTGTAAGACTGTATACAACAAGAACGTCATATTTATTATTGAGGAGGGGATAGGGGTGGTTAAAAAGCAACTTAGCAACTGTGGCTGTCAATATTGGGAAGCGTTTGAGAAGGTCACATCTTGGCAGGCACACATTCCATCCCGTTTCGTGCCCTTGAAAAGTGCTAGTATGTTTTTTGGAGGTAGTACTGCATCACAGCCACTGCACAGGAGAAAGGCAAAGGTAAGGAAATACAGCTGGCACTTAATAAAAAAAAAAAAGGCAACTTTATTTTGTGATGGCCATAGTTCTTGTGGAAATCTGTGTATTGGTCTCAGACTGGCCCCGAAGACAGTGCTGACAGGCAAGATGTGTCCTCAGTGTGGGAAATGACACACTGTTGCAGTGTAGCAAAACTGTTGGCCATAGTGTATGTCTCAAAGTTTTAAGTGATCTTTTGTATGCTTTGATTCAAGCATATGAAGGTATTAGACTCCTAGATGATCAAGATTATAGTGTTGAATTTGTTCTGGTGTTCTACAAGTAGCTAAAGTGAAAGCAGAGGGAAAGTTTGATGGGCTCGTCATCTGACAAGGTGCCACGGCATTTTGTATTGCTGGATTTTTCTTAAACTGCAAAGTTTCACAAGCCAGCTCTATTACTTTTGACCAGCCGAGGGTTGAGATATATGAATTACTGAAGTCAAGTCACCTGAATCCTTGTTATCAGAATTTATGAACTCATAGCTGGCAGGAGTGAAATTTTTGTAGAGGTTTTTTTTTCCCCTCTTTTTATCTTTTCCTTTTCAAAGGCAAACCTCATATCAGGCAGTAGAGTGAAACTACAAAGTGTCATAATTTTCAGCTCAGATTTTAGATTTCCTTTTCCTCAGCTCAGAAATTTAAGAGGAGTAAAAATAGTGGTAGAGCTACAGATTAGTTTTTTTTAATCGCAGTCCCGATTTATTGTAGGTATTCGTGCCATATGAGGTTTTGGAAAATATGGCATTATGCTGGTAGCCTGAGTACGCTGTAGGCAGAGCAATGTTGACGCGTCAGGCCGAACACCCTGCATTTTAGGTGCCACAGCTGCTAGGTGTCCTGCTCTGTGTGCATGCGGGCATTGCAGTCAAAACCCTGCTCTGAGGAAGGAGACGACGGTTTTGGTGGTGAAAAGCATCTCAGCACAGAGCAAAGCCATATCAAGGTCCTACAGGCCGAAGTTCAGACACTGAAGTTCAGAGTGTGAGCACAAATCCTGTGGCTTGCCTATTTGTCCTGCATTTCTGCCTATCCCTGGAGAAAGAGAAGATTTTAAAACGAAGGGTGGAAAGACCTCTAGAGCACTTCCCAGTTACTGAGATGGTTGTAATATGCATACTAAAGAATCAAGGAAAGAAAGAATGTTTTGTGGTGTGTCTGCATTTCGAAAAGGGATTTGCAGCAGGTCCCCCCAGATGCTGAATACTGACTGCAGGTATTGAATGTGGTTGTCTGTGCTGGCCAAACAGCAGTGTTTTGTGGTAAAAATTGTCATAAGGAGAAGGTAGGGAGAGGAGCTGATCTCTAGGCCTTCTTGTATGAACAAGCATTTGAGGATGTTCTTGTCTGGTAACAGCATGTTAGTAGCTGTTGGTGATTTTTTTTTCTTCTAAAATACAATTGCAATATTTTGAATAAAATAGAAGCCGTGTGTCGCTGGTTTGTAGCCTGTCACAACTGAGTATAACTGGAATCTTAAGGTGCCAGTAAGAATTATTTTTCCATCCACACAGCAGCAGAGCAAGAGCAGTATTGCACTTGCAGAAAAATTAGTAAGATTACTTCGTAATTTTATGTATGTAGCAAAACGCATAGCATGCTTTTTATTTAAATCTATATATACCCCATAGCATTGAATGTATAGTCACATGCTTTTGGCACTGCAATTCAAATAGTTTCATGTAATATTATCAGAGTATTTATCAGGAGAGTAGCTTTTCCCCATGGGCATTTTTTGCTCATTTTTGTGCCTGCCTTTTATGGTAACTTTGCGTGTGCAAGGGGATACCTTTGAAATGTATACTGGCACACTGCTTTGCCATTTCAGTTGTATTTGCCTTATCTCCACTAACATTTATGAACAAAGACAGTTGACCTTTGCAGAGTGAATGGCTAGATGCATGTGTAATTAGAGAATTAGTAGTGGTATGTCTCATTTATTTACCTCAGGTTGTGGAGTCACATCGAGTGCCTGGTGGTGATTTGAATACTGCTACAATAAGTAAAATTCAGAACCTCACCACTTCACTGCAGCAGAGAGACTTGGAGCTTTGGTGGTGTGCACTCTCTGGGGATGGGGAGCAGGAGTGCTTGGAGAGCTAAATTCTTCTGCAGATTTGCTGTACGTCCAATGCACACTCTTACAAAAGAGCACATCTCTCTGTTAACCTGTCCTTTTTATCGTTGTCCATTCTACTCTTTCCTCCTGTTTTCCCATTAAAACATGTGCTTGAGAAATTTGAAGCCTTGTGTGTCAGCAGGAAATTGGTTTCAGAGTGTGACACTGCTACGACATGCAAGCAGTCCTCTGAGTCCTCTTCGTTCTCACTTACGCTGGCAAGATACCAAAGATCTGTTGTAGCTTTTGCCATTTCAAAAGATAAGCTGAACAGAGATTGGAAGGCTGGAGAGAAGAGGTGGATAGAGAAGGGTCCCTCAGCATGGACAGTAAAACCCTGATACACAGTAGGTTGAGTGAAAGGATTAGATACCCCAGGCAGGAGTGTTGCAAAATTGTGTTACTCGACTGTGCTCTATTATTAACTTGGAGAAGCCCACCTCTGGGACTGGCTGTCTACCTGAGCACTGATGGAAATGCCATTTAACGCCAACTGTGGTAGCAGCTTAGCCAGCTCTGCAGATATCAGCGTGATAGTTTGTTTCATTGAAGCCTCCAAGCAGATTTAATTTCTAAAAACCTAAACTGAATTTTAAATAAAAGCAGAAAGGCGAAAGATTTAGTGATGACCCACATGTGCCTACTCTGGTTTTCTGTCTTGTCTATAGACTGCTTCAGTACTAAATAATTTGAGCAGAAATGTGTACAACTTTTTATTTTAAGAAAAAAATTCAATGCTTTCTCTGAGATTTGCATGTGTGGATTTCCTTGCTTGCTGGGCTGCCATTGCAAAAAGGCACATGCTTCTTGCTGCAGTTTGACTGACTGGCAGTGCTGATGCGTGAAGAAGAAAACCTTGATAATTTCAATTCCTTCAGCGTTCTAACACAAAGGATGGCTTTATCCCTTATGAAGAGCTCTGGAAACAGATAAAGATTGTTAACATTGAATTAATAGATGTAGTGCAAATAATCAGGATGTAATAAAAGACAAAATGTCCAAAGCTAGTGATAGCTCTTTTTTCTTCTTTCCTCCCTCTTTTTTGTAGCACAGGGGAGGGAGGAGATGAAAGAAACATTATTCAAGCCTCCTTTTGCTATCAACCCCACTTGAATAAAGAACGACTGGAAGAGCCGCTCTGCAGCAAATGGTGTTAGTTTCTGTGCATCCGCGTGAATTTAGATTCCAAGGCTTATTTGTAGGATTCAGCATTTTTGTAACAGCTACATCCAAAGAGGAAAGAAAACGAAGTTAGACATTTACCCACTTACGCCTGAGCAGAGAGTTTTCTTTCCTTGCTAGAAAAATAAATAAAGCTATATTTAAGTGCTGATATACCAATATTACACATTGAGAACCTCTAGGACTGAAAGTTTCTGCTGGTCTCATTTCTGTTTCAATAATGGGAAGCCTTGTTGTGAGGAAGATAGCACAGAGATTATAAAACTGTTTTGTCTGTTGAAGCAGAGTTTGGATTCTGGAGTTGGTGCAAGTAAGTAAAAGATGGTTACAGTGTCAGATGCTGCTTTAACATGGCATGTGCAGTAGATGAGAATTGAGCCTGTAACAGGTATAATCCAAGCACTGCAATTGTTTGGAACTAGCAGGAATTGCTGAAGTTTAAAATAAAATTTAAAAAAAAGCATATGTGAGAGCCTTAATCCCCTATGTAGGGAACAGATAGCAGGTGTAATAGTAATCTGTGTAATCTGCTACTGCGTATTAAAGAGACAGTAATAAAGAAGTCATTGCTTCCTGTCCTCAGCCTGTTTCATGCCTGTGCCCATGGGTATCTTCTCTCTGTGTTGTTACAATTTCAGCGTCCAGAACATCACTTCCCACTCCCTGGAGACCTTAGAAGGCTATTTCCTGTATAGATCAGCCCATTAAGGTATGAGGGTTACTGCTATCCTTCCTTGCTTACACAACACTGAATCGATGGAAAAGCAGTTAGAAGATACCGTGTCACTTTCTAGTCTCCTTTTTTTTTTTTTTTTCTATCAAGAAATTCTGCACAGGGAGAGATTTCACAGAGCTGGCCTTCCAAGCTGCAGTTTAGAATTTGTTTTGTTTTGCAGGCGCTTGCTAACCTGAGTTAGGCCATCACCCCAGAATTTAATGTTCAGGCCTCCTTCCACCACCAAGTCCTGAATTAGCAGGGCATCCTGGAGTGTCTGCTGACATCTGCGCTGTTGTTCCTCCGAAACAGGCAGAGCGTGCCCCATGGTGCAGCTCCCTTCCCTCTCCAGCTTCTTCAGATACCGAGAAGAGTAGTGTGAATCGCTAGGGGTTAGGGCTCTAGAGGTCTTGTACTTTCTTGCCTTCCATCACCCCTCTTTTTGATGATCTCCCTGTGAATAATTGTTAATACTTGCTTCATCTGCTTCTTTTAGGCAGTGGTTTGGTAATGCAGAGCTCCAGGAAAAATACAGTTTTCTGCTGTGCAGCTCCTGTTCCAGACTGTTGCCTGACCACACACATGGGCATCCACTGATCTGGCTTTCTGAAAAACTGGGAGATGGGGCATGTTTCTTGGGTTTGTCTAGTTTTGAATATAGGTTGGTTCATGATCCTGCCCACAGCCCACTGTGACAAGCCATGACTTGCCTGAACTGTGTGGGAACTCTGGGGAGATGACTGGGGGCTCCTTGAGCTGATACTGTTTGACAAAGCTGCTCTTTCCTCAAATCAACACGAACCAGCAGTGCTGGAAAACTTATCTGAAACTCTAGGGTTGTTCACAACTACCTCTGCGCTTTTCTAGAATGTCAGGGGATCCTGGTCGTAGTCTTATCAAAGCTATTGCAGCAATAGAAGCACAGTCGCTTTCAGGCTCAGGAAGATGGCAGAATGTCTACTTATGTTTTTTGTAAGTCTGTTAGATTTAACCATACGCCTGGAATTTCAGTCTGGGTTTTTAAATAATCACCTAAATTTTGTAGAAATTGGTGCTTTCAACCCTGCCTGGCTTTCATTTTACAGGTGTCTGCGTCTCTAAGATGACTTAAAAGGTATAGTTATGGCTTCCAGTTTTAGACATAAGGGAAAGATTTAAGTTCTTTTTAAGGCTCAGAGGCAGAAATCCAAAGGTTAACGGTTGATATATCAGATGTTGCTTGGTATGTGTATCTGCTCTTTATTTTTGCATTTCCTTTTCTCTGCTTCTCCAGGTGTCATCTTGACATGAGTACATTCAAGCTTGGCACTAAGGAATATATGAAACTTACTTGTAGGGGTGGAGAAAAACTGCAGCATCATTGTGCGTATCGAAATGCCTTGTAAAAGCTCTACAGAGAGCGAGAATTCAATTCTGTGAAACAATTTTCATAAGCACTTGGTACAAACATGAAAAACAACATCTCTGCACACTGTGCAAGCACAAGATACACAGATCATAGTGCAGTTAACATTAGTGAAGAGAACGGTTATGTCTGATTAGTAGCACAGGATAGGTGAGAAGGTTTTTGAAGCGTCCTGCTCAGAAGTGGCATTAATCCAGTAATATCCAAGCAGTAAACCTGTAATGCTTTCCTAAATGGCCTGGTTAGTCCTGAGGGTGTTTTGGCTTTATTGTTGCACATGTAATTTAATGAACTTTTAAAGAGACCGCTAGGCAACAGCCCAAAATCAGAAAGGCAGAAGGGAAAATGCTGATAGACACTCCTGCTGAGCTAGAACACAGTGGCTGTGAAGGAAAAGCCCCTGAATGGTCTGATGGCTGAAAGAAGTAAAGCAACTGCACTTGGACTCGCTAATGGGCTTTTTGTCCAAATTGGAGCCATCTCTTTCTTTAGCAAGTTATTTGTGTTGGAAATCAGGCCATAGCCAGGCTGGAGCAGGAAGGAAGAGGCGGATGGTTAGTGATCTCAAAAGGGTGTGCTTTGGGTGCAGAATGACAGCTGTGGAAGAAGTAGGTTGGCTGCGAGGGCATTGAACTCTGCAAGAAAGCTTCTTCAGCTCCTTGGACCACTGAAATTATGGTGTCATGCTGGAGCCTTTGGAGCGGAGCTGGGGGAGCCTGGAGGGCGGTCACGGTGGTGAGGCTGTCTGCCCTTTCAGCTAAGGAGCCAGCAGCCTTCCTCAGGCCACTCGTCCCCTCCTGCAGCCTCTTTGGGCTTCACAAAAGTATGAAAATGTGCACTTGGCAGAGGAGTGCTTGTCACCCTTTTCCTATTCCCAGCCTGGAAAAGAAGAGAAGCCTCTTACCTTCTGTCCAGTGGTTCCCGAGCGCTTCCCAGCATTTCGTCAAGTGTTACAGGCCTTTCCTGCCATGTCACTGGGTCTGCTTTGCTGAAATGGATGTTGAAGCAGCAAAGAAGTGTAAGCTTTTTTTTTCCAGTGATGCAAATAGTCTGTATTGGAGTCAATAAAGAAACCAGAATTTGCAACTGCCTTCCTGTGGCCTTTAAATTGTGCATTTCCCTGTGCTGAGTGGTGCCTCTGACACCATTTGTACCTTAGTTGGCAACTGGATGGAGACACAATCTCGTTTTCCTGGGCTGATTCATAGGACCCTAATGACAGGTTACATGTTAATACTTGTTTTCAGCAATTATCATGCAGTTGTGTTTTGACTAGGACCTGATAGCAAACATGAGTGAGAAGAGCTTCAGGCTAAGGCTTAATGGTGCAGCAATGATACTTACTGTTTGCCTGTTTGAAAACAGTCCCCCACAGTTGTTGTATTCCTTTTCTAAGGGGAATAGATCAGAGGTGATTGCTCTTTGATTTTTATTCTGTTTCAGTGCATTTAACAGTGCTTTATATTGCATCAGTTTTGTTGCTGCTCCGTCATTACAATGATTATTACTATAGGGCATAAAGTATCAAACTTGGATCACAGCTGTATTGTGTAGGAACCATATAAATGTGCAGTAAAGAGTCTCTTTCACAAAGTGTTAGTGGTGTCTAGAGAGACGAGGGAGAGAAGAAAAGGCATGATTCAGCAATGTGCCCCTGTTGAACAAAAGCTCAGTTACACAGTCTGATAGAGAGCAGTTCTTCAAATGGGAAGGGACACATTTCTTGTGTACGAGGTTGCAGGATCAGCAAAGATGAGCTCTTGCCTCCCTTCTAGAGATTAGTGCCTTTAAACTGGCCTTGCATGTGGCAGAGAAAAGAAGCTCCATTATCTAGATAGACGAAGGTCCCTTTCTGACCCTGATGGGCTCAGAAATTTGTGTAGTATTTAAGAAGCACATTCAGAGTCAGTGCAAAAGCCCTTATTGTTTTAAATCTCATTAAAGTTTAACGATTTGCATTGCACCTTAAAGTTTCTTCTCCCAGCAGCTGGGAGGCAGGTGGGAGGGTTAATGTCATTAGGAGAGGGATTCTTCTCTGTTTGCAAGTACTGCAAACAAGTAGGGAAGAAATTGCTATTTCCTATCCAGAGGTGCATGAGATAGGTCTGTCTCCATTTCAGTTTCAAAATCTGTCTTCACTGCCACTCGAGGGTCCTTCCAGTTCCAAGGGACCAGTTGTTTTTGTGTTTCTCAATGTAGGAAGTTGGAGAGCTCGGAGATGGTGGAAGCCTTGTGATGAATTGGCATCCTTTGGCTGGAGAAGGTGCCGAGAGTAGGCTTTGCCCCACCATCTTTGAGCTCAAATGCATGTAGGTGCCAATGTGAAGCAGAATGATGCTGGCTCGCTGACGTTGCTCTCTCCTATTTCTTTACAGCTCCTGTATGACAACCCAAAAGCCCGTCAGGAAGTAGAATATCATTGGCGAGCATCAGGGTGTCCCCACATTGTCCATGTCCTGGATGTCTATGAGAATATACATCATGGAAAGAGATGCCTCCTCATTGTCATGGAATGGTATGGACCAGCAGCAGTCCCCACCAAGCATTACTTTTTGAGGGGGTGGAGGGAGTGCGAGAATGTGTTGGGTTAGATGAGAGTTAGGTGAGCTTTCTCAGCAGCACAATTTTAGTTTGCACAGCAAACCTTTTGTTGTCTTTATGGAACTGGTAGGGAAGGGTGTAGCTGCTTTGCCAACTTGTACGGTGGATGAATGAGGGACCTTAACTAGAAAATTTTCCTTGTACACCATGACAACTGTCTTCATTAAAGCATTGACTATTTAATAAGATCTTAAAAGATACGCCTCTACAAATATGATGCACCTTGATTATGATTGGCTTCCAAATTCAGAGGTAAATCCTATGATCTGGCATGATCCTTTTTGCTACTATTTTGGCTCTTAACTTTTCCTGTTCTCTCCTTGATCTATAATACCACAGTTACTGTCTTCTTCACTGGGGACTAATTAATGTCAAGCATTGCCCAGGGAAGAGGTTGAGTCACCATCCCTGGAGGTATTTAAAAGACGTGAGATGTGGTGCTTAGGGACACAGTTTAGAGGTGGACCTAGCAGTGCTAGGTTAACAGTTGGACTTGACAATGTTAAAAGTCTTTTCCAACCTAAGTAATTCTATGATTCTAATAATCCTTTTCTATATCTTTACTTGCTTCTTTCTTATTTCTTCATCTCCAGCCCTTACATAAAATAAGATGACTGTCAGCTTCGCAGTGCCAGCATATCTGACTTCCCAACTATGTGTGTCATGTTCCTTGTGACAGCGTGCATTAAACTGAAAGCATCAAATCTCCTTGGTCTTGTTTTGGCCTTTTTTATTCCATATCAGAATGGCTTTGTGCATTGATTCAAATGAATGTGATGTTTAGGAAGCATTGACCTAGGAGGCAGCCTGTAATCTCTTCTAATCTGTTCCTGCCATGGTTCTGTGTGATTATATGGATGCGCAGTCAGGTGTTAATTTGATCTTTTCTGCTCATGTAAGGTTGGGGTTTTTTGTGTTCTTTGTTTCAGCATGGAAGGAGGAGAGCTGTTCAGTAGGATCCAGGAGAGAGGAGACCAAGCTTTCACTGAGAGAGGTGAAAAATCACAAGTTTAATTTTAAAGTTTGGGAAAGATTTGTTTTCCCTTTCTCTGTCCTCTTGCTTAGTTCCCTTACAGGAGTTTGATTTTATTTTTGTTTGTAATTTTTAATTTTCTATCCAAGTTTGTATTAAACAGTTATTTTTACAAGTTCCTGAATATCAGAAATCACCAGAATCGGCCAAGTTCAGGCACAATGTGGAAGGTTTAGAGGAAAATTCTTCATACAAATTTGCTCAGTTTCTTAATTTCTGAACCACTGCAGCCTCTGTTACTGTAGTCCCTGGTCTCCTGCCAGACTACCTCTAACACAATCAATGCAGCTCCTGCTGTGATTTCTCAGCTGGCTGTCCCTCAAGCAGCATCACTGTGCACATCTATACTGTTAGGTGATGAATATAATGAACAAATCACATTTGATGAAACATCTCTTATTCAAGGATTTTAAAGTACTGCTTGAAAGGAAGTGTTATTAGCCACACTGTAAACAAGGCTGCTCATCTGTAATAGGGACTGTGTGCAAGTTTAAAGACCTGCTGTGAGTCAGTGACAGAACTTGCAATAGAATAGTCTTGGCATTGTCTTTGCTATTTATTATTTGCAGAGTACCACACGTGTGCTTCACTCAGGTTCTCCTTGCCCATTCACAACAGACAAGAGCTGGTTTCAGCTCAGGAGCAAAAATGCTAGTGTTTGTAACTAGCATTGTGACAAAATGATTAAAAGAAAAATTTACACCTGAGCTTGTAAATTACTGTGACTGTTTTGGAAGTCTGGTATAGAGGCCAGGCTTTTTTTGATCCTGTGTTTCCTAGCCTAGGATGAATCCTTTAAGTGGTATGAGACTTGTGTAGGGAAAACAGCCATTTTCAGGAACTTTATTTGTTCCTCTCTAAAAGACAAGATTCCATGAGTGAAGTTGGTTCCATGATCATTAGTGACTCCACTCTGCTAAAAACATTATTTTTTTCTACATTAAATACTGTTGTATAACATTCTAAATACATACTCAGAGATCATCTCGGAGCATTAAACAAAAAACGCACCTTCATTCTTTGAAACGAGCCCTGTTCCACTGGATTCCCCAGGTTCACTGGCTATGTATCAGCCACAACTTCCCATTAGGAGCCAGGGTTTTTGGCCTGGGCCAGGAAGGAGGAGCTTGTACAAGGTTTTCCCCAGAGAGGAGTGTTTCTGCCTGCTCATTGTCCTTGCCTAAGATTGTGTAATTTCAGTGTCAAGCCATGTGAAAAAGGATTCCAGCTTACAGTACAAGAATTTCTACCTTCTCTCTCATTACTGCAGCTGAGGTTTCTGCCTGTGCAGAAAACAGAGGATCGGGTTGAAGTTTCTAATTCTGTTTGCCTGTCAGCGGAGATGTAATATAATGCTTGCTTGGTACAATGGGAATGTCACTCCTTCCTGCTGTGAAACCTCTCCCTGTGTAAATGAACTCTTCCAGACTTCAGGAGTACTGCAGTTGCAAGGCAGCTCACCAACCACTGGAATTTCCTGCTGGGGTTATGTTAAATTTTAGAAATATATTATTTCACAGGTGGCAGGTTGGGCTTTGCGGAATAGAACTGTTGATTTTGTTTCTCCTGAGGAAAAACGTCTAAAGACAGTGACGAATGAAGATGCAACCTATCCTAAAATTACTATATTGTTATGTTGCTCTATTTTTAGAAAATCTGTTAGATCCTCCTATTACCCCTGAACTAGAAGCTGAAAGTCAAACTTCTGTCTCGGACAAACCAAGGACATGTCCTGGCCAATCAGAGATATGTCCTGGTTGGGGCCCCTTTCTCCACAGTCTGGCACGTTGCTTGCATACCTGCTCTGCTCTTGCTGCTTTTCTGGTGAGCAAATTAAAGCACAAATTTACAAGCTCATAAAAAGCAGGAGTCTCAACCATTCGGTTGCAGTGCTGGCTCAGGAGGAGGGCTGAGCAGCCGGGGAACTGGGGGGTATGGTTGCTTGCAAAACCAAAACACAGCTGTTAAGGCTAATTTTAGGTTTTCTAGTCTTGATGCTAGCCCTGTATTCCAGCAAGCTGTTTGTAAGTCATAAGCATTCCCAAGCATGTCCCTGAGTTACAGTGGGAATGTTAATGTGACCTTTCTCTGAAATTGTATTTATAGAGGCCTCTGAGATAATGAGAGACATCGGAACAGCCATCCAGTATCTGCATTCCATGAACATTGCCCATAGAGATGTCAAGGTGAGGCCTGAAGGTGTGTGGACAGGGAGAAAAGAGCATAAGGCAGAGAAATAAATGGGCAGTGGTGGGTTGAATAGCACTAGGAGTACAATCAGATGGTCAGAGTGTTCCTGTTCCTCTGCCAGTGTGAGAAGGGATCGGTTCACATCTAGTTTGCAGCTAGTCAGAGGTCAGAATATTCATGTGTGGTAATGCCTTCCAGTTGTGTACAGAATGCAGAAGCAGCTGGTGATAGTCAGATGGTTAATTAAAGAGGTACTACCAACTTGCAATCCAGTTAATTAACAAGAAAATAATACTGCCTGAAGTGAACTTACACTAGATGCTATAACTCTGTGTGCAGTTTTTGACAGTTATTAGTTGTTTTCAGAATCATACTTGCGTAAACAAACAAACAACACCCCAAACAAACACCAAACCCCCCTTCAGAAACAGGAGAAACTGCATATATGAGAGGAATAATACTAGTTCCGTGCATCCAACCCACTTTAATAGCATATGTAAATATTCGGGAAAATGGGAAGGTCTCGGTTACTACCCTGTGCAACAGTGTGTTTTAGTAGCTAAAGTTTATACCCAGATCTTGTCATAGAGCTTTGACAGGGTTTGTAGTATTGTGTTTTGGTTTCATTCTGTAAAGTGCGCAGCGTAAGCAAAGACAAGATAGCTGCATCAAGGCGTTTCTAGCATGGTGATACGGCAGTGCGATGAAATGTGCTGGAGAGCTGATCACATGATAGACTGGGGCATCTGATTGATTCTGCAGTTCGGAGTTTGTGAATTTTCTACAGATGCTTCTGTGTGTTTTGCTGGAGGGAGAACTGCCATTGCTTGGTATCACTGAGGGGTATGTTTGAGGGTTCTTAGGTAGGAACTGGAGAATGACTTAACAGTCATTCTGTGGAGCTATGTGCCATTGCCTGTCACTAGCACAGAAACTGAAGCACTTCGCTCCAAACACCACCTACACACACTCAGTGAACTAACACAGAAATGGTTCAAATTGCTTAATAGACCCTAAATCCTGTTTTCTTCAAAGTCTGTCCTTCTGTATGTCCCTAAACATGAGCATGAGAGAGGGCATAGCTTCTCTATGACTGAGAAACTGGAAAACAAGTTCAAACAACTGCAGATTCTGGAGATGTACCCGTTGTCCCTGTTCTTGTGTGCAAGAGCTTGCACTTCCCTCTGTGCCACTTCTGGTTGTGGAGAGCCTTTATGGAGTATGGAGCCAGAGGGGAATTAACTAGGCTTCGGGAGACAGAGGAGGTGGGGAGCAGGAAGGGAACTGTGTATCAGTTAATTCTGATGGAGTTATATTGGTTGCTCATAGAGAGTTCGGCTGATGACTTCTCTTGTCTTCCACCTCAGCTACTTGAATGCAGTGCAGAGTGCTGTCAGATCAACTGGTGCTGATCACACAGAACAGTCCTAGTAAGTGCAGTGGACTAGAGAGAGGTTCAAGAAGCCAAACTTGAGGCCCATTGGACCCGATGAGAGTCTTGTGATTTGTTCTCCTAAATACTACGTTGAGAAGAACAGTGATCCTTAGCCTGAGCAAAAATGCCACGTGTGTTGGGAGGGAACTTTCTGCTTAGTATGGTGGGGATGTGAGTGAAGTAAGGAGACCCAGATGCTGGTGGTCGTCCAGGCAAGTGGGAATGGTTTGACCTTTCAGCTCATTAGAGATATCTCTTCATTGTCCAGTTTATCCTTTCTCTTGGTGGTCTTTCAGCCTGAAAACCTGCTTTACACTTCTAAAGAGAAGGATACTGTACTCAAACTCACAGACTTCGGCTTTGCCAAAGAAACCACTGTACAAAATGCACTGCAGACACCCTGTTACACTCCTTATTACGTGGGTAAGTTATCCGAGATAGATTTCTTTTGTGTTTTAGTCTGTCATCCCCTCCCTTATAGTGGGCCTGTGGACTTACAGGATTAGGTGGGAAATCTTCTATTGTGGATGTAAAGCAAAGAGGTAGCCTGCAAAGTTTAAACTGGCATTCGACCCAGACCTAGTCTGGTTCCAGTACAGTTCAGTGCTCCTGCCTTCTTCCTTGGTTGTGGAGGAAACCGCCTGAACAGGGGATGCAAATGATGATCAAGGAGAGAGAACATGTTGCTTCTGATTACACTTGAAGTAATCCTGATGTTTCCTCTGAATGATGCAATAAAAGCCATAATTTGAACACAGCTTCTTGATTGTTTGGGTGTTTCCTTGCAAAACTTCCCTTAGCTTAACTAATGCAATAAAAGAGAACAGGGAGAGTATTGCCTCAGCTGTAAAGTGCCTTAAAGCTGGCAAATGGAGGAATTAGTAATAAAGCACCAATGTGACTTAATCACAGCTGAATTTTTCCCTGTGTTTTGTCCAGAGCACTGGATAATGAATGCCACAGTAGACTGTCCTTTATGCACTTATTTTAGACTACGTCCTTTTTGGTCTTTGTGTTAATAGTCATTCACCATATGGTATGACTGAGGCAGTCTGCACTTGGAATTTCTTTGGAGGAAAAAGGGCTTAATTTTTTGGAAGAATTAGTTCTCTTTTATAATGTCAGTTTTTATAGTTTCTTTGTATTGAAAGATACTGTTGTTCATTGTTAGCAGAGAATTACAACAGCAGGTTTTTTTCTGATACTTTCTTCTATGTTTTTGTAAACTAGGACTAGTGATAAAATGGTAAGGAATTTACACATACATGTTTTTATGCCTTTATATTTGTATATAAACAGGCTGACATTTCCCTTCTCAACACCTTTTTATAAATAAAAACGGCATGATTGCTCATGTGTTTAGAGAATCTTTTTCCTTACAAAATCAAGCTCCCTGCCAGTTCACCTACCCCAGGGGAAAAAAAAAATCCCCTCTAAATGTATCTCTCTATAATTTTGTTACTTAGTGAAAAACAATAATGCTCTTGAGGCCAAAGGAAAATACAGTGCCCTATAGTTGCTGGAGCTAAACACACTCCACCTAGGTACCGTTCAAAATTTTATCACAGCTGAAGTAGATCCTTTCTGTTCTGATTTCTGGAACATATGCTCCTGCCTCTTTCAGCGCAGTGTCTCCCTGCACACATTTAGCTATATCTCCTTCTGCTTTTCTCTAATCTCAGTACTCTCTTGCGCAGAGACACACTAAGGTGAAGAGCAGGGCGTTTTGCCAGCTCCATTCCTCCTTTTTAAAGCTGCATTAGATGTGTTTAGGAACTTGTTAATAGAAAATACCACCCAGTTCCTGCAGTGAGTTGCATTTTTTTAATGCCACCAATATTTGTTGTTGAAGTATGCTGTTACTTATAAAGTGGTGGAGACGAAAGGAAGTATTTAGTAGTCTGTTAATTTCTGGTTTTAATCTTCTTCAGCCCCAGAAGTCCTTGGTCCTGAGAAGTATGACAAATCATGTGACATGTGGTCATTGGGCGTCATCACATATATTCTGTAAGTATTTGGAAAGAGGCTTATGAACAGAAAAAGGACACATCTTATTAAATCTGCACTTAAAAGTAGTTAGTCACCAGGATCATGCAACCTGCAGAAGAGTATAAGCATTTACGGGACTTTTTAAGAGATGGAAGGACTTTCCTAGTTGTAAGAGTTGTTTTGTCCACTCCTACAGCCTGTGTGGGTTCCCTCCATTCTACTCCAACACTGGTCAAGCCATTTCTCCAGGAATGAAGAGAAGAATTCGAATGGGCCAATATGGATTTCCCAGTCCAGAGTGGGCTGAAGTGTCAGAGGAAGGTAATGGTGCTCAGTGCTACTGATGACTATCTGCATGGTGTTGTGCAGTGGTGGAGTGCTTACCAGAGACTTTTAGAAATTAGTTTTTTTCCCCCTTTTTTTTAGAATTGAAATTGATTTTTTTGTAAGGTGATACAGAGAACAGCTGGGAACTAGCCAGCAACTGAAGTACTACAGAAAGTAAATGACTACTGAAAACTTTCTTTCAAATTCCAGCTAGTGCTAGTGAATGCTGAGATTAAACCCTCTGGAAACAAAAGTCTTTAATCCTGAGGAAGGAGACTGCCAGGACAGCTGCGATGCAAGCTGAGTTGGAGGAAAGGCAAACTCTGTCTTAAGAACTCATTCAGTCTGCCCTCATTGTTGATACAGCCAGCAAGGATGGCAACTTTTCATGCTAGCTTTTTGTGATGTGGGAACTTGCCAGCCACCACTTAAATCAAGGTCAACAATTTATTTTGTAGAAGTCATTGACATAAAGCTGCTGCTGTTCAGCTGTGACCTGGATGGGCTCAAACCAGTGTCCTGAAAGAGGGTGTTTTTGATTCTTTCTTACTCTGACAGTCTCATAAGCTGGAAGTCTCACCTGCCCATCATATTAGAGAAAAAGGTCAGCAACTTCTGGGCACATCATGTTTTTTCTCCCCCCCCACCAACAAGCCTTTTGTATTGCTGTTGCTCACATCCTGTTATTGTCTGCTGTTTAGCAATAACAAATGATTGTTGGATAATACTGTGATCTGTGGCACTTCAGCCCTTACTGGATCTCGTGGTTGTGCATGCAGCATAGACTACTGAACGTTAGTAAGGAAGATGTTTTATTTATGTGTTTCTGGCATAATATTTTGTCTGCCTTGGGTCTTGTTCATAATACAGCAGTTATTAAAATGCTAGGGGAGCTTGGTGAGAGAACGTGCACTTGGAAAATTTGTAGGGTTTCTGTATGCTTGCCTGAATGAAGACAGGTGCCCTCTACCTTTGAACCTATTAAGATGAGCTAGTTTGTGTGTACTCTTTTGGGCTGATCAGGCACCTTCAGCAGACTGCTTCTTTTTGCCCTCCTTTGTACCGTTCTTGTCACGGATTTGTTTATCTAATCGTTCTGTCATTGCATTATCTATGGAGGCTTCCTCTAAATTCCCCTTCAGCTGCCTGTAATCATCTTACAGGGCTCTGTTTGTGGTCCCCTCCTTTTGTTTCCTTGTACATTTTAGACTCCAGGTAATCGCTTCTGTAAACTTCTGATGCAGCCTCTCTCAACAAACTGAAGTCTCAACTTGTACCTCTAGCAGCTTCTTACAAGCATTTAGTCATCTCGCATTCAGTGTTTCTAAAAGAGAACTCTTATTCAGGAAGTTTTCTTGGTTCCTCCAAGGAAGTTATGTGTAAGTCTTTCTAAATAACTTCACTTGGATGTAGTGTTTCCTGTCTGCCTGCATTAATGAAGCTAGGACTCGCATCATCTCATATCTCAGTTACTTGGTACTCTTGCTTTGGCAGATACCACGTTCACAGAAAGCCGCTGCAAAGCCTGTTTGTGCAATCCATTTCTTTGACTTTGTTGTCCTTTTAGTGGCCTGTCAATTGTCAAAGAGAAGTTCATTGTCTTTTTTTCCCCACAGCCTGTGCTCGTTCTTGTCTTCCTTCATTTCTCAAAACATCAGCTTATATATTCGTTCAGCCCATAATGCCGAGCTTCTTGTCACCTTTCAGACAGACAACTTGGCAGCTTTTTGTTCTTATGTTTCTCTTTTTCTCATGTTCTTGCTCTCAAAACAGTTGGTTTGGTGATATAGGTAGCGTAGATGGAATCCCCAATGCTTTGTCTTTCCTTCTTACCCCTTGTGTTGGATGTTTGCATGTTCTGCCTCTTTAAACATAATAACCTACCACACTGTACATGGCTTCTTAACATGGTAGCAGCAGTAGATAGGTGTTTGGAGTTCTGCAAAGTTCTTTTTCTTCATTCAGCAGGTCTTTGTGTTTTCAAGGTTATTTGGGAATGCAGTAGTAGACTACAACATGCCATGTTGGTCCTGTTTTTCAGCCAAACAACTGATTCGCCACTTGCTGAAGACTGACCCAACAGAGAGGATGACAATTTCTCAATTTATGAATCACCCTTGGATTAACGTGAGTTTCATGTCTCTTTTTACAAGGGAGCAAGATGAATTCTTACATGCAGAACTTCTGTGTAGCTCTGTGTAGCGCAGCAAGAGGAGGATGATGATTACTGTTAATAACTTAACCTACTGTGCCCTTCACAGAGGGTCATCTGCCTGTAGAACCACAATTCTTCTTGGTGTTACCAGAGGACACACAAAGAGAGACACCCACAATAGCATCCTTGGAAGCAAAAACCGAGTATATCTATACCTTCTGTGAACAGGCAGTCCCTGTTAACTCTGCAGAAGGTGCATGTGTTACTCTCTTTGAAAATATAAAAATAAACTGTATGCACTTACTTCACTGGTGCAGGATTTAAAGAGAACTATTATTAGTGGTCTCAGGCACCGTTGTGCATAGCTGTGTCAGTGTGAACAGAGTCTTGTGCTTAGTGGGAATTCTCAGCACTGGCAGAGTTTGGAAATGCCTGGGGGAGGAGCAAGGGTCTCGGCTTAGTGCCCCGTAAAAGATTGCCAGATAGGATGGTACACTGAGTTGTTAACGGTCCCAGTTCAGGTTTCATTCTATGACTTGGTTGAATTTACTTTTGCTTAAAAAATACTTTTAGAGGACAAAGAAAAAGGACTCGAATAGTACAATACTAATGATTTCAAACGAGAGGCAAGAATCCTAGGAGTTAGCAGGCTGAATTTCAAGATGTCATCTCTGCTCTGTAGGTGTCACTCAAAATAATAGATTATGCTTCTCACCTTTGTGCCTAAAAGGGCACCAGTCTTGTTTCTAGCTGCCCAAAAAATCATCAGCCAGGAACAGAATCACTTGTATGGTAGAATGCCCTATTCTGTCATAGTGCTTTCTTTCTATCCTGATCCCCAGAGGAAGGGGCAGAAACAGAGGCATGACCAATAGTCAGCATTTCTGTAACGCCCGTTTGAAGATCTTAAAGCTGTTAGAATCATACAGAAATATAACTGGGTAAGATTCTGATGAAACAGGTAGATGTCTTCATTTAGAGTTGCAAAAGCTGTGAAATTAAGGTTACAAAGACTGTGGAACCAGAATAGAATGTAGACAATGTTTCTAAGTCTTTTTAAACAAAATAAAAATGTAATCACTGTTCAGAATAAATACTCCCAGCTTTGAGTGTGTGGAGACCCAAGAAGGAGGTGTTCCAGAAGTCAGCAGGCGATGAATTTCACAGAATGAGTGCCTAATAGTTAAGGAAGCTACCACCTACAGCGACACATGTTACTTGAAATATGCATATAACCAATTAATAAGGAGGAGATTAGAGACAAGATCTATAGACTCTGCTGCACCAAAAAGCCGTGCTAGAATACTGTTCCTGGAAGAATGCTCTAGGAGCTGCAGATTGGCATTTTTTTTCCTACTGAACCCATTGTTCTCATGAGGCAGAGGGAGGGAAAGACCAACACAGTGAATGTCTGTGTTCTTCCTTTTCTTTTTCTAAATCCCTAAGTGGGAATGTGTATGGGGAGATGCCTTGCACAGGCAGCGGAGGAGGGGGTTTGTCTCTCCTCTTTTTTTGTTTTGTCCCCCTCTCTCTTTTTTTTTTATTATTAGATGGATGGCAGAAGTAATTTTGTGGAATATGCAAAAATTGTCATTTTAGATAGAGCATGTAATCCTCTAGTTAACTTGTAGATAAGATTTATTCAACAAGAAGTAGCTGACAGCAGATAGGAGGGCATCTTCAACACCTGCTCAGGGACACCACTAAAGCCAGTCTGCTGCTTTTGCATTTCCCACCTATACTTGATAAAACTATACCCTGGACAGCTAGGGTCCTTTTCCAGAGGAAGCAGGTGTCGTGATTTCTGCTTCCACTTCTTTAACTACTGCAGTGCTGCTGTTAGCTTGGTGCAGTGTAAGCACTGTTTCCAATGGAATGCTCATTTTACAGAGACAAGTATAGGCATCTCCTTACACTGTTGCCATGCAGCTGCATCTGGTGTAGGACACCACAGCAGTAGACAGCAAGTTTGGGTAGAAAGCATAATGAAGATAGAATATCCAGGTGAAAATGTAGTTTGGGTTATGGACTGGCAAGAAATACCATGATTCTTGCTGAATTTAGCTAGGGAACTGTGCTTCCGGCTTTAGAAATTGTACCTTATTCTGATTTAAAGTATCTACTGATCTTTCATAGCAGGTGAGCATAGCTCTCGGGTTTATGTGGAAGAGCGTCTCAAGCGATGCACTGTCTTCTGTAGTGTGCCTTACTCTGAATAATACTATGATTTTCTCTTCGGGACACACTTAAGATCTGATAAAACTGGTAGTCTGAGTTAATGTATATGTACAAGAAAATTTCTCCTACAACGAATCCGAAAGATGAAGGTCAAATTAACCACTTTCAAACATTGACTAATGAATAGTGAAATGACTTAGAGTCTAACATGTACATAAAAAATTTATCCAACACGGGGTTATTGGTTGGACTGGAAGTGAGCAGAGTGAAAGAAACTCAGCGCTGATTTCTCTCTCCTTTTGTTCTTTAAAGATACTGTCGTGTGGGGACTATAGTCCTTTTGTACCTCACACATGAATTAGCTTATGGAGTGATTGGAAGCATGAATAATGAGGGCCACTGAAAGAGGTTAGATAAAGTTTTATGTCCTCCATACACATGGAAGAGCAAGCAGTCACTTCCCAAACATGATTTTGCAGAACACTTCTTTTGGTATTTTTCTCTTTTCTCAGAGATCAATGTCAGTGCCACCAACTCCTCTCCATACTGCACGGGTTCTGCAAGAGGATAAAGACCACTGGGATGAAGTTAAAGTGAGTCAATCATATTCAGATTTCTTGAAATCAAGTCTAATAAGAGATTAAATGGGCTGTCTTCTCTGCATACGCTTATTTCCTTGGAGATTATGGCTATTTTGAATACAACAGTGTTAAACAAAGGAAGCATAAACAGTCATGATTAGAACAGTAGTGTATATAATTGTTTAAAAATGAAGAATGCCATTTCAGCTTCATCCAACAACCTTACAGCTGTGCCAGATATCAACAAAGATGATTTTTATGATCAAAGTTACTAATGACGCTACCTGCTGAGCCCCACTGTGTGTAACCACAGAGGAGAAGGGACAGTGTGGAGGGAGCTTGAAGTTCATTATAGTGAAGTGAAGAATATGATGAAAATGTAGGGGGACACGATGGGAGGGTTGAGCTGCATTCTGGTTTTCTAGTCTGTTCTGTTGTAAAACAGCATTAAAAAACCTTAGCTTTGTCTTGTTGTGACATTTGGCAGGGGGAGATAGAAGTATATCTGTCTTACCCTTAATGGAACCAGGTGCCTCACCTACTGTTTGTACTGATGACAGCTGAATGCTTCCTGCAAAGAGAAGTTAAAGGGCAGACTAGAAATTGTTTGCGAGCTTTAACTTTTTTCCTGCTGACCTTTATCAGGTTGGCATGCTTTTAAAATTATTTCTGATTTTTTTCTATTTACAGTGCTTGGCATTTTGATAATTGCAACATTCCTGTAGTAGTAGTGTATTTTACTGATTACTGATTTTATTTAAATTACTGATGTATAGTCTCATCTGTTGAGGTATGTAATGGTAAAATTTCGTAGGACCTAGGCAATCTTTGCCTCCCGAGTGAAAGAGATCGAACAGATATTTTCACTTGGCATTCTTCATTTCCATGTTTCTGAGAATTTCTTATGCTTGTGCTTTCTGTAGGTCCCAGAGGTATTCCCCTAGGCCACTAGCATTCCCATAATATGTAATCGTTCTTCCTTTCCTGAACTAGGTGTCTAGACATTCATTCACTTAAGCAGATTTTTGCTCACAGCTTTATTAAAAAGTTTAAAATTTGCCTGCACTTAAATATTAATTCAAACTAAGAAAGCGTGTGAATTTGAAGCATATACTGCTAGACATCTCTGTGTGGGCTCTTTATTCTAGTTCCTGCTAACCTCGTTTGGTCACAGAGCAAGGAAAGCAGCGCTCTGACACTGGTATAAGAAGCCGAGGCTCAGTAGCTGGTGAAGGCCCAGAGCCAGCCAGTACGAAAGGCAGGGCATAGGGACGTGGTGGAATTTAGGCCAGCGGAGTGTGGTCCTGCATGCTCACAGATGAAACGCTGTGTGAATAGTTCCTCCTGAATGAGTCCATGAGTAGAGCGAAGCCTTTAGTCATAGTCCAGTGCAGCAGAAAGGGCTCAGCTATTTCTGGCCGTAGTGTAACAGAGGGTTCCTTTTTGTACATTCATCTCCTGGCTATAGTGTGGGGTGCCTGTGTGCTCTCTGCCTCAGGGTTTTCAATAAATTGCTTCCTGGTTTTCAGGAGGAGATGACCAGTGCTTTGGCTACCATGAGGGTGGACTATGATCAGGTGAAAATTAAAGACTTGAAAACATCCAACAACCGCCTCCTGAACAAACGGCGTAAGAAGCAAAAGCAGGCAGGCACCTCTTCTGCAGCCCCAGGGTGCAATAACCAATGAGAAGAGAAGCCAAGGACCCGTGGGTGGAGGGTAAAAGTCGAAAGGAACAATTTAAAATCAGTATGATCAACTCAGTCCGTACCACAAAGGCAATGAGACCGTGAAGAAGCTATCCTGCCAAGAGGGAGCAGTGTGAAAGATTACATTTTTATAACTTGAATCAGGGCTTTGCTTTTAAAGGCTAGCGTATATTACATGATTCTGTTGCATATTGCTGGGGAAGGTACAGTAATACCAGAAATGTTATGGGTTTTTGTTTTGGCTTGAACTGTGTCGGACAAGAGGAGAGAACAGGAGGCAGCCTTGGCATACTAATGCACTGGGGCTTTAACAGCCATCTACAACAGCAACTTGTGCTACCATTTTAAACTTGGGAATAGGAAAAATGCCAAGTGTTCTGCTAGGAGTGTTTTAGTAGTTCAGACATGAGTACTGAGAAAGGAGAAAATGTCACTGCTCTTTATAGGAGTAGCACAGGTGCAGTTCTGTTGTAGATGCATCTGGACAGCATTTCGTGTTAGAATTGGTAGTAATCAATATTTCCAAACTTACCTCCTATAGTTACAGAATATCACCTAAACAGTAAACAGTTGCTGCTGATACAGGAAAAAGCATCCATATATTTCCATTTTCATAAAGTCTTCATGTAGTCTCATGTGAAGATTTGAGTTTGCCATGAATTCTCATTTGATAACATGTGTTTTCTAAACTGTAACCAGTATGTCGTGTCTCTGCTGCTGTCAGATCCCTCTCTTATAATGTTTTTAATTTAAATGGTACTTTATGTGAAGAGTTTTAATAAGGCTTTAATTAGTTGAAAGTATCCTGCAGAGAATATTGTTGTTCCTCTTGGATCCACAACCTTTAGGGCATGCAACTGGACCTGAAATTGTGTACAAGAGACTGCTCTAGACAAGAGACTTCTGAAATTCGTAAAGAAGTGGCAAGTGCCTGTTCTCTGAATGGACCCTGGTGTCTGCCAGCATCCCTCCTGGTAATTATCTCCAGACCCTCTGCCTGAGATGTGCTGATCATAGCAAATTTTGGGGTGCTGGGGTTGGTTTGTTGCCTGGGGTCAGGGCAGGGGAGGATGCTACTTTATTTGCAGCTTTGTCGGTGTTTCTGGATCCAAAGATTTTGGCCAGCTGATGGAGATCAGCCCTTATTAGTATATCCACCCATTGTTTTTTTCCTATACCAATCATTGTTTTATGGGAATCTAGCCTCGGTTTGCTAATTTGTTTTACTTTGTGATCGAAATATTTCTTCTCGCTGTATTTTAGGTTTGTTTTTGTTTTTTTTATTGAGGTGAAGCAAATATTTGTGGAAGTATTATCAGAGTCTAGGATGAAAATTATGTGCTCCCAGTGATGCAGAGAAAAACTACTTTGTGGTAGGCATGTGGAGAACTGTGTATTAATAGACTTGGAAGAATGTTAAAAGACAAAAAGGAAAACAAGGCTCCAGAGAGGATATGAATCATCAAATCCAACTGCACATAGATCTTGTTACCTCCAACAAAGACCAGCTCGAGGCTTTGGACCTTGTCTGGGGAGCCCTGTTCCCATCTTCACAGTGTTGGACGAGACCTCCATTCATCTTCTTTGTGAACTGGTCCTAGGGTTTTATAAACCGATTTTAATAAATCGTGCTACAGCATTCCTTCCTCCTGTCATCCCTGCTCTTGCTGAGATGTTGCGGAGTTTGCATGGCTTTGCGAGGTATGTCTGTGTTGAAGGTGATGGGAAAAGGGAGAAGTAAAGTGTTCAATGATCCACGTTCAAAGGCTACCCAACTTCGAGCATTTTTTAAGATTACAAGGGTTTGTTATTACATATCAATCTCTGCAAAGATATATTTTAAAATAATTTCATGTTTATCGGTATCTCTATGATCATAGCATGTCCTGTATATATTTATTTTATCATATCACTCCTATTAATTATGCAATTATTATTCACTACCTGTAAACAATAATACAACGAATGAAGAGTTGTGAGGTGTTCAGGGTGCAACACCTGGGTCAGAGCCAGATCCAAGTTTCTGTTCCTTTATCCAGATTTTCTGAGGGTTCTATGTACATCGCTCCCACCTTCTGACCTCTGTGCCCCATGCGGGTGATCCATGCTCCCACTGTCGCAGTGAAGAGGGCACCTCTGTATGATGTGCTGAGGTCTTGGCTGCCGTGGGTAGAGCGGTACCGGAGCTTTTGCAACCCATGTTTTTGCTTCTGTCTTGCCCAAAGTTTGAGCAGCAGCTCTTGGTTTCCAGCTAGTGCCATCTCACGTGTCAGCTCAGTCTGGGTCCCTGTGGGGTTCCTGTCTTTACTGCGCTGCCGTTCAGAAGCTGGAGCGCCGGACTGATGCGCTTGGGCACAGCACCCGCAGCTTCCAGTCCCTGCGCGGTAGGACAATACCATCCCGTTAGATTTGGACTAACACTTCTTGCATTCTGCCCGGCAGTGACAACATCCAGGGGTACGGTAAAGCCCGGTGGGCGCCTGAGGAGGGCCTCAAAATGGCAGACGTGGAGGCGCACGCACGTATGGTACAGACGTGTACAAACACGCCTGTGTTCCAGCAGGAAGGAGGCGGCTCCTGGGGAGCTGGGAAGCCGCTGCCGTGCGGGGTGCGGACCCTCGGACTGCGAGGCGGCGGGAGCAGGGCCTGAGAGCCCCGCTGGTACTCGAACCGTGTCTGAGCCCCCGGCGGCGTGAGGCTCTGCCGGGGACAGGGTCTCCCCTCGCCGAGCTGCCGCGCTCCCCCCGCAGCGGCCAGCGGCTCCGGCGCAGGCCCAGCCCGGGCTGCGCCGCGCCACCTGCCGCCCG